>Ga0066376_10000209_pt1 | contig 52247 bp, 40 predicted proteins | sample Knorr_S15_td_Bot_FD_77009 | JGI IMG/M metagenome (GOLD analysis project Ga0066376, IMG submission 77009) | Marine microbial communities from Southern Atlantic Ocean transect - Knorr_S15_td_Bottom_ad_5009_LV_A | ecosystem: Environmental > Aquatic > Marine > Oceanic | place: Southern Atlantic... | reverse complement strand
GGTATTACCGCACTTTGCACAGGGCAGTATTGTTCCACTGATCCATAGTGTCTTTTCACTGGGTGAGGCAGCGGAAGCTCATCGTTTGATGGAATCAAGCGGTCATTTCGGTAAGATCGTTCTTGATATTGATTAATTTAGCTGGGCGTTCATTCTCGCGGTACATTGTTTATCAGGCACGCAGACAAGAGGCCTTGAGTGTGCCTTATCGTGTACTGTCTTTTCGCCATGCCGTTATTCAATGCACTTCGCAAACGGCTGTGGCCGTCGCGGCCATCTGAAGACCTTCGCCGACACTGACAACGCACTGGTGGTGGGGAGCGAAACAGGGGAGATCAATTCAGAGCGGCAATCGCTATTATCCACGACCTGGTATACCATATACCAATGATAGGATCTTTTCGCTGATGGCTAACGTCAAGCTCAAGCCAATCAGGACCGAACCGGTATTAAAGGACAAGGTCTATTCGGCATTGAAAACGGCCATTATGTCGATGGATATCTATGCCAACGAAGAATCGGCTCGGCTCGATGAACGGCGCCTGGCCGAAGAACTCGAAGTTAGCCGCACCCCCATTCGGGAAGCATTGGCATCACTGGCGCAGGAAGGTCTGGTAGAGATTGTGCCCAGAAGAGGTGCCTTTGTGGTGCGTAAGCGCAAGCAAGAGATTATTGACATGATTCATGTCTGGGCCGCGGTGGAAAGTATGGCCGCGCGCCTTGCGACCGAACGTGCGAGCGATGCGGCAATCAGTCGACTGCGTGATCTTTTCACCACGTTTGATCAGTCCGAGGTGCTGCATGCCAATATCGATGAGTATTCCGATACCAACATTGCTTTCCATCAGGCCATCGTTAATCTCGCGGGTTGTGAACTGATTCGTGACATCGCTGAAGGTCTCTTTATTCACATGCGTGCCATTCGTGTTCGCACCATCAGAGAACGCAACCGCGTGGAAAAGTCGATCATCGATCACCTACGGATTATTGAAGCCATCGAACAGCGGCAGACTGTCGTAGCAGAGCAGTTGGTGCGTGATCATGCGCTCAAACTGGCTGCCCATGTTGACACATACGTTGATTATTTAGACTGAACCAAAACGCGAAAGGCCTGCACGGCAGGGGAGAAGAAAATAATGACTAGCGCAAAGAACCAAGTAACTTGTGATACCGCGCAGGACACCTTGGCAAGAAAGAGTGAGTCGGCAAATCTCATCTCCGGAGGGCGCCTGGTTGCTAAGGCGCTGAAAGCCGAGGGTGTGGATACCATCTTTACCCTTTGTGGTGGGCATATTATCGACATTTATGACGGCTGCATTGATGAAGGTATTCGCATCGTTGATGTGCGTCATGAGCAGGTTGCTGCGCATGCGGCCGATGCTTATGCACGCCAAACGGGTCGGCTGGGCTGTGTCGTAACGACGGCTGGGCCGGGTTGCACCAACGCAATGACGGGTATTGCGACTGCGTTTCGGTCTGAGAGTCCCGTGCTGCACATTGGCGGACAGGGTGCGTTGAACCAGCACAAGATGGGTTCTCTACAGGATTTACCGCACGTTGACATGATGGCGCCGATTACAAAGTTCGCTGCGGGGGTGCGTTCGACGGAGCGGATTGCCGACATGATCTCTATGGCGGCAAGAGAATGTTTTTCTGGTGCGCCGGGGCCGGCGTACCTCGAGATTCCCCGCGATACGCTCGATCGAGAGGTGGAGTTAAGTCAGGCCGTGTTGCCCGAATCGGGGCACTATCGCGGTTCCACCCGGTCAGTAGGGGACCTCGCTGACATAGAACGCCTGGCTGATATCCTGGTTGCTGCCAGGCGCCCTGCGATTCTGTTTGGCACTCAGGTTTGGAGTGGTCGTGCCCATGAGGAAGCCGTTAATCTGGTTCGGCAGTTGAACGTTCCTGCTTATTTTAATGGTGCCGCGCGCGGCATTTTACCGCCGGGCGATACACATCATTTTCATCGCACTCGGCGAGATGCATTTAATCAGGCTGATGTCATCATTATCGTTGGCACCCCCTTTGATTTTCGTATGGGCTATGGGAAACGGTTGCGATCAGAGGCAACCGTGGTGCAGATCGACATGGATTACCGTACGGTGGGCAAGAATCGAGATGTTTCGTTAGGATTGGTTGGACACCCGGGCGCCATTTTGCACGCTGTCTTGGAGGCAACAACGGGTCGCAAGGACAATGGGGCAGGTGCGCGCGAGGTGTGGCTAGACGAACTGCGCACGCTTGAAGCACAGAAAACAGAAAAACTGATGCCCCAGTTCCTTTCGGACAAAAGCCCAATCTCGCCCTATCGGGTCGCGTGGGAATTAAACGAATTTCTGACCGAGGACACCGTCTATATTGGTGATGGCGGCGATGTTGTCACGATTAGCGCGCAGGCAGTGCAACCCCGTGCACCCGGTAATTGGATGGATCCCGGCGCCTTGGGGTCGCTGGGCATTGGTACCGGGTTTGCTCTTGCAACAAAATTGGTGCACCCCAATAAGGAAGTGCTCTGCTACTACGGGGATGGCTCTTTCGGTATGACCGCTTTTGATATGGAAACGGCCAACCGTTTCGATGCGCCTTACATCGCGGTGATCGGCAATAATTCGGCGATGAATCAAATTCGATTTGGACAGATTACCAAGTACGGTGAGCAACGCGGTGGTGTTGGCAACTTGCTGGGTGATGTGCCTTTTTCAAAATTTGCTGAGATGCTGGGTGGCTATGGAGAGGAAGTGACTGAGGCCCGTGAGGTTGCTCCGGCACTGCAGCGGGCGCGTGAGGCGGTACGAAGCAGCGGAAAATCGGCTGTGATCAATGTCTGGGTCGATCCCAGGGAATATGCGCCGGGCACCAAGGCGCAAACGATGTACAAGTAACCGTTAGGCATCAAACGATTACAGACCGGAGTTAATGATGAAAGCACTCGAAGGCGTTCGTATTCTGGATATGACCCACGTCCAGTCTGGACCGACTTGTACCCAATTGCTGGCTTGGTTTGGTGCTGATGTGATTAAGGTTGAACGACCTGGTGTTGGAGATGCTACTCGGGGGCAGTTACGCGACATACCTGATGTGGACAGCCTGTACTTCACCATGCTCAATCACAACAAACGAAGCATCACACTCAACACTAAAAGTGTTGAAGGGAAAAATATATTCACCCGTTTGATAGAAGCATGCGATGTCATGGTAGAAAACTTCGCGCCTGGGGCGCTCGACCGAATGGGCTTCACCTGGGAGAGAATTCAAGAAATTAATCCGCGGATGATTTATGCCTCGGTTAAGGGTTTTGGACCGGGGCCGTACGAAGATTGCAAAGTTTACGAGAATGTCGCGCAGTGCACAGGCGGTGGTGCCAGCACCACTGGATTTGATGGCGGCCCGCCTACGGTCACTGGCGCACAAATTGGTGATTCAGGGACTGGTTTGCACTTGGCCCTCGGCATTGCGGCGGCATTATTTCAGCGCGTCACTAGCGGTCGTGGTCAGCGCGTCGAGTGCGCAATGCAAGATGGTGTATTAAATCTTTGCCGGGTTAAATTGCGCGACCAGCAACGTTTGGCGCATGGTCCGTTGACGGAGTATCCGCAGTATCCGCATGGAACTTTTGGCGAAGCAGCGCCAAGAGCAGGCAATGCCTCTGGAGGCGGTCAGCCCGGGTGGGTCGTGAAGTGTTGTGGTTGGGAAGCTGATCCTGATGCCTACACTTACGTTATTGCCCAGGCAGCGTCCTTCGAGGGTTTGGCGCGTACGATCGGCCATGAGGACTGGTTGGACGATCCGGAGTGGAATACGCCCAGCGCCCGGTTACCCAAATTGGAAGAAATGTTTGAGGAAATCGAAAAATGGACTATGACTAAATCTAAATTTGAAGTCATGGAGATCCTAAATCCATTGGATGTCCCGTGTGGGCCGGTGTTGTCGATGAAGGAATTGGCTGAAGAGGAATCGCTGCGTGCATCGGGCACCGTGGTCGAAATTGACCATCCGACCCGCGGCAAGTACGTGTCTGTGGGTAATCCGATCAAGCTGTCTGATTCGGCCACAGTTGTGGAAAGATCCCCTTTGCTTGGGGAACACACGGACCAAATTCTGAGTGAGGTGTTGGGGATGGACAGTGCAGATATCGAGGCGGCGCGTTCGGCTGGTGCGGTTTAGCCATTGCGGGTAAGGAGAGCGACATGCGTTTGATTGTTCATGGTCAGCAGGCGTTTGGCCAATCGGTGTTGGAATCATTACTGGCACGACAAGAGGATGTGGTGGCGGTGTACTGCTCGCCGGATCGCGGAGAGCGGCAAGATCCCCTGAAGACATTTGCCGTTGAGAAGGGATTGCCGGTGTATCAGCCAGTATCTTATAAGGATTCGGCCGTGTGGGCCGAGATGGATGCGTTGAAGGCCGACCTATGTGTCATGGCTTATGTCACGCTGTTTATTCCCGAGGCCGCATTGAATACCCCACGTTTGGGATCCATTCAGTATCACCCATCCTTATTGCCGTTGCACAAGGGGCCAAGTTCGATTAACTGGCCCATCATTTTTGGTGAGAAAAAGACAGGCCTTAGCATTTTCTGGCCAGATAATGGATTGGATACGGGACCCATACTGTTGCAGCGGGAGGTTGATATAGGTCCAGACGATACACTTGGAAGTCTGTATTTCAATCACTTGTTCCCCATGGGGGTAGAAGCCTTGGTGGAAGGTGTCGATCGTGTTCGCGATGGTACTGCTGAGAAAATTCCACAGGACCCTGATGAGGGAACTTACGAAGGTTGGTGTCGAAAAGAAGATGTCGAAGTTGACTGGACGCAGCCGGTCGACACGGTATACAACCTCATTCGCGGTGCTAATCCACAGCCCGGTGCGTGGACGACGTATAACGATCGAGAACTGGGAATTCTGGATTGTCGTAAAGCTGATGCCAAGGGTGCCCCCGGCGAAGTGGTAGCTGTTCAGAGCGATAGTTTGGTTGTCGCGACGGCATCGGGCGGTCTCCAGATTGATCGATTACGTGCCCCCGATCTTGGCAAGATCGGTGCGGGCGAATTCGCCGCGCGGACTGAACTTGCCCCGGGCAGTGTATTTGGCAGGCAGGTTAAGTGACGTTTCGAACCCGCAGCCTATTGTTCGTGCCGGGCAACAAGCCCAACATGATCAACAAGGCGTTGAGTTTTCAGCCAGATGTCTTTATTCCAGACATGGAGGACTCTGTGCCGGACTCGGAGAAAGCCAATGCTAGGGGCGTGGTAGCGGATCATCTCAAGGCATTCTCCGGGACGGGACGTGTGGTGATCCCTCGACTCAATAGTATGCAAAGTGGACACTTCGAGGATGATCTTAGAGCGGTCGTGGGTCCGGACATTGTTGGTATTTCGGTAGGCAAGATTGATCGACCGGAGGATGTGATTAAAGTCAGTCAGCTGATGCTGACAGTTGAACGCGAACATGGATTGGAAGCTGGTCAACTTAAAATCATTCCGTGGCTCGAAAGCGCGAGTGCGATTGTCCACGCGTTCGAGATCCTTTGTGCAGACTCCCGTGTTGTCGCAGCCGCTTTCGGTGCGGAAGACTTCACCCACGATATGGGTATTCGGCGAGTCGGTGATGAATCAGAGGTGGGGTTTGCCCGACAGTCGATGTGTATTGCGGCCCGTGCAGCCGGCGTGCCGGCGTTGGATACACCGTACTTCTCGTTTCGCGATGAACAGGGACTGCGGGCTAATATTGCGGAATCCAAGCAGTGTGGATTCAAGGGAAAATTTGCTATTCATCCGGCGCAGGTGGATGTCATCAACGGAGCGTTTGCACCGAGTGTTGAGGAAATAGATTATGCGCGCAGAGTCGTTGCCGCTTTTCAAGAGGCAGAGCGCAACGGCAGAGGATCGACATCTCTCGATGGTCTGGTGATTGATGTGCCAGTGGTGAAAAGGGCCTGGGCTTTGCTCGGAGGAGTCGCTGGCCCGTAGCTTGATTGAGTAGCGTAAAATCGTTCGAAACGATCGCTGCCGCGACTTACGGCTTTTCGCCACGCGCGAGGCGATCGTTGATGTCGGAGACAACCGCGGGCAGTTGATCAAAAGTATCAATGACGTAATGTGCCCCCGACTTGCGTAGGATGTCCTGGCTTATCGCTAGGCGTTTGCTGATGTCCTGACTCGACAGTGCTGCGGCCTCCTCCAGGCTATTGATGTCCATGTAATTGCTATAACGGGCAATGCCAACGCCCCAGCAACCCGCTTCTAGGGCTTCGCCCACACCCGAGGTGGTGTCGTCTATTTTGACAACAGACTGAATGGGATGCACGTCCATCAGATCAAGATTGCGATACAACATGAAAGGCTTAGGTCGCACACCATGGATGACATCGTCGCCGGCGACCGAGGCATCTGGCGTATAGCCCTGTTTCTTTGCATCGGCTTCGAGTATGTCGACCATGCTACGCACGAAGCCAGTCGACGATCCAATCTTGATTCCCTCTCTTTGCAGTTGCTGTGTGACGTCTGCAACATGTGGTAGCAAAGTTGTGTAGTCGCTAAGGCAATTAAGCTGCAAGGGGACGAAATCCTCAAACATTCGGTCGACGTCCTTCTGATTGGGCTGGCCACCGTGTACGCGGCTCCAGCGCTCTCGTATGGTGGGCTCCTCCGTCAATGCTTTAATATGCAGGTCCTTGCGCAGGCCCATTGGCCCCCGGGCTTCGGACATGCTGATTTCGATCCCCTGTCGTTTGAAGACCTCAACGAAAACCACTGCGGGCGCGAGGACGTAAGCATCTGCCGTTGTTCCGCTCCAATCGAGAACCAGCCCGTTCACTTTCCCAAGATAGTGCTGAGAGTGATCAGGGTTACGATGGGTATTCATTTGGATATTCCTCGAATGGATGGGTTATTGCTTGGGCAGTGCAGTGTTGGTGTGACGGTCATTGGCCTGGGTATGATCGCGTTGTTCTGATGGACTGTGGGGGCCGGTGCGCGCTAATTAATGGTCGTTAGTGATTTAACGGATGGTGGAAGGGGCCAAGTGGTGTTAACCCTGGCTACGTTCAAGCACCAAAGTCACAATTCCCAATACCAGGATCGCGATACCGATCACTTCGATTCGAGTGACGCGTTCTCGAAAAAAGAAGACCGCAGAGAGGTAGGAAAAGACCAGTTCGATCTGACCCAATGCACGGACGTAGGCTGCGTTGGTCAGAGCGAATGCGGTGAACCATCCGAGGGAGCCCAACCAGCCAACGAAGCCAACGGCACCTGCCGTGCGCCATTGGCGCATGACCAGAGTAATTTGGCCAGGTTCTCGGAGCCCTAGCCACACCGTCATGATGCCGGTTTGCAGTACGGTAGCAACCGCCGCCGTGTAGGCCGCCTTGGCAAGGACTGACTCGTGTTCCAGTGCCAGGGTAGCGCCCCGGAATAAGACGGCAGAGGCGCCGAGAACAAGACCGCAGGTCAGCCCGATTAAGGTGCTTTTCTGGCCCAACCCCCGCGCTAGGTTCGCCGGGCTCAACTTGGCTTTCCCAGCAGAGATCACGAGTACCCCGATAGTCGAAAGCACGATGGCGCCAGCCCCAATCCAACTAGTGGTCTGATCCAGCAAGATCAGCTCCAGCATAGCGACCTGTACCACTTCGGTCTTGGAGTAGGCGGTGCCCACGGCAAAGTTTGAAAATGAAAAAAGCCACAGCAGAAGGAACGTATTAATAATTTGTGAAACTGAGGCGGCGATGACCCACAGTACGAATGCCAGATTGGCACGCGGCATGGAGATATCAAAGCCCAAGACCAGCAACGCGAGGAAAGCGATGGCGAAGGGCCACGCGTAGACAAATCGGACATAGGTTGCACCCATGTCCGACAGCTGTGACTTGAGGATCTTCTGCAGCGCAGAACGGATGTTCTGCAGGAACGCAGCCGCGAGCGTAACGGGAATCCAGAGCATTAATTATTCTCTTGTGGGTGTCTGCGCGGTTAACTGACTAGATGGAATGCATAACATGGTTATGTTCACATTTTAGAGCTGTTGACTAAGATGCTCAGAGTCTTGAGCTTCTCATGATGGCGCTGTTCGAGTCGGATCAGCAGATAGTCGAGAGTCGGCGCTAGCCAGCAGTACAGACGACGTTTCGATCCGCGATCCACAAAATATCGAATGGTATCAATTGGTTTCTGCCCCACCTGGATCGTCTGGGTTGTCTCTTCGATGAAATCATAACGCCGAATGCGATTGCCTTCGTGCACGTGTAGGACTGGTGCCTCCTCGCCGCGCATTAACGCGCGTCTTGCTGCCAGTTGAAATGTCAGCGGATCCAGCAATCCGGAAATCAGAGGAAATTGCCATTGTTTTCCTTTAGCGTAGCCATGACTTTTCCCCGAAGGCCAGTCAAAATTAATCTGAATGTCTTTAGCGTGATTGTCGCTGCCGTCTTCCAGTTGGTAGCGTAGCGGTCGAATGCGATCCTTTTCGATAACGAAGCGCGATTCCTCAATGATGGGCCCGCGTCCGGTTAGGGAAAGCAGGCCGGTGAGCTTGGTGGTGGCGACCAATACATAAGTTTCGCCGTCCAGTCGAAGATGAATGCGTCGTTGTGCCGTTAACCCGGATCGGCTGACCTCGTAGACGGCGTCGTAGGGTAACAGTGCGTCAGCGGCTCCCAATGGCATACCGATGAGGGCCAATAGGCAGCCGATGCCCAGGTAATGGATTAGGCGACGATACGGGGCGACAAACAGATCGCGATAGGTTTTGGGTTTGTTGATGGTCATCGCACCTCAATTCTAGAGCAACCATGAGTCAGCGCCGCACGTATCGACTGATCCCGTGTCGCGCTGTGCTAGGCTACCAATCCCGTCTCAGGCGAGCACATTTGATGATTACTTTGTTGAACGAAGGGCAGTGGGCCTTGTTTTCTATGGTGCTGGTTGCCATTGTTATTGCGCTGTCGTTTCATGAATTTGGACACGCCTGGACGGCACGATTCTTTGGCGACGATACGGCTGAGCGAGCGGGGCGCTTAACGCTTAATCCAGTGGCGCATATTGATCCCGTTGGCCTCCTGATGGTAGTTTTTGTTGGTTTTGGTTATGCCAGGCCCGTACCAATCGATCCCAGAAAATTCACGTCGCGTTATGCTGATCTTCTGGTAGCAGCGGCGGGGCCTGGAATGAATCTGTTGCTGGCTGTGGTGGCGATAAACGGCTATGTTCTGATGATTCAATTCGGGTGGTTGTCGCTTACTCAAGAAGATCCTTGGATTTTCTGTAAATATTTTACGCTACTCAACCTGTTGTTGATGTTGTTTAATTTGCTGCCAATCGGTGCGTTAGATGGACATTACATATTGCCGTACTTCCTGCCCCGATCTTGGGCGCAGCGCTACCGTTATTACAATCAGCGCTACGGTAATCTGTTGCTGTTGGGTCTGATCGGTTTGTCGATATTGGGAGTCCCCGTGGTCAGTACATTATTCAGTCTCGCTAACACGATGCTGTTGTGGATTGTGGTGGTCCCTGTGGGATAGCGGTGGTCAATAGAATGGGCCATATGGTTCCGCCCAAGGCCCGGTTGTTGGATGGCACGATGCTACACTCCCACGGCCTAAAATGGGTTTGTGGCAGCGTCTTCGCGGATTGAGCAATGGCGGCGGCGGCTGGTCTCCTTGGTGGCGACAGGTTGTGAACCCGGTCAGGTCCGGAAGGAAGCAGCCGCAGCAACGAGGTCGAGTGCCAGGATAAGGCTGGTCGGCGTCGCCTCCAATTCCTCTCTGTTATATTGACAGGCTAACCCCGATGGCCCGGACTGGTCGTATTGTGACAATCTTGATATGAGTTATCAGGCCCTTGCGCGACGCTGGCGCCCGCGACAGTTTGCAGATGTTGTCGGCCAGGAATCAACGGTGACGGCATTGACGGCAGCGTTGACGCAGAATCGCGTTCATCACGCCTTTCTCTTTGCGGGAACTCGCGGTGTTGGCAAGACTACCTTGGCCCGCTTGTTGGCTAAGGCATTGAATTGTGATAGCGGTGTGTCGGCAGAGCCGTGTTCAAAATGTGATGCGTGTATCGCAGTTGATGAGGGTCGCTACATTGATTTGATCGAGGTCGACGCGGCTTCTCGTACGCGGGTGGACGACACGCGGGAGCTCCTCGACAACGTTCAGTATGCGCCGACGATGGGTCGTTTTAAGGTGTACCTGATCGATGAAGTACACATGCTGTCCGGGCACAGTTTTAATGCCTTGTTAAAAACGCTGGAGGAACCACCCCCCCATGTGAAGTTTTTGCTTGCCACCACCGATCCACAGAAGTTGCCGCCGACCATTCTTTCTCGCTGTTTGCAGTTTAATCTACGTGCATTGCAAGTCATTGAAATCGTTTCACAAATGGAGAAGATACTGAAATCGGAAGCGGTCAAGTTTGATGTAGAGGCACTCAATACGCTGGCGCGGGCAGCGGCGGGCAGTATGAGGGACGGACTCAGCCTGCTTGATCAGGCGATTGCTTTTGGCAGTGGAACGGTGGCGGGTGGTGCTATACGTGACATGCTCGGCATGATCGAAACGCGGCAGGTTGAGCAATTGATCCGTGCGTTGGCAGAGGCAGATGTCGCGGCATTGCTGGAAGTTGTGGAAGCGCTCCGGGAGCGCGCATTGGATTATCGATTAGTGCTGGACGATTTGCTCGTGTCGCTCCATGACATCTGTTTGTATCAGATTGCTCCGAATGCTGTCGATGCCAAAGCGCTAGATGCCGGTTTCATCGCTGAATTATCCGAGTTAATGACGCCTGAGGATGTGCAGTTGTTTTACCAGATCGGATTGCTTGGCAAGGCTGATTTGCCGCTGGCGCCTGATCCGGCCACTGGCTTTGAAATGGCGCTGCTGCGCATGCTGTTGTTCAGGCCCGATGCTTCGAATGGGGAAGAGGACACCTCTGAGGAGTCCGAGACCTTACCGGTCAAACGATCACCAGTGCGAGTTGGTCTGGACAAGAAGAGGTTGCAGAGTGACTCAGTGCCCAAGTCGCTTAATCCTGCGGAGCCATCAGTGTGGGCTCGGTTGGTGGGTGATGCTGCTCTTGAAGGTGTTTCACGTGAGCTGGCAATGAACCTTTCACCACAGACGTACGAATCGGGCACATTGACCGTTGGACTATCGAGCGCGCTGCAGCATCTGGATAAATCGACCCGTCGTCAGGAGGTCGAGAAGAAGATCGGCGTCTTGTTGGGTGAGGAGGCCTTTGCCTTACAGGTGGTGAAGGCATCGCACACAAGTGATGCTGCGACACCGGTCGTGGTCCAAGCAAAGCGTACCGAGGAAGCGAAACAACAGGCTTACAATAAATTAATGCAGGATCCGGTCGTGCAGGACATTATTGATCGATTCGATGCGACTGTTGTTCCAGATTCTGTCCAGACAGGTCAGAAAGGAGGGTGAAAATGAAAGGACCATTGGGCAACATCATGAAACAAGCACAGGAGATGCAGGACAACCTGAAAAAGGCGCAGGAAGAATTAGCGACGATAGAGGTGACAGGCAGTGCGGGAGGCGGTTTGGTTGAGATCATCATGACCTGTCGACATGATATTCGGCGTGTCTGTATCGACGACAGCCTTATTGGTGATGACAAGGAGGTGTTGGAAGATCTTGTTGCGGCCGCGGTAAACGATGCGGTTCGCCGGGTTGAAAAAACCAGTCAGGAGAAAATGGGGGGTTTGGCCGCTGGACTCAATATTCCGGGTCTTAATCTGCCGTTTTGATTCATGTCTGAGAGTCGCTCAATTGATCGATTAAGGCAAGCCCTGAAACGGTTACCTGGTGTTGGGCCGAAGACGGCTCAGCGAATGGCGTTTCACCTGCTTGAAAGGGATAGAGAAGGGGCGCGCCTACTGGCTGAAGCGATTAATGATGCCGCCGATTCGGTCAAGCATTGTGTTCGCTGCAACAATTTCAGTGAAACTGAGACGTGTGCCATTTGCACCTCCCCCAAGCGCGAAGCGGGCTTATTGTGTGTGGTCGAAACACCGGCGGATCTCGAAACCATCGAACAGGCCGGCGCTTACACGGGGCTCTATTTTGTTCTCATGGGGTACTTGTCGCCGTTGGATGGCATCGGCCCCGATGAATTGGCCATCAGCCGTCTGCTGCTGATTCTAGATGAAAATCCTGTGACCGAAGTCATTCTTGCGACCAACCTGACTGTCGAAGGGCAGGCGACGGCAGATTATTTGGCAGATCAGTTTGCCAGCAGGGAGATTGTGATTAGTCGTCTGGCCCGGGGCGTGCCAGCGGGTGGAGAGCTCGAGTATATGGATTCAAATACCCTGAATCAGGCGTTCGCCGATCGGCGGGTTATTCATTAACACGCCGCCGGACAATGATTGGGAAGCCGAGTGGTCCGAATTAGAGGGTTTGTGTGGAATCGAACGTCAAGGGTTGCCCAAAGATACCTGGTCGAATTGCGCCATCGGCATAGATCACGCGGCCACCGACTACGGTAACCAACGGCCAACCGGTTAATCGACGACCTCGGTAGGCACTCCACCCCGCTCGACTGACCACATCTTCATCTTGAAGTAACCGAGTGGTTTGCATGTCGACTAACGTCAGGTCGGCATCAAAGCCTTCGGCGATTTGGCCCTTGTTGGGTATGCCATAAAGCTGCGCGGGACCACGACACATCCAGTTCAGAATATCTGCTAGTGTGCACCGTCCCTCAGTCATTGCCGTCAGCATCAATGGCAGCGAGGTTTCGACACCCGGCATGCCGCTAGGCGTTGCTGGGTAGTTCACTGATTTCTCGGCCAGGGTGTGGGGTGCGTGATCGGTTGCAATGATATCAATCACGCCATCGTGAAGTCCCTGCCAAAGTTGATCCGCGTTGGCGGGTTCTCGTATCGGGGGATTCATCACTACCCGTGCACCTTGGGTTTTGTAGTCTTCAGTGCTGAGAAAGAGATGATTGGGAATGACTTCGCAGGTCACCTGCGAAGGTTTGTTCTGGCGCAATAACTCAACTTCCTCCCCGGTGGAGAGATGCAGAATATGCAGGCGTCGGCCGTAGCGCTCGGACAACTCTAGTGCCCGCCGCGTGGCGATACACGCGGTTTCGGAATCTCGCACTTGTGAGTGGATAGAATAGTCATACGTCGTGTTGTTATCGCTGAGTAACGTGCTAGTCCGTTGCTTGATACGATACTCATCTTCGGCGTGTACGGCAATTAGTCGTTGACCGTGAGAAAAGATCTTATCTAGCGAGGTGTCGTCATCGACGAGTAGGCTGCCCGTGCTAGAGCCCATGAAAATCTTTATCCCACAGGCGGGATGAACGTTATTCAAAGATTCAAGGTTGGATTTCGTGGCGCCGACAAAGAAACCAAAGTTTGCAACGCAGGTTTCAGAAGCACGTTTGAGTTTCCAATCCATTTGCGTCTGATCAATGGTGGGTGGGTTGCAGTTAGGCATCTCCAAAAAAGAAGTCACCCCGCCGCGCACGGCGGCACGTGCGCCTGAACCAAGGTCTTCCTTGTGAGTCGCCCCAGGCTCGCGGAAGTGAACCTGCGGGTCGATCACACCGGGAAGTAGCAGATGACCGTTGCCATCAACACTTTCTGAGCTCTGCGAATTGATGGATGCGGAAATTTCCTGAATGCGCCCGTCGCGGCATCCCACATCACCCGCCATGGTGCTGCCATCGTTGCAAGCGATGCTGGCATTGCGAACGATTAGATCGTACATCAGTTAACGCTGAACGCGTCGCATCAGCGGGGGGGGAGATTCTAAGCGGGCGCCAAGCATTGCAAACCGGTGGGCAGCAGAGCCGCCTCGTTTTAGTACCCCTGTTTTTCGCGCAATTCGTTTAAGTTTTTGCAGTCGATGCACTGTGTTGCTGTGGGTCGAGCTTCTAGTCGTTGTACGCCAATTTCTATACCACAATTCTCACAATAACCATAATCACCGCTTGCGATTGCGGCGCGTGATTCATCAATCTTGCGAATCAATTTACGTTCACGATCTCGTGTTCGAAGTTCAAGTGATCGATCCGTTTCCTGGCTGGCGCGATCATTTGGGTCAGGTAGATTCAGTAGTTCATCCTGCATAGCCGATACGGTACGTTCGAGGTCATCCACAAGTTCGTGGCGCCAGGACTTAAGAATGCCATCGAAATGACCGATTTGCTGTTCATTCATATAGCGCTCGTTCTGTTTCTCTCGATAAGGCACGATGCCGTGGATCAACTCGAGAGAGGCAGGGCTTGGGCGAGGCGATGGTGTCGTTACCCCAGGTTTGCTGGTTTTTCCGCCAGCCTTTTTCCTCCTGCCGAGGGAGGTTTGTCCACCGTTCGTTTTTTTCTCGGCCGCGACCTTTTTTGGGGCGACCTTTTTGGCGGCACTGGGTTTGCCAATGGCCTTTTTCGGACTGGCGGAGCAGGGGGCAGCCGCGCTCGATCGAGTTTTTCCCTTCTTTGCGGTCTGTGTTGGAGTAGCCATAATTTGAGTCTTGAGTCTGGTAAGTTCAGTTATTCAGTGGGATAGGCGGCGGGGGTTTATAACAGACCAATTTGGCCCGTGCAATGGGTATGCAAAGTTAGGGGCTAGCTGACTTCATTAATGGCGGATATGGCTGCGGGTTTTCATTAAATCGCCGGTACCGAAGACACGGTTCCGGTATAATTGACCCCGCTTTGAGCAGATTCACGCCTCCTTATTTTTTCCCCCACGTTCCAGGCCCAAATGGCTTCTGCGCACTGAAAGCAAGGGCCTTAGGTGGTGCGTTTTCGTATCAGCCAATTACCTGAACTGCCTTATGCGTCTTAAGAAACTCCTACTCGCCGGATTCAAATCCTTTGTAGAACCCACAACGATCACCTTGCCGGGTGACCTTGTCGGCATAGTCGGGCCGAATGGTTGCGGTAAATCAAATGTAATTGATGCGGTGCGATGGGTCATGGGCGAAACGTCGGCTCGTAATCTGCGTGGCGACAGCATGATTGATGTGATCTTTAATGGCACGGATAACCGTAAGCCAGTGGGGAAAGCTTCTGTTGAGTTGGTCTTTGATAACAGCGACGGCAATCACGCGCCGGAAGGTTATGGGCAGTTTTCCGAGATTTCGGTTAAGAGGACACTGTCACGCGATGGCAATTCGGAGTACCTGTTAAACCGAACCCGTTGTCGGCGCCGGGATATCACCGACATATTTCGAGGAACAGGGCTAGGCCATCGTTCATATTCAATCATTGAGCAGGGAATGGTCAGTCGGATCGTTGAGTCAAAACCCGAAGACTTACGCGCATTTGTCGAAGAAGCCGCTGGAATCTCGAAATACAAGGATCGTCGCCGCGAAACAGAGACGCGAATAAGGCACACACGAGAAAATCTTTCACGGATAAACGATATTCGGAGTGAGTTGGAAACACAGTTACGTCGGCTCCAGAGGCAATCCCAAGCCGCCCGGCGTTATCAGAAACTAAAAGATGAAGAACACACGGTTAACGGTGAACTGCTGGCCCTACGTCATATTGAAATGACACGGGTTATCAAAGGTGAGCGTCAACAAACGACTGTGGCCGAAGCAAATGCTGACTCAAAACTGGCCGATCAACGGGAATTGGAACGAACGATTGAGGAGATACGAGCCAAGCAACTCTCATCGCAGGAGAAACTGAGCGCGATACAAGGCGATGTCTATGCTGTTGGTGCGGACATCGCGTCAGTTGAACAGCGCATCGAACATGCCCGTCAGACTGAACAGCAACAGCGAAGCGAACTTCAGCGCCTAGAAGGTTCGATCGACGAATTGCTCTCAGAAAGAGAAGTGGAGCTGGAACGAAAGGAGGTTCTGGAGGTTCAGATTGGTGTGTCACGGGAATCGAGATCTTTAACCGTCGAATCGGTCACCATGTCAGAAGAAGAGCTCAGTTTAAATGAGCATGGCCTGGAAGACTGGCAATTTCGTTGGCAGGCGTTTACTCAGCGGGCGGCTGAGCCCGTTCGAGCGCAGGAAGTACAGCGCGAGCGGATCTCGCAAATTGAAAATGTTGATGGGCGGGCACAGGAACGCTTGGCACGACTCGATGAGGAATACCAGTCATTGCTGGATGATGAAGAATCACTCGATTTGGAGCGCCTACGTGTGGCCGTTGATAGAAGCTCTGTTGCAGTTGATTCTGAGCAGGCCACGCTGACTGAGACCCTGGAACGGATTGCAGCGAAGAGAGCGGAAGGAGAACAACAGCGCGTCTATCTGGACGCGGCACGGCAGCGATTACATACGGAAAGTACTCGACTGGAGTCCCTGCAAGAATTGCAGGCGGCGGCGCTGGGAGACGAGGATGATCACTATCGTGAGTGGTTGGAAAGGCGAGGCCTGACTCATGCGCCACGGTTGGCGGGAGAAATCCACGTCGCTCCCGGCTGGGAGCGGGCTGCGGATGCGGTTCTGGGCGATCGCCTGGTAGGTTTGGGTATAGGTAACCTACAGACGGTTATCAACGATGAGGCCAGCTTGCCAGATACGAGGAATGTTTTCTTGATTGAGGCGGGGCATGGCAATGACGGCGGTGCAGCGGCAAGTGCGGACACCCTACTGTCAAAATTGAGTTGTGAACGCTATGACTTGGGGTCTTTGCTGAACGGTGTGTATGTCGCGGATTCACTTGGAGACGCGATGGAACGACGTCCTAACCTGGCCATTGGGGAATGTGTCGTTACGCGTGATGGCAGTGTGGTTGGAACGAACTGGCTGCAGTCAGCCAGAGCACCTGGTGCACAGACAGGCATGTTGGCGCGCGAAGAGGAAATCCATGAATTGGTCAATCAGGTTGAACTTACTGGCAAGGAGGTCGATCAGCTTCAGCAGCAGCAGGCAAATCGGGTTCACGAAATTGGGCGATTAGAAGAATCACAGCAATTCTTGTGGGAGGAGGTGGCGAAGAGGCAACAAGAACAATCGGAATTTCGTCAACAATTTGCTGAGAAGGAAACGCAGGGGGCCCAAATCGACAAACGACGTGTTCAGCTACAGGCTGATATTGACGAGATTGGCCAGGAGTTGCTCGATGCTGAAGGCCAACTACTCGAAGCGAATCGGCATTTCGCGTTGGCTGAGGACGAGACTGGAATGCTGGAAATGGAACGAAGTGAGCTTGTCGAGGAACGCAGACGTCTCACAGAGGCGGTGTCAATGACCCGCCAGAGGGTTCAACACCAACGTAATGAATTGCACACTTTCGAACTGGAACTGCAACGGGTCGAGGCCTCACGCGACGCACTAAATGCCTCTGTCGGTCGGCTGATGATTCAAATTGAGAGCAACCAGAGGCGGAAATCTGAACTGGCCGAAATGCTTGACCATGAAGAAGAACCCATCACTGAGTTGAATCAGCAACTACAGAAATTACTGCAACGTCGTCAAGAAACAGAACAGCGGCTTTCGACTGCGAGAAGCGGCCATTCTGAACTGGAAGTGGAGTTTCGCGATCAGTACACCCGGCTTTCTGAATATGAGCAGGATGTGGCGGCGGCCCGTGATTCGCTAGAAGAGCAACGCATGAGAATGCAGAAGTTATCTGTACGTTCAGAGACTCTGCTCGAGCAGATCACAGCCGGTGGTTACGAGTTAGACGCTTTGGTGCGGGAGATGCCAGAAGGCGCAGAGGAAGACACGTGGCAGGGAAAATCAGTTCAGTTGGCCGACAAGATTTCTAAAATTGGGCCAGTTAATCTGGTAGCCATAGAAGAGTTTGAAGAGCAGAGCGAGCGCAAGGAATACCTTGATCGACAATACGACGATCTTAGCGAGGCGTTGAGCACGCTGGAAAATGTCATTCGTAAAATCGACCGTGAAACGAAACAACGCTTCAAAGACACATTTGAATCCCTTAATGCGGGTTTCCAGGAATTTTTCCCGAAACTCTTTGGGGGCGGTAGCGCGACTCTCCAGTTGACTGATGACGATCTCCTAGTGGCTGGAGTCACTGTTATGGCCCGACCGCCTGGGAAACGAAACAGCACTATTCATCTTCTCTCTGGTGGAGAAAAAGCGTTGACCGCTGTCGCCCTCCTGTTTTCTTTGTTTCGATTGAATCCATCGCCGTTATGCATTCTTGATGAGGTCGATGCGCCACTTGATGACACCAATGTCGAGCGCTATTGTGCGACATTACGCACGCTCTCAGATCGCACACAACTCGTCGTGGTCACGCACAACAAGATCACAATGGAAGCTGCCGATGTACTTCTGGGAGTGACCATGGGTGAGCCAGGCGTGTCGGCAATCGTATCGGTTGACGTTGACCATGCGGTCGAGATGGCGGCCAACTGAATTTTCTTTGTGTGCATTCTCGTGCGTCAATGAAGGCTGCGGGCAACACAACCAGTCGAATTCGCACGTTGCGTAGGGAGATCGAAGATCATAACTACCATTATCACGTGTTGGATGAGCCGAAAATCGCGGACTCAGTGTTTGATCAATTAATGCATCAACTGATCTTGCTCGAGCGGGATCATCCGCACCTCCAGACAAGTGATTCACCGACCCAACGGGTCGGTGGGCATCCGCTCAGCGGTTTTGACGAAGTGGTTCACGCAGTGCCGATGCTCTCTTTGAGTAATGCATTCACTGATGAACAAGTCAGGGCATTTGACCGACGCTGCCAGGAGGCGTTGGAGGTAACGTCGATCACTTACCTGGTTGAACCCAAATTGGATGGTTTGGCCGTCAGCCTGCGCTATGAGTCAGGTAGCCTGGTTCGGGCAGCGACGCGGGGTGATGGCAGTCGGGGGGAAGATGTAACACAGAATGCCCGAACGATACGCTCGATTCCTTTGCGCCTAATGGGTAAGCGCTACCCGCGCGTACTGGAGGTCCGAGGAGAAGTGTATTTTCCTCGTGAGGGATTCAATGGTTTGAACGATCGTCAGAGGTCGCGCAACGAAAAACCGTACGTCAATCCACGCAATGCGGCGGCTGGTAGTTTGCGCCAACTTGACGCGGCCATTACCGCGCAGCGACCCCTAGAGTTTTTTTGCCATAGTTTGGGTGTGAGAGAGGGTGGAAGCTCACGGGCAGGGCATGCTGAAACGCTGGCGCAACTTCAGTCATGGGGCCTGCGGACGAATCCACAAAACCAGATCGTACAAGGTATCGAATCGTGCCTGTTCGCCTACCAGAGGTTGTTGGACGCACGTGACAAGCTTCCTTATGAGATCGATGGTGTGGTCTACAAGGTGAATGACTTGGGAGAACAAACCCGCTTGGGTTCAATTGCACGCGCGCCACGTTGGGCGCTGGCGCACAAATTTCCCGCTGAGGAAGCGTTGACGTTTGTTCGGGGCATTGATATTCAGGTCGGTCGAACTGGTGCGTTGACGCCCGTTGCTCGCTTGGAGCCAGTCTTTGTCGGAGGAGTTACGGTCTCAAACGCCACGTTGCATAATCGTGACGAAATACGCCGCCTGGATGTTTGCGTGGGTGATCAAGTGGTGATTCGGCGGGCTGGCGATGTTATCCCCGAACTAGTCTCAGTAGTAGCCCGTGAAAGACCGGATAATGCGGTGACCTATGAATTCCCCCAGCACTGTCCAGCTTGCGGTGCCGATGTGATAGCAGATGAGGGTGGTGCCGTCATTCGATGCAGTGCCGGATTAATATGTAAGGCACAGTTGAGTGAGTCGATTAAACATTTTTCATCTCGCAAAGCGATGGATATCGAGGGACTTGGTAGTAAATTGGTTAAGCAGTTGGTCGATAACAATGTGATCAATGATGTTGCTGATTTGTATCAACTTGATGTGAATGCATTGGAAGAGCTCGATCGGATGGGTAACAAGTCGGCTACCAACCTGATCGCATCGATTGATCGTAGTCGACAGACAACGTTGGCGCGATTTCTTTTCGGTTTGGGTATTCCCCACGTTGGCGAATCAACAGCAGAACGACTGGCATTGCATTTTGGTTCTGTGGATGCGCTGTCGACTGCTGATGCGACGGAAGTTGAATGCGTGCCGGACGTCGGACCAGCGATTAGCTCATCTATTGCCACTTTTTTTGCGCAGGATCGACACTGCGAAGTCATTCAAAGGCTGCGTGATGGCGGGGTGGAATGGGCTCGTCCGTCAGCGCAAGCAGCGACAAAAACTGTGTTAGCCGGGAAAACGGTGGTGATTACCGGAGCGCTGAAGTCGATGTCCCGGAGCGAAGCCCGACAACGATTGCAGGACTTGGGTGTCCGTGTGACATCCAGTGTCTCGGCAAAGACCACTTACCTGCTTGCCGGTACGGATCCTGGAACGAAGCTCGACAAAGCTTCAGCGTTAGGTGTCCAAGTTATCGATGAGGAAGAATTTATCAAGTTGGTCAATTGAATGATTTACAGAAATAGGCCATTGCTCCGGAGCGTGTATCACAGTGCTACACTGTTAGCAGACAGGTTAGTGGTGCATAAATCCGAATCGTAGTAGACCAGAAATTAATGCACAGGTGATGTCAGTATGACGAATTCGTTTGGCACAGCGTCAATATTGGAAGTGGGTAATGAAACCTACCACTTTCACGATATTACGCGCTTGGGCGCGGGCTTTGATGTTGAAAGTCTACCGTACTCGCTAAAAATCCTTTTGGAAAACCAGCTTCGCACAGAAGACGGAGTCAATATACAGACCGACGAGATTGAGAGTTTAGCGGCATGGGTACCAGAGAAATCTAGCGGAGAGGTTTTGTTCTCACCAGCACGGGTCTTGTTGCAAGACTTCACCGGAGTACCAGCTATAGTCGATTTGGCAGTGATGCGTGAGGCGATGGAGTCATTGGGTGGGGATGCAGAGCGAATCAATCCGCTGTCCCCCGCCGATCTTGTTATTGACCATTCAGTGATGGTCGATTTCTTCGGATCTTCGAATGCGTTAGAGAAGAATACCCAACGAGAGTATGCTCGTAACGGCGAACGGTACGAGTTTCTCCGCTGGGGGCAACAGGCGTTTAACGACTTCCGTGTGATTCCTCCGTCCACGGGCATTGTTCACCAGGTCAATATCGAGTATCTGGCAAGTGTCGTCTTCAGTACGATTCGTGACGGCGTCACTTGGGCATATCCGGACACTGTCGTGGGTCTTGATTCCCATACGACCATGGTCAATGGTCTAGGCGTGTTGGGATGGGGGGTCGGAGGTATCGAGGCGGAAGCCGCGATGCTAGGTCAGCCGATAACAATGCTGGTGCCTGATGTGGTTGGATTTGAATTGATCGGACGGTTGCCTGAAGGAGCAACGGCAACTGATCTGGTGTTAACCGTAGTAGAAAAGCTTCGTGCACACGGTGTTGTGGGAAAGTTTGTTGAATTTTTTGGCCATGGACTCGATCACTTATCATTGGCTGACCGCGCAACGATCGCGAATATGGCACCAGAGTATGGTGCCACCTGCGGTCTTTTTCCCATTGATCGGGAGACGATCAACTATCTCCGTTTGACGGGCCGAAGTGAATCCCAAGTGGCGTTGGTTGAGGCCTATACACGCCGTCAGGGGCTATTTCGTGATTCAGATTCGCTAGTACCTCGCTACTCGGCTACGCTGGCCCTTGATCTCAGTACGGTGGTTCCCAGTATTGCGGGGCCCAAGCGGCCACAGGATCGAATAGATCTCTCTGCTGCCAAGTCCACAATCGAAGCAGCACGCCGAGATCTTCGCGGAGCTAAACCGGTGTCTTCGAAGGAAGTCGTAATCGACGGTCAGTCGATTGAACTCACAGATGGTGATGTCGTGATTGCGGCGATCACCAGCTGCACCAATACATCGAACCCTGGTGTGATCATGGCGGCGGGTCTACTGGCGAAGAAGGCGGTTTCCCGGGGGTTGCGGGCCAAACCATGGGTCAAAACGTCCCTGGCGCCGGGATCAAAAGTTGTCACAGGTTATCTTGAGGAAGCCAACTTGCTTCGCGATCTCGAAACGATTGGCTTCAGTGTAGTGGGTTATGGTTGCACTACATGTATCGGAAACTCGGGACCTTTGTTGGATGTGGTGAGCCAGGCGATCGACGAAGCTGACCTGATTGTCTCTTCTGTCCTCTCAGGCAATCGAAATTTCGAGGGTAGAGTGCATCCAGAAGTCCGTATGAACTTTCTCGCATCACCGCCACTGGTGGTGGCGTACGCGATAGCCGGAACCACGGATATTGATTTTCACGTGGAGCCGCTGGGTAATGACAGCATGGGTACCGCTGTGTTCCTGCGGGATTTATGGCCCAGTCAGGCCGAGATCAATGCTGCAATCGACCAGGCGGTGACTCAGAATCTGTTTCAGAGCCGTTATTCGGACGTGCTGACCGGCGATGAACACTGGTCGAAGGTCAACGTCAGTCAGTCGACTCTATTTGATTGGGACGCCTCATCCACTTATGTTCAAAGACCACCTTATTTCGATGGTATGACTCGAATTCCCCAAGACCTCCAACCGGTATCGGGTGCGCGTGTGCTCGCGATGTTAGGTGACAGTATTACCACGGATCATATCTCGCCGGCTGGAGGTATTGCGGCGGGTAGCCCGGCTGCGGATTACCTGACGGACAAGGGTGTTGACCAGGTTGATTTCAATTCATATGGATCGCGTCGCGGTAATCATGAAGTCATGATGCGTGGCACCTTTGCCAATGTGCGTCTAAGAAACGAGTTGGCGGTTGGCACTGAGGGTGGGTGGACTCGCCATTGTCCGAGCGGGGACACGATGTCAATCTATGATGCCGCTATGCGCTATGCCCAGAACAAGACACCGTTAATGGTGATTGGCGGTAAAGAATATGGTTCGGGATCTTCCCGCGATTGGGCAGCAAAGGGCCCGTACCTGCTCGGTGTTCGGGCTGTTTTGGTCGAAAGCTACGAGCGAATTCACCGATCTAATCTGTTAATGATGGGAATTTTGCCTCTCGAGTTTTGTGACAACGCATCGAGATTAACGCTAGGGCTAACAGGGCAAGAGACATACGATCTATTCGGCCTGGAAAGAGATGCCGATCATGTCACGGTGAGAGTCACAAACGATGAGAATCAGATAAAAGAATTTCCAGCGACAGTCAGGATCGACACGCCTCGCGAGTGGGATTACTTCCTTAACGGCGGGATTCTGCCTTACGTGGTTCGGCAATTGCTCGAGGACTGATGGTGAGGACAGCTTCGTTATCGAGCTAGGGTAACGATGCTAATCCCACTGAGTACTAGAACAAGCGCAGAGATCAGTTGCCAGTTCAATGCCTCACCCAGAAAGACGACGCCCAGAAAAGCACCAACTAGAGGGATGAGATAGTTCACCTGAGCAAAGATCGTGGCGCCAACCCGACGGATCAGATGAAAGAAAAGAAGTATACCGACCGCTGAAGGCAGTAGACCGAGGAGTACTGTGGCACTCACACCCATAAGGTCTGGCGTCAGTGACCAGGGGCGGTCATAAACCAGTGCGAGTGGAAGTACCCAGAGAAACCCCATCATGGAGGACCCAGTGGCCATAATTAGGCCAGGGTGAGCCACCCGCAGACGGGTAAACGTTGTTGTAACCGCATAAGCGGCTGCCGCGCATAGCATGGCAATTTGAGCTGTTACCGATGAATCAAAGCCACTAATTGCATCGATGCCCACGAGGACGAGTAAGCCGCCGAAGGCGACGAAGATACCGATTGCTTTGCGCCATCCGAATGGCTCATCGGGGATAAAGAAATGTGCGAGCAGCGCTGTCGTGATAGGCATAATTCCCATAAGGACCGCAGCGAGTCCGCTTGGGATATGAATTTCGCCCCAGTTGATGAGTGTGAATGGCAAGGCACTGCCAAACAAACCGATGAAGGCAAATAGAGCGAGAGATTTACGGTCTAGTGGTAACCACTGGCCCCGCAAGATGAGTACGACGAATAATGCCAGTGTCGCGATCCCCATGCGGCCCATGGTTAATGTGTAGGGCGGGATGGTGACAATGGCAATCTTGATCAAAAGAAACGCCGATCCCCACAGTAATCCGGTGAGTAAAATTAGGCAGTAATCTGACCACTCGACCTTGCCGGGCATAGATGTGTTGTTCATCACCTCGCCAGCTCAGAAGGGGCGATCGAAACGATCCGAGAATAGCGTTAAGCGTTAGCTGCGATGTTGGTAGATGAATCAATCGAGGTGGCAAACGCACCGAGTGCCTCCAGATACCGTTGCGAACTGATTGGCATGGGTACGCGAATAGCGGCAATGTCTCGTAATAAGTTTCTCCCTTCACGCAAGAGAAGCCGACCTTCGGTGATCTGGGTGGTGCTCAGAGAGTTCTTCCTATCGAAGATGTTGGGCTCAAAGCGACTGATCTTCTCCCCCAAAGAGACAAATTCGGGCCAATTCTGGAAGAAATCCAGATCACTTTTCATGATTTCCGTTTCTTGGCAGGCAGCGCGTGCATAGTCCCAGACAATTTGTTCAATACGATCGAATGCTTCCTGTCCGGCAAAGGTGTTGACTATTGCTTCGGCGATTCCATCAATCGCGCGCATCGTCTGTGCAATTTTTATATAGCGACTGGCATAATAGTCTTCTATGGACAAGGTAAAAACCTTAAATGGCTCTCCCCACAATTCGTCTACACCATCATGGCCACTGGCATGTTTGACATATTTCCCAAGCTCTAGTGCTTCTTCAAAAGATGCACTGCATGCGCGCATAAGTTCGTTGTCGGGACTGACATCAATCCCTTTTTCTTCGAGATCAACAATACTGGTGAAGATATCGGTCGCTCGATTAAAAAGGGCGCCTGCGAGCATCGCGGCGTTGACCCGCTTTCGATCTAGATCAACTTCATCATGCCAGGCGTTTCGGGCAGCCTCTACTTTACTGCCGGGAGTGTTGATCCCAGACTCGGTGTGATGAAAGGTGCGACGGGTTAATTGATCAATTAGGGTTTTTTTGTTGGCCAGTGTTTCCGCGGGCGGAGGGTAGTAACGAATCCAGTATTGATCGTAGTAGACGTGCGACTTTCCGTTAATATCTTTGCGGGCGCCATTCCGAATTTGTCGAGTCACCATGTTTTCGTCGGCTTCTGCCACGGTCATTAAATGGGGCTAACCGAACTCGCGCTGGCAGAATTTATACAAAGCGGCGTTATCGACAACCATTGCATTGCGATCCAATTTCAACAGGCACGTATCATCAGCACCATAGATATGGCGCGATTCTACGCTGGCATGGGTCAAACATGAAGAGTGTGACTCATTCAACGTGATGACATATTGATGTCGGGCAGTGGTTCCTGAGTTTTCCCGGGTCGTCCGCTGGCTGTCGCGGTGATGTGACTCTCGAAAAACACAGGGTGGGGTTCATCATCCGATTTTACTGTATTGTCATTCCTTGAAACCCGTACCTCGATTTGTTCAGCACCTGCAGCGCGGGCACGCATTCCTGCAATGCGCCTGACTATTTTTTCAGCGTATTCTGTAGCTGCCTCAAGATCGGTGTAATCACGGGGACCATTGGGATCGTGAACCCGGAAGAGGCCTTGGGTTGGTTGGGTGATGGCAACTCGTTCACGCTGAATAACACTGCCGACGATGGCGCCGATAGCGTTGGTAACGGCCGCGTGTTCGGGAATTTTCAGTTCAAGGCCAAGGACAGTCGCTACTTGTGGGTAGTAACTGGAGGCGGGGGCGCCTACTGAGATCAGAGAAACTGTCTGATCGTATGCTAATGAAAGCAGAGACCCTGGGGATTGATCCTGGTGGGGATGGATCCATTCGATAACCAGTTGATTAAGTGCCGCAAGTTCTGATTTGCTGCTGTTGGGATGGTCACATTCCAGAGTGGCTCTCATGATTGCTTGCACAATCGAGGTGATAACTTTTTGATGTACAACGCGGGCGATTTCGCATGGATCATCAGAGGATCGCCGGCCCCAGCCATAAACTTGACGCATTTGTCGTTGCCATATTGTTGTTGCCAGTTGGGCCGCTTCAGTAGACCAGTGATTCATCAATCCGAGCACGTGTGCCGCATCGGAAGGTGTATAACCGCTATAAAGTGCGAGCCCTCCACGTACCAATTCGGCAATGGACCGGGTCAGTGGGCGATTACTCATCGCCTGAAGCGAAAGATCAATGGGTCCCTCAGACAATGTTTCCCAAGCCTGTTTTTCCGCTGCGGCAAGATTGTCATATTGGGCTTGGGTGGCAAAAAGCGGAACTGCAAAACGGTTGCTCCGGGCACTGGGCGTTGTTTTGCTTTGGCTGATCAGCGCTGACATCAGTTGTGGATGGCGATCGATTAGGAGACTCATCGGAACGACGCGCCGTGGACCAATGGCAAGTCCGGCCCCTCCACTGAAGCCAACTTCGCTATCGCCACCCAACCCGATCGACAGAACGCGGACCGATTCAACCATGGGCTGCCAAGGGCCAACCTGCGTGGCATCCTGACTGAGAACAGCACGGCCCTTGGCGATGATGGCGATATCGGTAGTTGTGCCTCCCATGTCCGCGACGATTGCGTTGTTACAAGGTGTGTAATGCAATGCGCCGACGACACTTGCGGCTGGGCCGGAAAGGATCGTTTCGACGGGTCGTTCGAGGGCAAGTTTTGCTGTGATAAGCGATCCATCGCCTTTGACGACCATTAGCGGTGCGTTGATGGCATGTTCATTCAGTGTTTGCTGAACTGATCGGATCAGTCGATCAATGTAAGAAACAAGCGTCGCATTAAATGCAACCGTTACGGCCCGTCGAGGTGCATCGAGGGCGTCCGCAAGTTCATGGCCACAGGTCACTGGAAGATCAGTTTCCAAGAGGACAAGTTCACGAAGTGCGATTTCGTGAGCGGGGTTGCGGACGCTAAACATCCCGGAAATACCAAAGGCAGTGACTTGATCTCGGTGATGTCGGATCATTTTCTCGGCGGTTGCCAAGTCCAGCGGTTCAATCTCATTACCGGCCGCGTCGTGTGCACCGGCCAACAGGACGCAATGACCGCCGGCTACCAGCTCATGCAGTCGAGCGCGACGCACTTGCGTTTCGTTGTAGCCTGCAAGTAGCAGGCACGCCGGTGTTCCACGACCCTCGACCACCGCGTTGGTTCCAAGCGTTGTCGACAAAGATACCAAACGAGTATCCCTGAGTCGCGATTGTGGCAGTGTATCCAACACGTTACGGATACTGCTGACTAGGTCCTGATGGTTGGTTAGAACTTTCGCACTTGCCTCGACCTGATCAGCATCGTTAAGAAGAACGGCATCTGTATAAGTGCCGCCTGTATCAATTCCAAGACGCAGGTTCTGCATCAGATAGATTCCGTCCTGTCCACGATCAAAGCATAGTTAGCAGGTGCCCTTGTTAGGAGCACGCATCTGTTCTTGTTTCCCAGCCCGACTGGAGCGTTATTGACTGTAGTGAAAAAATCCACGACCACTTTTGCGACCGAGATAACCCGCATTGACCATCTTTTTCAGTAAAGGACACGGTCGAAATTTGGAGTCAGCAAAGTCGTTGTGAAGGATTTCCATGACAAACAAACACACATCGATACCGATCATGTCTGCGAGCGCTAGCGGACCGATCGGGTGGTTAGCGCCAAGCTTCATCGCTGTGTCGATCTCCTCGGCGCTGGCGAGGCCTTCATGCAATACAAAAATCGCTTCATTGATCATGGGTACCAGCATGCGGTTAACGACAAAGCCGGGACTATCCTGAACGCTGACGGGTTCTTTTCCGAGTTGTCGGGTCAGTGTGTCCATCTCGGTAAATGTTTCATCTGAGGTTTGTAAAGCGCGGACGATTTCAACGAGTTTCATTATTGGAACTGGGTTGAAAAAGTGCAGACCGATAACCCGGTCGGGACGTCTTGTCGCGGCGGCTAAGCGGGTAATCGATAATGAAGACGTATTCGAGGCAAGAATTGTGTCCGATTTACACAGCGCATCAAGTTGCGCAAATACTGCGATCTTAAGCTCCATGTTTTCGGTAGCCGCCTCGATGACTACGTCGCACTCAGCAAGGTCGTCCAAGGTTGTTGTGCCCTCGATTCGGGCAAGAGCCGACGATTGGTCGGTGCTGCTGATTTTGTCGCGAGCGGCCAGACGCTCAAGACTTTTAGTAATACTCTTGATACCCTTGGCGACTTGTTCATCAGAAATGTCTTGCATGGTCACGTCATACCCGGACAGTGCGCCAGCTTGCGCGATGCCACTGCCCATCGTTCCCGCACCGACGAGCCCAATTGTTCTAGTCGACATTACGTTGTTTCTCCCGCTTGTTTGATGCCGTAAAGGGCAAGGCTACATGATCAACACGGCTCCGCAAAACCCTACTTCCTCTGAGGCAAGTTGGCCGGTGTAGACTGTCTCCCATATCACCGGAATGGAACTATGACACCGATTAAAATGTTAGAACGTTTAATTGCGTTCAATACTGTTTCCCGAGACAGCAACCTGGAGTTGATTGAATTCGTAGAGGAATACCTCTACAACCATGGTATTGGCTCAACTCGTGTGCCGAATGATAACGGTGACAAATCGAATCTTTACGCAACAGTGGGCCCGCAGGAAGCCGGCGGTGTCGTGCTTTCAGGTCACACTGACGTGGTGCCAGTCGATGGCCAGACATGGGACACAGATCCATTTGGTGTAACGCTGAAAGAAGGGCGACTTTACGGGCGTGGAACCTGCGACATGAAGGCCTTTATCGCGATCGGTTTGGCGCTGGTACCAGAGATGAGGAAACTGAAAAAGCCAATACATTTTGCGCTTTCTTATGATGAAGAAGTGGGATGTTTGGGTGCACCCCGCATGGTGCGTCAGATGACGGAGCGCCTACCACCACCCGCGGCGGTTATTATTGGTGAACCGACTAGCATGGACGCTGTTAACGGTAATAAGGGGGTAGTTGCGCTCCGGACCACCGTGAGAGGTTACGAAACCCATTCCAGCCAGACCAACCGTGGGGTGAGTGCCGTGATGACGGCGGCTCGTTTAGTGACTTACTTGAATGATATGGCCGATCGCCTTGCACAGGAAACCCCGTTAGACAACGGATTTGACCCGCATAACACCTCGATCCATGTGGGAGTCATTTCTGGCGGCACTGCATTGAATATTGTGTCGCGGCATTGTGAATTTGTGTGGGACATTCGTAATATTCCTGGTGACGATCCGGCTAAGTTGATCGGCGAGTTTGAGCGTTACTGTCGAGATGAGATATTACCGAACATGCGTTCACGGCATGCCGACTGTTTTATCAAAACAGAAAACCTGTCCCAGGTGCCTGCATTGATACCGAGTGAGTCGCCGGCCCTCACATTGGTTCAATCCCTGTCCGGATCAAACGAGGTGCGACAAGTCGCTTATGGGACTGAAGGAGGACAGTTCCAAGCAGCACAGTTTCCGACGGTGATTTGTGGCCCGGGTTCTATTGATCAGGCCCATCAACCCAATGAATTTATAAGCGAAGCGCAAGTTCAGGAGGGGGAAATCTTTGTCAGACGCCTGATCGAACGTTTGTCGGCTTGAGTTTGTTGGTCAGTGGTGTTGAAGCAGTGTGCTAATGGCATCAGCACTTAGTTCCGCACCGTTACTCACTCCGGTGCGATCTGCCTGCGGTAACGACAATAGATCGGGTAACTGTTGCAGCCAGCAAGCGTGGGCATAGGTTTCCATATCGAGTTCTACGCCAGGCACGGCGTGGTTAAGAAACGTCACCAGAGCGTCCATTTCCGGATTGTTTTGTCGACGGAAGTAGGCAAACCGAGTGCCAGCATGGAATACCTCTGAAAGGGTACTGTATCCGGCTTTGCCTATGACAAGATCAGCGCTATGCACGAGGTCTGGATGGAAGTACAGGCTCTGTGCCGGCAATATGTGGACATTGTGAGCGATGCGGCCAGTTGATTCGGCGCCTGCGACGAGAAAATAGTATGGACCGGGTTGGTCTACCAGGCGCTGTAAGTAGGGATGATCGTGTGCGACTCCGCCGAGCGTGATAAATATCAGATTCTCCTCGGCATTGATGCCTAACCGCTTCCGCGTTGCCGGCCTTTCTGTGCGTGGCTCCCGGCTGACAGGAGGTACTGTCAGAGCCCGCGAATCGGGACGGCAAACTGGCTGGGTCTGTATATGCAGGTCTGCCTGTGAGATTAGCGGTGCCAGTATGTCAGCATAGTGGCCCAGCACCGGTAGGTGAGGGCTGAGGGCGCGATAAACCCAGTCCCACGTGAAATTTTCTACTAGCACAGAAGGCAAACGCGCAATCTTGGCGACGGCAATGCCAAATACCGCGATATCGCAAATGACCAGACGACAGCGTTGCTCATTTAAGCGTTTCGCTACCGATTTGATCTGGGCTTGGTCGAACGGTAACAAGCGGTCCAGATCGTATGCGCTGCCTTGCAGGTCGACATCGAATGGGTTGGTCTGCTTGAGACCCGGGTCACAGTCGAGATAATGATAGTCAAACCGAATGTGCGCGCTCTCGAAAAACCAGCCAGGCACGGCTGTTAACAGGTCGAATTGGAGATTGGGAATTCTCCTCGACAAAGCCTCGGCTATCGCTGTCGCCCGCGCGGCATGACCGAAGCCATGTGAGGAAATAAAGAGGGCAATGCGCAAGTTATTGGCAGCTTAGTCGACTTTCGCCATCACGTCGGCATCTGAGAAAAGCCCGGGCTACTGAGCGAAATAGTTAGCAAGAAACTCGTCGAAACCGATCTCATCACTCCCTTCGATATCTTTTTGTTGGGCGATAGACTCAGCCGCGATAGTATCGAATCCAACCATGTCCGCTGGTGTTAGCGGATAGCGGCGAAAGAATTTCTCGTGTTCTATCGATTGTGCCATTGCAAATTCAAAAAAAGATCCATCGTGTTCTTCCATCATGCGTAGTGTCTTGGCCGAGGGGGTGTTCTCAGGATTAGAAAACTTACTGCGCTGGTGACGTAGGGCGTCCTTGTAGGCAGTGCTTTCGGTGCCATCGAGTAGCGTTGCCAGGGTGACAAGGTCATCGAGTAATCTACTACCTTCTTCGGTGAGTGTTTGACTGCTACCGTCGAGTCTTTTTAGCTCTGGTCGACGCCCCTCCAGGACGACCCTTTGCAGATTGTGATTAATCTCGCGGATTCCATGCTTGCTTAACGGGGCACTGTCCTCGAAAAGACAATGAAGTAATAGTAGGTCTAGAAAACAAATCGTGTGTTGATCAATCCCAACGGGAGAGAATGGATCCAGGTCGAGACAACGCACTTCAACATACTCGATGCCCCGATCTCGGAGCGCATGGGAGGGTTTCTCGCCAGATCGAGCAACCCGTTTAGGACGCACAGGCGCATAGTATTCATTTTCTATCTGGAGCAGGTTGTGATTTAGTTGGCGATAACCATTGTCTACTTTGACGCCGATGTCTTTATACGGGGTGTGCGGTGTCTCTGTAGCTTTGCGCAGGGCCTCAACGTAACCATCGAGGTTGTCAAGGCTAAAATCGACCTGCTCCTGCACTGCGCTCCGGTAGCCAAGGTCGCTCATGCGCAGACTGGTCGCGTAAGGCAAGTAATAACTTGATTGGCCGAACGGTTCCAATTGGTGCTTTTTTCCTTCCACGAAACTTCCGCAGACGGCGGGAGAGGCACCGAAGAGGTAGGCCACCAGCCAAGTATAGCGATAGAAATTTCGCACTAAAGCGAGGTAGCACTCAGAGCGATAACTTGCGGCAGGCAATGTGTTGCCCTGGATTTCCTGCCAGTGTGACCAGAAGTCATCGCTGAGCGAGAAGTTATAATGAATGCCAGCGATCGCCTGCATCAGCCTGCCATAACGCGAACTGAGACCGACGCGGTAGAAGTGTTTCATTTGCCCAATATTTGAGCTTCCGTATCGTGCGATCGGGATACTGTTATCGCCGTGAACAATGCATGGCATGCTAGTAACCCACAATCGTTCCTGGTGAAGGTGTTGATAAGCAAATCGATGGGTTTTTTCCAACTGATTCAAGACCCCAGCGACAGACTCTTCGACAGGGGTAATGAACTCGAGCAATGCCTCGGAGTAGTCCGTTGTGATGCTCGGATGGGTCAGGGGTGATCCCAGGCCAGGCGGGTGGGGAAGTTGCGAAAGTGTGCCATTGGCATCCACCCGCAGGCTTTCCTTTTCAACGCCCCGTCGAATTTGCCTGAGTGTGGGCGTTGCGCCGGCATGCTCGATCTTTTCCAGTACTCGTGCTAGTTTTCGACTCACGTTTGCTCGCTAGATATCATTCGTTTTCTATGTTAACGCCAGAAACTGTGTGGTTTCAGGACGAGTTGCAGGTCAGGACGCAAGGGCGTGGCACCTGCGACATTACACGCGACGTCAGGGCGCTGGTTGGTCGGTCCGAGGTGCGCACAGGGTTATGCCATATTTTCATTCGGCACACCAGTGCGTCGTTAATGCTTTGCGAGAACGCGGCTGTAGAAGTTCGTGGCGACCTTGAAAGTTTCATGCAGAGGATTGCGCCAGATGGAGATACAAGCTATCGACATCACGATGAGGGACCCGATGACATGGCGGCACACATCCGCACTGTGTTAACCGACGTGTCGCTGCAGATTCCCGTTTCGAACGAGCAACTATTACTGGGGACGTGGCAAGGTATTTATCTCTGGGAGCATCGATTGCAGGCTCATCAGCGCCATGTAGTTGTGACAGTGGCGGGGGTGAAGTCGTGACTTTACCTGTGTCGCACCGCTTTTGTGTTGCACCGATGATGGACTGGACGGATCGTCACGAGCGATTCCTGTTGCGCTTATGCAGTCGCCGGGCACTGTTGTATACCGAAATGGTAGTAGCAGACGCGTTGCTGCATGGTGATCGCGAGCGTTTTCTCGCATACGACAAGACGGAGCACCCATTAGGTTTGCAAATTGGCGGATCTGATCCAGACAAGATGGCGCGCTGCGCAGAGTTGGGCGAGGAGGCGGGTTTTGACGAAATTAATATGAATGTGGGTTGTCCCAGTAGCCGTGTTCAGGCCGGACGTTTTGGGGCATGCCTGATGGCAGAACCGATGTTGGTCCGCGACTGTTTCCAGGCAATGCAGTCTGCGGTTAGGATCCCCGTGACGGTCAAATGCCGCATCGGCATTGATGATCAGGATGATTACGCATTCGTGGCCCACTTTGTTGAAGTCGTTGCACAGGCGGGTTGCTATACCGTGATAGTTCACGCCCGCAAGGCTTATTTGAAGGGTTTGAGCCCTAAACAAAATAGAGAAATACCACCGTTGCGCCACGATATTGTCTATCGATTAAAGCGGAATTTTCCAGATCTTCGAATTGTCATCAATGGTGGTATTCAGACGTTGTCCGAAGTGGCACAGCACTTGAAGTCAGTCGACGGTGTAATGATTGGACGTGAGGCATACCGAGACCCCTATTTACTGACGGATGTTGATTCGTTGATCTTTGACGAAGCCCGAATCCATCAGTCACGGTGGACTATCCTGGCTGCGTATAAAACCTATATAGCCGATCAATTAGAGCGTGGGGTGTATCTCAAACACATGACTCGACACTTGCTTGGATTTTTCCATGGCGAACCTGGTGCACGGGCCTGGCGCAGTCACATTGGACGTTACGCTAGCGATCCACGGGCGGGATTGGAAGTGATCGAGGAGGCAGAGCGCAAGGTTCAAGCAGCGTTAGGGCAGGCAGCGTAAGTTCTTGCTGATCTGCTATGCTGCGCCGGTTTATTGACACCGCCCGCAACAGTTCGCGATCTGACGGCTGGGCGATTATATGGGAGGAAGAATGAGTAACAAGTTAAATAAGATCAGTTCGCGCGTCACCCAACCGCGTTCACAGGGCGCCTCACAAGCCATGCTTTATGCCACGGGCTTGACAAGGTCAGATCTGGATAAAGCCCAGATTGGCATCGCGAGCGTCTGGTGGGAGGGTAACCCATGCAATATGCACCTTAATGATCTCGCGGCGCATATTCGGGAGGGTGTCGAGGCTAGCGGGTTGATCGGCATGCGATTTAATACCATTGGCGTTAGTGACGGCATTTCAATGGGAACGCGTGGTATGAGTTTTTCCCTCCAATCGCGCGACCTGATTGCCGACTCCATTGAAACGGTGATGGGAGGTCAGTGGTATGACGGATTAGTGACCGTTCCAGGTTGTGACAAGAACATGCCGGGGGTGATGATGGCCATGGCCCGAGTCAACAGGCCGTCCTTGATGGTTTATGGCGGCACGATCAAAGCGGGCAAAGCCCAAGGCCAGACAGTTGATATCATAAGCGCATTTCAGAGTTATGGTCAGTATCTTGCAGAAACAATTAATGATGAGGAGCGTCAGGAAATTGTCTTGAATGCTTGCCCTGGCGCTGGTGGCTGCGGCGGCATGTACACGGCGAACACAATGGCAACTGCGATTGAGGCAATGGGGATGTCCTTGCCATATAGCGCCTCCAATCCGGCTGTTGAGCAGGTCAAGATTGATGAGTGTGTCGAGGCGGGAAAAGCCGTGCGTCGCCTGCTTGAACTTGATCTCAAGCCGCGAGATATCATGACACGTACGGCGTTTGAGAACGCCATGGTCATGGTTTCTGCGCTGGGGGGATCGACGAATGCCGTCCTGCACCTCATTGCTATTGCGCGTGCCGCAGAAGTGGAACTCACCATTGATGACTTCCAGGCGGTTAGCAATCGAATTCCTTTGATTGCAGATCTAAAGCCCAGCGGGCGCTACGTGATGACGGATGTCCACGATATTGGTGGTGTTCCTGCCGTGATGAAATACCTCCTAAGTGAGGGTTTATTGAATGGTGATTGCATGACAGTTACGGGCAAAACGATTGGAGAGAATTTGGAGTCGTTGCCAGGGCTTCGGGAAAATCAGTCGGTCATTCGTCCGATCAGCCAGCCAATCAAGGAAAGTGGACATATTCGCATCTTGAAGGGCAACCTGGCACCCGGTGGTGCGGTTGCAAAGATAACCGGTAAGGAGGGCGTGGTATTTATAGGCCCGGCACGGGTGTTTGATGCGGAGGAGGAAATGCTGAGCGCGCTTGAGGAGGATCGCATTCGAAAGGGAGATGTCATCGTCATTCGCTATGAGGGGCCCAAGGGCGGGCCGGGTATGCCCGAGATGTTGACGCCGACATCGGCCATTATGGGCGCGGGTTTAGGCAACGATGTTGCCCTGATGACGGACGGTCGCTTCTCAGGAGGATCTCACGGATTCATTATTGGTCATGTTGTTCCAGAAGCGCAAGACGGTGGACCGATCGCCTTGGTCAGGGACGGTGACAGGATTACTATTGACGCGGTGACAAACGAAATCAAGGTCGATTTGTCTGACCAAGAGTTGAAGGATCGTCGTGCGGCTTGGAATGCGCCGCCTTTTAAGGCACATCGCGGCACGCTCTACAAATATATTAAGACGGTGAAGAATGCGAGCGAGGGGTGCGTGACAGACGAATAAGTTATGAATTGAGGCTGATTCGAAGTGCGGCTCCTGTTGCCAAAGGCGCCAGGGTGATCGCCAGAGTAAGCATTGCGCCCAGGGCATAGAGTTCGGATGCGGGCGACAGGCCAGCCATAGTGACTTGGATTGCGCCGGTGCCAAAGATCAGTACCGGAATATACAGTGGTAACACAATCAGGGCGCTCAGAAGGCCCCCGCGACGAAGGCCGACCGTCAAAGCGACCCCAACTGAGCCGATTAAGCTTAAGGTGGGTGTCCCTATCAGTAGAGTGACGAGCACGGTTTTGATTGCGCTTGCATCGAGATACAGTAATTTGGCGAGCAGTGGCGTCACTAGTAGCAGAGGCAGGCCGGTTGCTATCCAGTGTGTTGCTACTCGTGTCAAAAGCAGCAAAGCAAGCGGATGTGGACTGAGTGCCAGTTGTTCTAGTGAGCCGTCATCGAAATCACTCCGGAAAAGGCTTTCTAACCCAAGTAATGTTGAAAGTAATGCAGCGACCCATAGGACAGCCGCGCCGATTGTTTTGAGTGGACCTGGATCAGCGCCGGTACCCAATGAAAAGAGAATGATGATAATAAGATAGAAGACGACCGGTTGGATGAGATCGCTCCAACGACGAACCATAAGGCGAATATCTCGGGCAAACAGAGCCCGTGACACCGCACTAAGTTTCGCAGGCTGAGTCACAACACCAACTCGGTGATTGTTACATCGCGAAGAAGCGGAACACGGTGACTGGCCATAACTACCATGCCGCCTTGCCTGGTGTGTGCCTCGAGCAAGATTTCCATGTCAGTGATACCGTTGTCATCGAGGGCGGTAAACGGTTCGTCCAGTACCCACAGCAGGGTTCCGCTTAGCCATAATCGACCCAAGGCGACACGTCGTAGTTGTCCTTGGGAGAGGTGGCGGCACTGTAAATGGGCTTGTTTCCTGAGCCCCAGTTGATCGAGAGTGGTTTCGATCGAAAGGTGAATTTCTTGCGCTTGGTTGACTGCGACGAACTGCAGGTTTTCCTCTGGTGTCAGGTCGAGTTTGACACCCGCTCGGTGACCTACGTAAGTCAGTATGGTGCGGTATTCACTAGGTTGCTCGTGGATGTTTTTGTTGTCCCAGAAAACTGTTCCGGATTCGGGTAATGCCAACCCACAGATGATTCGAAGAAGGCTGGTTTTGCCACAGCCGTTCGCCCCCCTTACCAGTAGAATTTCCCCTGTTTGAAGTTCGAACATCAGGTTTGAAAAGAGCTCACGCGCACCGAGAACCTGCGACAGATTAATGCCACTGAGTTTTGCCTGGAGATTCGAGGAGCTCAGCATTTTGGTCGCGGGGCTAGGGCCATTGTGTCGGTGGACATCATCACGTGCGGTTTATTGGGTCAATGATGTGGAGATGAGCAGCAGAGCCTCTATAATCCGGGCGCAGCGGTAGTGCTTTAATGATGGTCGGTAGGCAGCGATATCCATCCCCTCTGACGCTGTACAGGGTTCTGTACATGAATGTACCCGAGCATCCGTGTGATGCCAGTTGATATCCCAGAATACCAATGGATTACACATTACCATGTACGGTAACGGAGCTTAATTGATCGTCAGAGGCAGTAGAATATGCACCAAAATCGATAGTAACAGTCACTTTGGTCTATGATTCGCATCCACTGGATACCAAGGTAGAGGGTTTAATCTAAGATGGGCAACGCGGTCAGTGACAACTGTGAGTAATGAAGCAAAGTCTCGCCGGCATGCGGGTCGCGGTAAAGGGCGGGCCGTCAGTCCAGCCGCCTTGATGGCCGTCCGGGACGCTATTTCTGATTTGCCGCGCCGGCGTGATTTGTTGATCGAATATCTTCATCGGCTCCAGGATCGAGAAGGCCACATTGCTGCAGACCGAATGGTTGCGTTAGCTGAGGAGTTAAAACTGGCGCCGGCGGAAATCTATGAAGTGGCGACGTTTTATCATCATTTCGATGTTTTCAAGGAAGGTGATGCACTGCCAGCATTGACCGTACGGGTTTGCGATTCAGTGACCTGCGAGTTGTTCGGCGCAAACCAACTCTTCACAGCATTGAGTGATGCTTTGGATGACCGAGTCCGCGTACAAAGAGTCCCGTGTGTCGGGCGTTGCGATCAGGCACCTGTTGCTGTGGTCGGTCAGCGGCCGGTGCCGCGCGCGAAGGTGGCTACGGTCAAGGCACTGGTCGACGACGGTCGACAGGCCTTCGAATTGTCTAATGACTGGATTGGACTGGCTGATTACCGAAAGCAAGGCGGCTACCTGCTTTATCAGCAGTGTCACGATGGAACTTGTGATCCAGAGGTGATTATCAGCGCACTAGAGTCGTCGGGTCTCCGTGGTCTTGGCGGTGCCGGATTTCCTGCCGGGCGTAAATGGCGCATTCTGAAAGAACAATCATCACCTCGTCTGATGGCGGTTAACATTGATGAGGGTGAGCCTGGTACGTTTAAGGATCGCGTCTATCTCGAGCGAGACCCACATCGATTCCTTGAAGGAGTGTTGATCGCTGCGAAGGTGGTGGGCATTGATACCTGTTATCTTTATGTGCGCGACGAGTATCCCGGTGTGCTTGCTGTTCTGCAACAGGCTGTAGAGGAAATTCAGTCCGTATTCGGTGACACATTGCCGGCCTTCGAATTGCGCCGTGGTGCTGGCGCTTACATTTGTGGCGAAGAATCAGCGATGATCGAGTCCATAGAAGGGAAACGGGGTATGCCAAGGTTGCGGCCGCCTTATGTGGCCGAAGTGGGGCTGTTCGGTCGACCAACACTCGAGCACAATTGTGAAACGCTTTATTGGGTGAGGGACATTGTCGAGCGCGGGGCTGATTGGTTTGCTGGACAGGGGCGGCGTGGACGAAAAGGCCTGCGATCTTTCTCAGTTAGCGGCAGAGTAAAAAATCCGGGCGTGCATCTGGCGCCGGCCGGAATCAGTCTAAGAGAATTAATTGAAGAATACTGTGGAGGCATGCTCGATGGCCACGAACTTTACGCATATTTTCCGGGCGGGGCTTCGGGTGGCATCCTACCCGCGGCATTGGCTGATGAGCCGCTCGATTTTGATACGTTGCAACCCCACGGATGCTTTATCGGATCGGCAGCTGTGATTGTTCTTTCTGATCAAGACCGCGCTCGCGATGCAGCTGTCAATGCAATGCGCTTTTTTGTTCATGAGTCCTGTGGGAAGTGCACGCCTTGTCGAGTGGGGACTGAAAAAGCAGTGGTATTGATGAGTCAATCAACTTGGGATAAGCATTTACTCGAAGATCTTGCCCAGGTGATGGAGGATGCCTCTATCTGCGGTCTGGGTCAGGCAGCACCTAATCCGTTGCGGTGTGTGATGAGATATTTTCCTAAAGAGGTTGGCCTAGGGTGAGTGATTCAATGATTGAGCAGGCGCAATCCATTGGTTTCGATCTGGATGGTGTATCGATCGCAGCCCAAGCCGGTGAGAGTATTTTGAAGGCTGCACAGCGCGCCGGCCATGATATTCCACACTTGTGTTATAGCGATGGTTTGCGGGCTGACGGCAATTGCCGGGCGTGTGTTGTAGAGATAGAGGGCGAGCGGGCATTGGCGCCCTCGTGTTGTCGACAGCCGACCGAGGGGATGGTGGTTTACAGTAACAACGATCGTGCACGGCAATCTCAGGCACTCGTGCTGGAACTCCTTAAGGCAGATGTGGGCGAGGCGAAATTCACCGGCACTTCGGAACTCGATCATTGGTGCGATCGACTCAATGTCGGACCGAGCCGTTTTGCGAGTCGAAATCAGCCAATGGCGGATGTTTCTCATCCAGCAATTGCGGTCAACCTAGAAGCGTGTATCCAATGTACTCGTTGTCTGCGGGCGTGCCGCGAGGTACAAGCCAACGATGTGATCGGTTTTGCTCATAGAGGTGCCCATGCGGCGATCGTGTTCGATTTGGGTGACCCCATGGGTGAGAGTTCCTGCGTTGGTTGTGGTGAATGTGTGCAGGCTTGCCCAACGGGAGCGCTGATGCCAGCGGGGGGAGTGGGACTCGAGCAGATAGATCGTAAGATTGACTCGGTATGCCCATACTGTGGTGTGGGTTGCCTGCTCACCTACCATGTAAAAGATGATCGCATTCGTTACGTTACTGGACGCGACGGCCCGTCTAACCATGGACGGCTTTGTGTTAAAGGCCGTTATGGGTTCGATTACGTGAATCACCCGCAGCGGATTACTACACCCTTGATTCGTCGCGACGGAGTGGCCAAGGGCCTGAACGATGACTTTGATCCGTCCGAGCCACTGCGCATGTTTCGAGAGGCCACTTGGGACGAAGCGCTCGACTTTGCAGTTGATGGTTTGAAGCGGGTGCTTAAGGAGAAGGGGCCGTCTGCGCTGGCGGGGTTCGGGTCGGCAAAAGGTAGCAATGAAGAGGCCTATCTTTTCCAGAAGCTGGTACGTACTGGATTCGGTACCAATAATGTCGACCACTGTACTCGCCTGTGTCATGCGTCTTCTGTCGCCGCGTTGCTTGAGGGAATCGGTTCTGGTGCGGTGTCTAATCAGGTGGAGGACGTTGCGAACGCTGAGGTAATTATTGTCATTGGTGCCAACCCGACCAACAACCATCCTGTTGCGGCAACGTTTATGAAGAATGCTGCTCGCACCAACGCGACTTTGATTGTTATCGATCCACGGCGCACTGATCTTGCTCGGCATGCACACCATTTTCTCCAGTTCAAGCCAGATAGCGATATCGCGTTGCTGAACGCGATGATCGCCACGGTGATCGAGGAGAATCTGGTTGACCAGGAGTTTATTGACCAGCATACCGAGGACTTTGACGCGATCAAAGAAAACGTTGCGGATTGCAGTCCAGAAGTTATGGCGCCATTGTGTGGGATCGAGGCCGAACGCATTCGCGAGGTGACCCGGTTGTACGCGAACACTCGTCACGGGATGATTTTCTGGGGCATGGGGATATCACAACATGTCCACGGAACAGATAACGCTCGTGCCTTGATTACGCTTTCGATGATGACGGGTAATGTCGGACGTCCAGGCTCTGGTCTTCATCCGTTGCGGGGACAAAATAATGTTCAAGGGGCATCCGATGCAGGTTTGATTCCAATGGTTTTCCCTGATTACCAGCGGGTGGATGACAGTGCAGCACACGACTGGTTTGAGAATTATTGGCAGACACCGCTTGATAAAACGCCGGGGCTGACGGTTGTAGAGATTATGGATGCTGCGTTCACTGGGGCGATCACAGGGATGTACATCATGGGTGAGAATCCGGCGATGTCTGATCCTGATCTTAACCATGCGAGAAAAGGTCTCGCGTCTTTGCAGCACCTGGTGCTGCAGGATCTATTTCTCACTGAGACAGCGGCGTATGCCGATGTGTTCTTTCCCGCTTCAGCTTTTCCAGAGAAGACGGGTACTTTCTCTAATACAGATCGACGGGTGCAGTTAGGACGACAAGCGTTGCCGCTTCCCGGAGACGCAAAGGAAGATTTGTGGATCCTTCAGCAGATGGCAGGACGGCTAGGTCTTTCCTGGGATTATTCTAGTGTTGCTGCGGTTTTCGAGGAGATGCGTGGTGCCATGCCAAGCATTAAGGGAATAAGTTGGGAGCGTCTAAATCGCGAAGGCAGCGTGACGTATCCATGCGAAAACGACGACGATCCTGGTCAGGGGGTTGTATTTCGGGATGGATTTCCTACTGAGAGTGGGCGAGGGCGGTTTGTTCCTGCACAATTGAGATGGGCTGATGAACAAACGGATGAACAATACCCCTGCGTGCTGATTACCGGGCGCCAACTTGAACACTGGCATACCGGGGCCATGACGCGTCGCGCCTCGGTGTTGAATGCGATTGAACCTCACCCAATCGTCGATATTCATCCGGATGATCTCGAGCGAATCAGTGCGGTTGAAGGAGATCTGGTTCGAATTGCATCTCGTCGAGGAGAGGTGGTTGCTCATGCGCGGGCAGACTTAGGATTGCAGCGGAAACAAGTATTTATTCCATTTTGCTATGTTGAAGCGGCTGCTAACCTTTTGACCAATCCAGTGCTTGATCCGGTGGGCAAGATACCGGGGTTCAAATACTGCGCAGTGCGGATCGAAGCCGCCTGAATTTTTTCGGTTGAATCTATAACGAGGCCCGCATGACGGATATTATTGATGGAAAGGCAATCGCTGCTGTCCTGCGTGAAAAAGTCGCAGTCGAAGTAGCGAACCTACGAGATAATCACGATCTAGTGCCAGGGCTTGCTGTTGTTCTGGTCGGGGAGGATCCAGCAAGCCAGGTTTACGTCAGAAACAAAGGTAAGCAGACCGTTGCCTGTGGAATGCAATCGTTTGAGCACAAGTTGGCACCGACGGCAAGCGAAGCGGAGTTGTTGCAATTGGTCCATCAATTGAATTCAGACCCGGCAGTACACGGAATTTTGGTTCAACTACCGTTGCCTGACCAGATCGATACCCATGCCGTGATTAATGCGATCGACCCGGCAAAAGATGTCGATGGATTTCACCTCAGTAACGTGGGTTTGCTCGCGACCGGAAGGCCGCGACTTGTCCCGTGCACACCGCTTGGTTGCATGATTCTGCTGCAGCAGACAATGGAGAATTTGTCTGGTAAACAGGCCGTGGTAGTGGGTCGTTCTAATATCGTGGGAAAGCCCATGGCTTCTTTGCTGTTAGCGGCGCATTGTACCGTTACCATTGCCCATTCTCGGACCCAGGATTTGCCAGGGGTCTGCCGCGATGCGGATATCCTCATAGCGGCAGTCGGTCGGCCGCAGATGATTACCGGAGATTGGATAAAACCGGGCGCTGTGGCGATCGATGTGGGCATCAATCGTATTGATACCCAAGAGGGGAAAACACGTCTCGTTGGTGACGTGGATTTTGATTCGGTATCGAAGGTCGCCGGTGCCGTGACCCCCGTTCCAGGCGGTGTCGGGCCGATGACGATTGCTTGTTTGTTGCGGAACACTGTTCAGGCGGCCTGCAGCGCCAGTTCATTGCCTTTTTCGATGTAGCATATGGTGGAAGAATTGGCGACAGCGCATTCTCGATTGGCTTCCATTAAGAGAACGTCTCTTGCTTAGTGTCGATCTTGTCATCCTAGATTTCGATGGGGTACTAACAGATAACCGAGTCTATGTATTTCAAGATGGCCGGGAGGCTGTTGTCTGTCATCGCGGTGATGGTTGGGGTATCCAATTATTGCGTGCGGCACAGATTGAATTGCTTATTCTGTCGACTGAGACCAATCCTGTTGTTTCTGAACGTGCGAAAAAAATGAATATTGATTGTCTACAGGGATGCCGTGACAAAGCCGAGACGGTTGCGCAGTTAATCTCTGATCGAGGGCTTGATCCTAATCGGATTGTTTATGTGGGGAACGATACCAATGATATTCAGGCGATGGAGTTGGTGGGCCATCGTGTTGCGCCAGCAGATGCGCACGTGACTGTGCGGTCGATGGCGACGTTGGTCACAGTGGCCCGGGGGGGGGAAGGTGTTGTCAGGGAGTTGGCAGATGTTATTTTAGGTGATGAGCTAACCCGTCAATGATTTTGATCCGAAACATGTTGATTGAACAAAGCTCAAACATATGAATGGTTTTTCAAAAAAATACCGAGAGATCTGATGGAGGTTGTCGCAGTCATACCTGCTCGCGGTGGTTCTAAAACGATGCCGCGGAAAAATGTCGTGCCGTTTCTTGGTAAACCACTCATTTACTGGTCAATTATAGCCGCACTGAGATCTCATCAAGTGACGCGGGTCATTGTTTCGACAGACGATGAAGAAATTGCGCAGGTCGCCGCTATGCATGGCGCTGAAGTGCCATTTCGTCGACCGATGAAGCTTGCAGGAGATCTGGTGGTTGATTTTCCAGTGATACAGCATGCCCTTGATGTTCTCCGTGAAACGGAGGGTTATTCACCGGATTTTGTTGTTCAGTTGCGACCAACGTCCCCACTTCGTCCAGGCGGTTTGATTGATGAGGGGATTTCTAAGTTACGACAATGTCCACATGCGGATTCGCTGCGTGTTGTCTGCACTCCCTTTAATAACCCATATAAGATGTGGCGGCTGGCCGGACGTTTTATGGAGCCATTGATCGACTCGGGTATTCCAGAGCAAGTCAACCAACCAAGACAGACCCTGCCACAAGTGTATTGGCAAATCGGGACGCTAGACGTGATTCGGTTATCGACAATCATTAACAAGCAGTCGTTGATAGGAGATCGAGTACTTCCGATGATCATTGATTCAGGCCTGGCCGCAGACATTGATGATGAAAAAAGCTTGGCCGTTGCCGAAGACGCGTGTCGTTCCGTTGGGTTTGGAGAGTAATCGTGCGTATCGCCGTGGTCGGTACGGGTTCAATAGGCCGGCGCCACATCGGTAATCTCCTGAGGTTGGGCTACGACGATGTATTGGCAGTCAGTGAGAAAAAAAAGATTAAAACACTGGAAGTTGGCTCAAGAAATGTTCGAGTGGTCAACGATATTGATGCCGCATTACATAGCACTGTTGATACTATGTTTATTTGTAACCCTACGGGCTTGCATTTCCGATACCTGGAAAAAGCGATTGAGGCGGGGAAACACGTGTTTGTTGAGAAACCGGTGGGAAGTATGATGGGCGACTTCATCAGTCTCCGGAAGCAGTCGGAGCAAAAGAAATTGATCATCGCTGTCGGGCATCAATTTCGTTTCAACCCGCATCTTGAGGAGTTACGCGAAAAGGTAAAGGCGAATTTTATGGGCAGTATATTTCGGGTCGAGGCCATTCAAGGTGAACATATTGCTGATTATCATCCTGGTGAAGACTACCGAGAAAGTTATGCCGCGAGAAAAGATCTTGGCGGTGGTATTTTATTGACACAAATACACCAGATTGATTATCTAAATTGGATTTTTGGCCCATTTTCCCGCGTGTTTGCGGTCAGTCGACAACCCAGTATCCTGGGTATTGATGTGGAAGAGTCCGTCTCATATTTTCTTGAATCACACAGCGGTTGTCCGATATACGGACATATGGATTTCTTGTCGAGGCCAAAAACAGTGTCTATCCGGATCATGGGAGATGAGCGCAGTATGATTTGGGATTACTATGGGGGTAAGTTAATCTGCTCGAATCAGGGCAATGTCGATGAGGAAGCAATAACTTTCGAGAGACCGCTTGATTGCAATCAGATGTTTCTTGATGTAGTTCGGGATTTTCTGGAAGCGGCTGAATCAGGTGGAAAGCCGAGGAGTGATCTTACTGATGGCGTGGCTGCTTTGCGAATCGTAGAGGGCATCAAAGAATCGGTTTCCTCCGGGCATGTGGTGGAAATAGGCTCTTGAGTTATTTAGAACAGATGTTTGGCCTTCAGGATCGCCGCATTGTGGTCACCGGCGCCGGCGGGCTGTTGGGTACAGTTTTCTCACAAGCATTGGGTAGGGCTGGTGCAGAATTAGTTCTAATCGATAGAGATAAGCGTTCATTGGAGTTATGTGGTGCTAAGTTGAAGGCGATTGGCGTATCACCAGAGTTAATCGTTTGTGATTTAACCAACTACGAGAGCGTTCACACGATAATCAATGAGATTGGTCAGCGCGGTTTAATCGACGGCCTAGTCAACAGTGCTGCAATTGATCCGAAGGCCGAGAGCAAGGCCCTTGATTCCGGTAATTCTGGTTGGTTTACCGACTATCCACTGAAGTCGTGGTGTTCAAGTTTAGATGCGAATCTAACCGGTGTGTTTATCATCTCTCAAGCCGTGTGTGGAGTGATGGAGCGACAAGAGTCTGGGAAGGGGGTAATCGTTAATTTGTGTTCGACTTATGGTCTAGTCGGTCCAGATCAATCAATTTACAAAGACGACGAAGGCGTACAGTTATTCTACAAGCCGGTTGATTATTCGGTGACAAAAGCGGGTTTATTAGGGTTTACTCGGGCGCTCGCCGCTATGTACAAAGGAACCGAGATTCGGGTGAATGCTTTGACGCCCGGTGGTGCCTTTAATGACCATACGCCTGCATTTGTTGAGAAATACGCAGACCGTACAATACTCGGGAGAATGGCGGATCCGGCTGAGTACGGGGGCGCAATAGTTTTCCTATGCTCTAGTGCGTCGTCTTACATGACGGGTTCGAATTTAATTATTGATGGCGGCTGGACCGCAATTTAGGAGTAAATGAAAAAGACTAGACAGCCCCCTGTGCTGATCGCAGAAATTGGCTGCAATCATTTGGGAGACCTTGATATTGCACGGCGATTTATCGAGACGGCTAAAACTGTGTGTTGCGTTAAGCACGTTAAATTTCAGAAGCGAAATAACCGTGAATTGCTATCGGAAACGGAATATGCCTCGCTCCATCCGGTGCCAGAAAATGCATACGGGGAGTCTTATGGCGCCCACCGAGAGCACTTGGAATTCTCTATAGAGCAGCACCAAGTGTTAAAAGGATTACTGTGAAAAACAAAATGTGACTTACTCGACATCGGTATGGGATGTCACCAGTTTGCGAGAAACGATTGGACTTGCGCCAGAATATATTAAGGTGCCATCGGCGATCAACTCTAACTTAGAGTTACTAGAGGTTGCCGGAGAGGAGTATGGCGGTCAAATTCATATATCTTTGGGCATGACAACCCGAGTAGAAGAAGAAAAGATCATTGAAGTCTTTTCGAAGAAGGATCGTTTAAAAGATTTAGTTATTTACGCCTGTACCTCAGGTTATCCAATCCAGCCTGCCGAGGCATGCCTGTATGAAGTGTCGAGACTGGTCGAAGAATATGGAGATGAGCTCCATGGAGTGGGGTATTCGGGTCATCACAATGGAATAGCACTAGACATAGCGGCATTTACGTTAGGGGCCAGTTTTATTGAACGTCATTTCACTCTTGATCGAACATGGAAAGGTACTGATCATGCCGCATCGCTCGAACCAGATGGGTTACGCCGACTTAGGCGAAATCTCGATCAGGTGACGGAGGCGTTGACTTATAAGAACCAAGAGATATTGCTGATTGAGAAACCGCAGAGAACCAAGCTCAAATGGAAAAATAGCTCAGCAGAAATCTCGTGACTGAGTCGTGAGATTATCTAGTAGGTAAGACAGATCGATCAGTTGGTCAGTAACCAGGTGAAGGATATCGCCCTCGCGTTGAATTTTTCCTGACGCACTGATCAGATATGAGCCAAGTAATATCGAAGCATATTGTTCAGCGATTTTTTTCCACACCACAAGGTTGATATTGCCTGTTTCGTCCTCCAACGTTACAAAGGTAACGTTGTTTGCGCTGGCGGGCCGTTGCCGAGCGATTACTAGGCCGGCAACTTTTGCGGCTTGCCCATGTGATTGTCGATAAAGCTCTTCACGCGTAGACAGACCCAACCCGTATAGAATGGGTCGTATTAGAGCGAGTGGATGAGGTCCGAGGGTCAATCCGATACTCGCGTAATCGGCATGTACGTCATCAACGGGGGTTGCTTTGGGTATCATTGGCGTTCCTTCGTTGAAATAGGTTCTATTCAGTATCGGAGTCGGTGGTGAGATGCCGGCAACTTCCCAATACGCCATTTTCCGGTGGCTCCTGACCAATGCCATAAAAGCGTTGGCTGCAGCGAGTGCCTGTAGGTCGGTTTTGTTGAGGCGGGTACGTTGGGCGAAATCCTGAAGATCTCCGAATGCCCGGTCCGCGCGAGCGTTCAGCAGACGAGCAGCACCGGTTTGGCTAAAGCCATTGATCATGTGCAGGCCAAGACGCAATGCAAGGGTTTCACCGCTCTGCTCAAGAGTGGATTCCCAGTCGCTGACAGTCACATCGATTGGTTTTACTTGTACGCCATGGCGGCGTACATCTTGTATTAGCTGGGCGGGTGCATAGAACCCCATGGGTTGACTGTTGAGAAGTGCACAGGTAAAAGCGGCAGGCTGATAGTATTTTAGCCATGCCGATACGTAGACCAGCAGAGCAAAACTGGCGGCATGTGCCTCAGGAAAACCGTATTCCCCAAAGCCAAGAATCTGTCGGTAGATCTGTTTTGCAAAGGCTTCAGGATAGCCCCGTTCACGCATGCCATTGACGAGCATTTCTTCATAATCCGATAGATTGCCATGGCGGCGCCATGCTCCCATTGCACGTCGCAGGCTGTCGGCTTCGCCAGGTGTAAACCCAGCAGCTACCACTGCCAGTTTGATGACTTGTTCCTGAAATATAGGGACCCCCAGAGTGCGCCCAAGGACTTGACGCATCGCCTCGTTAGGGTAAGTCACCGCTTCGTGTCCCTGGCGTCTCTTAAGGTAGGGATGCACCATATCGCCCTGTATTGGTCCAGGACGGACGATCGCTACTTCGATGACTAGATCATAAAAACATGCCGGGCGGAGTCGCGGCAGCATGGCCATCTGTGCACGTGATTCGATCTGAAATACGCCCACGGTATCGGCATTACCCATCATGTTATAGACGACGGGGTCCTCGGTGGGAATCGTTGCTATGGTCCAGCTGTTGCCACCGTGTTTTTTAATTAGGTCAAAACACCGATGAATTGCACTCAGCATGCCCAGGCCCAGGCAGTCGACTTTGAGTAGTCCAAGCGTGTTGATATCGTTCTTGTCCCATTGGATCACAGTACGTTTGGCCATGGCCGCATTTTCAATAGGCACCAGGTCACACAACGGCTCGTGGGAAATAATGAATCCTCCGGAGTGTTGTGAAAGGTGGCGAGGAAATCCCACTAACTCTTTGACAAGTGTGAGCAGTCGTGTAATAGATGGATTTTCTGGGTTGAGACCAAGTTTGCGAACTCGATGGGGGTCGATTGTCCCGCCTTCCCACCAGCCAGTGTCGGCCGCCAATCGGTTGACCTGGGCCAATTTAAGACCCAGTGCGTTACCCACATCGCGAAGAGCACTGCGGGGCCGGTAAGTGATGACAGTAGCTGTCAGTGCAGCATGATCACGACCATATTTCCGGTAAACGTATTGCATTACTTCTTCACGCCGTTCGTGTTCAAAATCTATATCTATGTCGGGTGGTTCATTACGTTCACGAGAAATGAATCGCTCAAACAAAAGATTCATTCGAGCAGGATCTACTTCTGTAATCCCCAAGCAGTAACACACGGCGGAATTAGCGGCCGAGCCACGCCCTTGGCACAGGATGTTTTTATGGCGTGCGAAATTGACAATGTCGTGTACGGTGAGAAAGTAGGCTTCGTAACTGAGCTCTTCAATGAGTGAAAGCTCATGTGCGACCTGCTGATAAATAGACTCAGGTGCACCTGCGGGCCATCGAGTTTGTATGCCTGCGTACGTCAGCTTGCGCAAGTATTCGGCAGCGTTAAGTTGTTGAGGGATAAACTCCTGTGGGTATTGATAATGCAGTTCTGTTAGGGAAAACGAACATTGTTCAGAAATGGCAAGGCTCTGTTGTAGAAGTGCTGGAGGATAGAGGCGTTGTAGTAGTATGGGCGAGCGCAAATGACGCTCTCCATTACTGAACAGGCAGTGGCCAGCGGCATCGACAGTCGTACCAAGGCGGATGGTTGTTAGAATATCCTGTAGCGGTTGTCTGCTGCGTGAATGCATGTGTACGTTGCCGGTGGCAACCAGGGGCAGGCTTAGTTTTTTTCCAATCGTACGAAGCGCAGTCAAGTGTTGTCGGTCAAATCCGCTGGTCGATTGTTCCAGTGCCAGCCACGTGCAGCCCGGCATTAATGTTTTGATTGAGTCAGCATGTTGCGTGAGTGAGGTATATCGCTCCTTGAGGTCGTCTTCGACCGTTAGGTTGGGGTCGCAAGGTAATAGGGCGAGACAATCAGAAAGCCTCCCCTCACCGATATCCGAAAGGGATAATTGGTAATGCCCTTTAGGAGCGGCCCGACGACCCTGGGTGATCAGTTGTACCAACTGACGATAGCCGTTACGGTTACGGGCAAGTAGGACGAGTTGTTGACCATCAATTAGATTGAACTCGCTACCAATGATCAGGTGTAGGCCGTGTTCGACTGCGGCCACATGTGCCCGCACAACTCCAGCTACGCTGCATTCATCAGTGAGGGCCAGTGCCGTATAGCCGAGGTGAGCGGCTTGTCGAACAAGTTCTGCCGGGTGCGAAGCACCACGCAGGAAAGTAAAATTGGATATACAGTGCAGTTCAGCGTAATTGATCAATATGGGCGTTATTTATTGTGAATAAGGAACTGTATAAATATACAGTATTAATTAATTTATTGTCGAATACGAGACAGGTGTTGTCTTGCCATGGCGTTGGCATTTCGCTTGAGAAGAGGCGTTGATTACGATTCCCATGCCGATGAAAGTTCCACAAAAAAAGACGCTTTGCCTCTATTTGATCATTGTAATTTTTGCCGTTTTGACACTTGAAGGCCTGTCGTGGCTGGCTTTAAAACAGGTGTTCTTACCGCGAGGTTATGTATACAAACCTAAGTTGATTCAAACATTGAGCAGTTATGCCAAATATCAGGCGTATGGGGTGGCGAGTTGGGGAATCGGGTCGGATCCAGTGGCTCAGCGATCATCTGGACCCGGCGATACCCAGCCTCTGGCTGAGCCTGCGTATTCTTCTATTTGTGTGTCCCTTTACGGGGATTCGTTTACAGCGGATCTTCGTTGGGGGGAATGGGTTGCCGGTATGTTGGGTTGCCACGTGGCCAATTACGGCGTGCCCGGATTTGGCATCGATCAGGTATTAATGCGATTTGAAGACACAGCGCATGACACCGCGGGCACGGTCGTGCTCAGTTTTTTTTCAGAAGACATTGCTCGCCACGTTACTCGCAATTTCGATGTTTGGGTGTATCAGCCGAGCGATTTTGGTGCGAGTCTGTTTGCTTCGAAGGCGCGCTATATTGCTCTGCCCGATGGTCGTCTGCAGTATGTGCCCGCAGAAACAAGGACATTTGTTGAGTTTGAGGCGGCTGTTCGTGACCCGGCGGCACACGTTCCACATGACTATCTTGTCGCTGGAGGGATGTCGGGGCTACCGATTTGGCGCTTTCCGTTCACGCTCACGCTAGTGCGGATATTCTTCCATTGGAAGGTACAGGCAAAACTGGCCCAATTGCCCTGGTATGGGCAACTCTACATGCCTGATCATGAGTCAAGGGCGTTGCCTATCTCAGTGCAAATAGTGGATCGCTTTGTTGCGGTCGCGCAAGCACGTGGCAAACGATCAGTGGTGCAGTTATTGCCATCGATTCTTGATTTTCAGCATTACGCGAGGAAGGGTGTCTGGCCGTACCAGTCGTTAATTGATGCCTTGGCTGCTCGTAACGTGCGTATGCACAACTTGGGTGACGAAATGCTTAAGGACATCGACCTTAACGAGGCTTGTGCGTTATTTGATACGGGTCAGTCCTCTGGTATCGAAAGTTGTGGTGGTCACTACAGTGAATTGGGCTACCGTATCCTGGCTCGGCATGCCGCAGCCCAGGTGGAGGCGTTGTGATCGAAGCAAATGAATTGCCTGTGTTTTCCTCGCCGGAGGTCATGGTTGATGCGTTGGCCCCAGATCAACCGATTTTTTGTTTCCGGCCGCAAGCCGTGCGGGAGATGGCGCAAGTTTTCCTACAGCATTTTCCCGGCAAGGTGCTGTACGCGGTGAAGTGCAATCCTGGTAGGCATATGCTGGCAGCGCTCAACGCTTCGGGAATTGGCCATTTTGATACGGCCTCCCTAGCTGAAGTCGAGTTGGTTTCAGGTTTATTGCCTTCAGCACAGTGTTACTTCATGCACCCCGTTAAGGCACGGGCCGCGATCTATCGCGCTTATCAGGGGCACGGTGTTCGTCATTTTGTCGTCGATCATTCAGCGGAATTGACGAAACTGATCGATGTGATTCCGCCGTCGCGCAATGTCGTCGTCGTCGTCCGGTTGGCAATAGAGCATGGAGGTGCGATTTACGAATTATCCAGTAAGTTCGGAGCTGACATCGGTGCAGCGGTGGAATTGGTGCGCGCAGCAGATCAACTTGGGTATGCCACCGGCCTCGCATTTCACGTCGGTTCTCAGTGTGTCGATGCACAGGCCTATCGACTTGGGTTGGAGATGGTGAACAATGTTGTTGAACAGACAAGCGTGGCGCCAGCCTGTATTGATGTAGGCGGCGGATTTCCTGGTGATTATGTCAATTCTCCGATACCGACGATCGTGCCTTTTCTCGAGCTCATTGATCAAACTTATCGTGAGATGCAGATGCCGACGGATTGTGAGTTGTTATGTGAGCCGGGGCGGGCACTTTGTATGCACGGTGAGTCATTGGTTCTACAGGTGCACCTAAGAAAAAACGACATGATTTATCTTAACGATGGCATGTATGGCGCGATGATAGAGGAAAAACTGGGCTTGCGGATGCCCGTCCGTGTGGTTGAATCCCGACCATTCGCTGATATGGTTCAATCATTCAAAGTATTTGGTCCTACCTGCGACGCGCTCGATGTCTATCCCGCACCACTTGATCTGCCCTCTGACATACGTGAAGGTGATTGGATTGAGTTTCAAAGAATCGGAGCGTACGGTGCGGCTTGTCAGACCGCATTCAACGGATTTTTTTCTGATACGGTTGTTGTGATCGAATCTGATGATGGTGTACGCGTCATCTGAACAGTGGTTTGCGCTGGGGGTGCAGATGACGCGTTAGAATAGCAATCAACGTTTGATCAATACGTATAGGAGAGTTCGACAATGACTAAAGCGTTTCTGGTGCATGAGCCTGGAGGGCCCGAATCTCTTCAGTTTGAAGAGGTTCGAGTCGGTGACCCCGG
>Ga0066376_10000208_pt1 | contig 52373 bp, 47 predicted proteins | sample Knorr_S15_td_Bot_FD_77009 | JGI IMG/M metagenome (GOLD analysis project Ga0066376, IMG submission 77009) | Marine microbial communities from Southern Atlantic Ocean transect - Knorr_S15_td_Bottom_ad_5009_LV_A | ecosystem: Environmental > Aquatic > Marine > Oceanic | place: Southern Atlantic... | reverse complement strand
TGGTAGCGATGGCCAGCGCGATCGAAGACGACTCGATCAATGCCTCTGTCTTTTGCCTTGGCCGCCACTTGCTTACCCAGGGCGCGGCCCTGCTCAAGCCGGGTTGGCACTTCCTTCCCCTCAAAGTCATGCGAGAGAGTGGAGAGCCCTACCAGGGAATGCCCAATCTGATCATCGATTACCTGGACTTCAATGTTGCGCAACGTCCTGCTGACGACCAGCCTGGGACGCTCTGGGGTTCCATCAACTATCTTGCGCGTGCGAAACCGCCTCCTCTTGCGGGCGATACGCTTGCTCCGGTGCCTGTCTGCCAATTCTCTGTCCTATTTTCGGTTGGCTGATCGGTGGGATCAGGACACGGCCGTCTTACCGGCCTTCCAGTGAATGACTTCGTTCTGATAGCGTATGCCCTTGCCCTTATATGGCTCGGGCTTGCGTTTTTCACGGATGTCAGCCGCGGTCTGACCGACCATCTGCTTGTCAATCCCGCTGACCACGATGTGCGCCTGAGCACCGCCAGTGGCATTCGGAGTGGCCAGCTCTATTCCCTCTGGAGCCTCGTAGACGACGGCATGGGAAAATCCGATATTCATGGTCAGGACCTGCCCCGATAGCTCAACCCGAAATCCCACACCGTGAACTTCCAGATTCTTGGAAAACCCCTCCGTCACTCCGATTACGGCATTGGCGACCAGCGAGCGCGTCAGCCCATGCAGAGAGAGTGCTATCTTTTCGTCGGAATCTCGCAGTACCCGGACTTCGCCGGCATTCACCTCGATCCGAATGCGATCGGCTCGGAACGTCAGACCGATGACACCCTTGGGTCCCTTGACGGTGACCTGATCTCCCACGACCTCCACCTCGACTCCTGGTGGGAGAGTTATTGGCTGCTTACCTACACGCGACATGATTCAAGGTCCCCAATCTACCACACACTACACAGCACTTCGCCACCGACGCCCGCCTTTCGGGCATCTCGATCAGTCATGACACCTTTTGACGTCGAGATGATAGCAACTCCCAATCCTCTCAGGACGCGCGGCAGGGCATCTTTTCCCGCGTAATTGCGCAGACCCGGTTTGCTGATCCGCCGCAAACCGCGGATCACGCTGACTTCGTCTTCGCTGTAGCGGAGATACAGGCGCAGCTGTCCCTGTTTGTTGTCGTCGTAGTAAGCGAAGTTATCGATGAATCGCTCCTCCGCCAGAACCCTCGCAATCTCCCTCTTGAGGGCGGACGCAGGAATGTCGACGCGTTTGTGCTTGGCATGGCAAGCGTTGCGGACTCGGGTCAGGAGATCCGCAATAGGATCGGTCATACTCACGGCTGACGAGCTCCCTTGATTACCAGCTGGCCTTCGTTACCCCGGGGATTTCCCCGCGCAGAGCCAGTTCACGAAAACAAATACGGCACAGGCCGAACTTCCGATACACTGCCCGCGGCCTGCCGCAACGCTGACAGCGTGTATACTTTCTTACTTTGAACTTCGGTTCTCGTGATGCTTTGATGAGCAGGCACTTCTTCGCCATTTTGGTATTCGCGCTCCTGAAATCGCAGTCAGTTGCTGAACGGCACTCCCAACAGACGTAGAAGCTCGCGCGCCTCCTCGTCTGTCGTAGCCGACGTCACAAAGGTGATGTCCATCCCGCGGATACGATCGATTTTGTCGTAGTCGATTTCCGGGAAAATGATCTGCTCCCGCACGCCAAGCGTGTAATTACCCCTGCCATCAAAGGCCCGGGCAGGAAGCCCTCCGAAATCGCGCACCTGGGGAAGAGCGAAATTAACCAGTCTATCCAGAAACTCGTACATCCGGTCTCGCCGCAGCGTCACCATGGCCCCTATGGCCATCCCCTCTCGGAGTTTGAAATTTGATATGGCCTTCTTGGCCCGCCTCACCGATGGCTTCTGCCCGGTAATAGCTGTCAGATCGGTAACGGTGGCCTCCAGAATTTTGGGATCCTGTACCGCGTCGCCGACGCCACAATTGACGACTATTTTCTCAAGTCGAGGCACCTGCATAGCGTTGCCGTATGCGAATCGCTCACTCAAGGCGGGTACGACTTCTTCCCTGTACTTCAGTCTCAAACGTGCCAAATTTGGTTCCAGTCGGTTATTCGGAATCTATCATCTCGCCACTGCGGGCGGAGACTCTCATGTTGCGGCCGTCTGCCAACTTCATCTTCCTGATTCGAGTAGGCCCATCGGTCTTGGGACAGATAACCATGACGTTCGAGGCATTAATCGGTGCCTCTCTCTCGACAATGCCCCCCTGAGGATCGCGCTTGGTCGGTCGAGTATGCCGCTTCATCATCCTCACCCCCTCAACCAGCAGGCGATTGCTGTCCTTGATCACGCGAAGGACGCGCCCCCTCTTCCCTCTGTCATTGCCGCTGATAATCTGAACCGTATCGTTCCTGCGAATATCCATCGCCGTCTCTCTATTTGCTCGCTTTTGTCCTATACTACTTCAGGCGCCAGTGAAATGATACGCATGAATTGCTTGTCTCTGAGCTCGCGGGCCACAGGGCCGAAAATTCGGGTACCCCTTGGTTCGTCATTTATGTCGAGAAGGACCGCGGCGTTGTCGTCGAAGCGGATGTAAGATCCGTCCGGTCTGCGGTACTCTTTCTTGGTTCGCACAATGACGGCCCTGGCGACCTCGCCCTCCATGAGAGGGCCGTTGGGCACTACATCGTGAACCGCAACTACAATCAGATCTCCCACCCCCGCATAGCGCTTCCCTGAGCCGCCAAGCACACGGATGCACTTGGCGCGTCGGGCGCCGGCGTTGTCGGCCATTTTCAGTATCGAATACTCGTGAATCACTGTCGGGTTCTCCCCTCAAACACTCGGGCCCTAAAACACTCGGGCTGGGTTCGGAAAGTTAGAAATAACCAATGCTTACCAGCCCACGCAGTAGTCATCCCGCGCGCGTGCGGGACCTAGCACAATCAGTCTTCTCGATGCTTTATCAGGATTTCGACCAGTCGCCAGCGCTTGCTCCGAGACAGCGGCCGACACTCGCGGACACGGACGGTGTCGCCCACGCCAGACTGATTCTTCTCGTCGTGGGCTACCAGCTTGGAGACACGCTTGATTCCCCGTCCGTACAATCGGTGCGCCGTCCTCTGCTCGATGGCGACCACGCGAGTCTTATCATTCGCCGCCTTGACGATCCGTCCCTCGATCTCGCGCCCGCCTCGTATATCCTCTGCCGTCATTGTCCGCTTACCTAGCTGCCTACTTGGCTGTTTCTGACTTGCTGGCCAACGTCCTCAACCCGAGTTCGTGCTCATTGAGGACAGTCTGGACCTGGGCGACATCGCGACGAACTTGCCGCAACCGGATGGGACTACTCAACTGTCCCAAGGCGTGCTGAAATCGAAGGTTGAACCCCTCTTCAGCCAACTCGGTGAGTTTGATCTGCAACTCCTCGACGGTGGAATCTCTAAGTTCGCTGGTTTTCATGCTCCGCTCATTCGCTCTACAAACTTCACCTTGATGGGGAGTTTGTGCCCCGCTTTGCGGAGAGCTTCCCGAGCAACATCAATGGGGACACCAGAAAGCTCAAACATGACCCGACCCGGCTTGACCACTGCTACCCAACCCTCAGGGGCTCCCTTGCCCTTGCCCATTCTCGTCTCAGCAGGCTTCTTGGTGATCGGTTTATCTGGAAACACTCGAATCCACATTTTCCCCGTGCGACTCATAGCTCTACTGATGGCAACGCGAGCGGCCTCGATCTGGCGACTCGTGATCCATCCTGGCTCCAGCGCCTTGAGTCCATACTCGCCAAAGGAGACCATTGCGCCTCCCTTCGTCTGGCCGCGCATACGTCCTCTGGACTGTTTGCGCCACTCAACCTTCTTAGGCATCAACATAGTTTATTCCTCGAGCTGAACGGCTAAGCCGCCACCTGCTCGTCCTCATCGACGACTTCCCCAAGGCAGATCCAAACTTTCACGCCCACCGTCCCCGATACCGTAAACGCCGTCGCCGTAGCGTAATCTATGTCCGCCCGCAAGGTGTGAAGCGGAACGCGACCAGCAGGTTCGGAGCGCTCCCGCCGCGACATTTCGCTGCCGCCAATACGGCCGGCACAGACGATCCGAATCCCCTCGGCCCCCATGCGCATGGAAGAAGCCACGGCTTTCTTGATGACTCGCCTGAAGGCAACGCGCTGCTGCAACTGCCTCGCCAGGTTATCGGCCACCAGCTGGGCGTCAAGCTCAGGCTTCTTGATCTCCTGAATGTTGAGCGATACGTCCTTGCTCGTCAGTTGCTTGAGCTCGTCTCTGAGCTTGTCAACCTCAGCTCCCCTTCGCCCGATGGCGATCCCCGGCCGTGCGGTGAACACCTCCACGGTTACGCGTTTGGGATGACGCTCGATATTGATGCGTGACACTCCGGCTCGCTGAAGTCGCTGCCGAATGTAATCGCGAAGGATCATATCTTCCTTCAGCAGCTCGGCAAAATCTTTCTCGGCGAACCAGTTTGAACGCCATCCCTTGATGACGCCGAGCCTGAAGCCATACGGATGAGTTTTCTGTCCCAAGGAGTTCCTTTATTCCCTCGACGCTTCCTCCGCCTCGACTTCGGCGGGGGATGGGTCGTTGGCACCGTCGCTAACGACGATAGTGAGATGACTATGACGCTTCTTGATCTGATTGGCCGAACCCCGTGCCCGGGGACGAATGCGTTTCAAGTCCCGACCCTCATCCGCCGTGATGCGACTCACGAACAGATCGTCGGCATCCACCGGATTCTCCTCATCCCGGTTTACCGCATTGGCTATAGCAGACCTCAGGGTCTTCTCTACCACTTTCGCCACGTGCCGGGTCGAAAACCTGAGGATGGTTAGGGCATCCCCAACGGGTTTGCCTCGAACCAGATCGATTACCTGCCTGACCTTTGTGGCCGGCACTCCAACCTGCTTGGCTACTGCTCTAGCTTCCATACCCTGGCCTATGTCGCCGCGGCGTCAGCCGCCGAAGTCCCTGTCTTCTATAAGTCCCTATCTTCACCGTAGAAATTCCTGTCTTACCGTCGGACGTCGGTTGCCCGCTCCGTCGAGCGGCCGCTGTGACCCCGGAAGGTCCTCGTAGGCGCGAATTCGCCGAGCTTATGGCCCACCATATTTTCACTGACGTACACCGGGATGAATTTGTTACCGTTGTGCACAGCGAGCGTAAGGCCAACAAAGTCGGGGGTAATGGTGGACCGCCTCGACCAGGTCCGTATGACCTTCTTGTCACCTGTCCGATTGACCTCTTCGACCTTCGCAGCCAGTTTCTGATCTACGAAAGGTCCCTTCTTGACCGATCTAGGCATTATTCAAAGCTCATTTCTGATTCCGCCGACGCACGATCCAGGCGTTGGACTTGCGCTTGCGCTTACGCGTCTTGTAACCCTTGGTTGGCTTGCCCCAAGGCGTGACGGGATGCCGGCCACCGGAGGACTTCCCTTCGCCGCCTCCATGAGGATGGTCGACTGGATTCATTACCACCCCCCGCACCTTTGGTCGTCGACCCAACCAACGAGCGCGACCCGCTTTTCCGAGTACGACTCTACCGTGATCTGGATTGCCAACCTGTCCGATAGTAGCCTGACAGGCAATCGTGACCTCCCTGATCTCACCCGAAGGCAACCTCAACTGCACGCGATCCCCATCGCGTGACATGATCTGCACTTCAGCGCCGGCACTGCGCGCCATCTTGGCGCCCTGCCCCGGGTTGAGCTCAATATTATGGACAGTCATGCCGACCGGTATACGTCCCAACGGCAGGGCATTGCCAACCGCGATTGGGGCGTCTGGTCCAGACTGGATCTCCGCACCCACTCCCAAGCCCTGGGGTGCGACGATATAGCGTTTTTCACCGTCGCGATAGACGATGAGGGCGATAAACGACGACCGGTTGGGATCGTACTCGATGGAACTCACCTTCCCAGGAATTCCGTGCTTGTTGCGTCGGAAATCAATGATTCGATATCTACGCTTGTGCCCACCGCCTCGGCGCCTGGCGGTCATGCGCCCGAGGTTGTTGCGACCACCTGACTTTGAAAGCGGCCTCGTCAGTGACTTCTCCGGCGTACTAGTCGTCAACTCATCAAATGAATTGACGGTTTTGAACCGCTGGGTGGGCGTGATAGGTCTAAATCTCTTTACCGGCATCGACTTCCCACTCTCTCCAACTACAGATTCTCAACCAATTCGATCGAGTCGCCAGATCGAAGTGTGACGTAGGCCTTCTTCCAGGCCCTGGTGGATCCCTGGTGGACGCCCTGCCTCTTCGGTTTACGCGCCACGTGCAACGTTCTTACCGACTTCACCCGGACCTCGAAAATGCTCTCAATCGCCTGTCGAATCTGGATCTTGTTTGCCCGTCGATCAACTCTGAAAGTGTAGGTATTTCGATCTCTCAGAATAGTCGCTTTTTCGGTAATCACCGGACTTTCGAGGACCCTCCTGAGATCGCTCATTCCGGTGACTCCTCCCCGCCGCGCCCTCGGTGAACCTCGGCGAGCACGTCGACGGCCTTGCGACTCAGGACCACTACATCAGCGGACACCACATCGTAAGTGCACACCGTCCCCGCGGGCCGCAACGTCACCCCCGGAATATTCCGGCTGGATTTGACCAGCACTGGAACGCTCTGGGGCGTAATGAACAGAATTCGCCCCGAATCCGTGAGCCCCCATGCCGATATGACTCCTGCGAAGGCCTTTGTACTAGGCTCGGGAAACTCGAAGTCATCGACTACTCGAACCTCGCTCGCCTTCCCCTTCAATGAAAGGGCCGAGCAGAACGCCAGGTGCTTGAGCGACTTGGTCATGTCGGTCCGATAGGACCGGGGCTTGGGTCCGAAGGCGACGCCACCGCCCCTCAGCAAAGGGGAGGTTACGGTTCCACGGCGCGCCATACCGGAACCCTTTTGCTTATGGTGCTTGCGACCCGATCGATTGACCTCCGCACGAGTCTTGGTCGACGCATTACCCTGACGTTTGTTCGCCTCGAAGGTAACGACAGCTCTGTAGAGCGCGTACTCCGACACGTCGGCGTCGAACAAGTGAGCGGGAAGTTCTACTGATCCCGCCTTCTGCCCTTCTGAGCTCATTACATCTACAGCACTCATCTGATCGGTCCGTGACCCCTCATCTCTTACACCTTGATGTCTATGCCGATTCCGGCGGGCAGATCCAACTTCATCAGTGAATCGACAGTCTGCGGCGTCGACTCGTATATATCGATGAGGCGCTTGTGGATTCTGGTTTCAAATTGCTCGCGAGATTTCTTGTCCACGTGTGGTCCTCGCAGGACGGTATACACCGTTCTTTGCGTTGGCAGGGGCACAGGGCCGACTATGCGGGCGCCGCTACGCCTGACGGTTTGAACTATCTCATCAACCGACTTGTCGAGGGCGGCGTGATCGTAGGCCTTAAGGCGGATCCTAATTCTATCGACTGACAACTGCCGTCTCCCTTAGCTCTCTCACTCTCACTCTCACTCTCACTCACTTACGCCGATCACAACGCCTGACCCTATGGTCCTGCCGCCCTCGCGAATTGCGAAGCGCAGCTGCTCTTCGATGGCGATGGGCTGCCCCAGATTCACGTCTATAGTGACGTTGTCTCCTGGCATGACCATCTCGGTTCCCTCGGGAAGGTCAATGGAACCGGTTACGTCCGTTGTGCGAAAATAGAATTGTGGCCGGTAGCCGGTAAAAAAAGGCTTCTCCCTACCGCCCTCCTTGGAGGTCAAAACATACACCTCCGCCTTGAACTTCGTATGGGGAGTAATGCTTCCCGGCTTGCAAAGAACCATGCCGCGAAGAAGCTCGGACTTCTCGACGCCGCGCAACAGCAGTCCCACATTGTCTCCAGCCTGGCCGTCGTCGAGCAGCTTGCGGAACATCTCTACTCCGGTGCACACCGTTTTTCGGGTCTCTCTGATGCCGACGACCTCAAGATCCTCGCCCACCTTCACCCTGCCGCGCTCGATACGACCGGTACCGACCGTACCCCGCCCCTGGATGCTGAAGACATCCTCAACCGGCATCAGAAAGGGCAGATCGACCGGCCGCTCTGGCAATGGGATATACTCGTCAACGGCCTTCATCAGCTCTACGATGGCCTGACTGCCAATCTCGCTCTCGTCACCCTCGACCGTCTTAAGCGCCGATCCGCGGATCATGGGAACATCGTCGCCCGGATAGTCGTATTCGGAAAGCAACTCGCGCGTTTCCAACTCAACCAGGTCTAACAACTCAGGGTCATCCACCATGTCCACCTTGTTCAGATAGACGACGATCTTGGGGACATTCACCTGCCGGGCAAGAAGGATGTGCTCCCTAGTCTGGATCATCGGCCCGTCGGCGGCGCTGACCACGAGGATGGCGCCGTCCATCTGCGCGGCACCCGTGATCATATTCTTGATATAATCAGCGTGACCCGGACAGTCCACGTGGGCATAGTGCCGCGCTACGGTCTCATATTCCTGGTGCGAGACGTTGATCGTTACGCCACGGGCCTTTTCTTCGGGGGCATTGTCGATGTCGTCAACCGACTTAACTTCCGCGAGTCCGTCTTTGGCCAGTACTATGGTAATGGCAGCCGTTAAAGTCGTCTTCCCATGATCGACGTGGCCAATGGTCCCTATGTTTACGTGCGGCTTTGTACGTTTGAACTTGTCCTTTGCCATTTCTTCCTCTCCTCTTGCTAGCCCTGCGGCCACCTTACACGTTATGCTCTACTCGACCCCTCGGCCACTCACCGCCGCTGGTCGACACCTTGAACTTTGGCGACTATTTCTTCCATTATCTGACGGGGCACCTCTCGGAACTTCGCAAACTGCATGGTAAACACGGCCCTGCCCTGCGTAAGAGAGCGGAGACGCGTCGCGTAGCCGAAGGTTTCCGCAAGGGGCACAACGGCGCTAACGACCTGAGCGTCGGAACGGACATTAATGCCCTGAATATCGGATCGATGTGAACTCAGGTCGCCGACCACGTCTCCCAGATACTGCTCCGGCAGCACAACTTCCAGGTCCATGATGGGCTCCATCAAGAAAGGACCGGCCTCCTTTAGACCCTCTTTCAGGGCCATTGACCCAGCTATCTTGAAGGCCATTTCGGAGGAATCGACTTCGTGATAAGACCCGTCCACGAGCACGACCTTGAGGTCTTCAATCGGATACCCTGCCACGGGCCCGGAGGACATCGCCTCCTGAATCCCGTCGCGCACACAGGAGATATACTCCCTGGGCACGTTCCCGCCGACGACCTTGGATTCAAAGACCAGTCCAGTCCCAGGCTCGCCAGGTTCCAACTCGATCTCGACGTGGCCGAACTGGCCCCGTCCGCCGGTCTGGCGCACGAAACGACCCGTTGCCTCCGCTGCCGAACGGATCCCCTCCTTGTAAGCTACCTCTGGTCGGCCTACATTGACGCCGACCTTGAATTCTCGAGCGAGACGGTCGGTCAGAATCTCGAGATGCAGCTCACCCATACCCGAAATCACCGTCTGCCCGGTATCACTGTCGACACGCACCTTAAAGGTGGGATCTTCCTCGCTGAGCTTGGCCAGGGCCGCGTGCAGGTGTTCCTGGTCCGTCCTTGTCTTAGGCTCGACGGCCACGTGCACGACCGGATCGGCGAACTCGATTTTCTCGAGCTGTATGACGTGCTCCTCATCGCAGATGGTGTCGCCCGTCGTCGTGTTCTTGAGCCCAACCATGGCGATGATATCACCAGCACAGACCTCCTTGCGCTCGGTGCGATCGTTGGCGTGCATTTCCAGGAGCCGGGAAACTCGCTCCCGCCTACCAGTGCTGACATTGTAGACGTAGGATCCGGCCATCAAACTACCCGAATAAACCCGGACGAAGGTCAGGCGCCCGACATAGGGGTCGGTCATCACCTTGAAAGCCAGCCCGGCGAAGGGCTCGTCGTCATTCGCCTTGCGGACCACTACCTCCTCGGAATTCGGGATCAATCCCTCGACTTGGGGAACATCGCCCGGCGATGGCAACAGCGCCACAATAGCGTCCAGCAGACGCTGAACCCCCTTGAAGCGGAAAGCACTGCCACAGGTTACCGGCACCGCCTTGAGAGCAATCGTGGCCCTGCGAAGAGCACTGATGATCTCATCTGGGGTAATTTCTACTCCATCGAGAAACTTTTCCAGCAGGTGATCATCAAATTCCGCGACGGCTTCGAGCATCTTCTCACGGTACTCGAGCGCCTGCTCCATTAGATCTTCGGGGATCTCAGTCTCGAAAAAACTGGCCCCCTGAGTACTGTCTTCATAGGTGATGGACTTCATCTCGATGAGATCGATGAGACCAGTGAAGGTCTCGCCAGCACCTATCGGCAATTGGATGGGAACGAAATTGCTGGCCAGTCGTTCTCCAAGCATCTCCAGCACGCGGAGGAAGTCTGCGCCGTTTCGATCCATCTTGTTGACGAAGGCTATACGCGGCACGCCATATCGGTCAGCCTGGCGCCACACCGTTTCAGACTGGGGCTCGACACCCCCAACTGCACAGAAGACTCCGACGGCACCATCGAGAACCCTGAGCGACCTTTCGACCTCCGCCGTGAAGTCCACATGACCTGGCGTATCGATAATATTGATGTGGTGGTCCTTCCACGTACAAGCCGTAGCCGCCGAGGTGATGGTAATCCCCCGCTCGCGCTCCTGGTCCATCCAGTCCATGGTGGTTGTGCCGTCGTGCACCTCGCCCATCCGGTGCAGACGACCTGTATAGAACAGGATGCGCTCTGTCGTGGTGGTTTTTCCAGCGTCAATATGGGCGGTGATGCCGATATTGCGAACGCGCTCTATGTCGAATGTGCGTGGCACTTTCCTATACTTCTCTCTGCTGTTAGAAACTGTGGCTGTTAGAAACTGTGGCTGTTAGAAACTGTGGCTGTTAGAATCTGTAGTGCGCGAAAGCCTTGTTGGCATCGGCCATGCGGTGCACGTCGTTGCGGGCGCGAATCGCCCCACCTTCTCCCTTGGAAGCAAGCACAAGCTCATTGGCCAGCTTGTCCGCCATGGTCCGCTCGGAGCGCTCGCGCGCGTAGCGAATGAGCCACTTGATGGCCCTGGTCGTGCGTTCTTCAGGCCGGACCTCCAATGGCACCTGGTAGGTCTGAGACCCGACGCGGCGAGACTTCGTCAACACCATCGGTTTGGTGTTTTCTACCGCTTTCATGAATACATCTATGCCCTGCAGCTCGGAACGCTCGGTCACCATGTCCATGGCCGAGTAAAAAATCTTCTCGGCCACACTCTTCTTGCCCCCCTTCATCAAACAGTTGATAAAGCGGGCGGCCAGGACACTATTGAACTTCGGGTCCGGGAGAATTCGTCGTTTTACAGCTCGGCGTCTACGTGACATGGTCAATCACCGCCAAAGGGTGGAGTGGGCCTGCTATTGCCGATGCAGATCATGATTCGCGCTTGGCGCCATATTTTGAACGGCTCTGCTTCCGCTCCGACACGCCACTGGCATCCAGGACGCCCCGAATGATGTGATAGCGAACCCCGGGGACATCTTTGACGCGCCCACCGCGTATCAGGACGATTGAGTGCTCCTGGAGATTATTACCCTCGCCAGGTATGTACGCCGCCACCTCCTGGCCTGTCGTCAGCCGCACCCGGGCCATTTTTCTGAGCGCGGAATTGGGCTTCTTGGGAGTGGTGGTGTAGACCCGCGTGCAGACGCCGCGCCGCTGCGGACACCCCTGCAGTGCGGGGGCGTCTCGACGCTTTCCCTGGCTCTTTCTTCCCTTGCGGATGAGCTGATTGATCGTGGGCAATGGATCCTCTTCCCATTCTGGTTGTCGGGCGCATTGTTGAAGCATCAAAGACCGTTTGGCAGTCGCGCAGGCGGCCTTCAGCGCGCCTTACTATAACCTCAAAATTTAAGCAGTAATTCGCTAAACGTCAATACTATTTTACCGTTACGGCCTCTGCCACGGAGTCGAGATCGGCCGCCGACTCCTGTCCGTTACCGGACACTTCCTCCTCCTCAGGAGCGCTGTCGGCGTAGGTCACTCCCCGATAGAGGATAGCACCGGTTCCAGCGGGTATCAGCCGCCCGATGATCACGTTTTCCTTCAGGCCTCTCAGGTGATCGACCTTCCCCTGCACCGCGGCCTCGGTGAGGACGCGAGTAGTCTCCTGGAAGGAGGCGGCTGATATGAAACTGTCTGTGCGCAGAGAAGCCCGGGTGATACCCAGCAGGATGGGCTGGCAGATCGCCGGGTCCCCACCCTCGGTCAAAACCTTTTCGTTTTCTCTGTTGAAGCGGATCTTGTCGACTTCCTCACCCTCGAGAAAGTTGGTGTCGCCCGGATCGAGGAGACGCACCTTCTGAAGCATCTGGCGGACGATTACCTCGATGTGCTTATCGTTGATCGCCACGGCCTGCAACCGGTAGACATCCTGGATTTCGTTGACGAGATACTCCTGGACCATGTGCACGCCCCGGACCTGTAGAATGTCGTGGGGATTTACCGCGCCTTCGGAGAGGCGCTCGCCGGCCACGACGACATCACCCTCGTGTACCCGCATGTGCTTGCCGTACGGCACGAGATACTTGCGCTCTTCGCCGTCCTCGGAGGTAACCAAAACCTCGCGATTACCCCTCACCACGCCACCGAATCTCACCGAGCCATCGATTTCCGATATCACCGCCGGCTCCTTTGGGCGGCGGGCCTCGAAGAGCTCGGCTACGCGGGGAAGTCCACCGGTGATGTCCCTGGTCTTTGACCGCTCTCTGGGAATTTTCACCAGAACCGTACCGGGAAACACCTCCTGTCCGTCAGTCACCAGAAGACGGGCGCCAACGGGGATGATAAAGGAGCGCATGTTCGCGTCGCCGGTGACCATGTCGATCTGGGGGCTCAGAGACCGATCGCGCTGTTCGACGATCACTCCGGCGCTGAGCCCCGTGGTCTCGTCGAACTCGGTCCGCAGGGTGACTTCATCGACGATGTCGATGAATTTCACTTTCCCCGCCCGATCGGTGATGATGACGTTGTTGTAAGGATCGCATTCGTACAATACCTGGGAGGCGTCGACGGTTACGTTGTCCTCCACCTTCAGGACGCCGCCGTAGGGCACATTGATCCGACTCCTTATCCGGTTCTGCTCGTCCAGCAGCTCGATAGCGCCGTTGCGACCGGTCACGATAAGCCCGATATCGGGATGAGTGACCGTGGAGATATTGACGAATCGGGTTGTCCCCTGTCGCCGAGCGGTAATCTGGGACTGCTCGGTGATCCGGCTCGCGGTCCCTCCGATGTGGAAGGTTCGCAGCGTCAGCTGAGTGCCGGGCTCGCCAATACTCTGGGCGGCGATGACTCCGACCGCCTCCCCGATATTCACCATTCTCCCCGAGGCCAGATTTCTGCCGTAGCACTTGGCGCAAACGCCGCGATTCGACTCACAGCTCAGGACCGACCGTATGCGTACCATCTCGGCTCCTGACTGAGCGATTCTGCCCGCATCGGACTCTTCAAGCAGGGTGTCGGCCTCAGTAACCACGTTGCCGTCGGCATCGAGCACGTCGTCCAGGTTCACACGGCCCACGATGCGGTCGGCGAGCGGCTCGACGATCTCCTCACCGTCCTTCAGCGCGCCGGTCCAGATGCCCTGCCCCGTGCCGCAGTCCTCTTCACTGATCACCACGTCCTGAGCCACGTCCACCATTCGCCGCGTCAGGTATCCCGCTTCAGCCGTCTTCAGAGCTGTGTCGGCGAGGCCCTTCCTGGCACCGTGGGTGGAAATGAAGTACTCCAGCACGGACAGCCCCTCTTTGAGAGAGGCGATAATCGGCGTCTCGATGATCTCGCCAACAGCGCCGGTGAGCTTTTTCTGGGGCTTGTTCATGAGGCCGCGCATGCCGCCCAGCTGCTTGATCTGATCTTCACTGCCACGGGCCCCGGAGTCCTTCATGATGAAGACCGAGTTGAAGCCCTCCTCGGCGTCTTCCAGGGCGCTCTGCACGGCCCGCGAAACGGAGGATGAGGCGTGGGTCCAGATGTCGATGATCTTGTTGTAGCGCTCGCCGTCGGTTATGATGCCATTGGCGTATTGCTCACGGACCTTACTGACTTCCTCGAAAGCCTCATCGATGATCGCCGTCTTCTCTTTGGGGATGATAATGTCATCGACGGACACGGTTACACCGGCCATGGTGGCGTGGTGATACCCAAGTCGCTTCAGCTGATCGACAAACTCTGCCGTTCGCCGGTTACCCATGCGCCGGTGGACCTCCCCGGTAATTTTCTTGATGTCGCCCTTTTCGATGTTCTGATTGACGAAATCCATCTCCGGAGGCAATACTTCGTTAAAGATTATCCTGCCAACCGTCGTATCGAGTATTTCTCCCTTGATGCGGACCTTGATCGGCTGATGCAGCGTGATCCGCTCCGATTCGTATGCAGCACGAGCCTCCGTGCCGGTGGCGAAACGGCGCTCCTCTTTGCTGGCGGCACTGAAACGGACTTTGGTCAAATAGTAGCTACCCAGGACAATGTCCTTGGGATCCATCATGATGACCGGCTCTCCGTCGGCGGGCTTCAGCAGATTCTGAGCAGACAGCATGAGCAGTCTCGCCTCGATCTGAGCCTCGAAGGAAAGAGGGACGTGCACGGCCATCTGATCGCCGTCGAAATCGGCGTTGAAAGCAGCACAGACCAGAGGGTGCAGCTGGACCGCCTTCCCCTCGACCAGAATGGGCTGAAACGCCTGGATGCCCAGTCTGTGCAAGGTGGGTGCGCGGTTCAACAGCACACAGTGGTCGGCGATGATCTCCTCCAGGATGTCCCACACCTCCGAGCGCTCTCGCTCCACCAGTTTCTTGGCGCTCTTTACCGTCTGAACCAGACCCTTCTCCTCGAGTTTGCGAATCACGAAGGGCTTGAAAAGCTCCAGTGCCATGCTCTTGGGCAGGCCGCATTGGTGGAGTTTGAGGTCGGGTCCCACGACGATCACGGAACGGCCCGAATAGTCAACGCGTTTACCGAGCAGATTCTGCCTGAATCTGCCCTGCTTGCCTTTGAGCAGATCGCTGAGAGATTTGAGAGACCGGTTGCCGTCTCCCCTGACTGCGCGGGAACGCCGCCCATTGTCGAAAAGAGCGTCCACCGCCTCCTGAAGCATACGCTTCTCATTGCGCAGGATGACCTCCGGCGCCTTTATGCTGATAAGCTTCTTGAGACGGTTGTTTCGGTTGATAACGCGTCGGTAAAGGTCGTTGAGATCGGATGTGGCGAAACGTCCGCCCTCCAGGGGTACTAGAGGACGCAGATCGGGGGGAATCACGGGGATCACCTCCAGAATCATCCACTCCGGACGATTCTCCGACTGCCGGAACGCCTCCACAACTTTCAGACGCTTGAGAGCGTCCTGCTTGCGCTGAATTGACGTCTCCATCCGCACCCGGGCCCGCAATTCGGCCGACATCTCCTCTATGTCGATGAGAGAGAGCAGGTGGCGCACGGTCGGAGCTCCCATTCCCACTTCCGGATCGTGTCCTTGCTCGCGCAGTTCCAGAAGTTCCTCTTCGGTGATTAGCGCCATACTCTCGAGCGGCGCATCCTTCGGATCCATGACCACATAAGACTCGTAGTAGAGGACCCTTTCGAGGTTGCGCATGGAGATGTCGAGCAGGGCGGCTATCCTTGACGGCAACGACTTGAAGTACCAGATGTGGGACACCGGCACAGCTAACTCGATATGACCCAGTCGCTCTCGGCGGACCTTTGCCTGGGTCACCTCAACGCCGCAGCGATCACAGACAACGCCGCGATAGCGGATGCCCTTGTACTTGCCGCAGTGGCAGTTCCAGTCTTTCACCGGGCCGAAAATACGCTCGCAGAACAGACCATCCCGCTCTGGTTTGAAGGAGCGGTAGTTGATAGTTTCCGGCTTCGTCACCTCTCCGTGGGACCAGGATCGAATGGTATCGGGAGAGGCGAGCTGAATGCGAATCGAATCGAAATCTGTGGCTTTTCTCGAGTTGTTGTTTTTTATCACTTCGCTAACCCTCGCTTGTTGGTCTCGATTCTAAAGAGCCTGTTGGTCTCAATTCTGAAAAGCCTGTTGGTCTTAATTCTAAAAAAACCTGTCGAACGTGCACGTTGCCTGCGGAACCAGATATATCACTCAGTAGGGGTCGGGAACCATGCTGTCTTCCAGGATCACGTCCAGACAGAGGCTCTGCAACTCCTTCACCAGAACGTTGAACGACTCGGGTATGCCTGGCTCGGGAGGATTCTCTCCCTTGACGATGGCCTCGTAAATCTTCGATCTGCCCGCCACGTCGTCGGATTTGACCGTGAGCATCTCCTGGAGCGTGTAGGCTGCGCCGTACGCCTCCAGCGCCCATACCTCCATCTCACCGAAACGCTGACCGCCGAACTGGGCCTTGCCGCCCAGCGGCTGCTGGGTGACGAGGGAGTAAGGCCCGATGGAGCGGGCGTGGATTTTGTCGGCGACCAGATGCGTGAGCTTGAGCATGTATATGAAGCCGACGGTGACGCGCTTGTCCAATTTTTGACCCGTGCGGCCGTCATAAAGCACGGCCTTGCCGTCTTCAGGCAGGCCCGCCTCCTTCAGGTAAGCGCGGACCTCATCGTGCGTGGCGCCGTCGAAGACCGGAGTGGCAACGCGGGCACCGAGGGCCTGGGCAGCCGCTCCGAGGTGAGTCTCGAAGATTTGCCCCAAGTTCATGCGGGATGGAACTCCGAGAGGATTGAGGACGATGTCGATGGGCGTCCCGTCTTCCATACAGGGCATGTCTTCTTCTGGAACTACCGCAGCTACGACACCCTTGTTTCCGTGCCGACCGGCCATCTTATCGCCCACTGCGAGTTTCCGCTTCTTGGCAACGTACACCTTGACCAGCTGAACGATGCCGGGAGGTAGCTCATCGCCGCGCGTCAAGCGCTCTCCGGCCCGCTCCATCTGCTCTCCCACGAGCCGAATCTGCTCGGCGGCGTAGTGCATCAGGGAGTCGGTCTTCTCGTTGACGACGGGGTTGTCCGTCCAGCCCTCTTCGGGCGTGAGGGTGGCGAAATCCACTCGAGCCAGGAGGCGCTCACTCACCTGCGTGCCCTCGCGCACAACAACCGTGCCGTCCTCCTTGCTGTGAATCCTGGCCAGCTTCTCTTCACCAATCAACTGGATGAACTGGCGGTCTCGCTCCTGGCGCAACCGCTGAACCTGTTCAGCGACCTCCTCCCGCATCTTGGCGATCTCCGCCTTCTCCTTCTTCTTGGAGGCCTCCGCCCTGTCCTTTCTGGAAAAGACCTTGCGGGAGATAACCACGCCTTCCATCCCGGGCGGGGCTTTGAGCGAGGCGTCGCGCACATCCCCGGCCTTCTCGCCGAAGATGGCCCGAAGCAGCCGCTCCTCTGGCGAGAGCTCGGTTTCACCCTTTGGCGTGACCTTGCCCACCAGGATGTCTCCCGGGCCCACCTCAGCGCCGATGCGGACAATACCCTCGTCGTCCAGATTGCGCACCGCCAGCTCGCTGACGTTGGGAATTTCCCGCGTTATCTCCTCCTGCCCGCGTTTCGTGTCTCGCACCTGCAGCTCGAACTCCTCGATGTGGACCGAGGTGAAGACATCGACTTTGAGGAGTCTCTCGCTGATGACGATGGCATCCTCGAAGTTGTATCCGTTCCACGGCATGAAGGCCACCAGGACGTTCATGCCGAGAGCCAGCTCGCCGTTTTCGGTTGCGGGACCGTCGGATATCACCTGCCCCTTCTCCACCTTGTCCCCCACGCCAACAAGGGGTCTCTGGTTTATGCAGCAGTCCTGATTCGAGCGGCTGAACTTCGTGAGCTTGTAGACATCCTCGTCGGCCGTGTCGAGCGGGGAAAGCGGCTTACTGTGCTCCTTGTCGCGTCTGATGATGATTCGGTCGGCCTGTACGTCCACCACCTCGCCCGGGTTGCGCGCCATCCCCGCGGCGCCGGAATCGCGGGCGACCTTGCCCTCCATTCCGGTACCGACAAACGGCGCCTGAGTGAACAGGAGCGGTACCGCCTGACGCTGCATGTTGGATCCCATCAGGGCGCGGTTGGCATCATCGTGTTCGAGGAAGGGAATCAACGCCGCCGCCGCGCTTACCAGTTGCTTGGGCGAAACATCCATGTACTGGACCTCGTCATGCGTGCACATGGGATAGTCGTCGCGCCGGCGCGCCTTTACCAACTCATTTACGAAGCTGCCATCGTCGTTGAGAATCTCATTGGCCTGAGCGACGGTGAAGCGATCTTCCTGGTCTGCGGAGAGGTACTCGATCTCATCAGTCACCTTGCCGTCGACAACCTTTCTATAGGGTGTCTCAAGAAACCCGAAAGCGTTCACCCGGGCGAACGTGCTCAGCGAAGAGATGAGGCCGATGTTGGGACCCTCCGGAGTTTCGATGGGACAAATGCGGCCGTAGTGCGTATAGTGCACATCTCTGACTTCAAATCCTGCCCGCTCCCTGCTCAAGCCGCCGGGCCCCAGAGCGCTGAGCCGACGCTTGTGCGTAAGCTCGTCGAGAGGGTTGTTCTGCTGCATGAACTGCGACAGCTGACTACTACCGAAAAAGGCCTGCACTACGGTAGACACGGTGCGCGCATTGACGAGATCGTGGGGCGTGATCTGGTCCTCGCGTCTGAGACTCATACGTTCGCGAATGGTCCTGGACATACGCGTCAGCCCGATGCTGAACTGATTGGCCAGCAACTCTCCCACCAGTCGGATACGGCGATTCCCGAGATGATCGATGTCGTCGGTGAATCCCTGGCCCATTCTCAATTCGAGGAGATAGGTGATGATGGACATGAAATCCTCCAGGTGGAGGATCGTGCTCTCCATGGGGATGTCCAGATCGAGGCGTCGATTGATGCGGTACCGACCTACATCTCCCAGGTTGTAGCGTTTGGGATTGAAGAACAGACGGTCTAGCAGCGCACGGGCGGTTTCGATGTTTGGCGGATCACCCGGACGCAGCAAGTTATAGAGGCGGGTGAGGGCGTCATCTTCTCCCTCGCTGGGGTCCTTCTTGAGAGTATTCTCCAACACCCCTGGGTCGTTTGGACCCGGGCCCAAGAGGACGCGGATTTTCTTGAGGCCCGCAGCCTTCAAAGCCTCGATGTTTTCGGACGTGATTTCCTCGTAGGCCTCCACTACGACCTCACCTGTCTTCTTGTCTACGATATCCTCGTCCGCACAGTACCTTCCCGCCAACTCGTCATCGACTGCCGCGTCTTCCATCTCGCGAAACAGCGAGATAATCTCGCCGGGACGCGAGAACCCCAGGCCCTTCAGCAACAACGTCACCGGGAGCTTGCGTCGCCGATCGATGTGCACGTACATGATGTCGTTGATGTCCAGACTGAACTCGAGCCACGGGCCCTTGGAGGGAAGGATCCGAGCCGAAAACAGCCGCTTGCCGTTGGGGTGTATCGTCTCGTCAAAGAACACGCCCGGCGATCGGTGCAGCTGACTTACCACCACGCGTTCAGCCCCGTTGATGACGAAGGTTCCCTCCTCGGTCATGAGCGGCAACTCCCCGAGGAAAACAGCCTGCTCCACGACATCCTTGACCGGCTTGTCGGGGCTGTCCTTATCGCGGGAGATCAGCCGCAGGGTGGACCGTAGCGGCGCCGCAAAGGTCATCCCTCGCTCGCGGCACTCTTCGACGCTGTACCGAGGATTGCCGATCGAGTAGTCCACGTACTGCAAGGAGTAGATGCCGTGTGTATCGGCGATGGGAAAGATGCTTCCGAACACCATGTGCAGCCCTCGTCGCAAACGCCGGCGGGGGGGTGTCTCGAGCTGGAGAAACGACCGATAAGAATCGATCTGGACCTCGAGAAGGTTCGGCATCGGCACTACTTCTGGGATTTTACCGAAGGAACGTCTCTCGGTATTTCCGTTAGTCGTCGCGGTCAATTCCTGGACTCCTTATGGATGGAAAAGCTGAAAGCTCGAAAAGCGGAAAGCTCACGGAGGTTTGGGTGCCGGCACATCGCGCCGGCACCGCGCTCCATGAGCTTTCGGAGTGGGCTCTGCAGAGAATCCGGAATACTGAGATCATGTGCCACAGGACAATTGCATCCTGTGCTCTTTACTTGATTTCCACGCCTGCGCCAGCCTCTGACAGTTTGGCGTGAATCTCGTCCGCTTCCTGCTTGGTGATCCCTTCCTTTACTGCCTTGGGGGCCTCGTCTACCAGAGCCTTGGCCTCTTTCAGACCCAGGCTGGTGATCTCACGCACAACCTTGATCACCTGGATCTTCTTGTCTCCAGGGCCGGTGATGACCACGTCAAAGGAGTCCTTCTCCTCCTCCTCCTCCTCCTCCGCCCCGCCGCCAGCCGCGCCGGCCATCATCACCGGAGCGGCAGCTGAAACACCAAATTTGTCCTCGAGGGCCTTCACCAGGTCGGCCAACTCGAGAACAGTCAGGCCGCCAATGCTGTCCAACAGCTCGCTCACCTTCGGGCTGAGATCTCCTTCGTCACTCATCTGTCGACATCCTCCATAGAGTAGGGGTATCGGTCAAGCTCAAAAATCCGAAATTGGGTTGGGTCATGGGCTCTTACCCGGTTCAGTCGCCACTCTTCGTTTCGTCCCGGCGACTCTCCTCAAGGGCAGCCAGAGTGCCTACGAGACTGCGCAGCACTCCCGCCAGGACACTCGCCAGCCCGTAGACGGGGCTGCGAACCGATCCCATCAATTTGGCGATGAGTTCGTCGCGGGAAGGAAGCAACGCCAGCTGCTTGACCTGGTCAGGAGAGAGCATATCGCCGTCGAGATAGCCCGACTTGATGGCGAGTTTCCCGCCTTTATCGATGAATTGCTGCAGGATCCTCGCCGGCTCCAGCGGATCCTCGCGGGCGAAGGTCATCGCTGTTGGACCCGACAGGTATTCCGCTAGCCCATCTAGACCAGCATCGACGGCCGCGCGCTTGGCCAGCCGGTTCTTCACCACTTGATAGTCGACCGATGCGCCGCGAAGAGATCGTCGCAATTCCGTCACCGATGCCACGTCGAGGCCAGTGAAGTCAGCTATGAAGATGGACTTCGCCTCCGTCATCTTCCGCGACAGGTCGTTTACTTGCTCGGCTTTTTCAGCGGTGGGCATCTCTATTACAATCCTCCAGATTCTCCGAAATCGCCATCACAGATCCACCTCATGCGGCCAGTGCCGAAGGGTCGATCCGCACACCAGGCCCCATGGTAGAGGACATGATCAGCTTTCTAATGTATTGACCCTTGGTCGACGCGGGCCGATTTCGAACGATAGCGTCAGAGAAAGCCCTGGCATTCTCGATCAGTGCCTGATTTTCGAACGACAATTTGCCGATGGGGGCCTGGGCGCTGTTGCCGGACTTGCTGTCGGCCCGAAACTCTACCCTTCCGGCCTTGGCCTGAGTCACGGCCTGACCGATTTCCCTGGTCACGGTACCGGATTTGGGGTTAGGCATCAAACCTCGAGGACCTAGAATTCGCCCTAACTTCCCTACCTGCCCCATCATATCAGGAGATGCGATAACCAGATCGAAATCCAACCAGCCTCCCTGGATTTTCTCTATGATATCGGCACCGCCCACATGATCGGCACCAGCCTCGGCAGCAGCGGTTTCGAGATCTCCCTGGGTGACGACCACGACTCTCACTTCTTTTCCCGTGCCGTGTGGTAGCATCACCGTGCCGCGCAGTGTCTGGTCGGCCTGGCGTCCATCAATTCCAAGATTGAACGACAACTCCACGGACTCGTCGAAGCCGCGCTTGGGGAAACTCTTCAGAAGAGTTATCGCCTCCTCAAAATTGCGGGCCTCGCGCTTGTCGTAGGCCTCTATCGCTTCACGATATTTCCTGCCTCTTTTAGCCATTCGGCGCCCTCCTGTGGCTGCCTCGCCTACTACTCGACAACGAGCCCCATGCTGCGAGCCGTGCCGGCGATCATCTCGATGGCGGCATCGACATCGTTGGCGTTCAGATCCTCCATCTTGGTCTGGGCGATCTCCCGCAACTGATCCCGAGTGACGGTTCCCACCTTGTCGCGATTGGGTACCCCGGACCCCTTCTCGATGCCTGCGGCGCGCTTCAAAAGGACGGACGCGGGGGGGGTCTTCGTGATGAAAGTAAAACTCCGGTCGGCGTAAACCGTGATGACAACCGGGATAATCAAGCCTTGTTTATCTTTCGTGGTGGCGTTGAAGGCCTTGCAGAACTCCATAATATTGACGCCGTGCTGACCCAGGGCAGGGCCCACGGGTGGCGTCGGCGTGGCCGAACCCGCCGGTATCTGCAGCTTTATCGTCGCCAGTTCTTTCTTCGCCATTCTCGATCCAATCGCAATTAGTCTAAAAGATCTCGACCACTAGGCTTGCTGTCTTGCCCGTGTCCGAGCGCCTGCCGGCTAGAATCCACGCTGCTCCGCTTCGTCCACCGGCTCGACCTGAAGCATATCCAACTCGACCGGAGTGCCGCGACCGAAGATACTGACCAAGATCTTGAGCCGGCGCTTTTCGGGGATGACCTCCTGAACCGTGCCGATAAAATCTTTGAAGGCCCCGTCGTTCACCTTGACCTGATCGGCGATGGAAAAGGGGATATCCTCTACGTCCTGAGACTTGCGGCGGTCGATCTGACCTAAGACACGATCGACCTCTTCCTGACTCAGAGCTTGGGGTTTTCTGCCAGGACCGACGAAATTGGTAACCCCGGGGATATTCGTAACCAAGTGCCAGGCATCCTTGGTCATCTCCATCTCCACCAGCACATAACTGGGGAGAAACCGCTTCTTGGTAACAGTCTTCTTGCCGGCCCGCATCTCCACTACCTCCTCGGTGGGTACAACCACCTGAGCAATAGCAGACTCCGCGGCGGCGGACTCGATGAGAGACTCCAGGTAAGTCTTTACCTTGTTCTCGTGGCCCGAATAGGTGTGCAGGGCGTACCAGTAAACGGCCATTTTCTTGCTTTAACTATCCTTCGTCACGTCCGGGTGCCTGACCCGCGCACCCGGCGACAATGACTGGCAATCGATATCCCGGCAAACGATATTCCGGCGAACGATATCAGAGATCAATGAGAATCCCTCGGACGAACGAGAGGATAAGGTCGAAGACCCCGATGAAAAGAGAAAAGATTACTGAGAATACCACGACTACGGTCGTGGAGTTAATCAGATCATCGCGGGTAGGCCAGATGACTCTGGTGAACTCCGCACGAACTTCACTGATAAAAGTACTGATCTTCTCCCACATCCCAGTTTCGCAGTCCCAGACCTATATAATCAGGCTCAGATTGTCCAATGTAGCTGCAAGCTGACGTCCCCGCGGCGAAGAATGCAGGCCTGGCAGGACTCGAACCTGCAACCCCCGGTTTTGGAGACCGGTGCTCTACCAAATTGAGCTACAGACCTACAACAGCCTATGCACACCTCCACCTCACACACCCTATCGGGTCTCTTTGTGTGCAGTGTGCTTGCGGCACCGCTTGCAGTACTTCCGGTACTCCACTCGACTCGGATGAGTTCGCCGGTTCTTCGTGGTGTTGTAGTTGCGCAGGCTACACGCCTCGCACTCTAGTGTTATCTGCTCTCTTGGCATGCCTGTGAGGGGAGTTGAGGTCGGACTGGCGGCAAACCACCCAGTGGCAAACCGGTTGTCCAACGTTTAAGTAAATGTTTTCTCTGGACTTACAACGTGGAAAGAGGTCCAAGAATACGAGATATCCGAAAAATGCGTGGAGCCGATGACCAGGCTTGAACTGGTGACCTCGTCCTTACCAAGGACGCGCTCTACCGACTGAGCTACATCGGCCTGAAACAAAGTCGGCTGAAACAAAGTCGGCTGAAACAAAGTCGGCTTACAGAAACGACACTGACATGTAAAACTTCTAAGCTGTATGGAGCGGGAAACGGGACTCGAACCCGCGACATCGAGCTTGGAAGGCTCGCGCTCTAGCCAACTGAGCTACTCCCGCCTGATGCCCCCTCGCCCGGATCTAACTGCCGGAACTAAGTGATTGGCCCACATGCAGTTAATCACAGACTAAGTTGACCCAAGAACTCTTATAAATTGACCCAGACTCTTAGCTGACACAGCCTGTGCCCGCAGTTAAATACAGCCAAGGAAGATAGAGCCTATTTTGATAACTGTCAAGAGGTGTATGCCGACGGCGATTGGAGTCAGCGACTTATCTTGAGGATCTTGTAGGAAAGCTTCCCGACGGGGACATCTATCTCCACTTCCTCCCCTTCGAGGTGCCCGAGCAATCCTTGCCCGATGGGTGAAACGGTGGAAATCTTCCCTTGCTCAAAATCAGCTTCCTCGGGAGCTACGAGGGTGTACGTCAGCTGTCGGTCCTGCTTGAGGTCCTGCAGCTCCACCGTGGCGCCGATGTATACCTTGTCATCGGGAATGTCCTCGTTCTCCAGCAAGCGAGCGCGGCTCAGAGTCTCCTCGAGCTTGTTTATACGCTGCTCAAGAAACATCAACCGCTCCTTGGCGGCCGCGTATTCGGCATTCTCGGAAAGATCCCCGAACTCCCTGGCGTACTGCAGCCCCGCCCTCGCTTTGGATCGCTCCGACCCCTTCAACTCCTGGAGCTCGTCCCGCAGCTTCTCGTAGCCCTCTCTCGAGAGATAAACGTCGCTCATTATTGGTTCTCCTAGAGCAGTTGCCCAGTTTGCCCAGTTCCCCAGTTGCCCACAGCAGGTTGTGACTCGGGTCCCGATACCCCAACGAGGTCTGGCGCCCCTGATGACAGGGCCGTCCCCAGATGCACACGGGACCCACCATACAAAAAGCGGAAGCGTCGATGTGTCAAAACACCGCTTCCGCTGAGTGGGCCCCAGTTAACACCCACACTAAAGTCACTATATAGTCAGGACTACAGAACTAAAGTTGGAGTAATATAGCATATTCGAGGATCCTGTGCAAGCTCAAACGGATTCGCCAGAACGCCCTCGCCAACTCGTTCGTCCCCCTGAGGTCCAGACCAAGATCGAGTGCCTGCCCTTTCGCCGGTGGCCCGCACTTTCGCCGGTAGCACTGTCGAGTTATCTTCCGCTCTATTCGGAACCTTCACCTCCCCTGGGGGTTTCGACCGTCTTGCACAACCCTCTCCCCCGCAAGCTCCAATTTTGCCAAACGGAACCATTATGCGCTTCCTGCATTGCGCTGATCTCCACTTGGGTGTGGAGAACTACGGGCGAATCGATCCCGCCACGGGACTCCACACGCGTTTCCTTGATTTTGTGCGCTGCCTCGAGTTCGTCGTTGACCTGGCCTTAGAAAAGGCCGTCGACATGGTCCTGTTCGCCGGCGATATCTACAAGTCCCCCGCCCCGAATCCGACCTGGCAGAGGGAATTCGCCCTTCAGTTGCATCGACTCCAGGAGGCGCGAGTACCCGTCGTCATTGTCGTTGGCAATCACGATACGCCCTCCTCCTTCGGCAGGGCGACGTCGGTAGATGTCTTCAAAGCTCTCGCCCTCAGGGATACCTATGTCTTGCGGCGCCCGCGGACCATCCGGATCGAAACCGTATCTGGACCGATCCAGATCTCCGGCCTGCCCTGGCCCACTCGTCATCACTTGCGCACCGCACCCCATCTGAAAGAACTGGACCAGGAGGCGGTCAATCGCAAGATCGAACAGATGTGTGTCGCTCAGATCCAGGAACTGGCCCGGCAACTCGACCCAGACGTACCGGCTGTCCTGGCATCACACATAGCTGCCGCGGGGGCGACCTATTCGGGATCGGAGCGCACCGCCGTCATCGGGCTCGACCCGACGATTCTTACCGGCTCTCTGGCCAACCCGGCTTTCGATTATGTCGCCCTGGGCCACATCCACAAGTTTCAGGATCTGAATTCGGGTGGAAGCCCCCCGGTCGTCTACTCCGGAAGCCTTGAGCGCATCGACTTTGGCGAGGAAAAAGAGGAGAAGGGGTGTTGCCTGGTGAGTATCGATCGCGTGCCCGGGGAGGCTGGAGAGATGGCGGTCCGACGGACCACCTCGTTTGAGTTCATCTCCACTCCGGCCCGCACCTTCGTCACTGTTCGCGCCGAAAATCGCGCCAGTGGAATGGACCCGACCGAAGCTATCATAAAAGCGATCTCGCGCACTGACATCGAAGACGCCGTGGTCAGAGTCATCTTCGACGCGGCCGACGTGGATGGCCCCGTTCTCCATATGGAGAGGATTCACCAGGCCCTGCGCCCCGCACACTACGTGGCCGGCATATACCCCAGGGCCAACCCCGACTCCATGTCGCGCCAGCGACGGGCGACGGTAACCGAAAACATGGGACTTCGAGAGGCCTTGGACCGCTACATCGACAACAACCCCGCCCTCGAGGAAGATCGTCAGCTCCTGGTCGGTCGGGCTCTCGAGCTGGAAACCCAACTCGAATCCGAAGGCCAGACCTGATGGTCCCCGTCCAGCTCAGGCTGCGCAATTTCCTCAGCTACGGTGAAGAGACACCCGCTCTCGATTTCACTGGTTTTCGAGTTGCCTGCATTACCGGCGACAACGGACACGGCAAATCAGCCCTGCTCGACGCCATCACCTACGCCTTGTGGGGTGAGGCGCGCAAGGGGAGTCACAGCCGCAAGCCGGACGAGGATCTACTACGGATCGGCGCGGAAGAGATGCGGGTCGAGTTCAGTTTCGACATGGGCCAGGACCGCTATCGCGTCGTCCGCAGCTACCGCAAGCGCGCGCGCGGCGGAACGGCACAACTGGAACTGCAGATACTCGACAGTTCCGCAGGTCTGTTCAGGTCGCTTTCCGACAGTACCGCCATGACTCGAACGCAGGAGCGCATAAATAAGCTCCTGTCCATGGACTACAACACCTTTATCAACTCCGCCTTCATCGTCCAAGGCAGGGCGGACGAATTCTCACGCAAAGGAGCGCGGGAGCGCAAGCGCGTGCTGGGCGAAATTCTGGGGCTGTCCCGCTTCGACCGTCTCCAGGAAATGGCCCGAAACCGGGAGGCGGCCGCGACTCAGCGCCGGGAAGAGGGCCGAAGAGTGATCGGGGAGCTGGACTCCCAACTCGCCTGCCGACCGGAGATCGAGCTGCGAAAATCAGACTCCGAAGAGGAGCTGGCCGGAGTGGGCGGGCATCTCCTGCAGCTCGAGGCGGAATTGGAAGAGCTGCGCGCGGGGCGCGCCGAGGCTCTTTCTCTGGTGGGGCAGCGCCAGGAGTTGGAGGACGAGCTGGAGCGGACGAAAGGGAGATTGCAGGCGCTTCGCTCGGAAGCGGAGCGCCTGAGATCAGACTGGGGCATGGACGAGGAGTTGCTTGGTGCAGCCGCGGAAATCGAGCGCGACTACGACACTCATGGCGAGCTGACATCGGCTGAACGCGAACTCACGGGTAAGCTGGAGCGCCACCTCGCCCTCGAGGCGGAGATCACCCGGGTGGAAGGTGAAATCAGAGAGCAGCGTTTCACCGTAGAGCGGCGCCAGGAGCACTATCGCGGCCGCTGCGCATCTATTGAGACCCAGCAGGAGCGCCTGAACACAGTATTGTCCAGATCGGCCTCGGTCACCGAGCAATTGGAACAACTGCAACTGGCACGGCTCGAGGAGGAGCGGTCAGAGGTCCGCAGACGTCAATACGAGGCATTCAGCCATCAGAAACTGGAACTTCTGGCCCCGGTGGAACGCGAAGAAGGCAGGCTTCGCGATCGACTCGCCCTAACCTGTGATCAGGTCGAGGAATTCAGGCTGAGACTGGCCGCGTGCGGCGAATTGAAGGCCCGGCTAGAGGATAATCACCGCCAGATCGACGGTCTGCGGAAGCAGGAGGCTGAATTGGACCGCCTGAGAGAAGAAGGCACTCAGCTCGGCGCCCAGCTGGAGAGCGTCCGCCGGCGGCTGCGTGAGCTGCAGCAGACGCCGGACTTTCACAGCCCCAACGGCGAGGGGGAGGCACAAGACACCAAATGGCGTCAGTGCCCCCTCTGCGGCAGCGCTCTTGACGAGGCTCACCGACGGCTGCTGGAGCGGGAATTGGCCGATCGTGAAGCCACGCGCGTTGCCGAGGCCGGCGCCCAGCAGCACCTGATAGCGGGGATGGAAAACGACCTGGCCGCCAAGCGAGCGCGCTATAGGCAACTGGGCCGCCGAGCCGGCGATTTGGAAAATCTGCGTCAACAGGAAGCCGTGATGAGAGCGCAACTCACCGGCGCAGAGAAAGATGAGCGCGAACTGGAAATCCTGACCCGTCGGCGTCAGGACCTCGAAAAGTCGCTGGAAACCGCTGACTATGCCTCCGAGCCCCGAAGCCGACTCTTGGCGTTGGATCAGCGGCTGGCGTCCCTGAATTTCTGCCCGGACGAGCCCTTGAAGGCCAGGGAGAGGACTCGATCGATGAGTTCCGCCGACGCCGACGCTAAGGAACTCGCGCGCGCGCGCGCGGAAATCGCCGCACTGAGCCGCGATCTGGAGGGGGTCTCGCATCAGCTGCGACAGACCGTGCGGATGATGGATGATGAGAACTTCGCCAGCTCCGAGCGCCGGCAGCTGAGCGCCCTGCGGAGCGAGTTGGCAGATTTATCCTTCAACCCGGAACACCACCGGCAGGTCCGCCTGAGACTGGAGAGCCTGTCTGGGGCCGTGGCGCGCCGGGAACGTCTCGAAGCCTGTCGGCGCCGCCACCAGACCGACACCAAACGACTGGAAGAGACAGAGAGCGAATTCGAGGCCTGCACTAGAGCGCTGGCAGACTTGGACGTCCAGTCGAAGACATTGGCGGAGCGAGCCCTGTCCCTGTCCAGCCTGGAACGCGCCTTCGACGACTGCCTTGCCCGGGTCGTGACATCCCGAAGCGGAAGAGACGACCTGCTGCAACGACTGGGCTCGCTGAAAGCACAATGCGAGCGCTTCGACCAGGTGGCCGCGCAACGCGATAGCCGGGCCGGTCTCTTGCGCATCGAGGAGCAGGAGGCGAGCATTTACCGACGCCTGGGCGAGGCCTTTGGCAAAGACGGCATCCAGGCGCTGGTAATCGAAAGCGCTCTTCCGGAGATCGAAGAGGAAGCCAACGCCATCTTGGGGCGACTGACCGACAACCGCGTGCGCATAACCATCGAGTCGCTACGCGATCTGAAAAAAGGAGGTACCAGGGAAACGCTGGATATCGCCATATCCGATGAAATGGGCGAGCGCCCCTATCATCTGTTTTCGGGAGGTGAGGCCTTCCGGACGGACTTTGCCCTGCGTATAGCCCTGTCAAAAATCCTGGCCAGGCGGGCCGGCTCCCAACTGCGAACCCTGATAATCGACGAGGGCTTCGGAACTCAGGACAAGCAGGGGCTGGAATGTCTCAAGGAGGCAATTCAGGAAATCAGTCGGGATTTCGACATGCTGTTGGTGGTGACTCACCTACCCGAACTCCAGGATATCTTCCCGGTCCAGATCGCGGTGACCAAGGACCCCGCTCTCGGCTCCAGCTTCAAGATCGTGCACCAGGCCTGAAGCGGCGCGGCCTTCCGCCTGTTGACTTTGAGTTGCCCGAGAGTCGCCCGCCGGTTACCTTGCCAGAGGTGACGATCTCGCACTCTCGCGTACGGGAGATACCGTGGATCAATTGGGATTCGGCCTCCAACATGGGGTGTACGAGATCGCTTAGAAGGACTTCTTACGGTGGCATCAGAGGTACATAGCCAGACTCAGATTCTGGAGAAATCGGGGCAGCAGTGCTTGTGAAGAGTCCGTTGGCCGATCTTACCGACAGTTGTGGAGCGCGAACCGCCGCCTTTGCGCAATGGCAGATGCCCGCCCATTACGGCGACTCTGCCTGTGAGCATGAGGCCGCTTCGAGCGGTGCTGTGATACGCGACCTCTCTCACTGGACGCGGTTGACCCTGACCGGAGCCGACCACCTCGATTTTATCCACCGCATGACCACCAACGACATCGTTCACCTCCGACCCGGCGACGGCTGCGCCGCCGTCTTCGCCGACAACCGCGGGCGCATCGTCGAACTGGTCGACTTAGTCAGGACGACGGAGCCGTCGACCCTGGTCATGGCGAGCCCACCAGCTCGGGAGCGCCTGCCGGCCTGGCTCGACCGGTTTCTCTTCGTCGAAAAAGTCGAGGTGGAGGACATCACCGGGGCCACCGCCATGGTAGAGATCTGGGGACCTCACGCCGCGGACGCGATCCGCACCGCGCTGGGTTTCGACGCGGATGCAGCTGAGAATTCTGGCCTCTTGAGCGCTGTCGGCGCCAGCGGTCCCTGGGTCATCCGGTCTGCCAGGCATCACGGCAATACGGGCGTGCGGCTGGTGGGAGATCCGCCGGCGATTGCCCGGCATTGGCGCGCTCTGCTGCAACAGGGAGTCGCGCCGATTGGGGAGGAAGCAGCGGAGATCCTGCGCGTGGAAGCTGGAACTCCGGCCTTTGAATCCGAGCTCACCGACGAGCACAATCCCTGGGAAGCGGGTCTCGAAGACGCCATCCACATGGACAAGGGCTGCTACATCGGCCAGGAGGTCATCGCCCGGCTCGACACCTACGACAAGGTCAAGCAGCGACTGGTGGGTTTGAGACTGGCAGGGGGGCCGCCTCCCGAGCGCGGTACCGCTGTCAAAGCTGGAGATCGGCAGGTGGGAAAGATCACGTCCGCCACTCGCTCTCCCCTGCTGAAGTGCGTTATCGCCCTGGCCTACATACGCAACACCCATGGTGCTCCAGGCACTCCCCTGGTGATCTCGTCCAGCTCCTCCGAGAGCCCTGATATCGATGCTGAAGTGATCGAACTGCCCGTGCCAGCGGGAGCATGACTCTCCCCGCCCCCAATCCGCCCCCGATCTATCATCGCAAGGTCATCCATATCGACATGGATGCCTTCTACGCTTCGGTGGAGCAGCGCAACGACCCGCGCCTGCGAGGCCAGCCGGTGGTAGTGGGTGGAGACCCGGAACAACGCGGCGTGGTGGCCGCGGCCTCCTACGAGGCGCGCGCCTTCGGCATTCGCTCAGCCATGCCCATGAAGACGGCCCTGCGCCAGTGTCCTGGCGCCATCCGAGTACCCGCCGACTTCGCAACCTACCGGCGAGTCTCTTCCGAGCTCCACGAGATCTTACACGAGTATACCGACCTGGTAGAGCCCGTCGCCTTGGACGAGGCCTATCTGGACGTCACCTACAACAAGCTGGACATACCCTTCGGGCAGCGCGCGGCCAGGATGATCAAGACCGACATCCACCGTCGGCTTCAGTTGACCGCGTCGGCCGGGGTAGGTCCAAACAAATTCTTGGCCAAGATTGCCTCCGACCTCGAAAAACCGAACGGATTGGTGGTGGTCAAGCCCGGAGCGGTCGGCGACTTTCTGCGCGAACTGCCGGTTGGCAAGATAAGTGGAGTGGGAGAGGTGACCCGATGCCGCTTGCTGGAAATGGCCGTGACCACCGTCGGCGAACTCGCCCAGGTGCCCGAAGAGGAGCTGATACAGCGCCTCGGAAAAAGAGGCGCCCGCCTTCATCGTCTGTCGATGGGCATCGACGACGACCCCGTCACCCCCGAACGCGAACCCAAACAGCTCAGCAGCGAAACGACCTTCACGGCCGATCTGTACGATGCGGAGGAAATGCGCAGCGCCCTCAAGCAGCTGGCCGAGGGACTGTCAGGACGTCTGCGACGTCGTGGATTGAGCGGGCGAGTGCTGACCTTGAAGGTGCGCTACCCGGATTTTGAAACGGTAACCAGATCACAGACGCGAACCTTCCCGGAGGACCGCAGTGCCACCCTCCTTCGCAGGGCCTGCGAGCTCCTGAGGCGAACCGCTGCCAAACGGCGTGGTGTTCGGCTGCTCGGACTGGGGGTCTCGGGTTTTGGTGGTGGCGAAGAGAGTCGGCAGCTGGATCTCTTCGAATAGGCCCGCTGCCACCCCCTTCTCCCTATAGTACGGCAGTCTGGCCCCTCACGACTGGTGGAGCGCTTGCTGATACAGCCCGACGCTGTAGAACTCGTACGACGCCGCCTTGTCGGGAAAATCCACTACGTGCACGGTGAATCGCGCCGGCACGCCGCAGTCCGGCATGTGGTCCCGGAAGAAGCCGCTGTACGCGGCGGAGTACTCGTTGTACAGACGCTTCTGTTCGGCGGCAAAGCCCTCGGGGTCGGCGATGGGATTGGGCGTTTTGGGCTGGGCGGCGAAAGCGTGAACCTCAATGAAGTCGATCTTGGCTATGGAGTCGCAAATTTCGGCTTCCTGAAGCCACTTCTCCCATGAGCGGAAGACCAGTCCTACCTCCACTTCGGGTTTCATCGTGTTGAGCTCATCCAGCCCGAGCACGCCGGTAGCAGAGTGGCCGCCGGTGAGACCAGCGAAGTAGATCTTCAGGTCACCTCCGTCCAGTTTCTCCGTCACCAGCGCGGACAGGGTAGGGTGATCTCCCCCATAGTAATACGTCAGGCGTCCACGCTCTCTGATATTGAATGCCATGTGCTGGTCCCTCTCCTTGTTTGAGTGCGTGGCTTGTCTGGGTGTATGGCGTGAAGGTCCACCGCCCCCCCGTACCACCCCGGCGGCGGCTCGCGGCTGCGGCGGCGGTGACGTGCCGGCTACAGGGCCTCCACGAGAATCTCCGCCCAGTGGCGCGCCCGTTTGCCGGTGGCGTCGGCGATCTGGTGCCGACAGGAGGTCCCCACGGCGGCGATGACGACGTCTTCGCCCGCCGACCGCACCGCTTTGAAGAGACGCTCCTCACCTACCTTCATGGATATGTCGTAGTGCTCCTTCTCGTAGCCGAAGGAGCCGGCCATACCGCAGCACCCTGAGGGAATTTCCTCTACCTCGAAGTTCGGCGGCATCCCCAAGATCTCCAACGTGGCTCCAATCCCGACCAGGGCCCTCTGATGGCAGTGGCCATGCACGAGTACGCGCCGACGGGTGTCGGTAAAGGCGATACTCAGTCTGTTCTCTTCCTTGAGCGAGACCAGAAAGTCCTCTAACATGAACACCCGGTCAGCTACGGCACGAGCCTTCGAGTCATTCCCGAGCAGGTCGAGATAGTCGTCCCGAAAGGTGAGAATACAGCTGGGCTCGAGACCGACAATCGGCAGGCCCTTGGCGGCGTAGGGAGCGAGTTCCTCGACATTTTCCCGAGCCCTCTGTTTGGCCTCTTTCAAGAATCCCTTCGAAATCATCGGTCGACCACAGCAGAGCCGTCGGGTTGGTAGCAGGACTTCGAAGCCCGCGCTCTCCAGAATGAAGGTAGCCGCCATACCGATCTGGGGTTCGTTGTACTCGGTGAAAGTATCGTTGAAGAGGACGACCTGCCCCCGGGTGCCGCCCCTCTTGTGGGTCCTCTTGTCGAACCAGCTGGAGAAGGTCTGTGAGGCCAGAGCGGGCAGGTGGCGACGTCGGTCTATACCCAACAGGCGATCGATCAACCAGCGATTCACTGGATTGCGCGCTAGCCAGTTGGCCACGGGTGCAACCGGGGACATCCAGCGGTTCAGGCGATCGATATGCCCGAATAGCCGTGCCCGAAGAGAGTATCCGTGAGCTTCGCCATAGTGGGCGAGGAATTCGTACTTCAGCTTGGCCATATCCACGCTGGATGGACATTCCGCCTTGCAAGCCTTGCATTCCAGGCAGAGGTCCATCACCTGATGCAGCTCCTCGCCGACCAGTCCCCCTTTCAGTCCTCCGGTGAGGGCAGCGCGCAGTGCGTTCGCCCTGCCCCGGGTGGAGTGCTCCTCTTCCAGGGTGGCCATGTAGGAGGGACACATGGTACCCACCAGCTTCTTGCGGCAGTGACCGATGCCGGAGCACATCTCGGCTGCCTGCTGGAAACCTCCCTCCCGGTCGAAGCTGAAATGCGTCTCCACCTCCCTGGTCCGGTACTCCCCGCCATAGCGAAGATTTTCGTCCATCATCGGCGCATCGACGATCTTGCCCGGATTCATGATACCATCGGGATCGAACACCGCCTTTACCTCGGCGAAGGCGGCGGCAATCCTGGGCCCGAACATCTTCTGAATCCACTCGCTCCGCGCCAGCCCGTCTCCGTGTTCAGCCGACATGCTGCCGCCGTATTCCAGCACCATGTCGCTCATTTTCTCGGCAAACAGCCGCAGGAGCTGGACTCCCCTCGGCTCCTTCATGTTGAGGATCGGTCGAATGTGCAGAACGCCGACGCTGGCGTGGCCGTACATCTGGGCGACGACCTCGTGTTCGGCCATCAGGGCACGGACGCGAGTGACGTATTCTGGCAGGGATTCCACCGGGACACAGGTATCCTCCACGCCTGAGGTGGGCTTGGGGTCTCCCCGCATGCCCATAAGCAATCCGAGGCCAGCTTTGCGCAACTCCCACATTGCCTTCTGCTGATCGGAATCGAACGCCCGAACGCAGGCATAGCCTAACCCTTTGGTTCTCAGGAGATCCTCGAGGCCATCCGCCCGTGCCTCCAACTCTTCCCGCGATTCGCCGTAGTACTCGACGAAGAGCAGCGCTTCCGGGTCGCCCTTGAGAAAGCGTCGCTGGGGAGCGTGCTCGATGGAGTTCTTCGTCTGGTCCAGGAGCACCCTGTCGGTCAGCTCTACAGCAGAAGGATCGGTGCCCAGGATCTCCACATTCGCCCTCAAGGCCTCGACGATGTCCTGGAAGTGGCACGCCACCAATGCCGTCTGTCGTGGACGCTCCACCAGCTTGAGTCGCGCTTCCACTACCACGCACAGAGTGCCTTCCGAACCGATGACGATCTTGCTCAGGTCGAAGGGCTGGCCGCTGGATGGGAGGAGCTCATCCAGATTATATCCGGAAACCCGACGCATGACATGGGGAAACCGGGCCCGTATCTCATCTGCGTGCGTCGCTACCTGTTTCCGCAGGGCCCGGTAAACAGCTCCCTCCAGGTCGCCCTGTGACGTCTTCACAGTCAGCTCGGCATCATTGACGGGACCGAACCGCACCAGCGAGCTGTCAGACAGAACAGCCGTCACCTCTGCCACATGATCGATGGTCTTGCCGTAGATGAGAGAGTGGGCCCCACTCGAGTTGTTGCCGATCATGCCACCCACACAGGCGCGGCTGCTGGTAGCCACGTCCGGGGCGAACATGAGGTCGTAGGGACTCAGAAATGCGTTGAGCTCGTCGAGGACCACACCGGGCTCGACTCGCACCCAGCGCTCAGCGGCGTTGAGTTCGAGGATGCGGTTGAGGTGCCTTGAGAAGTCGAGGTGCAGCGACCTCCCAACCGCCTGTCCCGCGAGACTCGTTCCGGCCCCACGGGGGGTCAGGGAGACCTCAAAATCCGCTGCCGCCTTTACTACAGTTACTACGTCCGCGACACTCCGGGGAAGAACGACGCCTAGTGGATCCATCTCGTAGACGCTGGCATCTGTGCTGTACAACATGCGGGAGATGTCGTCCAGTCGCACGTCTCCGTCTATCCCGTCCTTTAGAACACTCTCCAGCTTCGATAGATTCATAGCAATCCCAAATCGTATGACCAGCTCAGCAGTCTCGCGAACTCTCGGTGGTACTCGGCCACCACCTGGCGTGCCAACCCGCGATGGCAGCAGCGCGCCCCAAGACCAGACCGCAGTCTCCGCAAGGGGACCGTTCTAAGATCCGGATTGGCGGGCGTGACCGCAACACAGAGGTGGCGTCTCGTGACCTGTATTTTGTGGCCTGGGGTGTTCATGCATAGTCAGAAGATGTCACCGGCCACCCTCACGCTCGCAGGAATGAACTCTCACACAGGGAGTTGCCTGAGATGTTCTGACGAAGAGGTAGATGTGCGGCAGCCCAATCCCATGCCCGATAGCGGGTTGCCCTCTGCCAATCAGGAAAACCACCGAAAAAGCGCAATATGTGGTTGACATTCATTTTCTTCCCCCATATATTGTGACCCACCACGTGGTAATGCGCGCAGCAGAGGGGGCTTCCGGGAGTAAGGGGAGATCGCGGAAGTCCCCCAATTTTTCTTCTTCGACCCTTTTTTCAGGACGACCGCTTTTCCTCAAAGCCCCCCCCTCCTTTTTCTTCAGGAAGGGCGCAGGTTTCAAGGGAAGGACGCAGGTTTTTCTCAAGGAAGGGCCAGGTTGTTTCTCAAGGAGGGCGCACGCAAGCGCCAATGGCCAGAGAAGCCAGTACTATTGTAACGATCTACGACCATTCGTTCAAAATCGCCAGCGACTCGGCTGATAGCGATCGTATCGCGAAGGCGGCCGACTATCTGGATCAGATGATGCGCTCTGCGGCGGAGTCTGCGGGCAAACGGTCTCCGCTCGATATCGCAATTCTCGCCGCCATGGAGATCGCAGAGGAGATGCTCGGCGTTCGGTCCGAGAAAGAATCCCTCCTCAGTGAGGCGGATGAGCGCATCAGTGCTTTCACTCGCCGACTCGAAGATAAGGATTCGACTTCTGCAGATGATTCGACTTCCCAGGATCGGGAAGACGACAGTATTCCACCGCCCCACCCCCGCTTCTAGCTCTTTAGCTCCCTCGACGGTCAGTCGCCAAGTCTGGCGTGTTTTTTGTATTTCAGGCCAGTCCCCCGTATTCAGACCGACCCATCCCTGGTAAAACTCCGGGATGACCGCTCAGCCTGAGCGGTCGACCCGCCGGGACGCCTCAAGGGTATCCCGCGCCTCGATCAACGTGCGACGGCACACTACTCACACAATCGCCCTGGAAAGCACGGGAGAGCCTCCTTGCCCCCCTCGAGCCCGGTGAGTGGCTGCTCCTGCTAGAGAATTCCAGGCCTCGTTTTCTGCGTCTGAGCCCCATGGAAATAGAGATGGCACCACGCGTCAGTGCGCTTGATCGTCCCCCGAGAGCCAAAAGCACAGGCAGCCAAACAATTGTCCGCCACCGCTCACTCCCGCCACCGAAAATCTGACGCAGGTGGCGAGGTTCACGAACTCCGGCGCTTGGCTCCCGGGTGCTGCCATTTGCTGATTTCGGGTATTGGGACGCCCTACTACACGACCCAGCTACCGAGGAGGGTTGTCGGGCCCAGCGAGAGAGCGCAATACAGCGGCGGAAGGCTCACCACCGCTGGGTGATGAGCCGGCGCGCGGGTATCAGGTGTTTCTGCGACAGGACATAGATAGGGCGATGGATCGTCAGACGGGACGAAGGATCATCGACATCTCACGGCCTTCCATGGTGGGCATCTGGTCCACCTTGGCGACGTCTTCGAGCTTTTCCGCCACGTCCTGCATCACCAGCCGGCCGCGGTCCTTGAAGGCCATCTGGCGGCCCAGAAACCGCATGCTGACTTTTACCCTGTTGCCCTTGCCGATAAATTCGCGGATGTGCCCAAGACGATACGCCATGTCGTGCTCGGAGATGTTGGCGGTCTTGATGCGTACCGTCTTCATCTGCACGTTGTGCTGCTTCTTGCGGGCCTCCTTCTCCTTCTTCTCCTTGTCGTATCGATACTTGCCGAAATCCATGATACGACAGACCGGGGGCCGCGCTTCGGGAGCCACTTCAACCAGATCCAGATCGACCTGCTCTGCCCTCTCCATTGCCGAGGCAGTTTCGATAACTCCCACTTGCGTACCGTCCGCGTCTATCAGCCGGACTTGAGGTACGCGAATGGCATCGTTGATTCTAGTGAACGTCTGCTGTTTGGCGATAGGTACTCTCCTCACTCAACGGGTGGGTGGTTGCGAAATCCGCCCAGACGGATCGTCGCGTGGACGGTCGGCGTTCCGCGGGGGCCTTATTATAATATATACGCTGTGCTCTGACGCCTGCAAGAGGAGGTTCAGGGGGCCTCCTGACGTCCGCCCCTTGCAGGCCGATCGACTTGCCTTATTTTTCCCAGTTATTCACCACTCACCTCAAAGGATTCTGCGACTAAGCGCCCATCATGAGCGATCAATTCGACATTTACGGTATCGGCCACGCCCTCGTTGATCTCCAGTATTCGGTGTCGGCGGACACTCTCCGGACACTGGGGGTTGAAAAGGGCGTGATGACCCTGATCGATGAACCCCGCCAGGCGGAACTTTTCCAGGCCCTCGCCAGCGAGCCGGTTAATTCGGCCTCCGGCGGCTCGGCCGCCAACACCGCGATCGCTGTCTCCCGCTTCGGGGGCAGCGTCTTCTACGCTTGCCAGGTCGGTGATGACGACTGGGGCCGCTTCTACCGGGAAGACCTGGAGCGGGCGGGAGTGGGGACCAGTCCGGACTGCCACAGCTCGGGAAAGACCGGTCAGTGCATCGTCTTTGTCACACCCGATGCGGACCGCACGCTGAACACCTTTCTCGGGGCCAGCAGCGGTATGGGACCCGACCGGGTGTCGGAGGAGACGATCAGATCGAGCCGGTTCATCTATCTGGAAGGCTATCTCCTGACGTCCGAGTTGGGGTTGGAGGCCTGCAGAAAGGCCCAGGCGATCGCCCGCGAGTCCGGCACCGCCGTCTCGCTTACCCTCAGCGATCCATTCATCGTGGCTGGCTTCAAGGAACGCTTTAAGGTGCTCATAGACGGAGGTGTGGATCTGCTGCTCTGTAACGAGGAGGAGGCGTGTGCGTACACCGGTGTCGCGGACCTAGGATCTGCCGTCGCCGCGTTGGGAGACCTCGTACCCGCCGCGTGCGTCACCTGTGGATCGCGTGGAGCCGTGACCTGTGAGGGCGCTGAACGCTTTGAAGTACCAGGGGTCACCGTCGAGGCCGTAGATACCACCGGCGCCGGAGATTCCTTCGCCGGGGGCGTCCTCGCCGGCTTGACCCGGGGTCTCTCGTTGAACCAGGCTGCGGCTCTGGGCACCTACGCGGGTGCCCGGGTTGTCAGCGCCTACGGCCCGCGCCTGGCAGAATCGCTCGACGACCAGATAGACCGGATACTGTCCGACGCCAGTCCGGCGGTCGATGCCAGTCCGTCAGTCGACGCCAGTCCGTCAGTAGGGAGCGCTGTGGAATGAAAATCCTGGTGCACTTCGATTTTGACGATGAGCAGATAGATGACATGGCGCGAATGGCCCGGTCTCACGGCGATCATCATCTGGTTCGCGTGAAGGAGGAGGCCGAAGCCGTTCTGGAGGCGGCGGATGCCGAGGTTCTCCTGGGTCGATTTGCGCCTGCCGTTTGCGCCGCCGCCCCGAAGCTGCGGTGGATCCAGTCTTTCAGTGCCGGGATGGACAAGTTCCTCTTTCCCGAGATCATCGAGCGCGACGTTGTCATCACCAATATGGCGGGCATGTACGCCCCTCAGGGAGGTGAGCACGCCTGGGCCTTGCTGCTCGCCCTTTCCAGGGGCATAGCCAGCTCGGCGGTGGCCCATCAGGAGCGTCGTTGGGGTGGTGGAGCCTGTGTCGAGTTGACGGGAGGAACACTCGGAATCGTCGGCCTGGGCGGATTCGGGTTGGAGACGGCAAAACGTGCCCAAGGGTACGACATGACGATCATCGCCTTGGATCCGGTCCGAACCGACCCGCCGGACGGGGTGTCCGAAGTCTCCCCTCCCACGTCTGACAATATTATCAGCCTGCTGCAGAGATCCGACGCGGTAATCATCGCCTGCCCGCTCACCGACGAGACCTACCACATGATCGGTGACCGCCAACTGGCCGCCATGAAAAAAACCGCCTATCTCGTGTGCGTGAGTCGGGGAGGCATAATCGACGAGACCGCTCTGGTCCGAGCCCTCGAGCAGGGAGGCCTCGCCGGCGCCGGGTTGGACGTGGTGGAGCAGGAACCCCTTCCGGGGGAAAGTCCCCTCTGGTCAGCGCCCAATCTCCTCCTGACGCCCCACCGGGCTGGCGCCTCTCAGCACCGCCCTCGCAAGACGTTTGAGTTTTTTCGCGCTAACCTGGATCGCTACCTCAGGGGCGAGAAGCTCGAGAACATCGTCGACAAGAAGCTCGGTTATTGATTCGCCAGTTGGTCTGCATCACAGGAGAGAGGGACCCGCCCGGATCCACCGCGTGACAGGAAGAAGTCGTTCTAACCTCCGGCGCATGACCCACCTTAGAGTCAGTCCACCTGATGAGCGCCCAGCCGGTCCGCAACCCCGGGTGAGAAGGACGAAGTCGTTCTAACCTCCGGCGCATGACCCACCTTAGAGTCAGTCCACCTGATGAGCGCCGGCCAAACTCTTCAAATACTCGCGAGCCCCGCTACTCCTCTTTGCCTCTGTGACCGGGTCGTCTCCCGGCGGGGGCTCGCCGGGACAGCAGGTGATGCAGCGATCGAAGCCCTGGCCTGCCAACACCTGCATTATTCCCGGGAAATCTATGTTGTCGCCCAGCCCTACATCGCACCACACCGGCTGATAATGCCCGTCCTCCCGCCGCGATGTGGTGGTGAAGTCCTGGAGGTGGACGTAGTTGAGTTGGTCTTGGAAATCGGCGATGGACTCCAGCGGATCGTACCCCCACAGCTGCGAGTGGGACACGTCGATACAGAGCTTGGCCTTGCTCAGGCAGCTCATGTACAGACGCCAGTGTTCGATGGAATCCACCAGCGTGTTGGTATGGATATGATAGCTGACCTCCAGATCAAACTGAGCGGCGTATTCCGCCCACGACTCCGCACGCTCGGCAGCGGCCCTGATATCGTCATCTCTTACATTTCGACCCTCGGGCATGGGGCCGCTCATGAACATGAAACAGTCGGCTTCCACTTCAGCCGCAAACTCCATGCGCCGCCGGTTTCTCTCCACGTGCTCCCACTCCGTGTTGTCAGGTGAGCCACTGGCGGTGTACACGCACATAGGCATGTCGGTGTCGGCGCAGATTCGTCGCAGCCTCGCGGGGGGGCCGAGCCAGTCGAGAGGCAGGCGACCCTCCCAGCCGTCCCACCCAGCCCTCTTGAGCTCCTCCAGAGCAACCTCGAGATCCGGTGACTGCCAGCGCAGAGTACTGTAACACATCGTGAATGCCATGCACGACCTCCTCCCTCTCAGAGATAACAGAGACAACCTCGATACAATCTAAGAAGTCCAGCCAGACGGCGCCCGAGATGGCGAAAAAGGCGTTGACGATTCCTGGATCCGGGTCGAGTTTTCTCTGCTCGTCCAGCTGTGATCCGGTGCCCCATCTCCCCTGCCGATGCGACTGGCAGTTGAGGCAATTTCTCCGGAACCGGACCACACTGAGAGACCCCAAGAGCGGCTGCCAGACCTCGGTATCCGCTCTTGGGGCAAACCACAACGCTGGCATAGGAAGGACTGACTGAAACGTGAGTGCTTCACAACGACCGGAGAGCGGCGGCCTGACGCGCGGAGAGGTCAATCGCTCTCTGAAGTCATTCATCACCGCTTCCGGATTGTGGGGTTGGTGGAGCCAGGCCGTTGGCATCGGCACGGCCGTGTTCACCGGCTACGCACTCCTGCTGGGGGCCGACGAATCCCACATCGCCCTGTTTACTTCCGCAGCCTATCTGTTGGCCACGCTCCAGATTCTGGTTCCTCATCTGGGCCGGCACCTGGTCAATCACAAGCGCTTCATCGTCGCCACCGGGTTCGCCGAGATCCTGTTCCGCTGCTCTCCCGCGCTCATTCCACTCCTGATCATCTCCTCTGACCTGCACCTCACCGCCCTCATGCTGCTGGTTGGGGTCGGTCTCGTTTGCGGTTACGCGGCGTCCCCCTTCTACAACACCTGGGTGGCCAATACAGTACCGGAGCAGATCCGCGCCCGTTTCACCAGCCGCCAGACCATCGTCAGCACGGTATCGGCCATGATCGCGGGCTTCGCCGTGGGGAGGTTTCTCGACATCTTTCCCACCGATGAAAAGCAGACGGGTTTCACCATCGTCTTCGCCGCGGGCGCCGTGTTCGGGTTGCTCGGATACTTCGTTCTCAGCCGCGCGCCGTTTCCCCGGCAGAGCGCCGACGAGGAAGAGACACCGACGGCGTCGAACCTTCTGCTGGAGCCCTTCAGAGACGGCAACTTTCGACGCGCCGTACTGTTCTACGGGCTCTGGATTTTTGCGCTTGGAATTGCCGGCCCCATGTACAGCGTCTTCATGTTGCGGTACCTGGAGATTTCGTATACCGAGATTTCGGTCTACAACGGCCTGTTCATGGTGGCGAGCATAGTGGGATATAGGATGTGGGCGGTTCTCGTCGATCGTTTTGGCAGCAAGCCGGTGCTGCAAATCCTGCTCGTGCCCTCTTCCCTGCTACCTCTCCTGTGGATGTGCAACCAGCCGGGAATGCACTTTATGGTCCCCGTGGCGCTGACCTTGAGCGGGTTGATGTTCTCGGGGATCGCCGTGGCCATCACGCCCATGATGTACGCCTTGGTACCGGCTGGCCCCAAACGACCGTATTACCTCGCCTCCTGGTCGGCCACGGTCAATCTCCTGGGGGCTTTCGGACCCCTGACAGGCGCCTTCGTCGCCCGTTATCTGGCCGATCTGTCCATCGACATCGAGGGCTTCACGATCACCAACCTGCACGTTATTTTCCTGCTCAGTGCCGCCGTTCGGGTTGTCCCCATCCTCCTCCTGCAGTTGGTGCAGGACCGCAGTACGCTGACGTCACGGGGCCTGCTCTCCAATCTCCTGCGCGGGAATTTTCTCAGCTATTCCTTCAATGCCGCCCTCTACACCCTGGCGACCGGCGAGCAGCTGCGCGCGCGCGCGGCTCGAGCCCTCGGGCGCTCCGGCTCTCCCCTCGCCATCGAACAGCTGACTCAGGCGCTGGCCGACGCCAGCCCCGTGGTGAGGCGCAGCGCCGCTCGGGCCCTCGGCGAGACCAATTCCCGCGAGGCCTCGGACCGGCTCATCCGCGAGTTGATCGACGGCGGCTCCGACATCAGACCGGAGGCGGCCGAGTCCCTGGGCCGTCTTGGTCACGCCAGCAGCATCGATCCTCTCGTCGAGGCGTTGGAAGATGGCGACCCGAGGGTCAGGATCAGCGCCATCGGCGGCCTCGGCGCCATCGGCGGCGACGAAGTGCAGGAGCTGTTGTTCTGGTATTTTGGCGACCGCTTCGATCCCCTCACCTTCCCGACCCTGGTGGACACCCTCAGCCACATGGGAGATCGCCGCGTCGTCAAGCCAGCTCTGCAGCGCCTGGGCGACTTCCGCTCCGCCGCGGTGAGACTCCAACTCATGAATGGCGTCTGCCGCGCGCTCGGCGCTGGCGACGAGTTCTACCGGCTGCTGTCGTTGGAGGACACCCGGCGTACCTCTGCCGTTATCCGCCTGTTGCGAAGGACATCGACGGCGATGGCCGAAACCCAGGCCATGGACGATGCCTTCAAGGAGGAAGTCAAGACGGCCTTCGCGCGCTGGGTGCAGGGGTACGAGTCCGAAAACGCTGCCTGGATGGAGGAATCGGTGCGACAGATCGCCCGCATCGTCAGGGATGGGCTTTCCGCTGAAGGACAGCGGCCCTATCAGGTGCTGTCGATCTTCGTCATAATTCTGGCCATCGGCGACTTCCTGAAGGCCACCAGCGGCGCCGAGCCCGATGCCACCTGGGAAATATTCCTCGCCGTCTGCCTCCACCGCATGGGATCACTGGTGCGGCAGCTGGCCTAGTGTGCTGTCGCAGTCCGTTGATACAATCCATTCGCGCTGCGATGCGACTTTATCAACGACTGCTAACTAAATAACACGCTTCGGAGTCGGATCATCGGTGCAGGCGGCGAATCCGAATCAGCTCTCTCGCATTCCTCAAGCCGCCTGACACGGGTTTGAAACGGCTGTCCGGATCGTCTCGCCAGCTCACGGGAAGACGCTCGATTCGATATCCCGATCGCGCTGCCAGCAGGAGGATTTCAACGTCGAACATGTAGCCGTCGATCTGCTGCCGCTGGAATAGATCACGCGCCACGTCGGCACGGAAAAATTTAAATCCGCACTGCGTGTCTGGAAAGGAACCAAGCCCCACCAGACGCCTCATGAGCCAGCGGAATAGATCCGATCCCCATTGCCGGTGGCGTCGGCGAGGGATGGCGATGTCGGAACTGATTAGGGTTCGATCTCCGATGACGCCGTCACTTCCTTGACCCAGGTGAGCCATGGCTCCGTCGAGGGCCCCCAGATCGGTCTTGTCATCAGCGTCGATGAATCCCATAACCTCGCCCCGGGCATGCGACACGGCGATCCGGATGGAGAATCCCTTGCCCCGATTGCCCTCGTTGTGGAGCGAGCGCACCTTGGAACAACGGCGGGAAAAGTCGTCCACGAGGGCCCCCATGCCATCGGTACTGCCGTCGTCGACCACGATGATTTCGTAGGACCAGGGCCGAGTATCGAGAAAGGCGATGGCCGATCTCAGCGTGCCGACTATGCGCTCGGCCTCGTTGAAGGCAGGTATGATCAGACTCAGTTCCATGAGGGCTGGACAAGCTATCCCGTGGGTGGACTGAGGTCAATTCACAGCCTGGGCGCGACACCTGGAGATTCGCCCCGTTGCCACGGGGTCCGGGCGGGACATATATTCAGCTGCCATGCCTGCTAACCCGATAGAACCGGAGACTCTTAGAGCTCTCTGCCAGTCCGTGCTGCAGCACCGCGGAGTCCCCCATGGGGATGCCGCCTATGTCGCCCACACCTTGGTCGAGGCCGACTTGCGCGGCATACACAGCCACGGGAGCATGCGGTTGGGTCGCTATGCACGAGAGCTGGATTCCGGAATAACCAACGCCAACCCCATAATCGCCACGCTCGAAGAAGGGCCGGCCTACGCCAGGGTGGATGGAGACGGGGGCCTGGGCCAGCTTGTGGGTAAGTTCGCGATGGGCGTCTGTATTAAAAAAGCACAGTCGGCTGGCTCGGCCACGGTTACCGCCTGCCGATCGCGGCACTTTGGCGCGGCGGGCAACTTCAGCACCATGGCTCTGTCGGCAGACCTGATCGGCATTGCCATGACTGTGGCCAGTCCACGTCTGGCGCCTACGGGCGGCACCCTGCCCCTCTTCGGCAACAATCCGATTTCGATGGCGGTTCCGGGAGAGCAGGATTTCCCGCTCGTTATCGACGCTGCCGTGGGTGCCATCGCCGCCGGCAAGCTGGAACTGGCTGCGGCCGCCGGTGAGACCCTCGCTCCCGGTCTTGCCCGAGACCTGGACGGGAGCCCTACCACCGATCCCGGCGTCGCCCTGGCCGGTAGCATCGTGCCAATAGGCGAGCACAAGGGATTCGGACTCACACTCCTGATCGAGATATTGGCGGGACTGCTGGGAGGATCGCCCTATTTCGGCGTGACCCGGGAGGAAGTGGGAGAACACGTCAGAACAACCGGCATCGGACACTTCTTCATGGCTATCGATCCAGCTCGATTCATGCCGCTGGCCTCCTTCAAGCAGACGGTGGCTGAGATGGTTCGCCGCACCAAACAATCCCCTGCGATGGTCGGCGTGGAGGAGATTTTCCTGCCGGGAGAAATCGAAGAGAGGCGCCGTCGGGAGCGCGTGAAGACAGGTATTCCCCTGGCGCCATCCACTGTCGAAATGCTGCGCGAACTCGAACGGGAGTGCGGAGGCAGCGAGATCTGACCACCGCGGCGAGCTCTTTTCCGAGCACCCGAGCGCTTGCCGGGCCCATTTGCCGCATTGTAATCGGAGGAAACAGCATGGACACCGTGTTCGGCAAAATACTCAGGGGAGAGATTCCGGCGGATATTGTCTATGAGGACGATCGCTGCCTGGCCTTCAAGGACGTCAATCCGCAAGCCCCGGTTCATATTCTCGTCATCCCCAAGGATGCGATAGTCGGCATCCAGGGAGCTTCCAGCAATCACGAGTCACTCCTGGGTCACCTGATGCTGATCGCCGCCGAAGTGGCCAGAATCGAAGGGATTTCAGAGACGGGGTACCGCTGCGTCATCAACGCCGGACCCGATGGCGGCCAGGAAGTCCACCACCTGCACGTGCACGTCCTGGGGGGCCGCGGGATGACATGGCCACCTGGGTAGCTTGTGACTGAGTTGACCCCTGATAGCTGACTTGTGTTAACCCTGGTTGAACTGATGCTGAGGCTTGCGTCGCATCAGGAATTGAATCAGCATCAGGATTGAATCAGGCAGAATCCCGCTCAAAAAAAAACGGCGCCGACAGAAGAACCTGCCGCGCCGCATCATTCACTAACTGTGATCCCGGATGGATCCGGACTTCGTAGATCAGTACTTGCGAAGAGTGAGGTACCCTTCAGCGGCGCCGGGCAACGGGCCCTTCACGAATATGAGATTGCGCTCTTCGTCGATGCGAACAACCGACACCCCCCGCAAAGTGACTGTATCAGATCCCATATGGCCGGGCATCTTCTTGCCCTTCCAGACCTTGCCAGGCGTGGTGCCCTGGCCGATGGCACCTGCGTGACGGACTCTACCCGGGGTCCCGTGAGTCGTCTTCTTCCCTTTAAAATGGTAGCGCTTGACCACGCCGGCGAAGCCCTTGCCCTTGGAGGTACCCGTTACCTTTATCCTCTCGCCGACCTCGAACTGACTCACATTCAACACCTGCCCCACCTCAAATTCCGCCTCGCCAGGTGTGCGGATTTCCCTGAGGATTCGGTGGGGGTTAATACCACCCCGAGCGAACTGCCCAGCTACTGGCTTGGTCACCTTTCGCGGCTTCACCTCGACGTAGCCAAGCTGTACCGCGGTGTAGCCGTTTGTCTTCTCCGTCCTCAAGCTGACGACCGGACAGGGCCCGGCGGCGATGATGGTTACAGGCACCAGTTCGCCGTTGTCGCTGTAGACCTGAGTCATGCCGAGCTTCTTACCGATCAACCCTGCCATTGTCTTCCACCTTACGTAAATTCTGTGAGGTACAGCCCCGGTTCAAACCAGGGCTTCTGCATCACCTGCACAGGTGACAACAGTCACCCGCGATGACGTCCACATGAGAGCCAATTAAGCTTTGGAAAATAGCCAAAGGCCGCACATTTGGCAAGGACTCCCGGCCGGGGCCGAGACGGTAACGGTGGTTCGGGCGGGAGCGTTGGGAGACTTTATTCTCACTCTGCCGGCGGTTAACGCCATCAGGTGTGCATATCCCGAAGCTCCCCTGTGCATCATCGGCCCTCCCGGGACGGCGGATCTGGCTCGGGCCGACAGGGTTGTCGACGTCGGAGGAGCGGACCTCGTCGCGCTCTTCGTCCGCGATGCTCCACTGCCGTCACCCGCCGCGAAGATCTTCGCCGGGACCGGGCTCTGCCTGGCCTACACGAGCGACGCGACCGGCGTAGTTAAGGAGCAGCTGGAACGGGCGGTCTCCGGAAGGGTCCACACCTGGGATCCCCGTCCGGATCCTCGTCGACTTCGCCATGTCAGCCAGCACCTGCTGGAACCCGTGCGGGAGCTTGAGATCGCGGTTCCCGACGCCACGCCAAGTCTCAAAGTCAACATGGAAGACGGCGTGTTCGCCGAAAAAATATGGCGCCGAGAGCGGTGGGAGGAAGGAGCCGTCGTCGCGGTCCACCCTGGCAGCTCAGGTCAGCGCAAGTGTTGGCCCCTGGCCCGCTACCTCGCCCTAACCCGCGAACTGCTTGACAGAGGAATTCGCGTTCTCCTGCTCTGCGGCCCGGCGGATAGAGATATTGCGCATGCCCTCGGCGAGCGGCTGCCAGCCGGTGCCGTCCTCGCCGAACCGCACAAGCTATGGGAGCTGGCCGGCCTGCTGCAACGCGCCGACCTGTTCGTCGGCAACGACTCGGGCCCCGGCCACATGGCGGCCTCGGTGGGAACTCCCACAGTCTCGCTGTTTGGCCCAACGGACCCGGACCTCTGGCGCCCTATCGGTCACCGCTGCCGAGTCCTGCGGGGCCGCCATGAATCAATCGAAGCCATAGAAGTCGAGAAGGTCCTCGAGACCGTATTGAGCGAGCTGAACGGATCCCAGCCAGCAGAGCAACCGTGATGAACCAATCCCATCCTATTCCGGCAGGGGAGCAGGGATTCCCAATCTCTCGGGCGAGAAGGACGAAGCCCTTCTCGCCTCCGGCGCATGACCCACCCCGGGTCAGCCCCACCGACAAGCGCCGGCCGGTCACTTCACCGGTTTCACGATCTCGATCATGACCTCAGCCGTACCCGGCGTCACCATTTCCAGTTCAAGAGCAGCGGCATACGAGAGATCGAGAATACGGCCTTCGATGAAGGGCCCCCTGTCGTTGACTTTCACCACCACCCACCTGCCATTTGACAGATTGGTGACCTTCGCAATGGTCCCCAGAGGCAGAACGCGATGGGCGGCGGTCAGCTTGTACATATTGAAAACTTCGCCGTTGGCCGTCTTCCGACCGTGGAATTTCTTGCCGTAGTAGGATGACCTGCCGATCTGATACGCGTTCTCGGTAGAAATCTCGCTCGGATCGACGGGGTGGGCGGTAGTCGTCGGTGGAATGACGATGGGCGGCTTACGAGCCTTGGGAGGGAGGCTGGGCCGCCGGGCAGCGCGACCCTGACCGGGAACATCGCTATCACTGCGATAGATCGGGCTGGGGGCGCAGCCTGCGAGACTCAAAAAGAGGAGACCGAAACAGACCCACGATCCGGCGCCGCAACGCATTCGATACCCGTTCCGGTTCAGCTCACAGCTGCAAGCTGCCCACGAGAGCACTGGCCGGGGATACGCCGTGACGCTCGCAGTAGGCGCGGATCCCCTCCACCACAGTTACCCCTACCATGGGATTGGTGAACGTGGCTGTACCGATCTGGACAGCCGATGCCCCCGCCAGGAGGAACTGGAGGGCGTCATCCGCGGAGGCGATCCCCCCAATACCCATTATGGGCACCGACACCGCCTGCCTCACCTTCCAAACCATGGCCAGCGCCACCGGTCTGATAGCCGGGCCGGACAGTCCGCCGGTGACGTTGGCGAGAACCGGTCGGCGCGTCTCAATATCCACGGCCATGCCGACCAGAGTGTTGATGAGAGAAATCCCGTGGGCACCCGCCCCCTCCACGGCGCGGGCGATCTCGGCGATATCGGTTACGTTCGGTGTGAGTTTGGCGATGACGGGCAGGTCCGTGCTTCGTCGGACGGCTTCCACAACGGCGGCCGATGCCCGTGCACTGCACCCGAACAGCATCCCACCATCGCGCATATTGGGAGACGAGATGTTGATTTCGAGCCCGGCGATCCCCTCCAATCGGTCCAGCGAGGCAGCCATTTCGCCGTGGAGTTCAGCGGTGGGAGCAGCTATGTTGACGACCACCACGGTGTTGAGCTCAGCCAGGTAAGGCCACTTGTCGCGAATGAACCCTTCGAGCCCCGGGTTCTGCAGCCCGATGGCATTCAGCATGCCCGCGGGGGTCTCGACTATGCGTGGCGGTTCATTGCCCGATCTCGGCTCCGGGGTAATGGTCTTGGTGACTATCCCCCCTATGGCGTCTAGATCGAGGAACGGCTCCAGCTCCCGCCCGTACCCACAAGTGCCGGAAGCGAGGAGCACGGGGCTGGCCAGCTCAATGCCAGCGAAGTTTGTGGTGAGATCAACCATGCAAATCGAAGGTCCGCTGGTCAACGATGAGAGGTGCGACCTCTGTCAGGCCCACTGGATCTGGCTCGTATCGTACACCGGGCCGTCTACACAGACCCGGCTGTATCTGGTGTAAGGGGTGTGATCCTGACCGGGAACTTGTGCCTGGGCGGCAAGCTCGACCACGCAGCCGACACAGACACCAAAGCCACAGGCCATATACTCCTCCAGCGAGGCCAGGCAGGGAACCTGACTATCGCGGCAAATGGTGGCCACCGCCGCCATCATGCCAACAGGGCCACAAGTGTACACCGTGACGGCAGCTGCCTTTGCGAGCTCCTCTTTCAACAGATCTGTCACCAGCCCCGCATGTCCCGAGGTTCCGTCGTCGGTCGCCCGTCTGTACCTGCTGGCCGAGCCCGCCATCACGGCGTCGGGAAAATGTTTGGCGGCGGTGCGAGCTCCGGCGAGCAGGCAGACCTCTGCCTGCGGGTCCCGGCTGAGAACTCGGCTGCCGTAGAACAGCAGTGGCGGCATGCCGACGCCGCCCCCCACCAGCAGCACCGCCCCCTTGTTCGTATCGGGGAGCCTAGCCGAATCGAGGATCCTGACCGGGTCGGGAAAGTAGTTCCCCAGCGGTCCCATACACCCCACCTGGCTCCCCGAGGGCAATCTACTCAGAATGTGCGTCTTGGGCCCCACATCTTCGTATGCCACATCCACGGTTCCAGTGGCTGGGTCGGCGGCACACACACTCAGAGGCAGCCTCAGAAGCGGCGAGAAATCCGCCCGGACGCAGAGCTGCAGAAACTGACCGGGGAGCGCTTGAGCGACATGATCGGCCTCCAGGCGGGTGAGATACGTCTTCTCCGCTAGTTCAACCGTCCAGCATATCCTCGCCTCGACGTCTTTCGGAGATGGTCCTACGCTTTTCATTCGACTTTCCCATCCTCCCGGTCAACTGGACCGTCCGAGCCAGGGAGATCCTGTGGATCACCTGAGTCGACCATCTCGACCGAATCCACGCCAGCCGACTCCACTGGATCTACCAAGTCAGCCTCCGAATCGGCCTCCGAGTCAGTCTGCAAGTCGACCTCCGAATCGATCTTCGAGTCAGTCTCCGAATCGCTCTGCAAGTCGGCCTCCGAATCGCTCTGCGAGTCAGTCTCCGAATCGCTCTGCAAGTCAGTTTCCGAGTCGCTCTGCAAGTCGGCCTCCGAATCGGTCTGCGAGTCAGTCTCATCAGGTAATTGAGTGACTCCGGCCGGGGTCGCGGATCGAGATGCGGTTTCCGAAAGAACCGGCAAGGCTGGAGGGACCACAGGCACGGCGAGCTCCACCCACACATAGGGTCGGTCGCCACCGGCTCTCTCCGCTGGGTAGAAGACGTACTGACGCGCGGCCTCCACGGCGGCCGCGGCGAGAGGTTCATCTCCTTCGAAGACCTCAATCGTCTCCGGCAGGCCATCGGCGTCGATGAGAATGTCGAGAATCACCTCGGCCGAATCACCGTTCGCATCAACGGGATAGGTCGGTGCCACGCTCGAGCGCACCATGGGATCCTGAGTCAGTCCCAAAACCGATCGCGGCGTGTCCAGCCGCCCATCGGGCGGAGACAGGTCCAGGCTTTCGAGCACAGAGAGCTCCAGGTTTTCCGCTTCCGCTCCGCTTAGATGAGAGAACTCGTCCAGCAGTTCCTGCACCTGCTCGTTCGAGCGGTCACGCCTCACGACCTCTCTCAGATAGTGGTTGGCCGAATCCTCACGCCCTTCCTCTGTGTGGTGTGCGAACAGACGATAGTGGATACCGGCAATACGCTTCCCGTAATGTAGGGACTCCCTGTAGTATTCGAGGGCCTCCTCGAAATACCCCTCTTCCCAGGCTATCTCACCCAGACCGTAGTAGGCCAGCGGATTTCCCAGTTGCTGGTCCAGGCTGAGTTCATAGAACTCCGATGCCTCGTCCAGGCGTCCGTGACGATGTGCGCGCAGGGCAAAGCCCATGTGCTTGCGCGACAGCATAACCGAATCGGCCGAATCCGGTTCGACAGCGATTAGCTCGATCCGCTCTCCGAGCTTGAGACCGCGATCGATGGTCCGAAGCTGCCTCTCCAGCTTGACGATCATGCCCGTGCTCCGAGCTTCCTGCCGCTCTCGCACCACCTTGGCAAAGGGGGAGTCAGGAAATTCGCTGAGAACCCTGCTGAATCGCCTCTCGGCCTCCACCGTGTCAACTGGAGCGACATTTTCGTAGGTCCAGGCGGCTACAAAAGCCGCCCTGGCTCCCGCAAGCGTCTGCGGGAAGGCGCGGGACAGCTCGTCCATTAGCGGAATGTAGCGCCCTACATCGCTCGGGTCGCGCAGCCGAATCTCCTCGATTTTCACGAACTCTGACGAGGCCTGGTCTTCAGCTGTGACCGTCTGCTGATATCCGAGGAGCCGCCGTGCGGCGTTGGCGTGCTCTGAGCCGGGAAAGGACTCGATGAGCTTTTCCAGATCGGGCCGCGCGGCGTCGATTCCGTCAGCCCCCCCCATTCGGATCGAAGCGAGACTGTAGAGCGCCCTCGGAATCTGATTCGATTCGGGAAAACGGCGCAGGATCTCCGCGTAGAAGAAGGCGGCCGAATCCGGAATGACGAGGCGATCCCTGTACATCTCGGCGACGGCGAAGTGGGATTCCAGCAGGGTTCTGTCGCCGTCGCCAGAAGCTCCCCGTGATCGCGCTCTGGGCCTCCCGGGCGTCCGCTGGGAGGTCCGGCTTTTTGCGTCCCTGGCGACGCCCGCGGTCAAATCACCGGCTGGGGCAAGGACGACGCCGGCGGTCGAATCACTGCCTGCGACGGCTGCGGCGGTTGCTGTCGAGTCAGCAGCGACGCCGGCGGTCGAATCACTGCCTGCGACGGCTGCGGCGGTTGCTGTCGAGTCAGCAGCGACGCCGGCGGTCGAATCACTGCCTGC
>Ga0066376_10000206_pt1 | contig 52457 bp, 29 predicted proteins | sample Knorr_S15_td_Bot_FD_77009 | JGI IMG/M metagenome (GOLD analysis project Ga0066376, IMG submission 77009) | Marine microbial communities from Southern Atlantic Ocean transect - Knorr_S15_td_Bottom_ad_5009_LV_A | ecosystem: Environmental > Aquatic > Marine > Oceanic | place: Southern Atlantic... | reverse complement strand
TCCGCAATGGTTCAACCAAGGCTGCTTATGTGGAAGCAGTGATTGCGATTGGACAGAACGCCGCCTTGACTGCTTATTCATGCCATATATGCCCGATATCGATTGGCGCAATCGCAATGCTAGCGAGCAATTCATCGCCGATGCAATTTGGTGGGCTGAGCAGTTTAATCTCGATGGCATGCGCCTTGATGCAGTCAAGCACGTTGATGATAATGCGATCAATAATATCGTAGCCCGACTCTCTGAAAAATTCGAAGCAAGCGGATTACAATTCTATCTCAAAGGTGAGACTGCAATGGGCTGGGTTGACGGCAGCGTAGCCGATAACCGAGAACAATATGATACCATCAATCGTTACATGGGCGAAGGGGGATTAGACGGTCAAGCAGATTTTGTCCTATATCATGCGGTTGTGGATAATGTTCTTACAAGTGCTAACAAAGGGCTGGTTCATCTCGATTATTGGACTAAGCAAAGCCAAGAAGAATTCACAGAAGGCTCCATCATGGTTCCTTATATTGGCAGTCATGATGTACCGCGTTTCATCTCGCGAGCAGACCCTGATGCAAACGGCGTTTGGAATCAATGGCAAGATTTGCCAACCGCTACCACCAACAACATAGCATTTCAACGCTGGGAAATGGCGATGGCTTGGCTCCTAACAATTCCAGGTGCGCCACTAATCTATGCTGGAGATGAGCATGCTATGGTTGGGGGAGCCGACCCTGATAATCGTAGAATGTTCGATGAATCAGCAAGGGATTCAGACTGGGTACAATACTTTGCAAAAGCCAGAGCAGAACTTGAACCATTGAGAAGAGGAGAATACGTTCAACTTACTGCCGAAGAGGAGATCATGGCTTTTGCAAGACAAAGTGAGGAAGAACATGTAGTAGTGGTGCTGAATCGTGGTGGCAATAGCATCAATCTATCCGCTCATCAATGGTTGGGCGATATGAGCAATTATCTTGGCGAGGTAGAATGGAATGGCGGTGATATCGAGATGGATGGAGTTTCAGCTGCCATCTTCGTTCAAACTAAGCAAGCACCTTGTCCGCCACTAACTCTACAAGTGGAAAATACAACTGGAGAATTAGCAGATGCCCTACCAAAGGGAATCGATGTTTTTGGAATAAAATTGCTCGCTACAAGTGGGGTTATGGACGATACATTATTGCATGCAGCGGGTATAATGGCAGGCTATCTCGACAATGATGGCGATGGTAAGCCAGATGACCAATCGGTGGTAGATGCAATGGTGGCTGCAAATGCCACGATGGTCATTCCCCGCAATGAAAATGAAATGGAGCAAATATTCGATATAATTCCAGAATCATTCCTCATCAAGGTGGATTCAGGAGAATACCAAGTCCAAGACTTGTTTGAAGATGAAATCAGACCTGGTGGAAAGTCTGGTATGGGATTTGATGCAAGCCTTGAGGAAGTGTTGCACCTCATCACCCATGTTGGATATGTCAATGCATACCCTGCTGTTTTCTCCGAGATGACGGGCAGTGAATTGACCAATGCGATGGACCTTGCCAGAGGTGGGCACTTTGAGGAAGACGATGCATCATCTTGTGAGGATGACGAAGGACAATGTGCAATTCCTGTTCAAGGTTATCCACAAACAGCATGGTATCATTATGAGGACCCTACCTGTGATTATGCTTGTATGGCCACAGAATACCTCTACTGGGGATTAACAACATACATGGGAGTTCAAAGCGAGAGATGTGAATGGATATCAGAAGAATGGGAGGCGTGTACGCGCTATCAATTATCTGTGATGGATGAGGGGATGTTTTCATTGATTGAGCAGAGCACTTTGCCCAGAATAGCCCCTGATGGTGAAGTTTGTGATTCGATAGATGTGGGGGAGAACCATACACTTCCTGATGAGAATAACACCATTCCAGAAGAGAATAATACCAACCCTGAGGATAATACTACTGTGCCAGTTGACAATAATACAGGCAATGAGACTTCGGTTGAGGTTGGAAGTGAGTCAAGTGGCTTGATGGCGGAAAGTACGAAATGGATATTGGTAGGTTTGATTGGGATTGTTGTGGGGGCCTTGGTTTTCACTTCAAGACGAAGGGAATGAGCGGTAAATCCGAACATACTCATCCAACATCCTAGCAGCAGTAAAACGCGCACTGGTCGAAATAGCAGCCCTGCAAAAGCCCCCCCATATTTCATCCCCAGAATCCCACGCCGGCAACACCTCACCTTCCAATGAATCAAGCAAATCACGATTATCACGCTCATCATCACGCTCATCATCACTATTTCCTACAGCCCAACCATTTACCCCATGCTGACAACCTTCAGGCCACCAACCATCGAGAATAGAACAATTGGGAACCCCATTCATTACGGCCTTCATTCCACTAGTGCCACTCGCTTCCATCGGCCGCACGGGGTTATTCATCCAGACATCAACTCCACTGGTCATCGCTAACCCTGTAGCCATTGAATAGTCTTCAAGGAATACTACGGGAATGTCATTACCAAGTTTCTTTGCTGCAGCATGGATATTACGAATCAGGGTCTTACCACCCTCATCTTTTGGATGGGCCTTGCCGGCGAATACGAATTGCATTCTTCCTGCTCCTATCTGTCTTAATCTCTCAAGGTCATGGAATACCAAATCTGCTCGCTTGTAGGTGGCAAAGCGTCGAGCAAAGCCGATTGTCAATCTATCTTCGTGTAGTTCTACTCCACTCATCGATTGTACAATGTCGCGTAGGATGGCGCGCGATTTATTCCTTGCCACTACTAATTCAGGGGTTGGAATACGTCCAGCATGTGAGAGTAGTAAGGGGTCCTTTCGCCATCCTGCTATCTGTCCATCATAGAGTTCAGCCATCGGGCCTGAAGTCCATGTAATGTGATGGGCTCCATTTGTAATCGGTTGAATATGATGCTCAGGAAACATCCCACTGGCAACATGGGCGTTGAGGTTTGATACCGCGTTTGCAGAGCCGCATAGGCTGATGGCGAGATGGCTCATCGATGCCCTATCAAGGCCTGCTAATTGTTGAGCATCGTCTGGCAGAAGTTTTCCAAGGACAGCCTTCATCTCTTGCCAACTGAACCTATCATGGCCGGCTGGAACAGGGGTATGAGTGGTGAATAGACTTCTATCCTTCAGTTCTTCTCTTGTCCATCCTTGGTCTAGCATTTCCAAGGCAGCAAAGGCACAATGTCCTTCGTTCAGATGGATTCCTTGAAGTGGCCAAACTCCCAATGCCTTGAGAGCCCTGATACCACCTACTCCGAGCAGGTATTCTTGGCGGATACGTGTGGAGTCATCGCCACCATAGAGGCGTTGAGCAAGGGTGGCATGCTCGGGAGAATTAGCGGGATGTTGAGTGTCGAGGAATAGTACTTCTACGCTTTTTCCTGTAACTCCTGTTATGGTTTTCTTCCAGATTCTTGAATGTAGTTTTTGGCCATCAAGGTCTAGGGCCATGTCAATTCCAGTGTCGACCAAGAATTCCTCCGGCTCAAATTCGGGATAGGTTTCGCTCTGAATCCCATCATCGTCTAAGTGCTGTCTTCCGTAGCCTTGGCGATAGAGCAATGTGATGGCGATGAAGTCCAAACCGGCATCTGCTGCTGCCTTGACGTGGTCGCCTGCCAATACTCCTAATCCACCTGAATAGGTAGGAAGCCGCGACTCCAAACCAATTTCCGCCGAGAAGTAAGCTATGGTGGCCATGCCTTTGCTGCTGTCCTATTATGCCTATGATGATGACGACGGTGGACTCAGATTGAATGAAGGCAAGTCTTGCCATTGAAATTGCCACTTCCAGTTTCCAAATGTTGTCCCTGGGATATTCATTCTTGCGCTTGTGTCCAATTCCATGATATCTTGGAGGGGAATTATCGCCATTCTTGAGTTACAGTTGAGTGCTATGTTGATAAGAGTTTGACAAACAGATTCCCCTTCCATTATTGAGAATTCCTTTGGGGGAGAAATCCCCCAACTGGCGGTTGTATCATTATCGTGGGTGCCAGTATAGACCACTTGGTCTGCTTGGATATTTTTTGGCCGGTTAGGGTTTTCAGGGCTTCCTTCGAAGCCAAATTGTAGAACTGCCATACCTTCGAGTTGGTGGCGCTTGCGTAATTCAATGACGGCTGGGGGGATTATTCCGAGGTCTTCAGCAATGATACAGCGTGGACTTTTTGCAATATCTAGTAGTTGTTCTAACAATTCGTCTTTAGGACCTTCTTGCCATTGACCGTATCTAGCGTTCTCGTTATCAGCCGGAATAGCCCATGCTGAATCAAATCCCCTAAAGTGATCTATTCTGACGATATCGAATTGTCTCAGTAGTCTTGCCATCCGTTGGCGCCACCATTGCCAGCCCTCGGCTCTATGAGCATCCCAATCATAGAGTACAGTTCCCCATTTCTGCCCCTCTTCGCTGAAGTAATCAGGAGGCACTCCAGCCACCACTGTTGGCATTCCATTTGCATCTAATTGGAATAAGTCTCGGTGTGCCCAGACATCGGCTGAATCATGGGCGATGTAGAGGGGTAGGTCCCCAATCAGGCTGATTCCTTTGCTGGTTGCATATTGGCGTAGTTGATTCCACCGGTAGTTGAATTGTCTTTGGGAATCCTTATTGATGGTGATTTTGGCGAGTGCGGCTGGTTCACGTTCGCGGAGTTTTGTTGGCCATTCGTACCATGGTGTTCCCCCCTGTTGTTTTTTGATAGCCTCGTATAATGCCCAGTCTTCTAGCCAGTATTCATCTTCATCTGAAGTTTCTAGTTGGCAATCGGATTGATTCAATTCGCACCATGCGGCAAATGCGGAGGGCGATGAATAGGGAGAACCATGCTCATCTGGCGGGGTAATGGGCAGCATTTGCCAAACTGTTGCTCCTGATTTTGCGAGGATGTCGATGAATTGTTCTGCATCGTCGAGGTTGCCTGATGGTAATGAGCTGAGGTGACAGAGCACTCCCGTATACTGCACCATGTTGCTGCGTGGCAGGCGAAAACCTTTGACATTGTGACAGCAGCGCATGTTTGATGCGTAGAGTTGCCCTGCTGATTTGCAGCATTCTGTTTTTGACTCCTTGGACCTCTTTAGTCGCCGCTGACAAGGATATCGACGGCTCATTAGATGATTGGGATGCTACAACTTTGATGGCAACAGATTCCAATGATGTTTCTTTCTTTATGGATTGGAATGCAAGCCATCTTTCCTTTGCATGGAACAATACCGATTGGTCAAACTCCTCTTCAGGTGCTGATTTATTCATCTATCTCAATACTACTGGAAGCGGTGCTGCGATGTCCAAGGATTGGGGTTTTGCTCATGTTCTTCCTTTTGCTGCTGATTATGCCTTTATTTTGGAAGATATGAATTATTTCAGGTTGATTCAGTGGAATGGCACTGAATGGCAAGACGGCGAGCAAGGTGGAATCAACACATATATTGCCAATGATGGCGAAAAGAAGAGTGAAATTTCCATTCCTCTTTCTTCGCTTTCTTCACCTGATGAATTTGGAGTATTATCATGGGCCCAATATCAAGATGAGGGAAAAGTATGGACTTCATTCCCTCCTCAAAACCCAGCCTCTCAAAATGCCGCAGAAACCTTCTCCCATTATTATCAAGTTAACATGAGTAATTCTACCACACCCGCAGATTCACCGGTTGTCGAGGATGTTCGAAAAAGCGTAAAGGTCGACAATCCCCTAAACTTAGCCTTAATTTTCCACCAGCACCAGCCCTACTATCGAAATATATTGACGGGGATGTATGAGATGCCTTGGGTTAGAGTGCATGCGATGACCGAATACGTGGACAGTCCTGGGATTTTGGCAAAATATCCAGATACAAAAATTGTCTATAATTTAGTACCCTCTTTGATGGAACAGATAATTGACTACAATCAAAATGAAACTCTTGATATTCATACCGACTGGGCTAGGAGGACTTGGCCTGTTGATGAGGATGGCATGGTTACAGGTTATCCTGAAATGACTGAATATGAAATGCATAATATGCAGTTCCAATCTTTTTGGAATAGTGGTTGGATTTACAATGTTAGCCAAGATGATGAGGAAAATGGTTGGCTATATCCTGCATCGCTTACCTACAAGGGATTCCAAGACAGGACTCTTCACAATCTAAAGCCGGCGACTATCATGAATGATGAACTGCTCCCTCCTCAAGATTTGTTGGACTTGCAAGTTCTATGGTTACTTTTCCAGATTTCTCCTGATTATGTGAGGGGAGATTATGCAGATGTGGGAGACCCTGAAGCAGATGGACGCAGTGCTCATTTCAATCAGTCTATTATCGACCTCTTCATGCAAGGAAGTGGCTTCAAACCAACAGACATCCTGATGGTGCTCGATTATCAACACGACCAGATGGGTAATGTTCTGCCGATGTATTCTGACTTAGCCGCCAGCGGTCAAGTTGAATTGACTACCACTCCGTATTATCATCCAATAATGCCGCTATTGATGAAAGATGGTTGGACATTGGAAGATGGGATTACAGTTCGCAAGGATGCTTGGCCTGATGATACTGCAAAGCAATTAACTCGGGGTATGGATTTATTTGAATCTCAAATGGGCTTTCGCCCCGTAGGGATGTGGCCCAGCGAGCAATCTACTTCGCCTGCTATGATCCAGCCTATGGTCGATGTTGGAGTCGAATGGTTCGTTAGCGATGAGGAAAACCTCGGTCGCTCATTTTTGGCTGATGGTGGCCATCCCGATACCGATGATGCTTCAGTACTAACTTCTCCTTGGAGAGTTACTGGTGTTGATGGTGGAGAAGTTTCGGGATTTTTCCGCGACCGAGTAATTTCAGATAGAATCGCCTTCCAATATGGAACTATGACGCCTGAGGCTGCGGTTACTGATTTCCTTTCATATCTCGATGGTATTCGAGATGAACTTCTGGCCGCAGGCGAGGACCCAAGCGAACACATCATCACGGTTGCATTGGATGGTGAGAACTGGATGTTCATGTCGGAGTTTCAGCATCATGATAATGCAAGACCATTCATGGAAGAATGGTATTCACGCCTTTCAAGCCATCCAACCATTCAGACCATGACTCCTGCAGAATTCTTGGACAACAACAATGTCACTCGCGATATCGATGTCATTAATACCGGTTCATGGATTGATGGAACCCTCTCTACTTGGGCAGGAGAAGAAGAAGAATCCCTTGCTTGGATAAGGCTTGTCGAAGCCCGCAAAGCATTGGTGGAATTTGAAGCAGCAAATCCAAGTCATAGCGGCCTTGAATCCGCTTGGGAATCATTGTACATCGCTGAAGGCAGCGATTGGTTTTGGTGGTATGGACTGGACCAAGATAGTGGCTATGATGAGTTGTGGGACACTCTTTTCAAAGTTCATCTGTCGAACATTTACCGCGCTGTTGACCTTGACTTGCCACCTTACCTTCTCGATTTGTGGACCAATCCGGCAAGCCCCGAAGTATCTGCAAATGCAATCATCGAGCCGATGATCGACGGCATTGCCTTGGCGGGGGAATGGGATGGCGCCGCCATCTATGATGCCTCATCTATCGATGGTGGCGACCTTGATATCAGCAAATTCTATCTCGGCTATGATTCAAGCAATCTCCATATTAGAGTCGACCTTGCCAATGCTACTCCTGCTGAAATAGATACTTGGAGCGATAAAAACGTCGACCTATCCATCTACTTCATGCAAGCCAACGCCATCAATTTTAATGAGGTCGAGACTAATTTCAGAACATATTATGGCAATGAAATCCTTGGCTTCCCAGCCAAATACATGGTCTCATTTGATTTCTCTGAACTACGTGATGATGGGCGAGCCAAATGGAATCTATTCGAAGCCAAGGGCAAGGTCGGCGAAAAGGAAAAGTGGAATCTAATAGCAACTTCCAATCTTGGTGCTTGCGCCGCCAAAGACGTCTATGAATTCAGCATCCCTTGGTCGGAAATCGGCTTAGCGCCAAGATATACAACCCGTATCAAAGTTCTAACTTCATTCTACGAATCAACCGCCTACGGCGACGGCCAAGACCAAGAAATGGCACCCCCAGCCCCAGCCGAAATCATCCTTCCAGATTTGGAGGAATGGATAACTCTGCTCGATATCGACGATGCAATTGGAGACGATGATAGAGATGGAGCAATCCAAATGCCATTGGCAACGGACTTCGCAAGTGACGGTAGCCTATGGGATATCCAACACCTGAAAATTTCACAAAGTTCGTGGAATGCCCGCTTTGAAGTTGAGGTTGATGACATTACAAATATCTGGGGCATGAGCAATGGGTTCAGCCATCAAATCCTCCAAATTTACGTCGACCAAGGCAATAGTAGCAGTGGAAAAACTGCCATGTTAGAAGGAGTGAATGCTGTCGTAGCAGATGATTGGGCATGGGAAGTTGCACTCTCAGCAACTGGAGAGCCAGGGGCAGTCAAAGCAGTGATGGCAGAAAGCGGAGAGACAATTTCCAAAGGAATTGAAGTATCAGCAAATAGCGATACAGACACCATCACTCTAACCGTCAACAAAGATGTCATTGGCCAAGATGTTGCAACCTATCGATACATCATCGTCTTAGGAAGTCAGGATGGCTTTGGCAACGGCAAGTGGCGAGCAATAGATGCCAGTGCTAAGACTTGGAGATTAGGGGGCGGTGCTGACCCAGCAAGCGATGATGGCATAGAATACGACCCAAACATCCTCGATATGATTACTCCAGAAGGTGTTGACCAGAATGCAATGTTGGCAGATTATTCGGCCACTGCTCATAAATTTGCAGCACTTACAGGAATAGAGATACCTGAATTGGAACAGCAGATATTCGGAGCAACTGTTGTAGGAGTGACAGCAAGCAGCGCTATCATAGGATTCCAAACTACTCAAACAACAAGTTCGACCGTCGCGTGTGGGCAAAATACGGCAATTGGAACCAATACTACATCACATGCAGTAACGGTGAATGGATTAGCAACAGCAACAAATTACAGTTGCATCATCTCCGTACCTGGTATTGACAATATCAGTATTGAAATTCAGACTTCAGCAGTCGTGGATACAACCCTACCTGAAATACTCAACCTGGTAGTTGTGGTCTCAGAAGATGGAGTAGCAAGTGTATCTTGGTATACTTCAGAAGCCGCAACCGAAACGATAGTCCTATCAAAAGGAAATGAAGAAATACGCATCGATGGCAGCCAAATCGCAATTTCAAAGAATCATCACCTCAGCAGTAATACGGCATTGTCAAGAGGTCAATGGACGGTCATTGTAACTGCAATTGACGCGTCTGGAAATAGCAATAGCAGTCAGAGCGAATTTAGCGTCGAGGAGACTACAGCGGCAACCCCTGATGAGATTGAAGAAAAAACAGAGGCAACAAATTCGGGGAATATTTTTGCCGATACAAAATTGCAAATTATGTTCCTAGTAGTCGTGCTATTGACAACCTTAGCAATGTTGCGCGGTAAAAGGAGCGATACCATTTAATCAGGCGAATGGAATAGATGCAGTCTTGTGAGTTCCCAAATTTACCACCGTCAATATACAAGGCTGAGGCTGGAAACCCAGCATTCTCTGATAGGAAGTCTGGTCCTGCCAAGTCGAAGAACAAACCAGAGTTGTCCCTTTGTGATTGATACAGGAATGTCCATGCACGTGGCCGGTCACAAAAATATCTGGAATCGTCGAGATAACTAAATTATCTTGAGGCTCCGGTGAAAGAGGAGTCTTACCTCCCCATTGAGGTGCCAAATGTCTCTGCAGCATCATCTGTTTCATCGCATCAACTGGAGAGCCATAGGTGATTGTCCTCATGCCTGCGACGAAATCGTCGATACTCTTGCCATGATAGGACAGTAGGCGTACGCCATGCAGTGAAAACTCACAGGGATTACCAACGAATTTTGTAGTATTGTAGTCCTGTTGAATATCTGGTTCCAAGGCTGGTTGAGGTTCTGCTGGCCGCACGGCATCGTGGTTTCCTGGCAACAAGATACATTCTACCCAATCAGGAAGTAACTCGATGAGGCGGGCAAAGTGAGAATATTGATGATACAAATCGGTTATTGCCAATTCCTTATCTTGATTAGGATAAATCCCAACTCCATCAACAACATCACCTGATAGAATCAGATACTTGATGGTGTGACCAAGAGGATCTTCTCGCATCCATTGTGCCATCTTATACCACTGGTCTTCCAAGAAGGTCTTGGAGCCGACGTGAATATCAGAAAGAAAAGCAACGCTAATGCCTTGTTCAGCATGAACGCGTTGCCGGTTGGGTAAGTCAGGCCAGTGTAGGTCTGAGATGTAAAATAAATCTCCATTTCGGCTGAATGAACCAGAAACACCAATCACATTATCGGGAAGTATTCCTGAAGTGACTACTGGATTCGGGTCCTCATCATCCTTGCGCAATAAGCAAGTCATGGCGCCTGTATGGTCCTCCAATTCAAAGATTAGATGGCCATTTTTAGTTACTCGGGGCTCGTTAACCAGACCTATAGCACAAGCGATATTTTCGTAGCCAGTGAAGCGAATACGTTCGGATTGTAAACGAGCAATATCGCTGCAACGAGTAGGCAATCCGGCTTTGATTATCATCTGCTTGATTTTCTTCAAGCGGTCATTGAAGCAAGAACGCATGTCTTCCATGCGCCCTTCAGTAATGCTATTGCCGGTGATTTCCCAATGCACTTCAATGTCCGAAGAGGCATCAGTTGCCTTCATCGGAAAGTCATCCATGTTATAATCTGCCAAGCCATGAATCTTGAACACCGGCACAGGCGCGGATTCAACTAAAGGCGCGATAACACGCGCTAAGTCGGCAGGGCTTTCATCGAGCACCTTCATAGGTGCCTCGATATCCTCAAGTTTGAGAAATCCAGGCTCTGCTTTTTCTACGATAGACATCGGGTTATCCATCTCAAGCAATTTTTCTTTGACACCGCGTTTGATGAGGATGCCATTGGCCATGCAATATTGGAGGATATCCTGCCAATCCCCCTGCGCCATAGCCACAACCCTGTTGAGGGGCTCTTCAAGGCTTTCGTTGTTAAACAGTCAAAATCCTTAACAGAATCAAAGGGCTACTTTTCCCATTCGACATCTCCACCGATGTCGCGGTCAGCCTTTAGGGGTCTGTCCCATACTTGTTCTTGCCAAGGTGCAGAGGCCTTTGCTTTTGCTTCTGCAATCAGTCGCTTGAGGCGCTTTTCTTCTTCGATAACACGAGTAGCTTCACGCTTTTGAACATCCTCTGCTTCCAATTTCGCATCTTTATCACGCATGAAATCCCATTGTTGAATTGCGAATTGCAAAGCAAAGGCTACGAATGATTCTTTGTTTTCTTGGCGTGAACCGCCAAATCGGGCCTGTTTTGTGCGCTCACCTTCCTCTGTTGAAATGCCAACATAAACGATACCAATCGGTTTTTTAGTTTCATCAGCCTTTGGCCCTGCAATTCCAGTTATTGAAATGGCAAAAGTTGTACCTGCTCTTTCACGGGCTCCTTTGGCCATAGCCATCGCTACATCCGAAGAGACTGCTCCATGTTCTGCTAACATTTCAACTCCGACGCCTAAATGTCGGTGCTTAGCCTCGTTGGTATAGGTAATCCATGATTGGCGGTACCAAGCACTCGCCCCAGACAAATCGGTTAAAGTGCTAGAAAGCAGACCACCTGTGCATGATTCTGCGCATGAAATGGTTCCCTCGACACCTTTCAGCCGGCGCCCTAATCGAGAAGCCAAGGCACTAACAGCCTCATCCATGTATTGTTTGTAGAGTTCCTTATTCATCAAGGTTGGCTTGCCGGCGATTTGAAGGGGGATAGGCGCAGCCCATGGCTTGCAGGGCCCGTGGTCTAGTGGTTATGACAACGCCCTTACAAGGCGTGGATCACCGGTTCAAATCCGGTCGGGCCCACTAGAAGTTGCTAACTGCATCGGCAATGTAAGGAATTTGCACTCAACTGAGCAATGCCAATCAAATACAAACATGAACTGAAGAGCAATTCAAGGAAATAACATTGAAACTTATTTAGAGAATAGGGATTGGAGTTCTACATCACTCATAGACCCTAAAGCACCACCAATACCAACCGCATCCATGCCAATTTCAAACATCTTCTCAACATCTTCAGCCATGACTCCACCAACCGGAATCAACACAATCTCAGGCATTAATTCCCTTATCTTCACCAATTCCTCTATATCCCAATCATTTTTCGAATGAAAGAGTTTCAAGCAAACAGCCCCTTGAGCGACTGCCGCTTCTGCTTCTTCGATGCAAGTAACTCCCGGAATCGCCAATGAATTGAACATCTTACATTCCTCGATAAATTCTTCAGGGTTATTTGGAGAAAGGAAGAATCTTGCACCTCTTTTATACGACTTCAATATTTCTTCGATAGGTTTCTTGACGGTGCCGATTCCCTTCAGTATTTCCTTTTCTCTGATACTGCCTAAGAGCCGGATACAATCGGGAGTATCGAGTGAAAATTCGATGCACTGTGCTCCATTATCGAGAACTCTCCTCGCTTCTTTTTCTGCTACCTCCCTTGAAGATGAACGGATGATTGGGATGATTCCAGCATTGACAATTCCACTTATTGTTTCAAACTCAGCGATTTGACAATCTACATTATTTGAAAGGAAAAAGTCCCCGAATGTAGATTGTTGAATCACCGCAATCAAATCAGCATTCTTCTCATTTTGAATAACCCCCGCTACCCATGCATCGCCCGAACCGAGATGCTCAATGGGTCTGTGTAGGATTTTATTCTCCCTCGATGATTCTACTTCTGAAGGAGTTGCAACTATCGACCAGCGCTTTTGCCAGCCCTGCAGTCTGCCAGTTTGGGTTTCTTTGAAAGTACATCCAACTCTATTGATCAGCCACTTGCGGGCAATTTCTTTGCAAATTTCTTCTTTGCTCCCCGACATTCCTTCTTTGGAGGCGATCCAATCAAGGTCTTGTTCTGACATCGATAGGAGGTGGACTTTGCGAAGATGTGGCTCAATAACATCCCACAATTCATCTCGACTACAAAGGGCTGGTCGATGATTGATGTCGAGGCTCAATTTTATGTCGTCAAGTTCAGAAAATATCATCGCTCTATTCCAGAGTGCTCTTGGACCATGGCCAAGAAATGGCGTGATGCCAGTGAGATGCACCCATTCATGTCCTTGCATGAAAGTTCGAATATTGATATCGTCTGGGTCCATCAATGCGAAGGCAGAATCATCTCTCTGGTATTGCACTCTTTGCTCATCCTCAATTACAGTGTATTCGCCAACCTCTCCATCATTTCTAATTATCACAGATTCGACACCAGTTTGAGATATGGCAGCAATCATTCCATCATCATTATCGGGCAGCACACTAAGCCAAGTGGTTTTCCAACCAAGGGAGTTAAGGGCAACTGCGACGTTTAGTTCGGCTCCGCCAATACTTTGTTTTCCAGTCTTTGACATGTAGCGCTTCATCGCTTCACCGATGCAGATGATTCTCGCCATCTTAGCAACTCACATTTTGAAGCGTAATAAAGCCACGGCTCCACCAAAACCGAGTAATTGTTGTCCGGCATCGTGTTCGGTTGAGCATTGTTGGACCGTGGCACCGATGTCGTCTAAATCATCAACCCATTTGGTCCAAGTTTTACCATTAATTTCATCTTCTGAACGAAGTAAATCAGCGCTGATGAGTAGAGTTTCCAAGGCACCTTCTTCGAGGGCTTTTTGCAACTGCTCCTTGCCATAAGCAACTGGACCATCGACTGCTAGGCGTCGCCAGCATTCCTCAAGTAATCCGATTTCTTTGACCAAATCATGTTCCTCGAGCAATTCCCCCGCCAATCCTTCTGCCAATACTTCGTTGACTCCTGACCTGCCGCCAATTGAAGTCCCTACCGTTTTCAGAGTCCTTCCAGTATGCCTCATTTCAGAGAGTAATGCCTCTCTTGCAAGGCCAGGGCCGGCCAATAATAGGGCTACATTTTCGGGTAATTGCAGGTGTAAATCCTTGGCGACTTTTGTTCTAAATGCATCTTGGACTTCTTGACTGGCTCGCGCTCCTCCGAGGTATTTTCCGCCACCGCGCATGGTGAATTGAGCAACTTCTCTGATTCCGTGTAATGCTAATTCGTAGAGCGTTATTTCATCATGTTCGACAATTGCAATAGCCAATCTTGATTCTCCGCTGGCTTTGCTGGCTTTTTCCAAAAGGTCCCAGTCTACTTGGGGGAATGATTCGGCTGTTATCTCCACCTCATCTCCAACTGCAATCATGTGGGTATGGTGACTACCCTTGTCGATTTGCGCTTCTTCGATAATTCCGTGCACTCTCAGAGTTTCGCTAAAGGCTTGAACTTCATGTGACTCAACCCGTAGAACAATCCACATCCGTTTGCGCTCAGCTGCTTTTGCCCTCCCACCTTCTTGACCAGCGGTAGTTTGGTCTCGTCGCTCTCCAAGCATCCCGAGCAATCTGCCCTTTCTGCAAAGGTGTGCAAGGCTCCACAAATCATCTTCGCTTCGAACCCTGATTCTCATCAATCCTTCAGAGCGTTTGATAATTTGCATCGCATCACCAAATCAACTAAACATTCCGGTCAGGTTTCCGTTTTCATCCATGTCCATATCAGCCGCCGCAGGGCGCTTTGGTAGGCCAGGCATGGTCATGATCTCACCAAGAACTGCTACTACGAATCCGGCACCGGCATTTAGTCTGAATTCTTTGATTGGTACTTCGAAGCCGCTTGGTGCCCCCAGTAAATGGGGGTCGTGAGAGAATGAGTATTGGCTCTTAGCCATACAAATGGGGAGGTTTCCGTACCCCCATTTATTGATTTGAGTTAATTGGCGGTGGGCTTTGCTGTGGATATTGATTCCCGCCCCACCGTAAATGTGAGTTACCACTTTGAGGGCTTTTTCTGCTAGTGGAGCATCCTTCTCTAAGAGAGGGGTGAATGGTCTGCCGGCTGCGATGTGTTCTTCACTGGCTCCAATGACTGCCTTTGCTAATTCCAAGCCACCGATTCCGCCGCGTGCATGGCCATCGAAGACGATTGCATCCTTGGCTCCTGATTCTAATGCTATCAAACGCAATACATCTATTTCGGCTTGAGTATCGCTGTGGAATTTGTTTATGCTAACTATAACTGGTATACCGAATTGCAACATGTTTCTAACATGGCGGTCGAGGTTGGTCTTGGCTCCTGCTTTTACGGCCTCCACGTTTTCTTGGGCCATCTCTTCTGAAGTTTGTCTGCGACCACCGATATCTCCAAAGGCTCCACCGTGTAATTTCATTGAACGAATAGTCACATTCATGACTACGCAATCTGGTGCTCTACCACTTGTTGCTGCCTTGATGTGCATGAATTTCTCGGCTCCCATATCAGAACCAAATCCTGCTTCAGTGACCACGTAATCAGTGCACGATAACGCTAATCTATCGGCAATAATACTAGAGTTTCCGTGGGCAATATTTGCGAATGGGCCGCCATGAATGAAGGCAGGATCATTTTCCAAAGTCTGAACCAAATTAGGTAGGAATGCTTGTCTTAGAAGTAGAGCCATTGAGCCTGCTGCTTCCAATTGCTCTGCACGCACAGGATTTCCCGCAATATCTTGTCCAACTATGATGTCTCCAAGTCGGTTTCTCAAATCTTTGTAATCTGAAGCAAGTACGAGAATCGCCATCACTTCACTTGCTGCTGTTATATCGAAGCGGTCTTCCCGAACATAACCATTAGCAGCTCCACCTTTTCCAATTGTCACATTTCTTAGGGCTCGGTCATTGAGGTCGATAACGCGTGGCCAAGTCAATCTTAGAGGGTCGATTTGGAGGTCATTCCCATGTTTGATATGATTATCAAGTAAAGTCGATAATAAGTTGTGGGCGGATGTGACAGCGTGCAAATCACCTGTGAAATGAAGGTTGATTTCTTCCATCGGTATAACTTGAGAGAATCCCCCTCCGGCTGCCCCTCCCTTAATTCCGAATACTGGTCCCATACTTGGTTCACGAATTACGCAAACGGCCTTGGCGCCATAGCGGTTGAGAGCTTGGGTAAGGCCGATGGTGGTGACCGTTTTTCCTTCTCCAAATGGAGTTGGGTTAACAGATGTGACCAGTATCAAATTTCCTTGTGGCTTGTTGAGGCGGGCTTTTATTGCTGACCATTTAACTTTTGCAATGCCACTGCCAAAATGCATGATGTCTTCAATGGGTATAGATAACTTCCAAGCAATCTCCTCAATTGGCTCAATGGTCGCAGCTCTTGCAATGTCTAGGTCACTGTCCATGTCTGTCGGGTTTTGGCTCGCCTCTTCAAGCGTTTCCCATTCCAAGGTCCTTAGGACCTTGTTCAGTTCTCACTATTTTCCGCCATGCTGCCTAGGTAAGAAGGCAGGTCAACCCCAGCCATCTTTGCAACCTCATGTATTGGTGGTAAGGCATTGATTAGATTTGAGACGAAGTTGGATGTACTCGAGCCTTCACCCGCCTTGCCTCCTGAATCCCAGACAGTTATCTTGTCAATCTTCAAGTTGGAGATTGCTTCGACCTGACTAGAGACAATATTCTCAATCTTCTCGACCATCAATAAGGTGGCTGCTGCTTTTGGATCTCCTCCGCTGGCTGCTACCAACTTCTCATATCCTGCTGCCTTGGCGCTTAGGACCATAGATATTCCTTCCGCTTCTGCATTGCGCAGTGAAAGTATTGCATCTGCTTCTCCCTGTGCGACTCTGCGAGTTCGCTCTGCTTCTGCTTCTGCTGCTATTACTACTTGAGTTTTGGCGATTTCTTCACGCACGATTTCCTCGGCCTTTAGGCGCTCTTGTTCGAGTTTATACTGGGCCTTTTGAATTTCAGTTTCAGCGGCCCTACGGGCAACTTCTGCCCTCTGCAATGCCTCTGCTTCTTTTTCCGCAAGACCTGCGTTATAGCCGGCGATTTCTGCTTTTGATTTGTTTTCTCCATCTATTCCTATGGATTCTTGTTCTTGAACGTAAACACGTTGATCGACAAATGCCGCTTTCTTTCCTTTTTCTGCTTCAGCCTCGTTTTCAGCAACTGCAACCTCTCTCTCGCGGTCCGCTTCTGCTTGTCCTACAGCACCATCTCTTTCTGCTTCTGCAACATCGACCTTGGCCTTGTTGACCGCTTCTGATGCAGCCTTCTTACCAATGCTCTCGATATAATCTGCTTCATCGGTGATATCTGTGATGTTGACGTTGATGAGGAATAGTCCAACTTTGCTCAACTCAGGCTCAACATTGGTGCGAATTAATTCTAGAAAAGACTCCCTGTCCTGATTAATTTGCTCGATTGTCAAGGTAGCAACGGTCAGCCTCAACTGTCCGAAGATGATTTCTTTGGCCATTTCTTCAATAGCGGCAGGTTGTAATCCGAGTATTCTCATTGCAGCATTCTGCATGACGTTCTTGACGGTGCTAACACCGATGGTAAAGGTACTTGGTACGTTGATGCGGATGTTTTGCTGGGAGAGAGCATTCTGTAGGTCGATGCTTATCGTCATCGGTTTGAGGTCCAAGTAGGCAAAATCTTGGAATAATGGCCAAACGAATTTTCCTCCTCCGTGATGAGTTTGAGCGAATTGCCCTTCGCCGGTTTTTCCATAAATAACCAGAATCTTATCCGATGGGCAGCGCTTAAATCTCGATGCATAAAGCACAACCGACATGAATAATAAGCCAATAAAGGCTAAAATTGCAATCGTCATTATTCCTGTTCCATCATCTGTTGGCATTCTTATTCCTCCTCAATTCTATTTGGGTCGTATGGTACTACGACCATCCTACCTGCTACGATTTTCTCGACGGTGACGGTCGATCCAGTCTTCAAGTATAGACTATTATCTGAAGCGATGGCATCTAGTGTCCTCAGCGCTCCTTGAATTGTTACCTGTATCTGGCCCACTTCTCCGGGCTTGATTCGCATGTAGACAGTGCCATCCTGACCAACTGCATTTTCAATATCCATATTGCCACTGCTTTGAACATTGTGGAATGCTTGGAACATTTTACCCATCGACCACATCGATGCAACACCTGCTACTGTTCCTGCAAATAATGCCATCATATCTCCTTGGTCGGAGCGGGAAAGGGCAAGTCCAACCAATCCAAACATCAGAATAAAGGCGATAATTCCTTGGAAAGTGAAGGCTTTGAATGAAAGGTCAGCACCCATGTCAATGTCAACCCCGACCCCATCAAGAATACCTCCAGCCAAGCCTCCTATCATCAATAGGAAGAACCAGGCGATGAACAGAATCCCACCTATGAGGGCAGCAGAAGCGAATAATAAGTCAAGACCGGTTACGTCACCAAGTCCTACCATCTTAAACAGATTGACCATCATATTCACCCCAGTATTCAGCCCTGCTCCACCTTGCCACTGATGGTCGAGGCTTTACTGCTTTCGCCTGTTGGCTTTACTACTTTTACCCGTTGCCTTATGTGCCCAAGCGACGAATTTATTCTCCAAGGTGATTAAAGGACCTAAACTTCCACCCACAATAATAGCTATCCAAACCTTATGAATTCCGAGGGCAACCCCTCCGAATATCATCAATAATGGTATTCCAACCCATAGAATCCGCCTAATAAAAATCCAATATCCACCGATTAAATCTTCATGTGTTGCATCACCGATTAGGCGATTCAGCCTACTAGCCATTCTGATACCTCAAAATAGCCACTTTGAGACTGCGAAAGCGATTGCGAACCAGATTATTGTTACTGTAAAACCGGACCTATCTTGGGTTTTTGTTGGTTTCTCTACTAATTTTCCGGATGTATCGCGAACCACTGTGGTGCGTTCATGTTTATCGTAGCCTTGAAATTCAGCAAGGGCATCATTTCGCTTTTGCTGAATCCAGAAATATCCGGCTAAAACAATCATCGCTGCACCACTTGAACCGAATAATGCAGTCATTGGTCCTTCGAGTTCCTCCCACATCGACCACATCAGGAATATTTGCGATGCCCCGAGCAGCATCCACAGTAAAGAGCCGTTATTCTTCATCTGCCTCATGCACCGGAGAGTAGGGGTGCCATAAGAGGTTGATGCAGGACGGTTGCGTAAACTTTGAACTGTCCCCATCTATGCCAATGCATGGTCGCAGTTCGCTACGGTAGCGCCGGCGACCCAATCGCTCATTCTTTATCTCCCGTTTTGGCCCGCCTTGTTGTCTCCCATTTAGCAGGAGAAGGGGAGGGGAAAAAGTCCGCAGATATGCAGATGAAGCGAGTGATGGTAATCCCAGCTCGCAAAGTTGAAGATGCACTTGCTTGGGCTTATGTCGATACCTTACCAAATTCAGTAAATTGGTCATTAACCAACTTACCACTCGATAAATTCGCTTCTTATTATCGTCTAGAAAAGGCGGTTGCTGCTGCAACAAATGAGGTGCAGGATTGCCCTCCTTCATTATTACAAAAAGGTGATTTTCCACACCTACCGATTGGCCCAGATAGAATTCCTGGTTCACATGAAGAAGTGTGGCTATCTTTGACTAGTCCATTGAAACATCAGCTTGGCGCAGCATCATTACGCTATGTGGATGAATCTAAGGGTATTGAAAGCATCAATTGTTTGCGTTGGAATAACCGAGAGTGGTGGGCTGCTTCAACTGATGGGCCGGGGATGGTTCATGTTGCTGAATATCTTGGAATCGCGATGGATGATTCCCCCGTTCTTGATATGCGCGGAGGTGGTGGTGCTGCCCGTTCTACTGCTTGGGCTTGGTCATGTGAAGGTGGAAAATTGCGTTGGTTGGGTGGGCGGCGAGAATTGCGGGAAGATGGTCCATGGGAAGCCGCGATTGTTGATTCAAAAACACCTGCCCAACTTACGGTGGATTTCGAAGGCAATGACCACGACGAAGTCGAGGGCTTCTTCATGAATGCAGCCTATAAAGCCATGAGAGGTGATTACCTAGAAAGAATAGAGATTCTTTCAGATGTCGATAAGGCAGTTGATGGACGTTGGTTATTAGCCGCTCAACATATAATTTCATGGTCTACTCTTTGGCGACCCGATTTAGCCCATCAACTGCCTGAATTAGGATTATTGCTCGCAAGGCTTGCCCATGTAGAAGCCAACATCCTGTGAAGAGTGGATGCGTATCATTGAAGACAGTCAGGCGTGCAGAGTAATACATGCGCAAGCGCATTGGAGTTATTACATGGCTACTTTTGTCGGCTTTTTTCGCTCCAGTATTTGCTGAAGAAAGCAGTAATTTCAGTCAGATATATGATTCACAAACCTTCAATACTGGAAAGTTAAATCTGAACATTAACAAAAGTGTTGGAAATAACGAAAAATGGCAGGGAATAATGACCTATCCTGCTGAAAATCAAAGCGGTCAAGCAGTAGATTTCAATATCAGCGGAGCGCCATTTCCAGTCCTAGTTTATTGGGTGGATGATGATGAGGAATTGGATAACTATGAGTGGATTACAGAACTTGCAAATTCAGGATATGTTATCATCGTTGCACCAACTTGGGATAATGGAGAAGAAGAAGTATTGCTTGCCGATATGGCGATATTAATTTCGCAGTTGGTGGAATACAATACCGATGGTAGCACATCCGTAAACAATTTCATCGGGGCTTTAGACTTAGAACACTGGGGTGTTGCAGGTCACGGTACAGGTGCTATGAGTGCAGCACTGGTCAATACCTTATGGCAATCTCAAGCTTCAACAGTTAATCTACCACCACCCAGAGCATTATTTGCTCTTGGAATCGATATTAGTGATTCACGAGTTCAAGACCTCGCAGGTGGTACACCTGCAGAACCTTCGATGGCCCTCTTCCTTACAGGAACCGCAGATGACTTAGCGCCAGCTGCGGATAACCTCGACAGAGTCATTGAGAATTGGAATGGCGGTTGGCATCGAATGTCTCCATACGGGGCCAATCATTTGCAATATGAAGATGAGAGCGATTGGTGGGAGTTTGGAGATGGCTCAGGAACTATGGACCGAGAAGAGCAACAGACTCATGCGATGGACCATATCCTACCTTATCTTGACCTTATCCTGAAGGGCGACCACACAAAGTGGGGAAATGCCAGCAATCGTGATATCGACCCGCAAACGATATCAGATTCCGATGCTTATGTCGATGAAAACCTCAACAATTCACGATTGCTGAAGATTATCGATACAACCTCTCCAGATGAAGAATTACAACTCGGTCAATATGCCAATTTGAGCATCAATCTTTCGCACCGCGATGGCTCAATATTGGGCGCCTCCTCCTCTTCTGCTTGGTGCCGCCATTGGAATGGCTCTTTAATCGCAGGTGGATTTGATGATGGAAATGACTCTGCTCATTGTACAATCGAAGGAGATATGTTAGTCCCAGGAGAACAAGTCATCACATTATTCGCAGAATGGCATGGCATGATGACATCCCATGATTTCACCCTAACCCGCGGGAATACTCCTTTGCAAGAAGTTCTCCCAACCCCACAAATTTCCTTTGACCAGCATACCTCAATAATTCTGCAATCCATCCTATTTGCTACAGACCCAGACGGCCAAGACATCCATTTCATCCAAGCAAACCTCAGTGGTAATGGCAGCGAAAATATTTCAGTTTACAATAATGGAAGTGAAATCACCTTGACCCATGTAGGGGAGCCAGAATGGGAGGGTAGTTTAGCCCTAGATATTTGGTTAAGTGAAGTCTCATTAGATCCAGACCACCTCAATATCAGTACTGTAGTAACCTTGCTACCTGTAGATGATGCGGTAGTCCAATTGGCAGATATCCCCCAACAATCCTTTGACGAAGATAGCGACGGTTTGCAACTTAATATTTCACAATGGTTTGAGGACCCTGAAGGCCAAGACCTTGTGGTTATTGGAAGTAGTAATGATGCTAACATCAGCCTTGATTGGCAAGACAACTTACTACATATTGAAGCAGCAGAAAACTGGTCAGGTGCTGCCATTCTCAATATCAGTGTGAGCGACGGTGCTACAGCAGCCTCTTGGGAGACCTTCCCACTGAGAGTAAATGCTCTTCCCGACCCGCCTGTCTTCATTTTGACTAATTTTAGTTTTGAAGAAGATTCCAGTATTCAAATTCCACTTTCAAGCATTGCCTATGATTCCGATAGTGGCAACCTGCAATATTCACTCTCTGATGAAGAATGTTCAGATTCACCTTTGACTGTAGCAATCAGCGGGGATTTCCTCGTCTTGAGTAGTCGTGCAAATTGGTTTGGAATAGAGGATTGTTGGAAAATCTCTGTGAATGATGGAAGTACCAATATCACTTCTTCATTCACTGTTAACGTCTCATCTGTTGATGATGCACCTTCCGTAGCATGGCATTCTCCCGAACTCAGGGAAGATGGAAACCTCAGTCTTGGTTTCACATTCTTTGATGATGATCAACCGATTACACACCAAGTTAGAATTGCATGGAGAGAAGGTGATTGGGTTGATATCAACGGTGCTGCATGCTTGGAATGGAGTGATGGCGCATTGGCTTGCACACTTCTACTAGAACCACTTTTCTTTAGCCTTGGAGAGCATTCAATTTGGGCAGAAATAGAATCACAAGGTGCAAGTACCGGAGTTCAAAAATTGAGTTATTCAATTTCTGAAGGTGAAGAACAAGCCAATGCTGCCGAAGTCGAGGAGGTAATCTCGATGTTTGACGATATCAAATTACGAATAGCTGCTGGAGCAATTTTTGTATTACTCATCGTGGCTTTCCTCGGCAATATGCGCAAGTCAACAACTACCACCGTAGTCGAACAAACGATAATCGAGCATCAACATGTTGAGGATGTGATAGAAGTCGTCGAGGATGAAAAACCAGCAACTGGGCTACTTGACCTTGCTAATCGGAGAAAATAATTCACTCGACAGGCGGGGGAGTATATTCCTTGACGATTATCTTCCAAGTATAGGAACGGCTATTGTGCCAAGGGTCGCCATCTTCCTCAAAAGTCAATTCAATGACATGAACGCCAATTCCAAGTCCGTCAGTACTCAAGCGAATAGCAGTTCCAACATCCTCTGTATGAGGAAGCATTGTTGGCCAAGATAAATTGGAATCAGTATCTTTCATTGACCCACCCCATTCGCTCAAATTAGCAAAAGAAGATGAATTAGTACTCAAATTATGAACGCTTCCGTCAAACAATGTTATTGTCCCAGAAATCGTTGCCTTCGATGTATCCATGTTATCTCTCAATCCGAATAAAAGCCAAACATCTCCGTTCAAGGATGATTGACCCTCAGCAAGATGGAATTCCATCTCATCTCCGCCGTCGAGGTCATCGTGAGTCATAACCAAGTCTTCTCCATCAACAATCACAACTGTCCAAGCCGCAGCAGCCTCAGGAGCCCCAATATCGCCAAAAGGTGGATTTGTCAAGAGGAAGGTAATCGCCAACCAGCCGAAAACTAGTAGGAAAGATGCCTTGAACCAAGTTCCCTTTCCATAGTGCTCAAGCAACTCTTCTGACATTACGAGGCGGTGAAGGGAAGGAATGAGGAAAACTAAAGACATTGGGAGTACCCAAAGTAGGTCTCCATCTGAACCTTCAAATGCAGGCATGACAGCATAGCGCATCATTAAGCCTACGACGATAGCAAAAAGGATAACTAGCCACATCGAGATCATATCTGCTCGTTCTTTGGAAACGTGCTTAACAGGGTCAAAAGACTCTATTCCGTGGTTCCTACCACTACGGCTTTTCTTATCTCCGTCCTTCTTTTTCTGGCGTTCAGCACGTTCAGCTCTAGCAGCGGCCATCGCAGTTCTAATGTCCACCATGCGCCACGCCACCCCAGCCCCGCCTTTTTATTCTCCGACTCAAAAAACAGCCGCAACCAAGCAGTTTTAACATTAATGCCGAGACCTGTTTATTGCCTAGCAGTACGAACGGTCAGTGTGCGCTGAATATCATGGAGCAATACAGCCGTGCACGTGAAAGGCATTTTTTTTACGACAAATAATCAAACAATATCTCGTTGTAAATAGTGCCGGGAGTGGGGGGTGAGTGAATCGCTTTCGATTCACGAAGAACATCAAAAAACAATATTCCGAACTCATGGCACTAAATCAACAATAAATCATCAAACATCGTTGATTTAGTGCCGGGAGTGGGGCTTGAACCCACGACCTTCGGATGTCTCAGACACCACGGAGATTGACTTCAGCGCGAACATATGCCATTTCTGGCTGCCCTATGAGTCCGACGCGCCACCAACTACGCCACCCCGGCGACGAGCCCGCCGACTCGCCGCCCCGTCTTCAAGGGTGCGGCCGTAGAGATTGTTCGCCGCGCAGCGTTGATGTGCCGCCAATCATCCGACTGGTCTATGGCGGATGTTGTTATGCCCTTGCTGGGAAGCCGCATAAGGATGGAAGTTTTTACCTTTGCAGGAAAAACCGTGCATGAAGGAATGGTATTGCCTTCTACAGGAGAAGGCCATGTCACTCTAAAATTGGTTAATGGCTACAATGTTAGCCATCCGCTAACAGAGGTCTCTTCACTTGAGGAATTATCGCCACCAGTTGAACCTTCAAGCACCAGTGCTCCTGAAGTTGAATTCGATAAATCCTTGCCTTTGGTAAGGATTATCCATACAGGCGGTACAATTGCTAGTAAGGTGGACTATGCCACTGGGGCGGTCGTAGCCCGTTTTGAGCCTGAAGAGATGCTTGCTGCTTTTCCTGAAATGGCAAGTATTGCTAGGATTGAGGCTGTAAAACTTGGAAATATGTGGTCGGACGACATGCGCCCTCAACATTGGAATCAGATTTCCTCTGCGATTGTTGATGCCTTTGCAGATGGTGCTATTGGGGTAGTGATTACCCAAGGTACCGATACAATGCATTTGACTTCAGCCGCTCTTTCCTATATGTGGGCTGGAAATGGACAGCGCCCACCAGGGAGAATTGTTCTGACAGGGTCGCAACGTTCCAGTGATAGGGGTTCAACAGATGCTGCTGAAAATGTCATGGCTGCAGTTTATTGGGCGGCGCATGGACCTTTGCCTGATGGTGGACTTGGAGATACTGCGGTTATTATCATGCATTCTAGTAGTGATGATGGAAGTTGTGTAGTTTTACCTGGATGTGCTGTAAGGAAGAGCCATTCAAGTAGAAGAGATGCCTTCCGTTGCGTTAATTCTCAGGCATTAGCATATGTTTCAAATGCCCATGGCAAAATGAGCCATCAAATAATGGGGCATTACAAGCCTTCTTATTCAAGAGATATAACAACTTCTCCAACTTCGATAAATGAGAGTCTTAGAATCTGCCAACTGCTTGCAGGTCCTCACTTACATGCTGATGTCATCAGTGCCTTATCTGGACTTGATTACGATGCATTATTGATTCATGGAACTGGTCTTGGGCATCTACCTATTGAGGATGCAATGGGCGATACACCAGAAAACATTGCACTTCACAAGGCCATTGGAGAGTGGTGCTCTTCAGGAAGAATCGCAGTGGTCTCTACCCAATGTATTCATGGACCGGTTAATTTAGCCGTTTATTCAAAGGGTCGTGTTCAACAAGAATTGGGGATGATTGGCCATGATAGCAATACAGGACCTGATTCTGCCTTGATTAAATTGCACTACTTACTCTCAACTCATGGCAGGGATTTTGAGCAAATCAAAGGTGCTTGGAATAAAAATTTAATGGGTGAAAACCCCCCTAACTTGCAGAGTTGATAGTGTGCTTATACAACCGCGTTGGTCAAGAACTTGATTGCCATGGGAGTGGTTGGATGAGCAGTCAAGATAACGTCGAGGATTTGCGTTCCCACCGCCAATCTACCTTAGCGGGTGGCGGAATGAAGCGGCTCGAATCTATCCGCAATAGTGGCCGTGGGACTGCACGCGACAGAATCAGGGCCTTGCTTGATGAGGATAGTTTCCATGAGATTGACAGTTTTGTAACTCATCGTTCCACTGATGATAATTTGCATTTATTGAAGCACCTTGGAGATGGAGTTGTTACTGGCCATGGGACCATTGATGGGCGTCGAATCTACTGTTTTGCTCAGGACTTTTCAGTTCATGGAGGTAGTATGGGTGAGATGCACGCTCAGAAAATTAGCAAACTTGTTGAAATGGCTGAGAGAGCACGTGTACCCATTATTTGCATTTGGGACGGCGGGGGTCAACGCGCTCAGGATGGAGTAACTGCCCTTGCTGGAACCGGTGAGTTACTCGATAGATTGGTCCAATGCAGTGGGCGTATTCCGATGATTAGTTTGGTCCTTGGCCCTGTAATAGGTGTTTCTGCCCTATCTGCAAGTCTTTCTGATTTCACAATCCTTGGTCGTGAGCATGGCCAATTATTCATGTCTAGCCCACTCGAGACCCCAGAAATAATCTCTGGAGAAGTAGATTCAGCCGGACTTGGAGGAGCGGATTTGCATTCAAGTCGTTCGGGAATCGCCTGCCTCGTTGCTGAAGATGAAGATGATGCGATAGATATCGTGGCGATGTTGCTTTCGTACCTACCAGACCACAATATGGCTGAACCGCCTCATTTTCCTACGGCTGATCCTTTTGACAGAATATCTGAAAATCTGAAGGATATCGTGCCGGATAATCCAAACCGTCCATATGATATGGTCAGGATTATCAAGGAAGTTGTTGATGAAAAAGAATTTTTGGAATTATTCCCCAGTTATGCCGATAATATCATTATTGGATTTGCTCGCTTAGATGGATATTCTGTTGGAGTAATTGGTAATCAGCCAAAAGTATTGGCAGGTTGTCTTGATATTGATGCCTCAATCAAGGCTGCTCGTTTTATTCGCACATGTGATGCCTTTTCGATTCCCCTTCTCACCTTCGAGGATGTTCCGGGATTCCTTCCAGGAGTGGTTCAAGAATGGGGTGGAATCATTAGACATGGCGCAAAATTACTGTTTGCATATGCTGAAGCAACTGTGCCGAAGATGACGGTGATTGTACGCAAGGCCTATGGTGGAGCATATTTGGCGATGTCCTGCAAACATTTACGATCCGACTATAACATTGCTTGGCCAACCGCAGAATTAGCAGTCATGGGTGCTGAAGGTGCAGTAAATATCATTCATCGAAGGGAAATTGCTGCAGCAAGCGATGAGGAACGTGAAAATGTTAGGACTTCTCTGATAGATGAATACAAGGCAAAATTCGGCGACCCATATGTGGCAGCAAGAAATGGTTGGTTGGATGATGTTATTGAGCCACAAGAAACCCGCCTCCGGTTAATTCGCGCCTTGCGTTTGTTGAAGTCTAAACGCGAGTGGACACCACCTAAGAAACACGGTAATATTCCCTTGTAGTCATAGGCTCAAGATAACAGGGAATTCTTGGAGTAATTTTTGGCAAATTTTGCGTATTCTGTTGCGCCCTTTATTGTCTTTTATTTCGCCTCTTCTTTGTGCTCTGATTAAGCCTGCAAAAGGTGTCCAACATAATTTGTCTAACCATTGATCTCGTCGTCTCATCATCTCATCCCAACATTAGCATCAGGCTGAGGGGTATGTGATTTTCCAAGGGGGTTATTTAGGAAAACTGAAAGTAAAGTTCCTTAATTGGGAAAGTGATTTTTCAATTGGACAGAGATTGGCAAATTCTGGCGGTTAAGGCATCTAGTTGCAGGTCTTCTCCACCACCTTCGACAAGGCGAAAATCAATCTCTGCCATCAATTCGGTTAAGTCTAATTTAGCCCCTTCACTGAGGAAATCAGAATTGTACAATTCTCTATGCAATTGGTTGACTAAATCCGTTCCTGCAAGACCGAATTCATCGAGTAAAGTTCGCAGCCTTCTTCGGGCTGCATGGAAGCCATCTTCTCGACAAGCTAAGAGGTAGCCTTGCAAGGCTTCTGGAGGAGCAGTTGCAGTGGTTTCGTAAATCATTGAACGAGTGATATGTGGGTCAAGGGCGGCTGCAACTTGCAAGGCCGTTATCGCTTTGCGCAAGTCTCCTCTGCTGATCAGAACTATCGCTTCAGCAGCGTCAGTATCTAATTCAACCCCTTCAATTTCTGAGACAGACATTATCTGGGCTGTCACATCATCATTTGGCAGTGGCCTAAAGCGGAATACAGCACAGCGTGATTGAATTGGCTCAATTATTTTGGAGGAGTAATTGCAGGATAGAATAAATCTACAAGTTTGGGAATATTGTTCCATTATTCTTCGCAAAGCACCTTGAGCATCATTGGTCAATGCATCTGCTTCGTCGAGAAAAATAATCTTGAAAGCGGCACCATGTAGGGGGGCAGTTCTGGCAAATTGCTTGACCTTTGTGCGTATACTTTCCAGCTTTCTCTCATCGCTGGCATTCATTTCTAGGAGGTTATCACGAAATTTATCCCCATATACATCTCTTGCCAAGGCCATTGCAGCAGTGGTCTTTCCGGTTCCTGGTGGACCAGCGAAAAGCAAGTGTGGAAATTCCTTTTTTACAGCGTAAACTTTCAGCCGTTTAACTGCGCTGCTTTGTCCACGAATATCCGTGACAGTCTTCGGTCGATGCTTCTCGACCCATAGTTCGCTCATGCAGAAAAGGGCTGATGGCGACGCCCATTGAACCTTGTCTTTGGGGCCTTTCTCGTGGCCGCCCTACGGGCGGCCGAGGCGAAGCATGATAACAAAGTCAGATACGTCCACCCCAACATGGGCATGTTGCAGACCACCACCTCGCCAAAAAACAGTAGCCGCGCATTGATTCTAGTGATTCTCTTTCTCTTTGCAGACCTGATGCTTCCACAATTATATCCAGCAACAACTTTGCAGGAAGATGGCAGTCCTTCTAGAGTCTCTACAACATGGGATTTCAATGTTAGTATTGATACAATGATTGAATCCAGTTCGCCATTGGTAACCCATGGTTCTGATGGCACCGCCTCGGTAGGTGTTGACGGAATGTCGGAGGGCCGAATGCTGTTGGAATTTGGTTTGAATCTTAGTTCAGTGCAAGTTCATTCTGCTACATTGAATTTGGAATGTTTCCAAGATGATGGAGAATCTGCATTTTTCCAAATCTCAAACCTGACTCAGAGGTTTAACGAAAGCAATGCCAATTGGGCAGACTCCAACAGTTCGGTGAACTGGGATGAAATGGGAGCAGAATCCCTCAATGATCGTTCAGCATGGGAACCCTCAGTGGCAGTTTCAAACAATGGCACAGTGAACTTGAATGTGACTCGATTTGTGCAGCAACGTGTTCTCAATGCATGGCCTTCAATGCGATTTATCGTGGCTGGCACTGATTCACAATATGAGTGTTATACCAGCGATGACAGCAATTCCTCCTTACACCCCACTTTGAGTATTGAATTCAGTAATAACACAGCATCCTCAATTGGCAGTATCCTTCCAAATTGGATCGAAGATGGTACATCATTGATGACTGGAGATTTCATTTTGACTGCAGATACCACACCGACCATGACTTGGACCAGTTTATCTGGAGATGCAGTATTGGTTCAGGTATCAGGTTCTGATAAGTTCAGGATGGAATCAGACTTTGGAAGCCAATGGAATTCCATCGACAACCCTTCGATGTTCACTCTTGCAAGTAATGGAAGTATGAGCATTGGCTCCTCAAATGCCCTTAGTAATGGCTCAACTGTTCACTATCGAATGCGGGCTATGAATGGCGACCAAATTGGTCAATGGCAAAGTGGTTGGTTCAATTTGCCGGCCCATGACATAACAGACAATGGTGATGGAACAGCCAGCCTTGACATTGATGCAGATGATCTTGGATTGGCGAGTAATATGATTTGGGATGCAGAATTAGATGATTCCCAATCAACAACAGCACTGGGTTCGGAAACTACGATGACCGCTGGAACCGATACCGGACCAGACCAAGAGTCTAAGATTTTAGTCAGGCTTAATTTACATCAATTAGGACTTCCTGTGAATGCAACAATTCTTTCTTCAGAAGTTGTGTTCACCCGCAGTACTTACAATGGTGCAGAACCTGTTGCCTTGCATCTTGTGACAAATTATGTCGATTGGGATGAAGAGACTGCAACTTGGGATAGTCCGCTTGGAAATAATACTGATTGGGACCTTGAACTTGAATCGGTAATGGACAGTATCGTGATGGATAATAGCAGTAGCAAATTCCGTTTCAAAACAGGTATTGACTTTCAATCTCAAATATCCACTGGATTCTCCCAACCCATCGACATGTTGTTGAATGGAAGGGCTGCTGACGGAACATATGCCTCCTCAAACGACATCACCTTCTACAGCACTGAGGACTCAACCACTAGCAACCAGCCACATTTTGCCTTGACTTATGAATGGGGTGCAAGTGCTGCGAGTAGCGAGGTAGAAATGCTTGCACCTTTGGCCGGAGAAGCAGTTTGGAATATCAATGGCCACAACCTTTCTGGAAACACCACGCCTGAACTAACTTGGAATGGAAGCGCCTCCTCAAGTAATGAAATCCTCTATCAATTATCAGATGACCAATACTTCAGCAACTTACTCAAAGATATCGATACTAGCACAGATAATGATTTCCAACCCTCTGATGGTTCAATAAACATCACTTCTGGAGATGGCTTATCCACCGGTGCAATGTATTGGTGGAGAATGACACAAATCGATTCTAATGGCAGATGGAGCGCTTGGAATGAGCAGTCATTTTTCATTACAGATTTGACTTCTACTTGGCTTGGTGGTGATGAATATCAATTCAGGTTGAGTGATGGGAATGCTTCGACAGACGGCAAGCATCCAGATTGTAAGGACACCTATATCGACAGCGGTATGCCCGATACATCTTATGATGATGAAGAGGAAATGCAGGTTTCTTACAGTCAATGGGGCTCGACGAGTATCCTCTTTGGCTGTCAATTATTAACACATTTATTGCCTTCTGGATTTGCAGTTACCGAGGCAACTTTACGATTCAAGCAGTCTTACAATAACGGCAATCCATATATCGGTGCTTACGAAAGTAAGCAACATAATTGGACAGAAGAAGGAGCAACTTGGAATAGTTACGACGGCCGTAATTCTTGGGGAACTGCGGGCGCCAAGGGTTGGGAGCGAGGCCAACTATTGTCCTCCACCACTATCACCAGTAGTAGTGCAACTTGGATTGAATGGAACGTTACATTAGGAGTTCAGAATTCAATGCGTAATGAAATAAACTTCGATGTTATTTTGGCGATTTTAGGGGCTGGCTCCGGTTCTGATAGAGAGGCATTACTTTATGGAAATGAAAATACTGCGGCTTCACGGGCTGAATTAGTCTTCACCTATGTCCCAGGTTCTTCAGCCCTTCCAGATCAACCAATTCCTTTGAATCCAGCCAATGGAAGTTGGTCAGTCGAAGATGGAATTGAGCCGAAGCCAATTCAGAATCCCTTGTTGAATTGGAATTATATAAGCAATACCAATGTCTCTGCTTTCGTTATCGATATCGATAGCAATGCTTCTTTCGAAAGTGCTGACCTGCTTTCCTATAGTTCTTGGACTAGCAGTGGTTTTGATTTAGCAAATATGACTTTTCAGGTTCCAGTTAATTTGGATACCGCTACCACTTGGTATTGGAGAGTCCGAGGAGTTTCAGATACAAATCAAATCGGAGATTGGAGTCAGTACAATTATTTCCACATTCCCGATTTAACCACTTGGTCTATCGACAATGATACCGCAGCAGTTGAATTACATCATCACGAAGGTATGCCTTCGCTACAATTACCGCATTTCGTCGATACTTGGATTGCAGATTCTGGTAGCGATTTTAATAGCAGCCATGGTAGTGCAAATTCATTGGAAATCGGTGAGCGTAGCGATGGTTCAATTGCTACAGCCTTGATGAAGATTCCAATCGCAGATTTTCCCATGCCCCAAAATGCAACTTTGAAGGCTGCAACCCTCAACTTGTATCCTGAGTGGGGCAGTTCTTCTAATCAGAAAATCTCAATCCATGCTCTAAACGGTACATGGAATGAAAACGCTACCGGCATGACTCGTGATGGTTCGGTTAATTGGGGCGCTGCCGGCGCTTCGGGAGCCCTTGATGCCAACCAGAACTTTGTCGATGTTCAAGATGTTAGTCCAGCAAATTGGATGACATTTGATATTACAGAAATTGCCCAAAGTGTTCATGCTTCAGGCTCGGGACATATTCAATTACTAATCGTCGGAGATGATGACACAGGCTTAGTTGAGATTACATCCGTCGATGGTAGCAATGACCAACCATGGTTGAATATAACTTGGACTTCTGGTGTTCAAAATACTCCGGAATCTGCTGCCAGTACACTTTCGCCACTGAATGGAGAGATCTTGTGGAATAACTCTGGAGTCGCATTATTGCCAGCAGGTTCTCCAACCTTTGAGTGGACACATACAAATTCTTCTTCGATAAATGCATGGAGACTATTCATTTCTGAAGATTACAATAATGCTAGGGAAGGCTGGGTAATCCATGATTCACGAGATGTGCTAGGATTTAATCTCAATACTTTAGAGTTCACCCCTACATCTAATATCTCCAATGGTGACTCATATCGCTGGTTTGTACAAGCAATTGTTGATGATGTATATGGGGAAAGAGGCAATATCAATTCCTTCCATTTGCCACTCCAAACTGGAGCCACCCTAAATTCAACAGATGCATATGCTGTCTTTCAAGATGGAGTTTTAATTCCCGCTGCTTCTTATCCTGATGTCTTCAAAGATACATGGATTGACCAATATTATTCCAATGCAAATCATGGTAGCAATGGCTCATTAGTTGTAGGAGATAGCCCGCATAGCCCCTCAAGTTCAGCAAATATCCTGATCGAAATCAATCTCTCTTCAATACCTATCAGAAATCCATATGAGGTGGTTAATGCAAGCCTTTCCCTCTACAAAACGGGCGGTGGCGATTCAGAAGCAGTTAATGTCTCAATATCGCCATTGTTTCCAATGTGGAGTGAATCAACATCCTCTTGGAATTCCCGAAGCTCAACCGCTAATTGGCAAATCGGAGGAGCCAGAGGCAGTCTTGATGCATCTTTACCAATCGATATGTTGACCACATCTAGTAATGGTTGGTACACTTGGGATATCAGTCATGATATGCAAGTTGCCCATGTTCTCGGCTTGGATACTGTGAAATTTGTATTACAAGGAGAAGGATTAGTCAGAGATTGGCATGAGTTTGCTAGCAGTGAATTTACTGGCGATATTTCCTATCGTCCAGCATTAAATGTTACATGGAGAACTGGAAATGCTTGGTTACCGAGTGATGCAAGTGGACAGAATCCATCCCATCAACAAACGCTGTGGGATTATACTGCTCAAAGGCCAAGCCCTGCAAACCCATCTTTGCTTAACTGGAGTAGCGGTGATGGCAATCTAAGTGAATGGCAATTACAAGTATCAAATGACCAGAGATTCTTTAGGTCAGATGTTTGGACTTATTCAAGTGCAGATCTCTCTTCCCATAATGGTAGTTTTGACCTCGCTAATTTGAGTTATTCTTTCCCTCAAAGCCTTGACTTGGAAGATGAGTGGACTTGGTGGAGGGTGCGTTCACTTCAGGGTGCTAGAATTGGTAATTGGACCTCGCCGATAGCCTTCCGCTTGCCGGATGCTCAGGGTTCAGATGATGGAAATGGCAACCATTCAATAACACTCTATCGTGATAGCATATTCAGGAATACGGGTAGCCTACCTTCGGTCCCCGATGGCTGGATAGATTCTTCTTCTCAATCTTCTCAACATGGGTCCTCAAGCAATCTCACACTAGGATTATCGCATGGGGGAAGTGGTCATTCGAGTATTCTCATCGAGTATGACCTCAATGAAATGCCCTTCCCAGCAAACATGACACCGACTCAGGTTTTGCTTCGATTATATCGAACAAATATTGTTGGCGGCTCAGCCGTTACTATCAGTGCACATGCATGTGGTTCTTTTTCACAAGGCAGTCTTAGTTACAACAACGCACCTACTTGTAATAGCACTGAGATAACACGTTCCACCCTTGGCATTCTACCGCCCGATGGTTGGATGGAATGGGATATCACCTCTTTGGCTCAATCAAATGTGGCAATGGGTAATCGAACTCTAACGGTCATGCTATCTCCAGTTGGAACGCCTGCAACGACTATGGTCTTCCATTCTTCGGAATATTACAATCTTTCATTGAGGCCTCAATTAATCCTAGATTATGTTGATAATTCGGCTGGAATCATCCCTCCTGCTCAGCCAACTCTTGTTTCTCCAGATGATGGATTAGTGCTCTATCAAGAGGATAACTGGATGCTATCAGCCGATAGGAGTCCGCAATTTGAGTGGAATGATGTAGCCGATGCAACTGGGTATGTATTCACAATTTCAAGTGATTCTGGACAAACCAAGTACAAGAGTTGGGAGGATTCAGGATTTAACGGCTCAACATTTTCTTTGAGTGATTACCTCGATACAGGTTCAAGTCACCAATGGTGGGTGCAAGCGATTAACGGTAGTATTCCTGGCCCTTCGAGCAGTCGTTGGTCATTTGCGGTTGGAGACCCAGTTAATCATACGAATAATAGTGACTTAACTTGGACTTACCAAGTTCGTCATGGTCAAGAAGTATCTCAATTAGGACATCCGGATATTATCGACGGATGGATCGGAAATGCTAGCCCAACTGCAAGTCATTCCGATGAAGATATTTTGGTTGGCTCATCTTGTGGCCAAGGTTCAGCATCTTACCACCAGTGTAGGGGAATGTTCAGCATAGATGTTAGTGATTTACCATTGCCTGCAAATGCATCTGCACATTCTGCCAGTGTGCATTTCAAAGTCATGCTTGTCGATGTCTTGAATGGTGCAACCAGCATGAGTCTCTCGGTTCATCCATTATTGAATTCACCATTCAATTCACAAGGAAGCAACTGGGATGACTCATCTTCAGGTGTTCCATGGGCAAGTCCAGGATTATTGGCAGGAGTAGATTACGGACCTGCAACCGATAGCATCCAGATAACCCTTGCAGATACAGGTGGTAGTTTTTGGTTGGATTTGACTCATTCAGGATTATCTATGACATCAGCAAATCATTTCATACTTATTGGAAGCACTAATACCGGTCAGATGAATATGGAAATTCATTCAAGTGAATCACCCATTGAAAGCAATCGCCCATTAATTCTCTTTAACTACACCAGTGTCGATAGCGTGTTAATAACATCCGGAACCGGAATTATTACTGATGCAGATACAAATATTTCATTCAACTCCACCCTATATGATTCTCAGGGAGGAGTATTGAGCCAATCAGTTGAATGGTATGCAGAGAATGGCAGCATAGACTCCACAGGTCTATTCAAACCACATTTGGTTGGCACTTGGGTAGTCTCAGCCTGCTTTGGAGCAATTTGTCAAAGCATCCAAGTCACTGTTAACCCTGGTGCAGCAGTTGTACACATAGTAAGTCCGATTACTGCAACCATAACAGCAGATGAATCACTAGACATTGAAGTGAAAGTACTCGACCAACATGGAAACTTAGTTCCTCAACAAAATATTCAATGGCAGAATTCCAATGGTAGTTTATCCACTATCAATCCATCTTCAGGCTGGAATGAAGCACAACGATTCTTTGCTTGGACAGCGGGCCAACAAACAGTCGATGTATCTTGGAATAGCATATCTATTGAAGTTGTGATTACCGTCAACACCGGCACACCATCCCACTTCGAGATAAGCCCGTGCTCAGAAAATGTTGCAGCAGGAGAGGATTGTCAATTCACATTCACCTTGAGAGATGCAAAGATGAACGAACTTCAGTTGAGTGAGGCCGGCAATATTAGTTGGCAGGTTGATGATGGAAATATGACCACTACAGGATTGTATAGTGCAGATAAGGTTGGAACATGGTATGTTAATCTCAGCAGTGCAAGCGGAGCAAGTGCAAGTTCGATGATTACAGTTGGACATGGATTAATCGACCACTTGAGAGTAGATGTCAGCAATGAATCAGTTAGCGCTGATGATATAGTTTGGCTCAATACAACTCGAGTAGATATCAGAGGCAATGAACTACTAATAGAACTTCCAGCCAGTGCTTGGGAGATTCAAAGTGGAACATTGACAAATGGCACAACTGCACAATGGGACCCTGTGGAAGTAGGAAACCGTTGGATAAAGGCAACTCTAGAATCAAAAACTACTACCGTTTTCATCAATGTTGCACATGGTGTAATTGTTGAAATGACGGTTGAAAGAACTCAAGATAGAGATGGTTCAGATGTTGCGATGACGAATGATTCGATGACAACAGATGATGTGGACCGAGTTGTCTTGAGGGCATGGGGTACTGATTTTGACGGCAATAGATGGACCATAGAGGCGACATGGAGCCTATCTATTTCAGGAGTATTTGCTCAGATTTGCGAAACTACAACCGCACCATCTTGTTCATTTGAGGCCGATGTCGCAAGAACGATACCATATGAAATGAGGGCAACCTATACTCACGTTGATAGTTCAGAATTCTTTACCACATTGATATATTTCAATGTCAGCCATGGAGTTTTAGACAGCCTAGAATTTTTCAGTGACCAAGAGCAAAATGTTGCGATGACGGTTGATGATGAGATTGAATTTGAAGTCATTCTTCGTGATGGAGACGGCAACGAAATCCTCAATAATGGCCTTGCTTACAAATTGTCTTCAGTAGGACTAGAAGGAAGTGATTGGGAAACAGAATTGGATAGCGGAATTAGTGATACTGGAATTATATTTACCCCAGGCATGAGCAATATTGGAATTCTAGGTCAACAAGATATGTATGCCTCAGATGTGGTTGGAGAATATATTCTTACAGTTTCAATAGATGGCCTTGAAGAGTCAGCGATAATCAATGTCTTACATGGTGATGTAGTTAGATTTGAGATTACTGATAAACAAGACATCTATCAGATTATTGCTGGTCAAATGGTTGAAGTCTCACTTGTTGCTTTTGACAAGGCAGGAAATCAATTCATTACAGGAGTGGACTGGGAGGGCCTCTATGATGGTCAATCTACTTGGAATTATGAGGGAATTGGGTCGATTAAGGAAGTTGATGAAGCAAGTTATCAAATCACATTAACGAAAACAACAGGTATGTCAATTTCAGAAGCCAGTGCCTCTTCTCATTCATTCTCATTCAGCCACCCTATGGTAAGTACCCACGGCCAATTGAATATCTCTGTATTACCTGCAGAATTAGATCGCTTGGAATTGGTCATGTTATCTGATACGGTTGATCAATTAGCATCCATTGAATTGACAATTAAGGCCTTTGATAAACAAGGTAATGAGGTGCTAGTACCAACTTCAATTTCTGTATCTGCAAGTGGTAGAGGTACAACTTCGATGGTCGATGGAAACTTCTCTCATTGGAGCATTGAGACTCTTGATGAAGGCAAGCAAACTGTGACCATCGAAGCAGTGAATAAATTTGCTACAACAATTGATGCAAGTGGCACATATAGCGTAGAAGGAAATATTGGTGGTTTCTTTGAGTCTGGAGGTACCACTTACTACATTGGTGCTGGACTGGGTGTCTTTGTTCTAATTGCCTTGATTTTCGTAGTTGTCATGCTAGCTCGTAGATCTGGCTCTGAATATGATGAGTATGATGACGATGGAGACGATGATGATGAATACTCAGAACCTGAAGGCCCAACTACTGGTCCAAGCAGCGGACCCATGAGTGGACCAACTGACGGTCCAACTCAGGCTCCGAGTGACTCATATCATCAACCTGAATATCAAGAACAGTCCTATCAAGAAACACCTCAGGACGATTCATATAGTGTCGATGAAAACGGTACGGAATGGTGGGAAGATGAAGTCGGAACTTGGTGGTACAAGGCCCCGGGTGATGCAGAGTGGAGCGAATGGAGAGACTGAGTAGAAGGTGAGTATTGATGGGCAGCAGAATTTTCATCACTATCATGATGAGTTTGCTTTTCATTATCAACCTCTCAACTCCAGTTCTGAAAAGCCTCTCGACCAGCAATGTTGAGGGAAGAGAGGCAGTTGTCAGGATGGATATTTCTCCTTCACCTCCAATAAGTGTCGATGCTGATTCTCAATTGCAATTCAGTGCCACAATGTATGATTCAAATGACCAACAAGTTTTGGGCTCGCCAAATTGGTGGACTAGTTCAGGGAGTATTGATTCAGGAGGAATGTTCACCCCCTCTATTGCTGGAATAGTTACTCTGAGTGCAACCAAAGATGGAGTCAATGAGACTTTTAATTTCACAGTCGAGGCAGGCTGGCCAGAGAGTATCGATATTTACTCAAATTTGAGTAGCGTGATGCTTGGAAACAACATAGATGTACAAGCGGATTTGAAAGACAGCAAGGGAAATATGGTATTAGATAAGACAATCTCATGGATATCTGATTGTGGCATCGTAAGCGAGCAAGGAATTTGGACACCGGACGCAATTGGAACTTGTGTCATAACCGCTTATTGGAATGAATTATCTAATTCGATTCAACTAAATGCAACAGCAGGCATACCTGCAAAAATCGTTTTTGGGGACAATTTCATAGTTAAAAGTGGAGACTCTATTGAATTACAGCCACAATTACAAGATGAGTGGGGAAATCAACTAGATTTATCCAATGCTGGAACTTTAACTTGGCAAATGGAATCTGGAACCGTCATTTCCGGCTGGATTTACATTGGGGAGACCCCTGGTATTTGGAACATCTCAGTCTCTTCCACCAGTGGTTCCACAGGCTATGTCAACATTACAGTTAGACCAGCCTCAATAGAAGCTTTAGAATTGCAACAGCCTCCATCAGTAATTTTGGCAGGTGAAGAAATCGAGTTGCAAGTTATCCGCACCGATATCTTTGGCCACCAAACTAATTCAACTCCACCATTAGCTAATTGGACTCTCGATGATGGCTCCCTTAGACTACAAAATGGAAAGATAATCTGGTCACCTAATCAAGTCGGGAATTGGACAATCTCTGTTTCTGATGAAGGTTATCAAGACAGCATCCAAGTTGGGGTCATCCATGGTTATGCAACAAGTTTGGTGCTTGCAACCGATAATGACCGGATGACTGCAGATGAGGCTGCGGTTATTTGGATGCAGGCTAGCGATAATAGGAGCAATCGTTGGATAGTCAACGGCTCTTGGGAAATGCAATCTATCGAAGCCGTCCCATGGCTTGAGGACCACTCATCATGGGCCCGTTTTGAAGCGGTAAAAGTTGGTAATTGGAGCGTTGATGGAGAGTGGTTTGATGTTGAAAGGCAAATATTATTGAAAGCCAACTTAACCTTGGAAGTTATCCCTGGAGAAATCTCAAATATCAATCTCTTAGGGGAGGGGGTCGAAGTCTCTACCGATTATTCACTTGACCTTTCACCAACCTTATTTGACTCAGATGGCAACCAAATTGGCTTTGCTCTATTGAACTGGACCCTTATCAGGGAAGGGGTGGAGAGCGATATAACTGTGGACCTAAGGCTGAGCAAGGGCGTCTTTCACCCAGAAACTATTGGCAGCCATGAAATTAGAGCCCGAAGTGGCTCTGCTCACACCTCTGTGCGCTTTCATATTGGCCATGGTACGGCTAGAACTATGAGTGTTGACATAAGCGATAATTTACAAGTGGTTTCTGGCATAGAAGGTGCAATACAACTAAGCATTTCAGCCAGCGATTTATCCGGCTCTACTTTTGCAGTTGATGATCTACAATGGCAGATGGATGAGGCGGCGGGTAATTTTTTTGCCGATACACTTGGGGTTGGAAAGTGGATATTTGAGGGCTATCAAGTAGGAGAATGGCAAGTCACTTTACTTTCTGGTCATGCCTCTCATACTCTAACGATTACAGTACTTCCAGGCCCTGCTCATCGACTCGAGGCTGAACTTTCTGCAATTATTGTTGAACAAGGTTCCGATATTTTGCTAACCGTTAAAGCCTATGATGAGCATAATAACAGCCTTGCTCTTGATTCCAGTGATACATCTGTACATTCAACTTCAGGTGATGCAACTTCCTTAGGGGGAGGGATTTGGAGGATTGAGACTGCTGAAGGTGGTGCAAATCATGGGGTGACTATCCGCCATGGGGAATTGACTCAACAACGCTTCTTTGATGTTGATGAAGCATTATTGGGTGGAGCATTTGGCTCTTCAAACGGAGCCTTGGTTGTTGGAAGTAGTTTGATGGTCATTGTCCTCATCGTTTTGCTAGTTATCCGTACTAAAGCACGAAAGGCTACGCCTGATGATGATGAAAAATACTACGACGAATCCGAATATATCCTCCATCAAGCAGCATCTGTGGCGGTAGTTGCTCCACAACAAATGGCATACGCAGCACCCGTAGAAGCAGTAGTTCCTCAACAAACTGTGGCTCAAGCAGCAGCAGAAAAAGCCCGCCAAACCGGAGTTATGGTTGCTGCTCAAGGTACAGTACAAGGACAAACAGGGTGGTATTACGATGCCACAGGAGAACTTACTTGTTGGAATGTAGATGCCTCAGGTGGCTGGTCGAGGATTCAATGAGGTCGATATAATGCGAACGCATCTCCTCCTCAGCCTACTTCTATTAGTCAACATCATTCCAATTCCAAGTGCCTATGCTGATATTTCCCAACTCGATTGTGGAAGTGAGATGGGAGTGGAAAGCCTTGAGATACAATCCTCTGGCTCAGGTAGTGTGCCGGCAGATAAATCATTACAGATGATTGGAATTGCCAGAAATTCTGATGGCGACCAGATGGCGGCAACTATCTCTTGGTATGCTAATAATGGCAGTATAGATTGGGATGGAAAGTTCAGTCCTTGGTCAAAAGGTGAAATAACCATAACTGCTTGTTCTGGGAATGCTTGGGCAAATAAGAGCATATCAGTCATTCAAGGTGATAATGTAGGTGTCCAACTTCTTGTCTCCGCCCAAAATCTCACTGCTGATGAGGAAATTACTCTCGACCCGAGGCGTCTTGATTCAAAGGGAAATAGCGCTCCTGCATTTGTTCCGAGTAGTAATTGGACTATTCCAGAAGGCAGTCAGGTGAAGGAAGGCTTGCAGACTACATGGATTCCCAATAGCAACGGAAGTCACAGTCTCAAGATGAATGCTTATGGTTTTGAATCTGAAGTACAAATCAATGTTAGCCATGGTCAGGCAGTTTCATTGCAAATTCACGGGGCGATTGAAATCAATGTTGATGATAGTTCTGAATATACTCTAAATGCCTGTGATTTAAAACTGAATTGTTGGAATGTTTCCGCCTCTTGGTCTTCTGATTTGCTCGCATCAGATGCGTCCGGCCATAGTGTTGAAATCTTCCCCTCCAGTATTGGTGGCTATTATTTGAATGGCAGTTTTAATGGCCTTTTAACTTCTGTTAGTATTGAGGTAAAGCCTGGAGAAGCGGTTGGTACAACAGTAGTATTTAGTTCAGAATTTAGCGAGCAACAGGAGGTCTCAAGTTCAGTCATACAATTACAAGCAGGAGTTGAATGGCAGATGCAAGTTATTCTTTCAGATGCCGTTGGTACAACTTGGCAAGCAGATAATGTTGAATGGCGCTTAAATCAAAGCGAAGGTATAGCAGAAATTGTTGAGCATGGTTCAAATTATATTTTTCTACAAAATAATACTGGGATTTGGGAGTTAACTATCTCTCCAGAAGGTGGAGTTCCATCTAGATATACTGTGGAGGTAGAGCCTGGGCCAGCCGTTTCATGGCAGGTTAGTCCTAGTTCGGTTTCAACAATGAGGGTTGCTTCTGGAGATACTATCGACTTGTTAGTAGTGGCAAGTGATGTTGGTGGGAATTTTTTCACTACCGATGTAGAGTGGAATTTCGAATCTGGTATTGGTAGCATAGAAAACGGCAGTAGTGGTACTGGTTCATACATTTTCACACCCTCTAAATCTGCCATACTAGGGACGATCCCAATTGCTTTTAACACAAGTTATGGAGTACAATTTATTTCGATTGAATTGGTTGCAGGACCTGCTGCTCAAATTCAAATAGTTTTCAAAGACCAATCTGAAGGTTCCCAAGGCCAGAGTTTAGATTTTGAAATAATCGCTCAGGACAATAATGGTAATCCGGTGGATTTTGAATTCTCTGAGGCCGTTGTATCTTGCACTTGTGGTGAAGTTACTTCTTTGGATGCCGGAGAATACCGAGTTGAGTTAGAGTTTGAAGGAACGAGGCATAGTCTATCAGTACGCCAAGAAGGTCTACCAGTATCTGTTGTTTATGTCGATGTTTCCGCCACCATGTTTGAAGGCATGTTAGGAAATAATAAACAGGTTATCAGTATTGCAATATTTGCTTTAGGAGGCGTTCTTCTTTTCATAGCATTAACAATTTTCAAGCGTTCTAAAAAAGTAGAAGGAGATGAATTTGGAAAGACTCCGACAACTCCAAGGGTTGCACCTCCAATCTCTGCATTTACTCAACCACCGCCACTCGCAGCAGTTCAACCTGTACCAGTTGTAGTTCCACCTCTTGCTGTTCAAGAAACGCCTATTGCACCACCAGTAGTTGCAACCTTGAGCAATGCAATAGATTTGCTTTCGCCAATAGTCGATTCAACATCTGGAATTGAAACCGAGCCCGCATCATTGAGTAATGCAATGGACTTACTGGGTGGGGAAGATGAGACTGTATCAGAACCAATAATAGAAGAAGAAAACCAAGAAGAAAGCCAAGAAGAAATCGAAGAAGTGGAATTGATTGCGTCCAATAGCGGTCCAATGACTACCTCAGGTGTAGTACTCAAGGCATTACCAGGAACTACAGTAGGAGAGGATGGTTGGTATCACGGTATAGACGGCAAGCCACTGCACTGGGAAAAACCTCAGTAGCATTCATCTTGATTAGGAAAATCCCCACTACGCACATCTTCGATGTATTCTCCAACAGCATTAGTGATATCCTCGTAGAGATTCATGTAGCGACGGAGGAATCTGGGGTTGAATTCATGGGTGATTCCCAGCAGGTCATGGAGAACCAATACCTGACCGTCAACACCAGCCCCAGCACCAATTCCAATGGTTGGAATATTGATAGATTCACTGGCTTGTTTTGCTAATTCTGCGGGTATTTTCTCAAAGACGATTGAGAAACAACCAGCTTTTTCTAACAGCTTACAGTCTTCAAGTAATTTACGGGCTTCTTCCTCTTCTTTTGCCCTGACAGTGTAGGTGCCGAATTTGTAGATAGATTGAGGTGTCAAACCGAGATGTCCCATAACGGGAATTCCGGCACTGAGAATTCTTTCAATCGACTCGACAATTTCACTTCCACCTTCAAGTTTAACTGCATGGGCTCCACTTTCTTTCATTATACGAATTGCAGATTCAAGGGCTAATTTTGAATTTCCTTGATAGGAACCGAAGGGCATATCGACCACGATTAGAGCCCGGTCAACGGCTCGAACAACACATTGGGCGTGGTATATCATGTGCTCAAGTGTAATTGGAACAGTAGTCTCATTTCCAGCCATAACATTTGATGCCGAGTCTCCAACTAGAATGACGTCTATGCCCGAGCGGTCGACAATCCTTGCTAGGCTGAAGTCATAGGCTGTGAGCATGGAGATTGGCTCTTTGGCCTGTTTCATTTCTAATAACGTATGAGTGGTTATTTTACGAGCCTTACCTGCAACCGACATATTGACCCTCCAACTTCAAACATTCCGAGTTGGGCTCTCGGCTTAAAGTGGCTCAAGGTCTTCAAAGGAGTGCTCTCCTTCTAATACAGCGACGAATTCATCGATGTCAATCGTTCCCTCCCCATCCTTATCGAAATGGGTGAACATTGCTTTCAATTCCTTAGTGGTATAATCTACGTTGAAATTATCGAGGGCTTTGAATAACTTTTTCAAAGCAAGATTTCCAACCTCCTCAATATCTTCTTGTTCTGTTTCATTCCTCATTAAGAATGAGAACAATAATGGAGAAGCAGTTACGGTTATTACTGCTACTAAAATGATGGCTGAATTGGTTGCTTCTTCGATGATGTCCAATCTATAAGCGATTAATGAGGCTGCGATGATCAGTGACAGCCTTGCTGAAAGTAGAGAACCTGCGGCTATTGTTTCTCTCCAACTAAAGGCGAATTTGAAGATCATCGTAGGCAGGAATTTGACCATCAGGGCAACCGCTAATAAGACCGGTACAAGGAGCATCGCTCCAGGAGATTTGAGTAATTCATTGAGGTTAAATCCAACCCCTACTAGAACGAAGAAAATCGGAATGAAAAAGGAAAATCCAAAGGCTTCCAAGTCTTTTTCGACTCTTCTATCTTGGTCAGTTGTCAATAATGAAACTATGATGCCAGCGATAAATGCACCAAGAATCATTTCGGAATTCAATATTCCTGCAAGCACGATAAATCCAACCATTAAGGCAAGACTGGCCCGCAATTTGATTTGAGCAGTGGCATGAGATAATTCATCAACCAATTTGTTTATCCAAGGGATGCGGCCCAAAATAAGTCCAGTTCTGTGAAGGAAAGCAAAGGCAATGAAGAGAATAAAGACCAACATCATCTCGATGCTTAGGCTATTTTTCTCGTAATAGGTTGCATAGATAGATATCAAGAACATGGTGATGAAATCAGCTAGTAATGCAGTCAAGAGAATGGTCTGGCCAAAACTGGTATTGTTCAATTTCTTCTCCTTTAGTACAGGTAGCACTACTCCCAGAGAAGTAGTTGATAGAATTAAGGCCATCATCATCCAGCCGCTTTTGATAAATCCCGTTTTCAGTAGAGCAAGCGATAACAAGGCAGATAGAATCAAAGTGAAAACGAATGAAAGTGGGCCTATGAAGACTGGATTTTGTAATAATCCTTCATCTTCTTTTTTGGCAGAATCCTTGGCAATCTTTGAAATCATGTTGAAATCGATTTCCATTCCGGCGATGAACATCAGGTAAGCAAGACCGAAATCCCTCAGAAAACGGATGACTTCTCCGTCTATTTCCACCCAGCCAAGTCCACTAGGACCAAGTAACATTCCGGCGATGATTTCTCCGACAACGATTGGAATTGCCACTTTTTTGCTTCTTGAGACGATAATGGGCACGATGAAGGCAGCCAACATGACAAGCAGCAAGGGTTGGAAATCAAATTCCGCTAACATCGGCCACCTCTCCAATTGTTGGTCTACCTCAATCGGGTGGTATAGTTTTGCCCAGCAAGTATAGGAAATAGTCTCTAAATGGTGGCTATAACCTTCAACTCAACTGCGATTGGAGTAGGTAATGCGCGCACAGCAAGAGTTGTTCTAGTTGCACCAACACCTTGGAAGTACTCGCTGTAGACCTTATTGTAGCCCTTGAAATCCCTGTCCATATCGACCAAGAATGAAGTTACATCCAAAACCTTGTCAATTCCGGAACCCGATGCTTCCAAGATAACCTTGATATTCTCTATGCAGGCACGAGTTTGAGCCTCGATATCATAATCCAAAGGAGTTCCATTTTCATCTTTGATTGGGCCACCAGGGATACTATTAGTCTGGGCTTGTCTTGGTCCGACTCCTGATAGATAGAGCAAGTCGCCAATTCTTCTTGCGTGTGGATAGGGGCCAACTGGTTTTGGTGCGGCATCGGTATTCACCAGATTTTCTCCCTCTGTTCCTTGCCATAGTTCTGGGCCTGACTCCTCCTTTGCAAGGGTTTTCAAAACCAAAGAATCGAATTCAGAAAGAGATTGTTCTTCAATTACAATGGAATCTTCGGTTGCGGCGTCTAGTACATCCCTGTCGCCATGATAATTTTCGACATCATCCTCATCATATTCTTTGTCGCCGATTCCTCCCTCGCTGGGGTCAAGGACTACGACAGCACCCCCAGCCCCATGCAGGGCTTCGTAAGCTAGTACCTGTCCATTGAAATTATTGTGCTGACCATTAATGGCAGATAACCACCACATCGGCTTGAATGAAACCACTTTTTGTACTCGGATTTGCCCTTGGATTGTACGGGATAATTGTGCCAAGTCTTCTAATCTCCCTTCGTCAAGGAATTCTAACATTTTCTGATTCCACTCATCATCCTTCAAGGAATGAATCGTATCCTCATCTGGTGAAACTGGCTGAGTGAACATTCGGTTCGACATCGACATTATGACGACTGCGATTGCTTTCTTGCCACTTGCCTTTACCGCATCTGCGCAGGCTTTTGCCAGAACAGTGGTTTCAGCTCGGTTTGCATATACATTTGAGGAGCAGATGACGGCAGGAATTCGGTTATCTGGATTCAATAATTTCAGGGCTACGACTGAACCACCATCGATAGGGAAGCCATGATAGTTGACACACCGTGATTGCAAACCACGAGCCTTGTTGGCAGCATCCCACTCTTTAGCAAATTGAGCATCGATATTGAGAGAATAGGGAATTGAACCAAGGTCGTGGAAGTCATGGTCGACAAAGATCCATTCAGGATTAGGGTCTGAAATAATTTGGTGCCCAATAATGGAAGGCCAAAGGGTGGAATAGAGGATTAGAAGGTCGGCATCACTCTCTTCGATTTGGCGTCTTGCTTCGTCGAAACCAGCTCTTATATTTGCCCAACCTTGGTTTGCATCTGGACATAAGTATGGGTGAGGGTGGGCTGGCACAACTAAGGATTTGATAATTCCAGACATCAAACCCCTCCCTTCTTTTCATGTTGCCATTCCATGATTACGTTACCCGTGCCAATTATGGTGCCATAACCATGCATCAGCGGGGAATATGTTGGCATTCCTAAGGCCGAAAACATCCAAGTTAGAGAGCCACCATCACTTTCAGAAATCGCCTGTTCAATGAACTCAGGCATTTCATCAACGACTTGTTGAGTTTTCCCTTCTCTCATCAAATCAACGATTCGCATATCCCAAAGGTGCATTGCATGGCTGGTGATATGCTCCTTACTCATGTCTTCCGGGATAGCAGATTCTGTGGTAAAGTGGCGATGTGAAAGTGAGTTACTTGCTATGAGTAAAACTCTCTTGCCACTGGTTTCGATAGCTTTGCGAGTACTTTCTCCCAGTTGCATCATCATTTCTTGCATAACTTCAACCGAGTAATAATGGCGACTACGATTACTTGAGATTGAAACTATCGGCTTGTCCCAATCAGGCCGAGTTAAATGGCAGGAAACAATAGTCCCGTAATCGACCCTGAAGTCGGGATTCTCCATCATTTTCACGGCCATACCGTCTGCTTCTGCTTGGTCATGAATGGCCTTGGCTAATTCGATATCGACCTGCATATCATAGTTGAATCTGAATAGATTTGGAAAAACTGGGTCCACCGATAAACTCTTGAAATTCTCGACTCCAAGAAAATGTGTACCAACATAAGTTTGCCAGTGCGGAGACAAGATGACGATAACATCGTAGTCAACTCCCTCAAGGCTTTCTCGCATCCTCTCATATCCCCAACGAAGTTGTTCCCAACCCCCTTCTGACTTCGGTTCATTTTGTGGGGGATTTTCTGCATAAATGAGATGAGGGGGGTGTGGAGCGATGATGCCGGCGACAATCTTCCCTCCGCCCATGAATAGCCGAGACAACATCAGGTCTTTGACCTTGCCAATACGACATCTTCTTGAGGACTCCCCCATCGCCCCGAACATGGATGACCATGAGCAAAATGTGGTTCATTCAAAGGCAGCATTTGTACACGTCATCATCCCTGCGATAACTGGGGGAATATGCGGCTTAGTAGCCCAGTCGCTTGTTGAATCTGGCAAGTTGGCAAGCCCTTGGGATGAGGGCGACTACCTCTCTTCACTTTGGAATATGCATGTTGCACTCCTCATCGTTACTATACCTGGACTTGTGGTGATGGCGGCTTGGATGGCCAAACAAGGTCGCAATAGCGAGATTCTTGAATTCATGGTTGGCGGACTTTCAACGATTATCTTAGCATTTTTGATGTCAAGTATGGCTGGATGTGGTGCTTTTATTTTGATGCTGTTTTGGTTCATGGCCTCAGGTAGTTGGGGTAAGCATGACCTGCCGGCATTCAGACTTGGTGTTTGGTGGGGGCTTGGACTAGTTGTGGGAGCATTTTCAGGTGCCTTTGCCCTTGACATTCGCTCTTAATCGATGATGTGTATCAATTCAGTAACTAACTCAAGTAGGTTTGCTGATTCAAGTAATGATTGCTTTTCATTTGGGTCAGCGACTAATACCGAAGCGATTCGCCAAACTGAAGAGCTATCCCAATCACTAACAGTTGCTAATTGCGCACCTTTCCATTCTTCAACCATTTCTTCAGGCATACTATTTCGCTTGGCAAGATTTGAGAGAAAGGCCATCCACATATCTTCTAATTCTGCTTTGAAGTCGTCATCTAATGTTCCTTCAGGTTCCATCATCCATTCGACCTTGGCACGGATATAAAGGCGTGCATCATCGTCGCCGCCGACCATTTCCATCAAAGATTCAAGGTCGGGAAAAACTCGGTGTTGTATCGCATCCATCGGGGGTGCAGCCGGCTCGATAATCTCTATGATCCGAAATCTTCGTTGCCCTTGAATCTCGATGATGTGATTGCTACCGGCTTCTTCATGGCCGCAAATCCTTGCTGTTGTGCCAATCAGATGAGGGCCAGTCCAGCCATTGACCGGATGAAATGGGTCGACCAAACAAATGCCAAAGGGTAGGTCGTCGAGTAGACAATCATCTAGCATCTGTTTGTAGCGTGGCTCAAAGATTCGTAAGGCCTGTGGCTCACCAGGCAATAATGTGCATTCAAGGGGGAAAATTGGCAGCACCAAACTGTCGCCGGCTGAATCCATTAGGGGGTCAATTTTGCAGGATGTCTTTATTCCTGTTCATCAGATTGCCATTTATGAGACGGTAATGAATCGATTAGAGACTTATTCGCCATTTTCAGGCGCACTAGGCGATGGATGACGAAGCCTGTCATCCAAAGAGAAGGAATTGAGAGTAGATAGGCCTTGAGCATCGAGTCATTCCCATAGTCATTGAGGACCCGAACTTCCATGACTTCGGCACCCGAATCAGCGGGGTTATGCAACAATATCAGATGCCAAATATCCGATTGACCTAGAGTGATTTTGATAGTTTGGCCAGGGAAGACCCTAATTTCTTGACCACCTTCATCGCTTAAATTAGTCCAATTTACAGAGCCTTCAGCCATTGAGGGAAGGGCGGCTTGTAATTGAATTGCAACAACATAGAGGTCGGCATCCTCTGCCAAATTAGTGACTTCAACTTCTACCGTCTCACCATAATGTAGACGTTGAATAATTTCGTAAGTTGTGTCTCCTTCACCAAGTCTGAATGAAACACGCTCATCCATATTTCCTTCTTGGTAGGAAACAGCAGCAAAGATACTGAGAAGAAGCATTAGGCCGATGAAACCCTCAACCATGACATGTCGGACTACTTTCTCTTTTGTCACACCTTCAAACATCTTGCCGTGGTCATTTCTCAAACGCGGCTGTAAGTGATGGATAAAGAAGGCGCCAAGGGCGCCAATAGCCATACCCAACGGTATATCGATAATCCAGTGTATTCCAAGATATAGGATTGTAAAAGCAAACAAAATAGTATTTACTACGATGAAAACATGGTAGCGATAATGGGCCCATTCCTTCATCTTCATGCCTTTTTCTCTAACATGGAGGATATTCAAGAGAATTATTCCAAAGGGGATTGCAATGTGCAGAGATGGAATAGCATTATCGAGGGGATCATGAGTGGCATAGAATTCTGCATACCAACTATCGTGATAGAGAATGGCATCCATTCCTGGAATCCAAGAACTAGTCACTTCAACATTAAAGAACAGGTAATATGGAACCGCAATCGCATAGATGAGGAGATAGTTCAGTGCAACTTTATCGGTCATATCACGCTCGCCAACATAGGCATAGTAGACGGTGGTTATGTAAATCAAGAATAAGTAGATGAAAAGGTAGTGGAAGTTTAGGAAATCTGTCAGGTATGAATTTCTGAAAAACTCCTGTACCCAGAGGGTTGCATCTCCTTCGATAGCATACACCCAGTCAGTCCAATGACCAGTCAGGCGTTTCATCGGTTCATTCAAATCATCGGTCAAGGCCTTCCACTTGATGATGATGAAATACCCCATGATGTGTAGGTAGTATCTCTTTTCGTGAATGATTCTAGCAATATCCCTGAGAGGAGTTCGGCATTGCTTTTGGTTGAGGGTGAATAGCCAGCAAGTTAGGGGAGTGAGGACCAAAACAAGCCCCATCATTACCCAATATGGATTGAGGGCCATCAAAGCAAAGCGCGAGGCCACTCCTTGAAGAGTCTTGCCAGCGCATTCATCGCTTGATGCAGATGTTTTGAGTCTCTGAATAAAATGACAGCGACCATCTGCCACCTTCACGCCCTACTCCTGATGCCTTGGTGCCGCCGAATGGAGTTCTCAAATCTCGGTGAAGCCAAGTATTGACCCAGACCATGCCTGTATCGAGGGCTTCACTAACTCGTCGTCCTTTCTCAAGGTCTGTTGTCCATACCGATGCGGCAAGGCCATATTCGACTCCATTAGCGATAGCAACTGCTTGTTCTTCAGTATCGAAAGGATGTACTACTACTACAGGGCCAAATATTTCCTCAGTTGAGCAAGTTGAGTTGATGTCTAAGCCAGAAATCACCGTAGGTTCTAAGAATGCACCATCCCCAAAATCAGGTCGCTTGCCACCTGTGCAGATAACCCCGCCTTCGTCCTTGGCGATTTGGATGAAGGATTCTACTTTGGAGCGGTGTTCCTTTGAGATCAAAGAGCCAAGTTCGGTGCCTTCATCACTTGGGTCACCGAGTTTCATGGCTTCGATATGTTTGCACAAATCTGCTAAAAACTGATCATAAATAGAAGATTCAACTAATATTCGGGAACCGCAAAGGCAGACTTGTCCTTGATTTAGTAGGCCAGCCCGAGCAACTCCTGCAACGGTTTTTTCCATATCTGCATCAGCAAAGACGATAGTGGAATTTTTACCACCCAATTCAAGGCTCAATTTCTTGAACATCGGGGCTGCTGTCAAGGCTACGATTTTTCCCGTTGCAGTTCCTCCTGTAAAGGAGATAATACGAGTATCAGGATGTTCTGTTAGGGCTTGTCCTGCTTCATGGCCGTAGCCATGAACGATGTTAACAACTCCCGCGGGTAAACCTATTTCCACCAATGTCCGCGCCAACAAGTCAGCGCTTAAGGGAGTCAATTCACTGGGTTTCGCAACTACCGTATTTCCCATTGCAATAGCCGGAGCAATTTTCCAAGATAACAAATACAGTGGCAGATTCCAAGGTGTAATCAAACCTGCAACTCCGACTGGTTGCAGGATAACATGATTGCTGGCATCCTCCATCTCAAAGCGTTCTACCTCTAACTCGCGCACCTGTTCAGCAAAAAACCGAAAATTTGTGATACTACGAGTAGCATCAACGGCCCTTGCCAGCGAAATTGGCTTACCAGTATCCATCGATTCAAGAGCCGCAATTTCCTCCGACTTAGCCTCAAGAGCATCGGCGATTTTATCCAACCAATCTGCTCGTTCTTCATATGATAGAACTGCCCAAGCAGGAAAGGCTCGCTTTGCCGCGATAACTGCGGCATCAACATCACTTGCAGTCGAACGTGGAATAACTGAAGTTTGCTTTGAAGTGGCAGGATTTAGATTTTCCACACATTCTTCAGTAGCAACAAATTCTCCATTAATTAGATTCAACACTTCAATCAAAGCCTTCACCCCGAGTCGGAATCTCATAATGCCAGCGGTCTTGATCAGGGTCCCATTCATCCCAAGTTGGAATAGTCTTCAAAATATTGAGTAAATGCGGTGGAACAACCCCTGATACGATGAATGCCTTTTGCCGGTGTAGCGGATACGGATTGCGTAATTCAATACCCAAGACCCCTAATATCGCCCTTGCTACATACCAAGTTGCTTGGGAGTTCCAGCCGTGAGCAATTTTTACTACGATTCCTAATCCCTTTGGGTAGTCCGGATGTTCTATTGACAAACCTAGCAGGCCGTCTGCCCCTTCTTTGGCAATGACTTTTCCCTCGCCGGCTTTGATAATGGTCGAGTCGAGACGATTGAAACCACCTATCAAATCAGGATGTTCTACCATAGCAGACCAAATCCAATCATCATCCTTTTGTCGTACTAGTCCAGCACATAAGCGGGCTAATTCATTGACGGTATTGGAAATTGTTGGCAGGCCACAACCATCTTTGGCAATGCGCTTTGGTTGCCAGTCTTGGCCAAGAAAACCTCGAATTGTTTTCATGAACGAGAGGAAGACTTCGTGGCTTGGCAAGGTATAGCCAGCCCGCTTCCAACCTTTCAAACGGCAGCCCTTCAGTATAGCAGCATGCT
>Ga0066376_10000204_pt1 | contig 52911 bp, 49 predicted proteins | sample Knorr_S15_td_Bot_FD_77009 | JGI IMG/M metagenome (GOLD analysis project Ga0066376, IMG submission 77009) | Marine microbial communities from Southern Atlantic Ocean transect - Knorr_S15_td_Bottom_ad_5009_LV_A | ecosystem: Environmental > Aquatic > Marine > Oceanic | place: Southern Atlantic... | reverse complement strand
TCACGATAAAGCTCTGGAAAACGCATGTCATAACATACCGTGATCCCCAGGCAGGTATCGAGCGCTTCAACCGATAACGGGACGTCACCAGGTACGGTGTATTCCGATTCTCCATAGGTCTCGCCATGCTCCAGTTGAACATCAAATAAATGCATCTTGTCGTAACGACCCATTAACTGGCCGAGCGCGGAATACACCAGGCAACTGTTGGTGACCCGCTGGTGAGTCGCGGGCAGCGGTATCGTGCCACCAACCAGACAGAGAGAATAGCCGCGTGCCAACTCAGCCAGGCGAGCGGCGACTTCGTCTCCCCTTGCAGCTGCCGCCAACCTTCGTTGATGAGTGTCTGCCATTAGACAGACGTTTTCAGGCAACACCACTAGCCTAGCACCAGCAGCAGCGGCATCGGCGACAAGGTCACTCACCGCCTCGAGGTTCTCATCGACCGACGGGCCCGAGTTCATTTGGATAGCCGCAACTTTCATTCGGTCAAAAACCGCTCAACTTTTCCAACAACAGGATCAATTGGTCGCTTCCACCTGAACCCGGTTCCAGTATCACCGCGTCGGACGGCATACCTAAAGCAACCAGCCAATCACGAACCTCCAGCGCCCACGCATTACCGAGATCACCTCCAGGGTAACGAATGGTGACGCGATGTGCCTGTACTTCGTCGAACTGAGAAAGTATTGCGTTGATCTGCGTCAGGGCCAAAACAGAACCACTGTTCCGCTGTTCCGGCCACTGCGTTCTATCAATCTGCTCCTTAAGAAGCATTTTCGGTGTTCCACTAAAAACTACTGCCGAACAACAGAGCACCCACAGTGCAACAACGATACGAAAACAGAACGACCGCCTCACATCGGCACCACGTCGTAACTGTCATGACCGAACAGAGTATCTACCTGGAGATGAACGACACCCTGCATGAGACTCTGCAGATCGGCCAGCGCGCCGGCTTCCTCATCGAGCAACATGTCAATCACCGGCGGCGACCCCAAGACGGTATATGCTTGAAAGCGATGCGTCCGGGACTGACGCGTCAATTCCCGAAAAATTTCGTAACACACCGTTTGCGCTGTTTTCTGAAACCCACACCCTTCACACGCAGTGCACGCTTCAGTCATCGCGCGCTCAAGGCTCGGCCTTGAACGCTTCCGCACAATCTGAACCAATCCGAAGTCAGACATATCGGCCACCTGCACCCCGACTCCGTCGCGATGCAATGCTTGCGTCAACACTCGAACCAAATCATGACGATGTTCTGCCTCTTCCATGTCAATAAAATCAACGATGATAATGCCACCAATATTGCGCAATCGAAGTTCCCGCGCGATAGCACTCGCCGCTTCCAGATTGGTTCTGAACAGTGTTTCCTCGAGATTGTGTCGTCCTACATAACCCCCAGTGTTGACATCGATTGTAGTCATCGATTCCGTCTGCTCTAACACGAGCGTGCCGCCGGATTGCAGTTGGACTGTCGTGGCTAAAGCTTCCTGGATGCCCTCCTCTACACCAAACAAATAAAAAATTGGCTGCGACCCCGAGTGATATTCGATCCGACATGATGTTTGGGGTAAAAAATCACGCGCGAAATCACGCAGCGCTTTGACAGTCGCCTGGTCGTCGACGCGAATGCGAGTGGTTTCCTCGGTGACCAAATCCCGCGCCGTTCGCAATGTCAAAGGGAGATCTTCGTGTAACAGACCAACATCGTTGCTGTTAAGACGCTCCCGGATCACTTCCCAGGATCGCACGAGAAACAACAAGTCGCTCTTCAGCGACTCAACGCTAGCACCATCGGCTACCGTGCGAACGATAAACCCGGCTTTAACATCGAGTTGCGTAGACAGTTCAATCACTTGTTGTGTGAGTCGTTCCCGTTCGCTAGGCTGTGTTATTCGCTGTGAAATACCAACGCGGGACGATCCGGGTAACAACACCAGGTAACGCGAAGCAATAGAAAGTTGCGTGGTCACGCGTGCGCCTTTGCTCCCCAGCGGATCCTTAAGCACCTGGACAACGACTGTGTCACTTTCACGCACTAACAGCTTGATATCTGGTACCGCGCCACCATCCACGCCCTGGGATACCCGGTCATCAATCTTTGGTACAGCATTCGCAGCATGCAGAAATGCTGAGCGCTGTAGTCCAATATCGACAAACGCAGCCTGCATCCCGGGCAAAACCCGCGCCACTCGTCCTCGATAGATATTACCCACGAGGCCGCGGGCGCGTTGTCGCTCGATACGAATTTCCCGCAACACACCGTTGATGATAATCGCCACCCGAGTTTCCTGGGGGGTTACACTAAGCAGCAATTCTTCGCTCATCGTTAGATAAGTTTGATCCTGCAAGAAGTTGTGAATAAAACCCGATAGGTGCCGGTCATTACTGCTCTAGCGATCGCCGCTCACCACGATGATAAGGAAGTCCCTCCATTAGGCTGTACGCCCGATAAACCTGTTCTGCAAACACAATGCGGGCCAGCGAGTGGGCGAGAGTCAAACTAGAAAGCGACCAGATCTCGTTGACTGACGCGATGGCCTCATTCGACAAACCATCGGCACCTCCCACGAAAAACGCTACGTTTGAACCGTCCTCGCACCACGTGGAGAATCGTGAAGCCATCATCTGTGTCGTCAAAACGCGTCCGCCCTCATCAAGCGCAATACGGTAGGCGCCGGCTTCCACTTTTGCCAACAGCCGTTGTCCTTCATCCCGGACAAGTCGTGCAATATCTGCATTTTTACCACGACGCGGCGCTGGGACTTCAACGAGTTGTAGCCTGATTTTCCCCCGAAGGCGGCGTGAGTAGGTATCAAAACCATCAGCTACCCACCTCGGCATACGATCACCAATGGCCAGCAACTGGATACGCATGAACCTTTAGCCGTCGCCCGTTAACTGGCGCCGCTGCTTCAGGATCTGCCCCAGTTCTGGGTCCCACAAACCGTCGAGATCATAAAAAACTCGCCTGTCCGGCATCATCAGATGAATCACGGCATCACCGTAATCGAGCACGATCCATTCGCCCTCGCCTTCTCCTTCCACTGCAAGCGGTCGTAATTCGATCTTCAAGCCAGCTTCGCGAACCCGCTCAGCCATTGCAACGACGTGGCGCCTAGACGTGCCGTTAGCAATAACCATGTAATCGGTGATATCCGTCAGTTGGCGTACGTCGAGCAGTCGAACGTCAGAGGCTTTGGCATCTTCGAGCACAGTGATTACAAAATCGGCAACTCGCGTATCGCCAATGTCGATCTGATCAGAAGTCAAAGCCATAAAGTTGATGCTCAGTAATGTAGTCGATCACGCTTTTCGGGACACTGTGGCTAATATCATCACCTACCCTGAGACGTTCACGAATGTTGCTTGCAGCGACGTCCATTGGCGGGACTTCAACCATTACAACCGATCCGGCGCGTCGCCGATGCACCATGCTCAGATCGGTGGTTTCGGCGCGAACCCACCAAGTAGGCCGCTCCACCGGCAGTATCGTCCCAGGCCGTGACATCACCACAAAGTGGGCAAGCCCAAGTAATTCTGTCCAGCGATGCCATTGCGGGAACCCCAAAAATGCATCGATGCCGAGGATGAAACAAATCGGTGTTTCCTGGTAATCGTGGTGCAAAGCTTCCAGTGTCAACACAGTCGTTGAAGGCCTGTCGCGGCCCAATTCCAGGTCGTTAACCTCAAAACTGGGCTCGCTCGCGAGCGCCCGCTTCAGCATTTCCAACCGATGCGTAGCAGATGCAATAGGTGCCGAGCGCAGTCTCGGTCTGGCAGCCGGGACGAAAAGCACGTGCGCCAGGTCCAACTGCTGCCGAACCGATGCCACAGTGCGTAGATGCCCTTGATGGACTGGGTCAAAGGTGCCTCCGAAGACACCCATCGCGGGGCGCAGTCGGTTTTGTTGCGTTATTTTCAATCGAACTCGTCAGGCGCGCACCGTGCCATCACCGATGACGATGAACTTCTGTATGGTCAGTCCCTCCAACCCCACGGGACCCCGGACATGAAGTTTGTTCGTGCTAATTCCAATTTCAGCGCCCAATCCATATTCAAAACCATCGGCGAATTGAGTCGATGCGTTCACCATGACCGAACTGGAATCAACCTCCCGCAGAAAGCGACGACTGGTTTGCAGATGTTCAGTTACGATAGCGTCCGTATGCCCCGATCCATAACGACCGATGTGCTCGATCGCTTCATCCACATTGGCCACTATCCTGACGGCCAGGATTGGAGCAAGAAACTCCGTCCCCCAATCCTCTTCAGTCGCCAAGGTGGCCTCCGGCACCAACTCACAGGTCCGCGAGCAACCTCGAATCTCAACTCCGGCTTGGGCATACATCGCCCCTAGTCGAGTCAACACGGGCTCCTCTAACTGTTCTGCTACGAGCAGAGTTTCCATCGCACCGCAGATACCATAGCGACGACATTTTGCGTTGAATCCGATTGCGACGGCTTTCTCTACATCAGCATGTGCGTCAATAAAAACGTGGCAATTTCCGTCGAGATGTTTCAGAACAGGCACCCTGGACTCGGCGCTAACCCGCTCAATCAGCCCACGCCCACCCCGAGGGATGATCACATCCACATTGTCCGACATCTGCAATAACGCGCCTACTGCCGCTCGGTCCGTTGTTTTGATCACTTGCACACTGGCCGTGGGCAAGTCTGCCGCGAGCAGGCCTTGGTAAATACAATCGGCGATCGCCAAGTTTGAATGAGTCGCTTCAGAGCCACCCCGCAAGATAACCGCATTTCCTGACTTGAGACAAAGTCCTGCAGCATCGGCCGTCACGTTCGGTCGAGATTCATAAATAATACCGATCACTCCCAGCGGAACACGCATACGACCCACTTGAATGCCCGACGGCTGCTGCCTCAGACCTGTTACCTCGCCGACCAGATCGGGCAATGCCGAGACCTGACGAAGCCCCGTCGCCATCGCGGCGATGCGGGCAGGAGTCAGTTCCAATCGATCGAGCATGGCTTCGACAAGTCCCAATGACCGGGCGCGTTCCAAATCGATGGCGTTCTCATCCAGAATCCGCCCGGCCTCGTTTTCAATCGCTTGCGCTATTGAAATCAGTGCCAAATTCTTCTGCTGAGTGGGCGCACTGGCCAGCACTCGAGCTGTCGCCCGCGCAGCCTGCCCGATTCGGCGAACCTCGTCCACGACCTCAAATTCTGAATCGTTAATAGGGGTTTCTTTATTTTTAGTCAATTATTTCAGTTATTTAGGATTTAAACCATAGGCCATTTATACCACAAATGCGAAGTAGGATTCGTTCCAATTCCAACCAGGGTCCTCCGACTACTCGCGTACGTCCTTTAATCGCTTGTTCTGCTAACAGCAACCGTGCCCGCAACCCCGTCCAAAAATTTGGTCGGTGACGCGCAAGCGCCGCCGTTACCAGCGGACTGCGACTACTCCACACACCACACTGACGGTAAACCGTCTGACGCGATCCGCCCTCGCAAAGATGACGACTGATCGTCACCATCGAGCGCACTTCACGCACCAGCGCCCACAGCACTAAACTGGCGTCCGTCCCTTCCCGCCGCAGACCCCCTAACACTCGAACGCTACGAGTCACATCCCCACCAAGGCATGCATCGACCAAGGTGAATACGCTAAATCTGGCGTGGTCTGCGACAATGGCCTCTAAGGTCTGCAGATCCAATTTCGCCCCCGGGCCTAGCAACAGCGACAATTTCGCTACCTCCTGCGATGCGGCAAGCAGATTTCCTTCGACATAGTAAGCGAGGCGATCGGATACCTCGCGAGCGGGCAAGATATCGTGTGCTCTTAGCCGTCGATCAATCCACTGGGGGAGTTGCTGCAAAGACACTGGCCGCGCGTCGATCACAACCCCCGCCGTCTCCGCCGCCTTAAACCAGCGACTCGACTGGGTCCGCTTATCCAAACGCCCCATGAGGACCATCAATACAGTGTCTGGCGTCGGTTCGGCTAAAAAATCAAGCAGAGCAGCCGTCCCGCCCTCGCCCAATCGACCCGACGGTACGCGGATTTCAATCAGTCGCTGTCTGGAAAACAGTGACCGTGTCTGAGATTGGTCACGTAACTCCTGCCACTCAAAATCAATCCCAACGCTATAGCGGATCACTTCCGAGAAGCCATTGGCCTGGGCGGCCACCCTAACCCGGTCACTGCCCTCTTCGATCAACAGTGCTTCACTTCCGAAAAGCAGATAAAACCGGGCAAGACTTTTGCTCAGATGTGGTTCCAGTTGGGTAGAGGGAATGCGCAAGTTAACTCGCCCGGGTTCTCGTCACGCGCTGCGCGGTCGGCGATTAGCACTCAGCCCCACTTTAATGGTGGCTAAACGTGATATTACTTGGCGAACAATCTCATCGCGCATTTCCTGCTTCAACAGTTTTTCCTCGATGTCCTTCTGCAGGATCTGCATTTTCTTATCACCATAGTCAAGCGTTCGCTTGAGTGCTATCCGAGCATCTGGCACAAGGCGTTGCTTGGCCAGTCCGGAGACTCGATAACTCACTTCATAGTGCAGTTCATAGCCAACAGCTATGCCCTGCTCGTTAATGCTCCGTACGGCACGACTATATTTCACTCGCAACAATTCGATCGATACAGTTGCCTCAACCTTCTCATTAACAACCGCGCCGCCGGCGACCCGTAACGCTCGTTTGATATCGTCGACCAGTGACAAATCCGTGCCTTTTACATGAGTCGCAGAAAAAACAGCTGGCAACTGAATTTTTCCCCGCAGATGAAAACCGCAACTTGCAATCAACGTTACCAAGACCAGCAGTATTACTGCTTCTCGTCCACTACGGACCCACGACAACATCGCGCGACACCCATTATCCCGACGGTTAACATTGTAGTTAGATGTTTTAGGCAACTATGTTCACCAACTTGCCAGGAACGATAATGACCTTGCGCAACGGACGGCCATTTGTGTGTTTGGCGATCTGATCCTGCGACAGTGCTAAGTTCCGAATATCCTCATCGCTAGCACCTGCGGCGACCTCAATCTGTCCGCGCAGTTTCCCGTTCACCTGGACAACCAAAGTGATCTGGTCTGTCTGCAAAGCTTGGGCATCGCTTTCTGGCCATGGGGCGTTCAGTAGGTCACCAGTCATCGCCAAAGCTTCCCACAGTGCGTGAGTAATATGTGGTGCTATTGGCGCTAGCACTCGAACGAGAATACCCAGGGACTCATGCATCGCGGCAACCCGCATCGGCTTGTCCGCCGTGTCAAATCGATCCAGTGCGTTAACCATCTCCATGCAGGCCGCGACAACAGTATTAAACTGATTTCGCTGCATGTCCCGATTGATTCGAACCAGTGTGGTATGAACTTGTCGCCGCAAGATGATGGTCTCTTCGTCCGCCTGCGCAAACCCGGTATCAATAATACTGTCAACGACGGCTGCGGAATGGCGGCCTACCAGCGCCCACAATCGACGCAAAAACCGCAGCGACCCCGCAACAGCGCTGTCGTTCCACTCCAGGGACTGGTCCGGCGGAGATGCAAACATAGTAAACACACGGACTGTATCGGCGCCATAACGATCAATCAGTCGCTGGGGATCAACCCCATTGTTCTTGGATTTAGACATCGTCGTCCAACCGACTGCCATCAACTTGCTTGCGTCGTTGCAGCGTCGTGCTTCGATTACGTTGCCTCGACCATCTCGCTCAACTTCGACTTCGTCCGGGGGTACCCACTGTCGACCCCCATCCGCTGTGTCCAGATAATAGGCTTCGGCCAGCACCATCCCCTGACACAGCAAGTTCGTTGCCGGTTCGTCACTCGTCACGATTCCTGCATCGCGCATCAACTTGTGCCAGAAACGAAAATACAGCAGGTGGAGTACCGCATGTTCGATGCCACCGATGTAATAGTCCATCGGTAACCAGTAATTGGCGCGATCGTCAAGCATCGCATCCGCATCGGGAGAACAATACCGAGCGTAGTACCAACTGGACTCAACGAAAGTATCAAAAGTATCTGTTTCACGTTCAGCGGGACCCCGGCATTGGGGACACTCTGTACGACGCCAATCTGCTTCGGCCTTCAGCGGCGACTGAACGCCCATGAAAGTCACGTCTTCAGGAAGAATGACTGGCAAGTCCGCAGTCGGAACCGGAACGATGCCACACGTCTCACAATGAATAACAGGAATTGGGCAACCCCAGTAACGCTGGCGCGATACACCCCAATCACGCAACCGATAGTTGACCCGTCGGGCGCCGATACCTCGTTCTTCTACATACGCTGTGATGCGCTCGAAAGCATCCGTGTAGTCAAGCCCATCGAACTGGCCTGAATTGACAGTTCGGATTCCCTCCTTCTCAACATAGGCCGCCTGGTTGACATCTACTTCGCGTGCATCGCTTGGCGCGATGACTTGCCTAATTGGAAGCCCGTAACGCAAGGCAAACGCGTGATCACGCTCATCGTGTGCTGGCACCGCCATGATGGCGCCCGTGCCATAAGACATCAGGACAAAGTTTGCCACCCATACTGGAATTGGCTCACCGCTCAGAGGATTATTCGCCTCGACCCCAAGCGGCATTCCCTTCTTTTCAAGCGTTTCGAGTTCAGCCTCACTGATGCCTCCGCTGCGGCAGTCATCAATAAAGTCTCTTATTGCGTTATCCCGTTCTGCCACCTGGGCTGCCAACGGGTGATCAGCAGCAATTGCCATAAAGGTGGCGCCGTAAAGCGTATCTGGCCGCGTCGTAAAAATGCGAAGCGATTCATCCCTGTCCACCAACTCAAAGTCGACCTCAAGCCCCTCGGAACGGCCAATCCAATTGCGCTGCATGGTCTTAACCGAATCCGGCCAACCGACCAGGCGATCGAGTTCGTCCAGCAACTCATCAGCGTAAGCGGTAATGCGAACGAACCACTGCGGAATTTCCCGCTTTTCGACCACCGCACCTGAGCGCCACCCCTTACCATCGATCACTTGTTCATTAGCAAGAACTGTCTGATCTACTGGATCCCAGTTCACCACCGCGTTCTTTCGGTAAGCAAGGCCTTTTTCAAGGAGCTTGCAGAAAAACCATTGTTCCCATCGATAATAGTCTGGCCGACAGGTGGTCACCTCGCGACTCCAGTCATAACCGAATCCCATGCGCATTAGTTGTGTGCGCATGTGTTCAATGTTCTGATAGGTCCACCTCGCCGGAGGGATCGACCGTTGGATGGCAGCATTCTCGGCGGGCAGGCCGAATGCATCCCAACCCATGGGTTGCAGAACGTTTCGGCCTTTCATTCGCTGGTAACGACTCATCACATCGCCGATGGTGTAGTTGCGTACATGCCCCATGTGTAGGTTGCCCGACGGGTAGGGCAACATTGAAAGGCAATAAAACTTTTCCCGTGATGGATCCTCGGTTACTTCGAAACTGTGCTGTTCCGACCAGTAATCCTGGACTTTTTTCTCAATCTGATGCGGGTCGTATTCGGTTTGCACTGTCTGAATGTATCTGGGCAAGCGCCCTTAAAACGTTACTGTAGAGATGCGTCAGGCTTCTACGTTCGAGGGCACTGAATCATCGGGACCCGGCCAGTCAGAAAATGGAAACGGCCGTTGATCGGAAGTATAAGTAAGATATTGAAGCACGTGAAAAGCGAAGCGATTCAAGTCCCCTGTAAACAGCAAAAGACGTGGATTAGTGTGGCCAGTAAAAATCTGCATCGCGGCCTGAAAAAGCAAGCAGACACCCATCAGAAATTTAATCAGGTAGAAAAAAAGGCCAAAGTACACCAACGTGAGAAAAAGCCGTAGCCAAATCTCACTTTGGCGCGTTCTAGTCCGCGTGGGCTCTGTCATTGTCTGCAATTGAATCTAACGTCAGTGCAACTAGAAAAAATGGGGTGCTTCTAGAGAAACGAACATAAGTTTACCGCATCGCTCAGTAGAGTTGAAAAATTCAAGACCAAGCATTGTCACCTGAAACAACGCGTCATCTGTGACAACGGACTATTGGGTATAAAGGTGTTGGCGGGACCAGGGCACAGCATTTTTCTCCCCTCGCGCAAAAACCACCTGAAACAACTGTAACCCGCCAGACAGGAAACAGGCGATGGAACTCGACAAATAAAGACGCCAAGCACGAACAAAGGTATCGTCGAACATTTCCGTAACAGACGCATTGGCTGTCTCATAGCGAGTCAACCAATGCGTCAGGGTTTTGGCGTAGTGCAATCTCAGATTCTCAACATCAAGGACAGAAAACGAATGCCCCTCAAACACTTTCATCATCTCCCCCAGGGTCGGTGGATACGCTCCTGGAAAGATACGGCTGTCGACCCATGCACTCATCGGTCGCGGTCGGTTGCGACCAATGGTATGGATCAGGCCCCGTCCCTCTTCAGTCAACACTTGGTACATGACATCACCTAATGCCGGGTAATTTACAGGTCCCATATGTTCGAGCATCCCAATGGATGCGAATGCATCGCACTGACCCTGAATATTGCGGTAGTCACTTTCAACATAAGTTACCTGCTGGTCGTATCCTTCCGACTTAGCCCGTTGTCGAGCGTAATGAAGCTGCTCGCGAGAGATATTGTAGGCCGTTACGCTGACGCCATAGTGCAGCGCCATATGACGACTTAGTCCGCCCCACCCACAACCGGCTTCGATCACGCGGTCTCCCGGCTTAAGTTGTAGCTTACGGCAAACGTGGTCCATCTTTGCCTGCTGTGCCTGCTCGAGCGTGAGCTCAGGGTCCGAAAAATAGGCACACGTGTATTGCATTTCCTGATCTAGCCACAGCTTGTAAAACGTGTTGCCAACATCGTAGTGATGATGAATGTTCTCCTGTGCATGACTCTGCGTGTGGTTCGGGCGGCGGCTCCGATTGAGGCACCGCAACAGCGTCTTTGAAGCACTGACGACCGCCTCTCTACAGGAGAACACTTCCTTCAGGACATCAACTAAATTGCCCGTGATATCGATCCCGCCGGCACTATACTGATCACCAAATCCCAAATCGCTCGCACACAAAATATGGTAGAACGCACGACGATGATTAATATTTATAGTACCAACTGCCTCAGACTCAGACGCGCCATAACACGAGTCATCCCATAAACGCACTGTGACTCTAGGCGACCCGATCGATTGCAAAAATTGCCTGAGAGCAAAAGCCTCGTACGCGTGCACGGGGCGCTCACTTCTGCGTCGGGATCGGGCATAGTTCTGCCCAGCTACCGTGTGATCGGTTGAGGTGGGGTTGGCACGCATTACCGACACTCAGGGTTCAAAGGTCTAATCAATGAAAGGGTCCTCATGGCTAGGAGGATGTATTCTTAAGAGGCTTATCCACCACCGGCCACGAACTGAGAATTGCCTGCACTACCGTCGCCAGTGGAATGGAAAAAAACACACCAAGCACACCCCAGATTCCACCAAATATCAGTACCGCAGCGATAATAGCAACCGGATGTAAGTCAGTCACCTCCGAGAACAACAGCGGTACCAAGACATTGCCATCAAGCATTTGAATGATCAGATAAGCGATGACTACCCACATTAAGTCGCCACTCCATCCCCACTGGAACCAGGCCACCAGAACAACCGGTACGGTGACGACCGCCGCGCCTACGTAGGGTATCAATACTGATAAGCCCACACAGACCGCCAACAACATAGCGTAATCCAATCCAAGCAACGAGAACACAACCACACATACCAACCAAACAATAATGATTTCCCAGAACTTTCCGCGAACGTAATTGCCAATTTGGCGATCAACATCAACCCAGACCTGTTCCGCCAATTGACTTTCACTCGGCACAAACCGACGTACCCAAGTAACGATAATCCTCTTGTCCTTGAGAAAGAAAAATATAAGGATCGGGACGATCACGAGATAAACCAAGATGGTCAATGCCCCGACCACCGAAGAGATCGAAATAGAAAGCGCGCGTTGTCCCCAAGTGGTGATTTCCATGCGAACAACAGACACCATCTCAGCCACCTGCTCGATCGAAATGATACCCGGATAGTTATCTGGCAATTGTTGCAAAGCGGTTTGTCCCTTCGTCAGCATCAAGGGGATTTGTTGCACTAACTGGGTCGACTGGGTAGAAACCAGTGGTACCAATCCGAATAGCACGAGGACCACAAAAATCACAAAGGCGGCAAACACACCGATCACAGCCAACAATCTGGGTACCCCCTTAGATGCCAGCGCCCCCACCAAACCCTCTAGAAGATAAGCAATAACAATTGCAATGAGAATGGGCGCTACCATCTTACCCATCACCACGACGATGAGAAACAAAATCCCCAGAAACAGGGCAAGGAAAACAACCTGTGGATTCGAGAAGTAGCGTCTAAACCAATTTGTAATGAGTTCCATCGTTAGCACCGTAGCGAATGCGAGCGAACCCCGTCAACAACTCACCTTATGCTCGTCTGACACGATCTCAAAATCGTGAGTAATTTCCACAACTTGCCCCAACATTGTCGTGGCCGAGCAATACTTGTTCGCAGACAATTCGATCGCTCGTTCGACCTTCGCCGCATTGAGACCGTCACCACGCACTGTAAAATGAACATGGATTGTTTCAAAAACCCGGGGCACTTCATTGGCCCGTTCACCGTTAACCTCGACTCTGAGGTCGGTCACGTTAGAGCGTCCTTTGCGTAGCATCTGCAACACATCAATCGCCGTGCATCCCCCTAAACCAAGCAGGATCATTTCCATCGGCCTGATCCCCTGGTTGCGTCCGCCAGCCTCCGGCGCGACATCCAGCGTAACGCTATGTCCACTGCCACTGGTACCAGCAAATGAAGACCCTTCTAATAACTGAATGCTTGCCTTCACTGAGGCGTTACCTCGCCGGCAAACAACTCCGACAGCTTCGAGCCAGGATCCGCCGCACGCATAAATGTTTCGCCAACGAGAAATGCGTTAACTCCACTGTGCCTTATTCGCCGCACATCATCGACGTCATGAATGCCGCTTTCAGTCACAATCAGTCGATCAACGGGAATCTCTTTTATAAGGTCAAGTGTAGTCTCAAGACGAGTATCAAACGTCTGTAAAGATCGATTATTGATACCGATTAACTCGCTGTTGAGTTTGAGCGCACCCTCAAGCTCAGACCGATCGTGAACTTCAACCAGGACATCCATGCCCAGGTCACGCGTAGCACTAGCCAATTCACTCATCTGACTAAAATCTAACGCGGCAACGATCAAAAGCACGCAGTCGCCACCGATTGCCCGAGTCTCAACCACTTGCCAGGGATCAATAATGAAATCCTTGCGCAATACCGGCAATGCAACCTCATCTCGCGCTTCCCTGAGATGCTCCGCGTGACCCTGAAAAAATGCCTCATCGGTCAATACAGACAGACAAGTCGCACCGTGATCTGAGTAACTTCTGGCAATCTCCCGTGGGACAAAGTCTGGGCGGATTACACCCTGACTTGGCGAGGCCTTCTTGATCTCAGCAATGACAGCGACCTGTCCACTCGCAACCTGTTGTCTGAGTGCCGTCGCAAAGCCCCGCGGCAGCGACATAGCGCGGGCTGTCGCCTCCAACGAATTGATAGGGGTTAGCTGCCGGCGTTGAGAGATTTCCTCGCGTTTGCGTGCCAGAATCTGCGCCAAGATGTCAGTTGTCGCGTTCACCTCCAGTCAAACCTGATCGATGAAGTTATCGAGCAGGCGATGGCCATGCTGGGTGAGAATCGATTCTGGATGAAATTGAACGCCGACCACAGGATATCTTTGATGGCGGAGGGCCATGATCTCTCCGTCTTCCGCTGTTGCGGTGATCTCGAAGCACTCCGGCAGGCTGGAACGCTCAACAACCAGTGAGTGATAGCGCGTCGCCTGGAAGGGACTCGGCAAGCCCGCGAACAAGCCCGTCTCACAATGCGAAATCATCGAAGTTTTACCATGCATCAAGGTTTGAGCGCGTATCACCCGTCCACCAAACGCCTGGGCAATACTCTGGTGACCTAGACACACCCCCAGTATAGGAATCTCCCCACCATAAACCTTGGCCAGTTCCACCGAGATGCCAGCTTCATTGGGCGTGCACGGCCCAGGAGATATCACAATGTGTGAGGGAGCAAGCGCCTCGATATCGTTCAGCGTGATCTGATCATTGCGGTAGACCGCAACATGTTGGCCGAGCTCTCCAAGATATTGGACCAGGTTGTAGGTGAACGAATCATAGTTGTCGATCATGAGAAGCATGGTTTCAAACTACGGTTGAATAGTGCGTGACTCAAGACCAGCAGCGGCCACCGCTACAGCTCGAAAAATTGCTCGCCCCTTGTTCATCGTTTCCTGCCATTCATGTGCCGGGATTGAGTCAGCCACAATACCTGCTCCAGCCTGAATATAGAGCGTGCCACCCGAGATAACGGCTGTGCGAATCGCGATCGCCGTATCCATATTTCCGTTCCAACCTATATAGCCGACAGCACCCGAATAAATACCACGCCGCTCTGGCTCTAATTCTTCGATGATTTCCATTGCACGCACTTTAGGCGCCCCAGACACCGTGCCTGCAGGAAAGGTTGCCCGCAACACGTCAATGGCGTCCAATCCTTCCTTGAGTTGTCCAACGACATTGGAAACGATGTGCATAACATGGGAATAACGTTCGACTGCCATCTTGGCCGTTAATTTGACCGAACCGGTGCGGGCAATTCGGCCAACGTCGTTGCGGCCTAGGTCAACGAGCATGACATGCTCGGCGAGTTCCTTGGGACTTGACATCAGTTCCTGTTCAAGTTGCAGGTCTTCTGCTTCATCATGCCCACGCCGGCGCGTTCCGGCAATTGGGCGTACCGTCACCTCTCCGTCCTCAAGTCTGACCAGTATTTCTGGCGACGAACCCACAATGTGGAGTTCACCCAGATTGAGGAAGTACATGTAAGGCGATGGGTTTACCGTCCGCAATGCCCGATAGAGAGAAAACGGTTCGATGTCAAAAGGAATGGCCAACCGCTGGGACAGAACCACTTGAAACACGTCGCCACTGGCAATGTATTCCCGACAACGTTCTACCGCCGCCTCGAACGCGGGGCGCTCAAAGGAGGATACGAAATCCTCTTCTGAAACCGCTCTTGGCTGAGTAACCGCGGGTAACGGAATGGGCCCATCTAACTGTCTGACTAATCGGTCGAGACGCGCATGGCCTTCTCGCCAACCGTCTTTTTCTTTCGGATCCACATGTACGATCACGTAAAGTCGGCCAATCAAGTTATCAAAAACGATCACTTCATCCGAGACCATCAACATGATGTCTGCCGACAAGACCGGGTCTGGTTTGTCGGCAAGACCAAGCCGCTCTTCAATATAACGCACCGTTTCATAGCCAAAGTAGCCAACCAGGCCTCCACTAAACCGCGGCAATCCCTTGATGGGGGGAACTTTGAACTGCTGCTGTATACGCTGGATCTCACCCAACGGGTCTGCGGTTAACTCACTACGAATTTGTTTGCCGTCCTGCTCGATGACCAACTGTTGACCAGTTACCCGAACGATGGTTCGGCAAGGCAATCCGATAATAGAGTACCGACCCCATTTCTCCCCCCCCTGAACAGATTCCAGCAGATAACTGTATCGACCCTGCGCCAGTTTGAGGTAGATGCTAACCGGCGTATCAAGATCAGCCAGGACTTCGCGCATCAACGGAATACGGTTGTATCCTTCGTCACGAAACCGTTCGAAGTCCACAATAGTAGTCATCTATCAATCCCCGGACTTACCCACAGCACGACATCCCGAACGTCTCGCAGGATGACATCCGGCAGTACGTCACCTTCCCCAGCAGTTGGGTCATAGCCCCAACCAGCCAACAGGACAGGCATCCGTGCGGCACGAGCTGCCGCCACATCGGTCCCCGAATCACCTACGAACACAGCTTGTCCAGTTAGAATTCCCAGTGTTTCACAGGCATGTACCAGCATGGCTGGATGCGGTTTCATGCACGGGAGATCATCGCCGGCAACCAACACATCGAAATGACCGCTCAGATTAAGCCGTGCGAGTAGCAACTCGGCAAACTGGCGAGGCTTGTTCGTCACCACACCAAGAAAATACCCGCGGGAACTCAAGTTTTCCAGTAATTCCAACACACCCGGGTAAACCGTGCTGCGATCACAGATCGATCGCTGGTAATAATCCACGAATAAAGTGTACGCCTGCTCGAGTTCGGCGTCGGTCAGCAAACCCCCTGTTGTGCTGGGAAGCGCGCGCTCGACTAATCGGTGTGCCCCGTCACCAATCCAGCACCGCACTCGCTCTTCGCTCACGGGCTCAAAGCGCCACGCGCTGCGCAGTTGGTTTACTGCGGTCGTCAAATCAGGCACCGAATCAACTAATGTGCCATCAAGATCAAACAGAAACGCGCGGATCGAATTAACTGTCACCGCATCGGTTTGAGCCCCACCCATCACTGGTGAATTCCCGTCAGGCGCGCACTAAGCGCAGATATCACCGTGTCGTAACCATTTGGGTCCTTTATTTGGCGACAGCCAAAAAGCCCAGAGCCGATGACAAACGTATCTGCGCCGGCCTTCGCGACAGCCGCAATGTTGTCTTCTTTGATGCCACCATCTACTTCAAGCCGAATTGCATAACGACTGGCATCAATCATCTGTCGCGCTTCGCTCACTTTATCAAGCACATAGTCAATAAACACCTGCCCGCCGAAACCTGGATTCACCGACATCAACAATATGGTGTCGAGCCGGGATGCCAGTTGTCGGCATAAATCGAGGGAAGTGGCTGGATTAAACGCGAGTCCACATTGGCAATCGAGTTCACGAATTAGGCCCAGTGACCGATCCACGTGATCAGTGGCTTCGGGATGAAAAGTGATCGACGTAGCGCCTGCTGCAGCAAACTCTCGAATAAGCGGATCCACAGGTTTCGCCATCAAATGAACATCGATCGGTGCATCGATTCCATGTCGCCGCAATCCTTCACAGACCAGCGGGCCAAAAGTCAAGTTGGGGACATAGTGATGATCCATCACATCAAGATGAACGCGCCCGGCCCCCGACAGCAGAACATGATCCACCTCATCGCCCAAGCAAGCCACATCTGCAGCCAGGATCGAAGCGGAAATAGCAGCGTTCATGGCGATAGAGACAAAGTGATCTGTCTTAACAGAGTTGCTCGCAACTTCACGGCTTGACCACAATCAGCGAATGGCCAGAAACAGTGCCGAATCACCTCGTTTGATTTGCAACAAAACCCCGGCTGAATGCTTGGAGACAACTTGTCTGACATCATCAATATTTTTTACCCGTTGGCGATTGATGGAAACAATCAGGTCATTCTTACGCAGCCCCGCCTTCCATGCCGGGCTCCGAACTTCGACCTCGGTCACCCGAACGCCGGCCAGCTCACCATCCTCACTGTCCGCGAGCGTCGCGCCTGTTAGATGCTGACTGATCTTTTCTCCCAGACCCATCGCCACTTCTGCTGGGCGCAACTTCACGCGCACCGTCGTCTGCTGTCCGTTTCGGAAATACTCGATCTCCACTTCTTCATCCGACCTCGACAAGCCAATTATATTGCGAAGATCCGTCGCGCCTTTGACCGGTCGCTCATTCACTGCCGTAATGACATCGGCCTCCTTGAGACCAGCATCGGCGGCTGCCGAGTCCGGCATCACCTGAGCGATGACGGCACCGTGCTCCGTATCGATGCCAAAGGCCTCGGCAAGATCTCGGGTCAGATCCTGTATCACTACACCAAGTCGACCACGACGAACCTCACCAAATTCGACAATCTGACGGGTCAATGCCAAAACCATATTAATGGGTATAGCAAACCCAATACCAACACTACCGCCACTTGGCCCGACAATCGCAGTGTTAACACCGATCAGTTCGCCGCGCAGGTTAACCAAGGCACCGCCCGAATTCCCCATGTTGATCGAAGCGTCTGTCTGAATGAAATCTTCGTAATCCTCAATTCCCAGGCCACTGCGGCCGAGCGCGCTGACAATGCCCAAAGTCACTGTCTGCCCCAAACCAAATGGATTACCAATGGCAACGACAAAATCGCCAACACGAAGTCTGTCAGAGTTGCCTAGATGAATGGCGGTCAAGCCCTGCGCCGGTATCTTGATTACTGCGATATCCGCATTCGGGTCGCTACCAATCACCTCGGCCTGAACCGATCGACCATCATGCAACCGAACGGTAATCTCATCGGCATTGCCAATCACATGTTGGTTCGTCACCACGTAACCGGCAGCCGCATCGATAATCACACCCGAACCAAGGCTGCTGGTCTGACGTTCACGAGGCTGCGTTTTCGGCGCACCGAAAAAACGGCGGAAAAATGGGTCCTGCATGAGCGGGTTCTCACGCATTGACACGCGGCCTCTGGTCGATATGTTGACCACCGCAGGCAGCACCGTTTCCACCATGGGTGCTAAGCTTGGTAAGGGAGTGCCATCAACAATCGTAGGCAGGCCCGCCTGTGTGCGGACTGCACCCAGTGGCAAAACAACCACAAACAAGAAGATTCTGACCCAGTATGAACTAAGCATTAGTTGATCCGCGCTCGGGCTGCTGGCCCGGTGTTTCGTGACGGGGGGAGTATACCAATCGCTTTATCAGCGCCTTCACTCGTCCGGTCTGATTGAATTATTCGCTATTGGCGATACCGTGGGGCACATGTCCGGTCGGCACATGTTGGCGCGCTGATTCACAATGATCTTTCTGATCATCGAAAAAAATATCCGCACCAAATGTCGCAAGAAAACTACCCTTATCAAGCCCCCCCAGGAACACCGCTTCATCGATGCGGATATTCCAGGCGCGCAACGTGCGAATCACCCGCTCATGGGCCGGTGCTGATCGCGCCGTGAGTAAAGCGGTCCGTATACGACCGGGCTCAGTGGAATGACTCGTCTGTAAGCGATGCAAAGCCGCCAGAAATTTTCGAAAGGGCCCGCCCGGTAACGGTGTCATTGCAGCCGCCTTTTCAGCAGCCACAAAAGCTTCCAAGCCCTGTGCCTGATAGACACGTTCAGAGTCATCAGCAAACAAAACCGCATCGCCATCGAAGGCGATGCGTAACGGGCCATCCGGGACTGAGCTGACCTGCGAAGGCAGGATGGTCGCAGCCGCTACATCATCGTCCAGCGCACGACGCACATCAAGCGGATCAGCTGATAGAAACAAATCGGCACCAAAAGGCGCTATATACCGAAACGGACTTTCGCCACCAGAAAAAGCCGCTCGAGTGATATCAAGGCCATGATCATTAATTGAATTGAAGATCCTCAACCCTGTGTCTGCGCTGTTGCGGGAAATGAGCACCACTTCGACCTGCTGCTGCTCAGACAATTCGTTCAACGACAAAAGTTTTTGTACTAGAGGAAACGCAACCCCGGGCTCAAGGGTGCTGTCCTCATGCTGAATCTGATAACGACAATACGCCTCAACACCTTGGTCGATAAAAACATTATGGCTCTCCTCCAAATCAAATAACGCGCGCGAAGAAATTGCCACCACCAACTTTTCGTCATTGTTTTCCGACATGGGGAAAGTGTAGCACCCGTTTTCAGGTTATGGTGATATCTCGTGTGGAACCACCGACTGCAACTTTTTTATTAACCAAAAAAGCGATGGTCAATAAGAGCAACAATCCCCCAACGAGTGGGGCATCACCGTAACGCACATACACTGTGGTACCTGTCGCAGGCTGCACCATCCCTGACAACACAACAGCACTAAACTGTGGAGCCAGTTGCAGCACTTGTCCTCGTCTGTCAATCAAGGCGGACAACCCATTGTTGCTGGCGCGCACCAGCGCGCGGCCGCTTTCAAGAGCACGAAAGCGGGCCATTTGTAATCGCTGGTGCGGCGCCAGAGAATCACCGAACCACGCATCCTCGCTGATATTCACGAGCATAGTCGCTTCAGGCAACGAACGGCGAACCAGCCATGGGAACGCATCCTCGTAACAAATCGTCACACCCACCTGCTGTCCGGCCAAGGGCATCGGCGCCTGCCTTTCCTGCCAAGAGGAAAAGTCTGACATTGGAATATCCAAGTAACGAAGCAGCCACCCAAGCAATGGCCGCAACGGCAAGTATTCGCCAAAAACCACCAACTGTCGCTTGCGATAAACAGACTGTTCATCACCGATTCCAAGCGCGCTATTAAACAGCTCAAGATAGCCCTTTTGTTGTCGGCGCTCGAGAAGCCCAATCACAAAATCAGCAGGATGATTCGACAAGTCTTGCAAAAACTCTGGTGACAGACCGTCGAGAAACTCTGGTAAGGCGGCTTCGGGCCAGACGATAAGATCCGGACCGCCTGCGTCGATACTCGCTGCAAGGTAGCGCTCTCGGATACTACGGACATTACCGATCTGCCATTTATCAGAAAGTGAAATATTATTTTGGATAACAGCCACTTTGAGCGCATCACCTGTTGGCATTACTGATTCGCTGCGCCCCACAAGTGCAGACCCCAACACAATCAGCACGATAACGCCTGTCGCGCCCGCCCAGGCTCTGCCACCACTGTGAACTCCCCAGGCGGCTGCGCCGGCCGTCACCGCCGAGAGAAAACTAACACCTAATACACCACCGAAAGGTGCAAAACCCGCCAGAGGTGTATCGAGCTGACTGTAGCCAAGATACATCCAAGGAAAACCACCTAACAACCAACCTCGCAGCCATTCCATCAGTACCCACACCGCCGGCATCAAGACGATGAGACGCAACCCCATCGGCAGGCGTTGCCAGCGGGCTTGGCAGAACCCTACCGCAGCAAGATAAAAGGACAGTATCAAGATAAATACAACCGTTACACCAACGGCCAGCGCCGTAGGCATATTGCCGTAGTGATGCAAACTGACAAATACCCATGACACGCCAACACCAAATGACCCGATGCCAAACATCAATCCCAGCCCCGCAGCGCGTTTCGCGCTCACAGACGACCACAGCAGAAATAACACTGCCAATGCCAATGGTCCAACCAACGCATAGTAAAATGGTGCAAAAGCGAGTGGGAACGAAATACCGGCGACAAAAGCCAGCGGCCATGCGACCCAAGTACCAAACTTCAACTCAGTAATCCGACATGGATCATCGGCAGCGTCCACCCAGGACTTTGAATTAAAGAAGTCGTTACCTGTTCAACCGGCAGGCAGTCGGGCCACGCGCAGAAGGCGTGCTTGACGCGCATCGGCACTAAGCACCTCGACCTCGTGACCTTCGAATTCCACTGTTTCACCGCGTTGTGGAACGTGTCCCAACTGGTCGGTGACGGCACCGCCCAAGGTGTCAAATTCGGTCTCATCCAAAGCAGTTTTAACCAATTGATTGAAACGACTCACCGGCAGTGTGGCCTTGACCACCAGGTGGTCAGCACTTTGGCGCAGGACCATAGCGGCACCTTCATCAAAGTCGTGTTCATCTTCTATGTCACCGACGATCTGCTCCAACACATCCTCGATCGTCACCAGACCGGTAACACCACCATATTCATCAACGACAAACGCCATGTGATTGCGACGACGCCTGAATTCCTGCAACAGCACGTTGAGTCGTTTGCTTTCAGGTATGAACACGGCTTCTCTGAGCAAGCGCTCCCAGGGCAAACGAGCGATATCGCTTTCCTGCATGTGCCGCAGAACATCTTTCGCAAACAGAATACCAATAATCGTATCCCGGTCCCCGTCAGTGACCGGGAATCGCGAATGTGCAGAAGAAATCATGACCGGCAGAATATCGTCTAATGCTTGACTGACATCGACCGTTACCATCTGTGCACGTGCCACCATTACCTGTTCAACTTTGAGATCGGTGACCCGGGTCACCCCTTCCATCATTTGAAGAGTCTCATCGTCCAGCAATTCACGCGCTCGCGCTGCGTGCAACAGCCTGGACAACTGCTCGCGGGTGAACGGTATGCCGCGTAACCAATACAACAGGTGCTGGATGATGCGGGCACGCACCGAGCGCAGGACTTGTTGCCAGTGGCTCATGGATGTGGCATCCGGTCAGGAAACGCGATAGGGATTTGTGAACCCGAACCCTTGCAAAACGTCGCTTTCTAATCCCTCCATAACACCTGCATCACATTCACTCTGGTGATCGTAACCACACAAATGCAGGACACCATGAACAACCATGTGGGCCCAGTGTGCGGCAAGCGGCGTTTCAGAGCCGGCGACTTCGCGACGCAAGACTGCAGGGCAAACCAGGATATCGCCGAGTATGCCTGTGGTTATCCCAGGCGGATCATCGACTGGAAACGACAACACGTTGGTCGAACCGTGGTGTCCGCAAAACCGAAGATTAAACGAACTCATTTCTTCCTCCGAAACAACCCGCAATGTCAATTCGCCTCCAGGGTGTTCAGCGATGCTCAATGCCGCACCTGTCCACTGCTCAAAATCTTTCGCTGCCGGCAACTCCGGATCTGACACGACCACCTGCAAGTCGAGTTGCATTGTCACTGCCTATCGTCGCGATTCGTTAGGGCACGCGCCTCAAACACCTCGACGATACGCTGGACCAAAGGATGGCGAACAACATCCCGTGATACGAAACGAGTGACCGAAATACCCTCAATGTCAATAAGCGCCTCGGCCGCATAACGCAGACCTGATACCGTGCCTTTGGGCAAGTCGACCTGCGTAATATCCCCCGCGATCACTGCCTTCGAACCGTAACCGATTCGCGTCAGAAACATCTCCATCTGTTCGACGGTCGAGTTCTGTGCCTCATCCAGTATGATAAATGACTCGTTCAGTGTTCTACCCCGCATGTAAGCCAATGGCGCTAGTTCAATCACTCCCCGATCAAGCAGTTTTCCAACGCGGTCGAAACCAAGCATTTCATAGAGCGCATCGTAAAGTGGTCTGAGATACGGTTCGACCTTTTGCCCGATATCGCCTGGTAAAAACCCGAGGCGTTCACCAGCCTCTACCGCGGGGCGAACCAATATAATTCTGTCAACCTCGTTGTTTGCCAAGGCCTCGACCGCGCACGCCACAGCCAAATAAGTTTTTCCTGTCCCCGCTGGCCCAACCGAAAAATTGATGTCGTGGCCGGTGATGTTGCGAAGGTAATCTCGCTGATTACGGTTCTTTCCACGCACCTGTAACTTACGAAGCTGCACCACGACCTCGCTCGGATCGCGCCCCCCGGCCTGATCGTCATTGGGCAGTTGTGAAATCCTCATGTGTACGTTCTCATTGCTCAGAACGACGTCATCGCAGGTGTCGTCATAAAGCGCTTTGAGTACGTTGCGTGCGTTACCTACGTTATCTGCTTCACCGTCAATCAGAAATAAATGCCCGCGGTGGGAGATCTTGACGTCAAAACGTGCTTCGATCTGTTTGAGGTGAGTATTGTTTTGGCCGCACAACCCAGCGAGGCGTCGATTGTCCTCTGGGGCCAGCTGAAGTGTTTCTGGAGTCGTGACGGTTTTCAAGTGTAGCTGGGCACCCTCGCCGAACCTTCGCTGATCATCGCAAAATCACTTGCTCGGTTCGCAACCAGCCGAGCACGGAGAGAATTCGGCAGCGCTTCCGTGATATGGACATCAACAAAATGCTGCAATAAATCTGCCGGCCCGTCGAAATTAACCACACGGTTGTTTTCGGTACGTCCTGATAACTGGTTTGGATTCTTGCGGGCATATCCATCCACTAGGATGCGTTGCTCTGTTCCGACCATAGCGCGACTGGCCTGTTGCGCGGAAGCCCTCAAACGTTGCTGGATAATCGCCAGACGGCGCTGCTTTTCCGCATGGGTAATCCCATCAGTTAGATCTGCCGCCGGAGTACCCGGTCGCGCACTGTAGATAAAACTAAAAGACTGATCAAAACCAATACGGTCAATCAATGAAACAGTCGCTTCAAAGTCTTCTTCAGTTTCCCCAGGAAAACCGATAATGAAATCAGACGATAAGGACAAATCAGGTCGGCGCTCGCGCAACCGATGCACAATAGACTCGTAGTCCGCCACACTGTACTGACGTTTCATCAACTTGAGAATCCGATCAGATCCACTTTGTACCGGTAAATGCAGATGATTCACCAATGCGGGCAACCTCGTATACGCGTCGATCAGTGCTTCGGAAAAATCTATCGGGTGGGAAGTGATATATCGAATCCGCTCAATACCCTCGACAGCGGCAACATAATGCAACAACTCTGCGAAGTCCACGAGATCGCCGTTATGCCGTCTACCAGTGTAGGCATTAACATTTTGGCCCAGTAGAGTTACCTCGCGTACACCGTTTTGGGCAAGTTCAAAAACCTCCGTGATGACGTCGTCAAAAGTACGACTGAACTCCTCGCCACGAGTATAAGGCACAACACAGAAAGTACAGTATTTACTACACCCCTCCATCACCGAAACAAACGCCCGTGCACCCCGAGATCCGGGGATAGGCAGGTTGTCAAACTTTTCGATGCCAGGAAAACTGACATCAATCTGCGGCTTTCGCGCGGCGCGTGCTCTCTCAAGTAACTGCGGCACACGATGACAAGTCTGGGGCCCGAACACCAGGTCGACATAGGGTGCACGCTTGAGAATCTGATCTCCCTCCTGACTTGCAACACAGCCACCAACCCCGATAATCAAATCCGCGCGTTCGCGTTTTAATTCCTGCCATCGCCCCAACTGCGAAAACACTTTTTCTTGAGCTTTTTCGCGTATGGAACAGGTGTTAAGGAGCAACACATTGGCCTCTTCAGGATCATCGGTCAGCACCATGCCATGTGATTCCTGCAGAAGATCGGCGACACGATCCGAGTCATACTCGTTCATCTGGCAACCGAAGGTCTTTATATAGAGTTTGTCCGTCATCACTTGCCTTGTTATAAACCCAGAAGCATTGCGTACCACTGCAGTTTACAGACTTCAGTCCCAACGATCGTCACACACCTGAATCACACCATTGTTGATCCGTATTGGAAAGGTTTGCAATGGCTCGTAGGCCGGCGGAGCCTTAACTGCCCCTGTGCGAATATCGAAACGAGCTCCGTGCCGAGGACACTCGATTGCATCACCGACCAGGCAACCGCTAGCAATCTCGGCGCCATCGTGTGTGCAAACGTCCTCCAACGCACAGTATTCACCGTCAAGATTGAAAATCACCACCGAGATCCCGTCTACCTCCACGACCACACTTTGACGGTTCTCAATATCGCCAACTGGCGCCACATCGACCCACTCCGTCATTACGCCTAAAACATCCCCAGTTCAAGCCGTGCGGCTTCGGTCATTCGCTCTTGATCCCAAGGTGGGTCGAACACCAAGTCCACCTCGACACCGGTGATTCCCGTCACTCCTTTCGCGGCATTCTCTACCCATCCCGGCATACTCTCAGCAACCGGACAATTAGGCGAGGTTAATGTCATCTCCACCTCGACATGATTCGCCTCGTCGATTTCGATCCGATAGATCAACCCAAGATCGTAAATATTGACCGGAATTTCTGGATCATAAACTTCCTTTAAGGCGTCGATCACCTGGCCCCGCAGGACCGGCTCACCACCACCACGCACATCCGGGCCCGTCTCTTCGCCAGCATCCATCGTATCGGGTAGCCGATCCGGCTCGCCGGGCGAGGCAACAAACGCTTGTCCAAATTGATCCAACTTGTCCGTGTTCTCCATCGGTGTATAGCCCTCGTTATTCGGTTGTAATGTTTTCGTTGTTCTGGTGAAGCGCCGCCTGAACAGTGTGCCACGCCAGCGTTGCACACTTTACCCGAGCGGGATACGCGGCTACACCGCCCAGTACTTCGAGTTTTGAAAAATCCAGCTCCGCCGCAGGGCGCCCACCCTCTCCGGTCACCAGTTGATGGAAGGCAGAAAAATAGATATCTGCTTCGTCGGCGCTTCTTCCCTTGAGAGTCTCAGTCATGATCGAAGCCGATGCGGTAGAAATTGCGCAACCTCGGCCCTGAAAACTAATGTCCTCAATGATTCCTGCCTCGTTTAACTGTAGGTAAATCTGGACTTCGTCACCACACAACGGATTGACGCCTTGCGCTTTATGGTTGTGGCACTGTGGCATGCGAAAATTTCTCGGGTGCCGGTTGTGGTCCAAAATTACGGTTTGGTAGAGCTCTCTCAAGTCACTCATGCGCTCATCAAATCCTTGGTTCGTGCAATGCCGGCCAACAGCGCATCAACATCATCATAGTTGTTGTACATCCCGAACGAAGCACGCACGGTCGCGGCAACACCGAAATGCTCCATCACGGGCATCGCACAATGGTGCCCGGCGCGCACGGCAACACCCTCATGGTCAAGCACGGTACCTACATCGTGAGCATGAATGCCGTCAAGCGCAAATGACAGCACGGCAGCTTTATCAGGAGCGGTCCCGAAGACCCGCAACCCGGACACCGCGCTGGCTTGAGCCTGAGCATAATCCAGTAACGCCCTCTCATGCGCGGCGATCTGACCCAGCCCGTGTCCGCTGACGTAGTCAATCGCAGCGCCAAGTCCAACCGCCCCCGCGATGTGCGGTGTACCGGCTTCAAACTTATAGGGCAGATCATTGTAGGTGGTCTGCGCGAAACGCACCTGTTTGATCATGTCTCCCCCACCCTGCCAAGGCGGCATTGCCTCGAGTAGCGATTCCTTTCCATACAGGATTCCAAACCCTGTGGGTCCATATAGCTTGTGCGCTGAAAACGCGTAGAAGTCGCAATCGAGCGCCTGTACATCAACTGCCATGTGGGGCACCGCCTGTGCGCCATCGACCAACACCACCGCACCGGCGTCGTGTGCCAGACGGATCATCTCAGTCATAGGATTGATCGTACCCAGCGCGTTGGAGACGTGCGTCACCGCAACAATGCGAGTGTTATCAGACAACATCGTTCGATACTGATCCAGGTCGAGGACGCCGTTATCATGAAAAGGAACGACCTTTAATGTCGCGCCACTTAACTCACAAGCGATCTGCCACGGTACGATATTCGCGTGGTGCTCCATTTCAGTCACTAGGACCTCACTACCGATTGATAGGTTGGCGCGACCATAAGTCTGGGCGACAAGATTAATTGCAGCAGTCGTGCCACTGACATAGATGATCTCGCTGATCCGTGCAGCATTAAGGAGCGTGCGAACCTTCTCACGAACTGCTTCATAGGCTGCCGTGGCCCGCTGGCTGAGCGTATGCACCCCGCGGTGTACGTTGGAATGATCGCGCCGATAGTAATCGCTCACCGCCTGAGTCACGACCTCGGGTTTTTGCGCGCTTGCGCCACTGTCCAGATAAACCAATGGCCGTCCATGAATCTGTTGTTTGAGTATCGGAAAATCGGCGCGCACCGAGTCCACATCGAGCGCTACCGATGTCATTGATTGGTCGCTTTGCAACGTCTTAGCCAATGGAATTGATCGGTCGGTCAGTCTGTCAACATCATCTCGACGCGCGTGAGGAGGTGTTCTCGCAGGGAGTCTGGCGAGACCGCGAGCAATACATCGCTTGCAAACGCCTTAATTAATAATCGCTTCGCCATTTCCTCAGCAATCCCCCGAGAGCGCAGGTAAAACAGCGCATCCTTGTCCAATTGCCCGACGGTAGCCCCATGCGCGCACTTGACATCATCCGCATAGATTTCAAGTTGCGGTTTCGTGTCGATTTCAGCATCGCGGGAAAGCAAAAGATTCTGATTGCTCTGTTCGGACACTGTTTTCTGCGCATCCGGCTGCACAACGATACGGCCATGAAACACCGCGCGCGCTCGATCATCAAGCACGCCTTTGTAATGCTCGTGACTGATACAGCCCGGTTCATTGTGGAAAATCTGAGTGTGGTTATCGATATGCTGGCGGCCGCGAGCCAAGTACAGGCCGCGCAAATTGACCTCAGCCCCCGCACCATCGAGATCAACCCTCAGATCGTTGCGCACCAACCCTCCGGCAAGGGTTATTGCAAAAGCATCGAACCGACTGCCGCGCCCCAGCTTGGCAAACAGACCACCGATGTGGAAACTGTTCTTGCTCTCCTCCTGTAGCTGGTACAAGGTAAGGTGCGCATCCGCATCGACGATCACCTCTGTCACCACATTTGTCAGTGTCCGCTGAGCACCGATAGCAACGTATCGTACCAACACCTGCAGCCGTGAGCCCTTTCCAGCCACCACCAGATTGCGTGGCTGCGCCATCGTAGATTCAGTCGCGGCACTTGCAACAAATACAATCTCAAGCGGTTTATCGAAGACCTGGCCGGGCGCGATCTCTACGACCAAACCGTTACCGAGAAACGCCGAATTCATCGCGGTAAATCCGTGTGGATCAGGCACTAGATTCTTACCAAGGTAAGGCTCTAACCGACTGGGATCGGAAACCAGCAAGTCAGCCAGACTGCTCACACGGAGTCCATCTGGCATAAGGGTGCCATCGGACAAGTGCGGAATTGGAATCCCATTCACCACCACGAACCGATAACACTCCAAAGAGGGAATTGCCGTGCGAGCAACAAAAGCAGCATCCACATCGCACGGGCCGATCGGTCCCATCTCGAAGGGCTTTTTCAGCAACGACTGAACGTTGGTGTAACGCCAATCTTCGTCGCGAAGGCTGGGGAATCCTGCATCCCGAAGCCGCTCGACGCCCCCGTCGCGCAGTTCCACCAGCCACGGCAAGTCAGGCGCAGGCAACTTCGACTCGAGCCGCTGCTGTGCGGCGAGGTAATCAACCACTGCTTGTGCCGTCATTGAACTAGGCTACCGAATGGCCAGCGCCACTATCGGCCGGTTCCTCTAGCCAACCATAACCATGTTCTTCGAGTTCGCGCGCGAGATGCTTATCGCCTGACTTCACGAAACGACCATCAGATAACACATGGACATGGTCAGGCTCAATGTAATCCAGTAGCCGTTGATAATGAGTCACCAGCAAGATCGAACGATCGCCCCGGCGCAAAGCATTAACGCCGCTGGCAACGACTTTCAGCGCGTCAATATCAAGCCCAGAATCGGTCTCATCAAGAATAGCCAGCCGTGGTTCAATCATCGCCATCTGGAAAATTTCGTTACGCTTTTTCTCACCACCAGAAAATCCGCAGTTAACCGGGCGATGCAGAAATTCTTCCTTCATTTCAATCAACTGCAATTTCTGCCGCACCAGTTTTAGGAAGTCGATCGCATCCAGTTCGCTCTCGCCGCGATGTTTGCGTTGCGCGTTGACCGCTTCCTTGATCAAATAGACGTTAGTCACTCCAGGAATCTCAACGGGATATTGAAAAGCAAGGAACACCCCTTCGCGGGCGCGTTCTTCTGGTGTCAGGGCGAGCAAATCATGGTCACCGTAGGTCACGCTGCCGCGCATCACGTCATACCCCTCACGACCAACAAGCACATTCGCCAAGGTGCTTTTGCCAGACCCATTGGGTCCCATGATCGCGTGCACTTCGCCCGCCGCGACATCCAGGTTAATGCCTTTGAGAATGGGTTTCCCACCCACCTCTACCATTAGGTCGGAAATACTGAGCATAGATAAAGAACCGGCTAAGAGTGGTTGCTTGCTGCTAGCACATCAGCCAACAGCGCCTTCAAGACTAATACCCAGTAACTTCTGGGCTTCTACCGCAAACTCCATTGGCAACTCTTTGAATACTTCTTTACAGAAGCCGTTGACAATCATTGATATCGCGTCCTCTTCGGACAATCCCCGTTGGCGACAATAAAACAACTGGTCTTCACCGATCTTAGTGGTGGTTGCCTCATGCTCAACGATCGCCGTTGGGTTTTTGACCTCGATATACGGATAGGTGTGAGCGCCGCATTGGTCGCCCATCAACAGCGAATCACATTGCGAGTAATTCCGCGCCCCTTCAGCTCCTTTGATGATTTTCACCAAGCCGCGATAAGTGTTCTGGCCGCGACCCGCAGAAATACCTTTGGAAATGATCGTGCTGCTAGTGTTCGAACCGATATGCACCATCTTAGTACCGGTATCGGCCTGTTGGCGATTATTCGTCAGGGCAACAGAGTAGAACTCGCCAATCGACTCGTCACCCTCCAGCAAAACACTTGGGTATTTCCAGGTAATCGCCGAACCGGTTTCCACCTGCGTCCAAGAGATCTTGGCCCGCTTGCCACGGCAAGCACCCCGTTTGGTCACGAAATTGTAAATGCCACCGCGACCTTCAGCATCCCCGGGATACCAGTTTTGCACCGTTGAGTACTTTATCTGGGCACCTTCCATCGCCACCAATTCAACCACTGCGGCATGCAACTGGTTTTCGTCTCGCATCGGCGCAGTACAGCCTTCGAGATAACTCACGTAACTCCCCTCTTCTGCCACAATCAACGTCCGTTCAAACTGCCCTGTGTTGATGGCATTGATTCGGAAATAAGTCGACAACTCCATCGGGCAACGAACTCCCTTGGGCACATAGACAAACGATCCGTCACTGAACACTGCTGAATTCAACGCGGCGTAGTAATTGTCGCCCCGCGGCACCACAGCGCCGAGATATTGCTTCACCAAGTCGGGGTGATCGCGCACTGCTTCTGAAAATGGACAGAAAATAACGCCCGCCTCAGCCAAATTTGCTTTAAAAGTAGTCGCTACCGACACACTGTCAAACACAGCGTCAACCGCCACTCCAGCCAGCGCTTTTTGTTCCTGCAATGGAATGCCGAGCTTCTCGTAAGTTTCAAGTAACTTGGGATCAACTTCATCTAAACTTTTTGGTGCATCCTCAGGACTGCGTGGCGCCGAGTAGTAACTAATCGCCTGCAAGTCGATTGGTGGGTAATCAACATGTGCCCAACTTGGCTCTACCATCGTCTGCCATCGACGGAACGCCTCTAATCTCCATTCAAGCATGAAAGGAGGCTCGTTCTTCTTGGCCGATATCGCACGAACGACCTGCTCGTCCAAACCGGGCGGCAAGGTGTCAGATTCGATATCCGTGACGAACCCTTCCCTATACTCCCGATCCACTAAAGCGCTAATTTCTGCTGTCGCTGAACTCATATGCTATCTACCTTCGATCCTAGGTTTTGGTTGTTAGCGTCACTCACCACACAATCAACCCCATGCGTTTATGGTCATTAAGTGGGCGTGAGCTCGTCGTGAATGAACGCCACCTTGCGTGAGACATTTTCTTCCTTGCCCTGACGACGACTGTCCTGCCGCTCGGCAACCTGCTGAACCCCCGGTTCACGAACGAGCTTGCCTAAACTAATATCATCGAGAAATTCGTAGATTTTCCCGCTGAGGCTGCTCCACAGTTCATGTGTGAGGCATCGCTCACCGTCTTGACAATCTGTCTTTCCGCCGCAGCGAGTAACGTCGACTTTCTCATCTACTGCGGTGATGATTGCAGCGACGGAAATCTGGTCCATCTCCTTGGCCAAGCGGTAACCACCGCCAGGTCCACGAGTGCCTTTAACGAGACCGGCTCGTCGCAACCGTGAAAAAAGTTGCTCAAGATAAGACAGCGATATTGCTTGGTTAGTCGCGATGTCCTGCAAAGTCACCGGCCGGCGAGACTGGTGTATTGCAAGGTCCAGCATCGCGGTCACGGCATACCGACCCTTAGTGGTGAGTTTCATATTAGCTCCTGGTTTGTCGGGGTTAGAGAGATCTAATATACAAAAGATATATAAGATGGTCTCTGGCTTCTAACACGACAGTCCCCGATTAGATGACCTTTGGTAATGATCCCAGCTAAATAACCAACCCACAGTATAAGGATTTAAGCCCTTAAAACCAAGTGGGGCAGTATGATATTAGGGCTTAATCTATTGAAAAAAAGAGGTTATCGGTTGCGGCGAATCCAATTCACACCAATAACCAGCGCACCGACTACCAGCATCACCAGTCCCGCAGAGTTCTGTACGTCTAGCCATCCTACCGACCCGCGCAACTGAACAAGGCCGGCGCCCAGCAGGACGATACCGGCCAACGTACCCATCAGACGGCGCTCGAAACGACGCATCTGGCGATCGATTTCCCGCGCTAAGAGAGCTTCATTCTCCGCCGGTCCTGCCGGGCGCGTATAGCGTCGAATCATTGTCTCCATCGCGCTTGGTAATTCATCCAGCAAAGGCACCAATCGTGGAAAATCGCGGCGTATGCGCCTGATCAAGGCAGGTGGGCCGACTTCTTGACGCATCCACTCCTCAAGAAATGGCTTCGCGGTCTCCCACAGGTCCAGTTGCGGATATAACTGCCGCCCCAGCCCCTCAATGTTCAACAGTGTCTTTTGCAAAAGCAGGAGCTGCGGTTGGACCGGCATATCAAATCGGCGCGCCGTTTGAAACAGGCTAACAATGAGGCGACCAAAAGAAATCTCGCTGATGGGGCGAGCAAAGATTGGCTCACAAACTGTGCGAATCGCAGCCTCAAACTCATCAGCACGCGTGCCAGCCGGCACCCAACCGGCGCGAATGTGAGCCTCGGCCACCGCTCGGTAATCCCGATTGAAAAACGCGAGTAGGTTTTCTGCCAGGTACCGCTTATCACTCGCTGCAAGAGTGCCCATGATGCCGAAATCGACGGCTCGATACTGGCCTTTGTCACTGACGAAGATATTTCCCGGGTGCATATCGGCATGAAAAAAACCATCCCGAAACGCTTGAGTGAAAAATATCTCTACCCCGTTGTACGCAAGTTCACGCATGTCAATACCGGCTCGATGGAGTGCCGCCACATCGCGGATGGGAATGCCATAAACCCGCTCCATGACCATAACCGTCTGGCGGGTGTGGTCCCAGTAAACGGCCGGCACCATTATTAAATCTGATCCCTCGAAGTTCTGCCTCAACTGACTAGCGTTAGCCGCTTCACGCATCAAGTCGAGCTCATTGTGAAGAGTCTTTTCGTATTCATTAACCACCTCAACAGGCCGCAGTCGACGACTCTCCGGCCAGAAGCGTTCTGCCAAATGCGCCAACCCATAAAGGACCTCGACATCTCGATCGATCACCGCTTGAATTCCGGGCCGAAGCACTTTGACAACCACGTCACTTCCGTCAAGAAGGAGGGCATGGTGCACTTGCGCCACTGACGCCGAAGCGATTGGTTGACGGTCAAACTCAGCGAAATGTGCATCAAGCGGCTCACCGTAGGCCGCCTCGATCATCTCGATTGCTTGCTCACCGGGAAACGGTGGTACGTCATCTTGTAGACGCGCTAACTCCACCGCGATGTCCTCTGGAAGCAGGTCCGGGCGAGTCGACAGCACCTGGCCAAACTTGACAAAAATCGGGCCCAATTGCTCCAGGGCTTGACGCAAGCGTGCACCCTGTGACGCATCGCACCGACGCTGCCAGAACGCCGGGAAAAAGAACAACAGCGCCTTGTACTGTCGAAATACATGCTGCTCGCTCAACAGTTCGTCCAAACCATAACGAAGCAACACGTTAACAATCCGCCATACACGGAAAGACTGTCGGACCCCTGTCATGGTGTCCGTACCCGGTGGATTCGCGGTGATAGCCGATCGATGCGCACACTCAAGCGCTCGACATCATCGCGTAAGCGCTCGACTTCCACCTGGTGTTGCTGATACCGGAGCCGCGTGGGCAACAGGCGTTTTTCTTCAGTAAGGATCTCACCAACCGTATCAGTGACTGACGTACGAGCAGTGGCTAACCAGTCACGCAAGCTTCGCACACCGACACCTGCTTTTCTGGCCAGAAAGTCGCCAACAATCCGGGATAGTGCTTCTTCCCAATCCGGATCAAACGCCTGTAATAAGGTTTTCATCGCGCGCGCCAACTCGACATCCCCCGACATCGTAATGCGGCGATCCCGCATGACGGTCTCTGGTGAGGCAGTCACACCAAGCATCGCAAGATCAAAGACACCGCCTTCGATCACGAGGTCTGGCGCTCTGCCCGGCTGTTCCACGATCTGGAGGCGAGCACCCGAAACTCGTGCGTAGACCGTGGTATTGATGCCGGCCAGCGACACTCCGAGCAGTTTCCCATCCAAAGGCCCCATCAGGGCAGCGGCCTCCGGATCCATTGCCAGCACACGATTGAGTGCCAATATCAACGCTGCCATATTCACGCCAATTATCGATGATTTCTCATGCCCATTTAGCGCCGCGTATCAGTATCGAAACCCAATGTGCAACGCGACAATGCCCCCGCTCAAGTTGAAGTACCGAACATCCTCAAACCCAGCCTCCATCATTAAGCTCGATAGCGTTGCCTGATCAGGATGCCGACGAATGGACTCGACCAAATACTGGTAACTACCCGCATCACCGGTGACCGCCTTACCTAAACGGGGAATGAGGGCAAACGAAAAAGCATCGTATATGGAAGCCAACGCCCTGGACGTTGGGTGAGAAAACTCCAAAACGACGATTCGTCCACCCGGCCGCAACATCTCGAACATGGATGCCAACGCCCGATCGATTCGGGTTACATTGCGCAATCCGAATCCAATGCTGACGCAGTCAAAGTAACCCGGGGTAAAAGCCAGTCGCTCAGCATCGGCGATAGCGTAACTGATGGTGGCAACAAAACCGGCGTCGAGCAAACGGATTCGACCCTGTTGCAACATCGCGGGATTGATATCGGTAACGAATACTCGTCCACTGGAACCGACCCGCTGCGCAAATCTCCGGGCCAAGTCACCACTTCCGGCCGCCACATCGAGTACCCGGTGGCCTTCGCGTATCCCGCTCTGACCAACAGCAAAATCCTTCCAGCGTCGATGACTACCAAGCGACATCAGGTCATTCATTAAGTCGTAGCGTTCCGCCACTGAGCGAAAGACATCAGCGACCATTGAAGCTTTTTCTGTTTCACCAACGCGTCGAAAACCAAAATGCGTATCGCGCTTGTCGTCCTGGGAAGTGTCCATGGCATCCACTAGTCAGACTTGGGTTCCTTACGAACATAGCCGGCCGAGGTTAGTCGATTGAGATAAGTCTGCCAGTAGTCGGTCTGATGTTGACCGAGCTCATAGAAGGTTTCCCAAGAGTACAGACCGGTAGAATGGCCATCATCAAAGTGCAGCCGCACCGCATAGGCGCCAACCGGCTCAATCTTGTCTATGCTGACCCACTCCTTTCCGGTCTGGAGTACCTCCTGCCCAGGCCCGTGTCCCCGCACCTCAGCCGAAGGCGAGAACACCCGCAGATATTCACAAGACAACTCATAGCGACAGCCATCATCGAATGCAATTTCAAGCATTCGGGATTGCCGGTGCAATCGCAACTCGGTTGGTTTCGGTTTATCACTCATTCGTTTAGTGCGCGGATAAATCCCCCGGTTACGCTACATGCCCATGTTCAATTGACCTGCTAACGCGTCAACCGGACTGTAACCAACCGGCCACCTCCTCAGCGAAGTAGGTCAAAATTCCATCGGCGCCTGCACGCTTGATCGCCAGCAGCGTTTCAATAATGGCGCTACGGCGGTCGAGCCAGCCCTGATCTGCCGCAGCACACAACATCGAATATTCACCACTGACCTGATACACGAACGTCGGAACACCCAACTCAAACTTAATGCGGTGAACAATATCCAGGTAAGGTAATCCAGGTTTCACCATGATCAAGTCCGCACCTTCGAGAAGATCGAGTTCCGCTTCGCGTAGCGCTTCGTCCGTATTGGCCGGGTCCATCTGGTAAGACAATTTGTCAGCCTGCCCCAGGTTAGCGGCTGAACCCACAGCATCTCGAAACGGTCCGTAGAAAGCCGACGCGTACTTAGCAGAATAAGCCAGAATGCTTGTATTAACATGTCCCGCCTGCTCGAGTGCATCTCTGATCGCACCAACACGCCCATCCATCATATCCGAGGGTGCAACAATCTGAGCCCCGGCGTCGGCATGACACAGGGCCTGGCGGACTAGAATTTCAATGGTTTCATCGTTTAGTACGTAACCTGCTTTACTGAGAACCCCGTCCTGGCCGTGACTGGTGTAGGGGTCCAACGCAACGTCAGTAATAATACCGAGTTCTGGGCAGTGCTTGCGTAATGCTCGAACCGTGCTCGGCACCAAACCGTCTGGATTAAAGGCTTCCTCAGCGGTCGGTGATTTTTTTCCCGGTGGCACGACCGGAAATAACGCGACCGCTGGAATACCCAGATCGTGGAGATCCCTCGCTTTTTCTATCACCAAATCGGCAGTCAGCCGATCGACTCCCGGCATTGATGGGACTGCTTCTCGACGGCCTTCGCCCTCATGAACGAAGAGCGGCTGAATCAGGTCGTCGCAACGCAAGGCTGATTCGCTAACCAATGCCCGGCTAAACGAATGGCGGCGTAAGCGTCGCATCCGCAGCCGTGGGAATTGGCTATTAACCATTTGCGATTACCGCGGTTTAGTCCGCCCACCAGAACGGGCAGTTTGCTTTTTCTGCACCGCAGTTTTCGTGGTTTTTCCTCTGGCCGCCGCCTTTGGCTTCGCTTTGGCGGCCACCGGCTTCTTCACTGCTTTTTTCTTGATGACCGCCTTTGGCTTCGCTTTGGCGGCCACCGCCTTCTTCACTGCTTTTTTCTTGATGACCGCCTTTGGCTTCGCTTTTGCAGCTGCCGGCTTCTTCTTCACTTTCGCGCGCTCAACGGCACCGCCACTGATAACTCGGGACGTCAACGACGGCGAGCGTGTCATCACGTCACCCGCCGATACCTTCTTGTCAAATGGCCGGATGTCCGCATCAATCACGCTACAGATGGTCTCAAACACCTGGGCGGTATCATCTTCGACCTGAACCGTACGCAATTTCTGCTGCGCACGGAAGTAATCGATCAGGGGCTCCGACTCAACGAGGTAAGCGTCGAGTCTCTTAGAAAAAGTCTTCGCTTGATCATCGGAGCGGCGCGTCAAAGTTGCGGAACCACACTGATCACACACACCACGTTTTTCAGTTGGTATGAAATAACGATTAAAAATCGCGCCACAATCACCGCAGGTAATACGACCGGTCACCCGTTTCAGCAGGTGCTCAGGCTCGATGCAAAAATTCAGAGCCAATTGCAGGGGGCGATCCATCCAACTCAAACGAGTATCAAGCTCCTGTGCTTGCGGTATGTTTCTTGGAAACCCGTCCAGGATGAATCCGCGTCGGCTATCAGGCGCGCGCAGATTGTCAGTCACCGCATCGATAACAATGCCATCAGACACTAACTGTCCAGCCTTGAGACTAGCTGACACCCGCTTGCCCAACTCATTATCCGCCTCCACAGCGGCCCTGAGGATGTCGCCTGTTGAAATCTGGGGAACCCGGTAATGGGCAGATAACAGCTTGGCCTGTGTACCCTTACCCGATCCTGGTGCGCCTAGTAATACAATTCGCATCGTGGTCTAAGCAATCCTGAGCCGTCGTCAACCTAGCGACCGGAAATCCGTGCCGCCCGGCTAATTTTATGAAAAAAGGGGGCGTACACTACTGCGGTGAAGATTCAGGTGTCAATGGCATCGCTTGAATTATCAACATTTACCCCCGAGATTGACTCCAGAAGCGGTAAAATACTCCACCAGTAGCGTGAGCAGCGCTTGCGTAACTCGTTCCTGGCAACTGTACCTGTTGAACCCCTATGAGCGAAACCCGGGGCTTTTGGTGACACACCCCACCATCAGATTCACCAACTCCTTTGCAATGACTATAAAAAGCCCATCACGGGTTACTTGGCCCGATACCGAAGTCCGCCCAGGGTCGGCGAGAGAAACGGTATGGAGTGTCCGACAGTATTCTGGCCCACTCGTCAAGCCAATTTCGTAGTGCTTTGGGTTGAGAATACAGGTTATCGATCAGAATCCTTCTTCAGACCCCACGAGCAGTGTGGCGCGGGCCATTTGGAGTATGCGACGCTTAAAAAGATGCGTTGCGGCACTACTCACGGTGCAATCAGACCATGAACGAGAAGGCGTTTTTTCTGACTATAGTGGACGTACCTTAACGATCGCCGCCGGTAAACTACGCTTTGACACAATGGAGCTCACCGCCTCATTCAGATAAACGATAGGAGTCTTGGCCATGACAAAACGACAAAATATCTTCTATGCGCAATCCGGTGGGGTTACGGCGGTGATTAATGCGAGTGCTTGTGGCGTTCTCGAGACAGCCGCCAAACACAAGAAAGCAATCGGCCGTGTTTATGCCGGCCGCAACGGCATCATCGGCGCCTTAACTGAAGATTTAATCGATACCAGCCGAGAGACCAAACAAGCCATATCGGCTCTGCGTTACACGCCCGCTGGCGCTTTCGGCTCCTGCCGATACAAGTTGAAGGGGCTTAACGAGAATCGGGCCCAATATGAGCGTTTGATCGAAGTATTCGAGGCCCACAATATCGGCTATTTCCTATACAACGGAGGGGGAGATTCCGCTGACACCTGCCTTAAAGTATCGCAGTTATCGAAAAATATGGGGTTCCCGATTCAGGCGATCCATATACCCAAGACCGTAGACAATGACTTACCGATGACCGACAACTGCCCTGGGTTTGGGTCCGTTGCAAAGTACATCGCCATCTCTACACGCGAAGCGAGTTTCGATGTCGCGTCGATGGCGAAGACCTCTACTAAGGTTTTCGTTCTCGAGGTCATGGGTCGACACGCCGGCTGGATCGCAGCGGCTGGGGGCATGGCCGCAGACGGCGACAATGATATACCCATTCTGATCCTGTTCCCGGAAGTTCCGTTCGAGCGGCACCGCTTTATGGCAGCAGTGAAACAAAAGGTAAAAACATACGGTTACTGCTCTGTGGTCGTATCCGAAGGTCTACGTGATCACCAAGGGAGGTTTCTCTCGGACCAAGGATTGCGCGATGCGTTCGGCCACGCTCAACTCGGGGGCGTAGCTTCAGTCATCTCAACGATGGTCAAGGACGATCTGGGTCTTAAATATCACTACGCTGTCGCTGACTACCTGCAACGGTCTGCACGTCATATCGCATCACTGACTGATGTTTCGCAAGCCTATGCCGTGGGCCAAGCTGCGGTGGAACTGGCCCTGCGAGGCAAAAATTCCATTATGCCCAGTATCGTCCGCACGTCGAACAAGCCTTATCGCTGGCGCATCGGTGAAGCCAAATTGAGCCGCGTCGCTAACCGCGAAAAGATGATGCCGGCGAGTTTCATCACACGCGACGGTTTCGGCATTACCCAGCGCTGCCGGACATACCTCGAACCATTGATGAAAGGCGAAGATTATCCACCCTACCGTAACGGTCTACCACGCTACGTCAGACTGAAAAACACGGCTGTACCGAAAAAACTGAAGACTCCCTTTGCGCTCTGAAATCGCATACGACATTCACTTTCGACAAACGCCCAAACCATTGTACACAAGAGTCAATCGGAGGCTATGGTTTCGATGTGAGCACGAGGCGATAATCGGTAGGTCGATGACTAGTACTTAAACTCTAGCCATCAACGTTGCGGCAATCCCATTGACGAACACGAATGCATTAAATATGGACCCAAAAGTAATTCCGACTCAGTTGCACAGGGTGAAAACTGAACCCTACTACGCTTCGCAGGGGAGCGAGATTGAGCTATTTGAAGCCGCTTACCGTAACCAGATACCAATTCTCTTAAAGGGACCGACGGGCTGCGGAAAAACCCGTTTCATGGAACACATGGCTTTCCGTCTTTCCCGACCTTTGGTGACGGTGTCCTGTCACGACGACCTGACTGCCTCGGACCTGGTCGGGCGCTTTCTGATCGTCGGGGGGGAAACCCAATGGGTCGACGGCCCGTTAGCTCAAGCAGTGCGCTACGATGCATTGTGCTACCTCGACGAAGTGGTTGAGGCACGCAAGGACACCACGGTTGTGATTCATCCCCTTGCCGATGAGCGGCGGGTACTGCCGATTGAAAAGACCGGTGAGTTATTGCGGGCCACCGAGGCTTTTGGGCTGACGATTTCCTATAACCCCGGATATCAAAGCGTATTAAAAGATCTCAAGCCAAGCACGCGGCAGCGCTTTGTCGCCATTGAGTTCGGGTACCCCAGTGCTGAACTCGAAACAAAGATCGTTGTTCGTGAATCCGGCGTGGACGAGAACACCGCCGCTTTGCTGGTTAAGTACGCTGCCATGACACGCAATCTGAAGGGGAACGGGTTGGAAGAGGGCGCCAGTACCCGCTTGCTCGTTCATGCCGGCAAACTAATGGTCAGCGGGGTTGACTCACGTATCGCCTGTCAGGGCGCTATTGTAGAATCACTCACCGATGAACCGGAGATGCTCGCTGCAGTAAACGAACTCGCCACATCGCTTTTCTGACGCTATCCAGAATGCTGACTACTCGCGAGGCACGATCAACCGCGGTTTACTTGCTTTTGAACGCACTCGGTCGATAGCTCGATTCACTAGTCGGTTGCGCAGCATATATAACAGGCACCATCGTTTGCCGGGAAAATCCATCAAGGCCAACCCCATCAACATCGTGAGAATCCCCTGACCTGGCAATACCAACATAGCAAGGCCGAGCAATAAGAGAATCCAGCCGGCAATATTTCTCGCAAGAGCCCCCATCAGCGGCCGAGCCCAGTGTCCTTGGGGACCCACCGCAGGATCGCGCCGAGTAACAAAGTAGTCTGCAGGCATCCGGGTCAGAGCCACGATGACTAAACTGGCGTACAAAAGGGCCAACCCGACCGACCCGATCGTAATCAAAGTAACCATCGCGGGATGTTGTTGAATCCAGTCAAGAACAAGGGACAGGCTAACCATCGGGTTACAAGAGAAATTGTCGGGAGTCGAGTACATCATGCCGTAGCCGCGACACTGCCGCAACGTCGGATCGCTCGCTAACAACCGGAATTACAATGACAGCTTTCCAGTCTTGAACATTTTTGATCCCAAGTTATGAAACGCATCGCAACACCACTAACCAGCGGGCTGATCGAAGAGCGCCTCGATGAAATACTCGACGCGGTTCTTTCCTCGCGCCGCACGACCACCGAACCCGCACACGCGTTAGCCAAACGCAATCGCCCTGAGCAGGATTTCATATTTTACTGGCTCGGCGTGATCATCCGCACCAATTCAGAAATGGGGTTCCAATTTGTCAGTCACGCATCGCGGGCATTTGAATTGATGGATTTCGAAGGGGTTGAAGCCTGGATTATCGACGCCATGGACATTTACGACCGGCGCGGCCTTTACCCGGGTAGCGAAGCCTTTTCCAACGCCCAGCTTTTCGCCGCCGAGTATGCGTTGAGGCACCGTCGAGTTGAACTCCAACAGATTAATGGGATTCTAGACCGTTATGTCTGTGGTCTGTCGGGTCGAAACCTCCATCTGCAAGAGGGTGATGACACCTTCACTGACACAGAAACATTGTTTCTGCCTCCCGAGGTCACACAGTACAGTGGCTCACAACAAAATTTCCTGTTGTATAAAGCAACAGCCACCCACCTGTGGGCACAAACTCGCTATGGAACCTTCAAACGAAATGCGCCGGGTGATGCTTTGTTGTCTGAAAAGCTCAATCGTTTTTCCGATCCGGAACAAGCCCGGGCACTGTTCTCAAGACTCGAAGCTCACCGTATCGATGCCTGTGTGCGCCGTGATTTTCCCGGCATGGCGCGTGACCTTCAAGCGCTCACCCTCGATACAAACACAGCGGACAGTAATCTCGATCTGCAACAGGCAATGGTTGCACTTGAATCGTCAGGCACCACGGTGGAAGACACCCTGCGGTGGGTTGCACAATGCCTTGGCCGGAATGTCGTCGTGCCAAATCCGTTACCTTGGCAGGGCGTGTTGAAACTTGAGCAAGCCGAAGCTGTCCTCGCGATGCGCATCGAACACGAACGGGAAATGCTCAGCGCACGCTTATCCGTAATGCTTGACGAACAGACGGACGAATCGGACGAAGAAGACAAACGGCGATTTCAACTCCACGACCCACAAAACCAAGACAGCGACGAAGCAGTAATGCTTGATCTTGATGGCGAAGCGATTAAATCAACACCAGAAGTAGCGCAACTGTTGACCTCTATTTTGCAAGACTTCCAACACATCCCTCCGGAGTATCTTGCTGCTGCCGGTGCTAGCCGGGCCGACGCATCGCAATGCGTCTCGCCACCTGATAACGATAGCACCTCCACTCGCAGTTCAGATACCACCGATGCGTCCAACGTCATGCACTACCCTGAATGGGATTTTCGGCGACGCCACTATCGCAAGAACTGGTGCGCTTTACGCGAGATAGAGATGCACCCGTCATCGGAACCGTTTGTCGAGCAAACGCTCACCCGATATCGCGGACTGGTGGTCGCCCTAAGGCGGACGTTCGAGGCCTTGCGCGACGGCAATAAGCGACTGCGCCATCAAATCAGTGGTGACAACATCGACCTAGAGGCTCTCATTACCGCTCACGCGGACGCTGCCGCAGGCCATGAGATGTCAGACCAATTATTCACTCAACATCGTCGTATAGACAGAGACATCGCTGTCATGTTCATGGTTGATGTCAGCGGCTCAACCAAGGGCTGGGTTAACCAAGCAGAGCGAGAAAGTCTAGTCCTGTTATGCGAAGCACTTGAAATCCTGGGTGATCGCTACGCGATTTATGGTTTTTCCGGAATGACCCGAAAACGTTGCGAACTGTATCGAATCAAACGGTTCGATGATGATTATGGGGCAGACGTGCGGGCCAGAATTTCTGGAATAAAACCACAGGACTACACGCGGATGGGTGTCATCATCCGCCACCTAACCCGTTTGCTCAATACGGTAGAAGCACGTACCCGTTTGCTGATCACCCTGTCGGACGGCAAACCGGATGACTACGACGGCTATCGGGGCGAATACGGTATCGAGGATACTCGCCAGGCGTTGCTGGAAGCCAAGCACACAGGCGTCCATCCGTTCTGCATTACCATCGACCACAGGGGTCACGATTACCTACCCCACATGTACGGCGCGGTCAACTACACGGTTATCGCAGATGTCCGCCAGTTGCCCGTGCGAGTGTCAGATATCTATCGCAGACTCACAGCTTGATGCATTCGGGAGGACCGAAAATGAGCATTTTTCAGGCTCCACGATACAATAGTTGACCAACACAAGATGTAGGGATTAATCTCGCCTTGAAGCCACAACATATTGTGTTTTTAACGCTGGGTCGGCGAAACACAAGGTGGCGGATACTCTGAACGAAATCCGTTATACAGACGTCCACTTTCGCCCCCCGGCAAAGGTGACCGGGTAGCAGTACCGCTTACGTTAAGGAACGACGCCACATGAAAATAGCAAATCTCAAACAATCAGAATCGAGCGTCACATCAATTTCCTTCCAGTTGGCTTCCACTGATATCTGGGATAAGAAATACCGGCTTAAGACAAAAGACGGTGAGGTCCTGGATGCCACTATCGACAATACCTTTGAGCGCGTCGCCAGCGCTCTGGCCGATGTTGAAGACACTCCGGAAAAACGCGCCCACTGGCGAGAGAAATTTCTTTGGGCGTTGCGCAACGGCGCGATTCCCGCAGGACGCATTATCTCGAACGCCGGGGCACTGGAACACAAACCGGCAACCAGCACCATCAACTGCACTGTATCAGGTACCGTACCCGATTCGATGAACGGCATTCTTTCGGCTGTCCACGAGGCCGGCCTCACACTCAAAGCGGGCTGCGGCATTGGTTACGAATTTTCCACCCTGCGACCCAAAGGAGCCTTTGTCAGTGGCGCCGGCGCCTACACCTCTGGCCCGATGTCCTTCATGGATATCTTTGATGCCATGTGCTTTACGGTGTCTTCTGCCGGGGGTCGGCGAGGTGCACAAATGGGCACATTCGACATCACGCACCCGGATATTGAGGATTTTATTACGGCCAAAAGGGAAGATGGACGACTGCGCCAATTCAACCTTTCGTGCCTTATCACCGATGAGTTTATTCATGCAGTGAAGAACAATACCGACTGGAATCTAGTGTTTCCCGCAACTCCAGCGGAACGGGAAGATGGCTCCAGTACCATTGTCTGGCGTGCCTGGCCGGATCACACCGGTTATACCGTCAATGCCGAAGGCAAAGTGGCGTGTCGTATCTATAAAACGATCCCGGCGAAAAAGTTGTGGGACCTGATCATGAGCTCGACATATGACTATGCTGAGCCCGGGTTCGTCCTGATCGATCGCATCAACGAGATGAACAACAACTGGTTTTGCGAAGACATCCGCGCAACCAACCCCTGCGGCGAACAACCGCTACCCCCTTATGGTAGCTGTCTGCTCGGGTCGGTTAACCTAACCAAGTTTGTTGAACATCCGTTCACCGATCAATCGAGCTTTAATTGGGAACGGTTTAGCCACGTCGTCGCCGTTTTTTCCCGCATGCTGGATAACGTCGTTGATGTACACGGGTTACCACTGGGTCGCCAAGGTGACGAGATTCTATACAAGCGTCGTCATGGCATGGGGTTTCTCGGCCTCGGCTCGACCTTCGTGATGCTGCAAATGAAGTACGGGGATGAAACTTCCCTCGAGTTCACAGACCGCGTGGCGCGAACGATGGCTGAAGTCGGATGGGAAACGGGGATTGAGCTAGCACAGGAAAAAGGTGCGGCGCCAATTATGCTCGACACATTCGAAGTCACAGCAGAGATGTTGCTAAAACGGCCCCAGATGAAGCGCGATGGTTACCAAATCGGGGACAAAGTACGCGGCGCCATATTGATGGCGAAATACAGTCAGTACATGCAGCAGTTCCCCGATGCCCTTACAGATCGCATCGCAAAGCATGGCGTGCGGTATAGCCACCACACATCGATCGCGCCAACAGGCACGATCAGCCTGTCGATTGGCAATAATGCAAGCAATGGTATCGAGCCCTCATTCGCCCATGTCTACAGTCGGAACGTCATCCAGGAAGGTCGAAAAACCAAGGAAAAGATTGATGTTTTTTCCTATGAACTGCTGGCATACCGACAACTCATTGACGCCAATGCCGGTCCCGCTAAGAGCCACGAAAATGCGCTGCCCGATTACTTCCAGACAGCCGACTCGATCACACCGAAGCAGCATGTCGACGTCCAGGCCGCGGCCCAGAAATGGGTGGATTCTTCCATATCCAAGACAGCTAACGTGCCCAGCGGCTTCCCCTTCGAAGATTTCAAAGACATCTACCTCTACGCGCACGCAAAAGGACTTAAAGGTTGCACTACGTTTCGCTTCAACCCGAAGGCCTTTCAAGGTGTGCTGGTCAAGGAAGAAGACCTACACAACACGCTTTATCGCTTTACACTAGAAAATGGCGAGACTGTCGAAGCCAAAGGTGATGAAGAAATTGAATACGATGGCGAAATGCATACCGCGGCCAATCTGTTCGACGCACTTAAAGAAGGCTATTACGGAAAATTTTAATCCCGCAGATGTCAATAAAAATCGATAAAAAAATAACTGGTTATCAAGTCATCAGTGCGTCATCCGATACGCCTGAGGCGGTGGCTGGAACAGCAACATCTAGCGCGCCTGTGATTGCCGGTACCGAGGCAGTACCTGCCAACGTCGTTCAAATGCATGAGCGGGTCGAACGCCCGGAGAGACTCATTGGCAGCACCTACAAGATAAAAACGCCGCTGTCTGATCACGCTTTATACGTGACCATTAATGACATCGTGCTAAACCCTGAAACACCGTATGAGAAACGAAGACCCTTCGAGATATTTATCAATTCCAAGAATATGGATCACTTTCAGTGGATCGTGGCGCTGACGCGAATCATCTCCGCGGTTTTTCGAAAAGGCGGCGACGTGATCTTTCTGGTAGAAGAACTACGTAGCGTATTTGATCCCCAGGGGGGGTACTTCAAACCTGGAGGGAAATACACCCCTTCGTTGGTGGCGGAGATCGGTGACGCTATTGAGAGCCACATGAAGATGATCGGCATGATTCCAGATGACCCCCTTGACGAACAACAAAAAAAGATGGTTTTGGAAAAACGTCGCGAACTTGCTGAACGCGTTGGTACAACCGAAAACCCGGATTCTAATGACACACGATTTCCACCCGAGTCTTTACTCTGTCCCAAGTGCAGTACCAAAGCTGTCATTCTTATGGATGGCTGCGATACCTGCCTGAACTGTGGTTATTCCAAGTGCTCCTAAGGCTGCTGGCCTAAACCACACAGGCCAAACAAGCCACGGGCCGGTTGCCGCAACGCGGTTGCCGCGGGCAAATCATCATGAGCAAACCCAAGACTTTCGGTTTTGACACTTTAACCTTGCACGCCGGCCAGCAACCGGACGCGACAACCGGCGCACGCGCCACTCCGATCTACCAAACCGCGTCCTACGTATTCAAGAGCACCGATCACGCCGCTTCAATATTCAACACCGAACGGACCGGCCATGTGTATTCCCGGATTACCAATCCCACCAATGCCGTGCTCGAAGAGCGTATTGCCGCCCTCGAAGGCGGGGTCGGTGCTATTGCTACTGCCAGTGGGCAAGCCGCTTGCCATTTGGCTATCGCTACGTTGATGGGAGCGAACAGTCATATTGTCGCTTCCCGTTCACTCTATGGCGGTACACACAACTTACTTCAATACACTCTGCCACGGTTTGGGATCGATACGACGTTCGTCGACCCAAGAGACTCCGACGCATTCCGAGACGCCATTCGTGATGACACCCGCCTGATTTTTGGCGAAACACTTGGCAATCCTGGACTCGAGGTATTGGATATTCCGACGATCAGCGACATTGCACATGCACACGGCTTACCGCTGATGGTGGACTCAACATTTACAACGCCTTATCTGTGCCAGCCTTTTGAGCTCGGTGCGGATATTATTTTCCATTCGGCCACTAAGTTTTTAAGCGGCCACGGCATTGTGATCGGCGGCCTACTGGTGGATGGTGGTCTGTTTGACTGGGAGTCCTCGACTCGGTTCCCCGTCCTGACAGAGCCTTACTCGGGGTTTCACAACATGCGATTCACCGAGGAATTCGGCCCAGCTGCGTTTATTACTCGGGCACGTAAAGAAGGAGCGCGCGATTTTGGCGCCTGCATGAGCCCAACCACTGCCTTCCACATACTGCAGGGCATGGAGACATTACCGCTTAGAATGGAAAAACATGTTGCCAATACGCGTAAGATCGTTAGCTTCCTCAACGATCACGAGGCTGTGGAGTGGGTCAGTTACCCGGACTTACCGGATCACCCTGATCATGCACTCGCCGCCCGATTGTTGCCGCGGGGCTGCGGTGCGGTCTTCAGTTTTGGCGTTCGCGGGGGCCGCAGTGCTGGCCAGCGATTTATCGATAAAACCGAACTGCTGTCACATCTAGCCAACGTTGGTGATGCCAAGTCGCTGGTGATCCATCCCGCCAGCACCACTCACCACCGCATGGATGATGCGGCACTGGAAGCTGCCGGTATTTCCGAAGGCTTAATTCGTTTATCGATTGGACTGGAAGATTCGGACGACTTGATCGAAGACCTGAACCGCGGCCTCCGGGCAGCAGTCAAAGGCTAGCGAGGGTTCCCCATGCGCCTGACTGTCGATGGGCAATCCGTCTTTGTCTACACCGGCAACAGCGAACACATCCACAACCAATCAGCTGTTGTCTTCATACACGGTGCCGGCTTGGATCATACCGTCTGGGTGCTGCCCAGCCGATACTTCTCTCGTCACGGCTTTAATGTCATCGCACCAGACCTGCCGGGCCACGGACGCTCCAGCGGTGTTGGCCTTAACAAAATTGAAACCATGGCAGACTGGATCATCGCTCTGCTTGACGCTAGCGGTGTTGAGCAGGCATCCATCGTTGGCCACAGTATGGGATCGCTGGTCGCGCTGGCCACGGCCGGCAGATATCCTGATCGATGCCGATCCCTCTGCCTGCTCGGTTCATCGATTCCGATGTCAGTTACTGATGAGCTCATGAATAGCGCTCGAAACAACGAACACGCCGCAATCGATATGCTGACCTATTGGGGTTACAGCACACAGGCACAGTTAGGTGGCAATGAGAATCCTGGCCTGTGGATGGTAGGAGGCACACTCCGACTGTGGGAACGAGCGAGGCCTGGTGTTATTCATAGTGGCTTACAGGCTTGCCATACTTACGAGGCAGGCATGGACCACGCTCGAGCAGTCCGTTGCCGAACGCAATTGATACTCGGTGAACGAGACATCATGACTCCGGTCCGTTATGGGCGCGAACTCGCAGCCAAGATCGAAGGTTCTCAGACCACGATCGTGAAAGGCAGCGCACACAGTTTGATGACTGAACGCCCGGATGAAGTGCTGGATGCGCTAATCACCATCGTTTGAGAAAAAAACTGGAACCGCGCCCGGCGCTCTTGTCGATTATTTCGCTCTCGTATGTGATACTTTCTGTCAGAAAATCACAATGATCAAACCGCTACACCCAGTCAGATTCGGCCTATTTTATTGGCCTAATTTCGAGACGTTTAACAAGCATATCTGAGATTCATTCAGGCACAGCCCTTCACCGATCTTTGTTTTTGATCATTAATTGGCAAGAAAAACCGCTTGAATCAACCCAATAGAAAACCGCGGTTAAAAAAAAGCCCCGCTAATGCGGGGCTTTTCCTTAGTGACTTTAAGTCAACTTACATCATGCCACCCATACCGCCCATACCACCGCCCATACCACCCATGTCACCACCAGGCATTGCCGGTGAGGGGGTGTCATCAGGGGCCTCGGCGACCATGGCTTCCGTCGTCACCATTAACCCAGCGATTGACGCCGCATTTTGCAGAGCAAGCCGCGTCACTTTGGTGGGATCAAGAATACCCATCGCAATCACGTCACCATACTCACCCGTTGCAGCGTTATACCCATAGTTACCCTCGTTCTCAGCCACTTTGTTAAGAACCACAGAATCTTCCTCACCTGCGTTGGCAACAATCTGGCGCAACGGCTCTTCCAAAGATCGACTGATAATCGCGACACCTTGATTTTGATCGTTGTTCGCGCCTTCGACCTTATTCACGGCAACAATGCAACGCACCAGTGCGACACCACCGCCAGGCACCACACCCTCTTCTACTGCGGCACGAGTTGCATGCAAGGCATCCTCGACGCGAGCCTTCTTCTCTTTCATCTCAATCTCGGTCATCGCGCCAACCTTGATCACTGCGACACCACCAGCGAGTTTTGCCACCCGCTCTTGCATTTTTTCCTTGTCGTAATCAGAAGTGGCTTCTTCGATCTGAACCCGAATCTGATTAACACGGCCTTCGATGGACTCCGTGCTTCCAGCGCCATCAATAATGGTCGTGTTCTCCTTCGTTATCTGGACACGCTTAGCATCCCCTAGCTGTTCGAGATTGGCTCCTTCCAGACTTAGGCCCACTTCTTCTGAAATCACTTCGGCGCCCGTCAGTATGGCGATATCTTCCAGCATAGCCTTACGGCGATCCCCAAAGCCTGGTGCCTTCACACCACAAACCTTGACAATGCCGCGAATATTATTCACCACCAGCGTTGCTAGTGCTTCACCATCGATATCTTCTGCGATGACCAAGAGTGGGCGACCCGACTTGGCCACACCTTCCAACAACGGCAATAAATCGCGGATGTTTGAAATCTTTTTGTCGTGAATCAAGACCAACGGATTTTCAAGATCAGCCGACATCGACTCCTGGTTATTGATGAAGTACGGCGAGAGGTAACCGCGATCAAACTGCATGCCTTCTACGACATCCAGCTCATTGTCCAGTCCCTGACCTTCCTCAACGGTGATAACGCCTTCTTTGCCAACTTTTTCCATCGCCTCGGCAATGATCGTGCCCACCGACTCGTCAGCATTTGCTGACACAGTCCCAACTTGCGCAACTGCCTCCATGTCGGAACAAGGCTTGGACATTGCGTCCAATTCATCCACTGCTACCCTTACAGCTTTGTCAATGCCGCGCTTTAGGTCCATCGGGTTCATACCCGCAGCAACCGATTTAAGACCTTCGCGCACAATGGCTTGCGCCAACACCGTTGCGGTAGTCGTGCCATCACCTGCTACGTCGGAAGTCTTCGAAGCCACTTCCTTCAGCATTTGTGCACCCATGTTCTCGAACTTGTCCTTCAGTTCGATTTCCTTAGCGACGGAAACACCGTCCTTCGTCACTGTTGGTGCCCCAAATGACTTGTCCAGCACCACATTGCGGCCTTTGGGGCCCAAAGTTACTCTGACGGCATTCGCCAGAATGTTAACGCCACGCAGTTTCGAATTGCGTGCGCTTTCACCGAATAGGACGTCTTTAGCTGCCATGATATTTCAATTCCTCTATAAAAAATTCAATGTTCGGGTGATAAAGCGGGGTAGGTATCAACCTTCGATGACGCCCATAATGTCGTCTTCCCGCATGACGAGAATATCCTCGCCCTCAACCTTGACCTCCGTGCCAGAATATTTACCGAACAACACTTTGTCGCCAACCTTGACGTCTAGCGCACGCAATTTACCGTCGTCCTGCACCTTGCCATTGCCAATCGACAGTATTTTACCGGTCATGGGTTTCTCGGCTGCTGTGTCGGGGATGATGATCCCGCCGGCACTGGTGCCTTCCTCTTCAATGCGTTGCACGACTACTCGATCATGCAGCGGTCGAATTTTCATCTAATAAATCTCCTAAATTAATGAAAAAAAAGAACAATAGACGGGCGCTAATCTAGTTAGCACTCTCCTTCCGTGAGTGCTAATCATAGGGCGTCAGTCGCGTTTGTCAAGCCGCCCCGTTAAATCGGGATCGCTTTGGCCATCTACCTCACGAAAATTGCCCTCAATGGGGTCTTGAATGCTAGCTGACCCCTGGCCAGTCATCACCGCCCCTAGCCAGTGGCGGATCAACCACTGGCCCAGTTGCTCTCGCAGCGGTGGTATAAGGCAAAGAAATCCCAACGTGTCCGTCAGGAATCCGGGGGTCAAAAGCAACGCGCCTGCGAGTAACAAGAATCCAGCGTGGTAGAAGGCGCGGGTAGGGAGCTCACCGCGGGACAGCGCCGTGTGAATCTGTCGTACTCTGGCCAGCCCCTGTTGGCGAACCAGAAATGCCCCGGCCAGTGCAGTCACAACCACCAGCCCAAGCGTCCCAGCGACGCCAACGAATGACCCCACCTCAACCAACACCACGATCTCCGCCAGCGGCACCACGATGAAAAGGAATGCGAGGATTTTTAGCATGGCCAGTTAGGGGCTGAACTACGGGTTAGGTGAACCATGAGGGGTAGAAACCGTCCGGCGTTATGGTTTGTCCCCAGTTTAAGGGTGTCTGAAGTCGGTACACGGTAGACTGTGCGCGTTGCTTAAATTTGATCAATCTGGATCGTGACACTGTGGCGACTCCCCCTGTGGACTCTAGAATGTACGGTGTGCACTCGCAGCACCCTGGTCGATATCTTCGCTCATCCCCACGGCGTGGACTTTTGAAGTGGGTAACTAACGTACCGTCGCTGCGCGCTTTCACCACCATCACTGCGCTCGTCCTGGCGCTGTGCACAAACGTCTGTGCAGCGCTCACCTCAGAAACCGATAGCGTCAAAACCCTGCAGAAACTGCTGGGCCAAGATGCCAATGAGCGGACTTTCCTTGATCCGGACACAGCATTCCATCTGATCATAGAACCCATCTCAGACAACCAGCTACGTGCTGTCTTCCAGATTGCCAATGGCTATTACCTTTATCGTCACAAGATCCGATTTGAGTCAATGGATGCGTCCTCACCCCTGGGACAGTACAACCTGCCACCCGGGGAAACGCAAGATGACGAATATTTTGGCCGTGTTGCCATTTATCCTATGGATGTCGCCGTCAATCTACCACTCCTGAATCAATCTCCCGTTGAACGAGTCGTGATTAAGGCCAGCTACCAGGGCTGTGCCAAAAAAGGCATTTGTTATTCGCCAATCGAAAAAATCATTCCCGTCGTGTTTAACAACACAAGCGGACCAGACCAGAGACAGGCGCCACCATCTTCCATGACCCTCGTGTCACTGATGGGTTACCTCGCCGCTGCTCTGGGTGCAGGATTGCTCCTAAGTTTCACACCTTGCGTGTTGCCATTAATTCCCATTATCTCTGGCATCATCGTCGGTCAGCGCACACCAACCAGTCGTTTACGCGGTGGCGGTGTAGCAACAGCCTACGTACTGGGTACCGCCACGACCTATGCCGTGATCGGTGCAGTCGCAGGCGCCACCGGTGAACAGCTGCAGGCTTATTTTCAGAATGCCTGGGCGATTGGATTTATCAGTAGCGTACTGACCCTGATGGCGCTGTCTATGTTTGGCCTTTTCACGCTGCAGTTGCCATCTACCCTACAGTCTTGGCTGAGTAGCCGCAGTGGCACCCTTAGCGGCGGATCGATTGTTATGATTTTTCTGCTGGGGGCACTATCGGCGCTGATTATCGGCGCCTGTGTATCCCCGCTCCTGGTTTCCATCCTGAGTGTGGCAATCCTCAACGGTGATCCTGCCCTTGGGGCGGCCCTGATGTTCGCCATGGCCCTTGGCATGGGCGTGATTCTGATCGCATTGGGTTTTGGCGCCGATGTCATGCTACCGCGGGCTGGGGCGTGGATGGACCGTGTGAACCACATTGTTGGTGTCGGGTTGCTTGCGGTCGCGATTTACCTGTTGCAAGCCATTCCAGCCATCCCTGTGCTACTGCTATGGGCAATGCTCTTCATTGTCACCGGCGTCTACTTGGGTGCTACCCAAGGCTTACCGGCACAGGCAGGCGGTTTGCGATACCTGGCCAAAGGCGTGGGTACCGTTCTCCTCATCTGGGGTGTACTCGCGATGATCGGAGGCTTCATCGGCCAGCGTGACATCCTGCATCCAATTTCACTTGAGCGGCCCAGTGTCAACAACCCCTTCGTCGGATCGAGTCCTAACACCGGGGAAGTGTCGTTCATCACCATCCATCGACTCGAAGATCTCAATCGCCAAATGGCTGTGGCCAAACGAAAGCAACAGCCCGTA
>Ga0066376_10000203_pt1 | contig 52941 bp, 49 predicted proteins | sample Knorr_S15_td_Bot_FD_77009 | JGI IMG/M metagenome (GOLD analysis project Ga0066376, IMG submission 77009) | Marine microbial communities from Southern Atlantic Ocean transect - Knorr_S15_td_Bottom_ad_5009_LV_A | ecosystem: Environmental > Aquatic > Marine > Oceanic | place: Southern Atlantic... | reverse complement strand
CTGTGGTAAAATATGATCCGCAACCAGCCCGGAAAAACCATGAATCCTGAAAAGCCTGTTATCCTGACCCCATACAAACTCTTCGACGCCCATAACCATATCCACGACGAACGGATCTATCCCATGCTCGATCAGGTGATGGAACGAGCTCAGGATGCGGGAATTGAGCGAATGGCCATCAAAGGATGCAGCGAAAAGGACTGGCCCAAAGTGGCTGGAATTATTAACAGGTATTCAAATATTCATTTAGCGTTTGGCCTCCATCCATGGTTCATTGGCGGGCGTTCTGGGCAATGGTTGCAGACCCTGGCAGATCTATTGACAAGTTATCCACAGGCCTCTGTGGGCGAAATCGGCATCGATCATGCCGTCGAAAACCGCGCAGATTCCGACCAAGAGGCGGTTTTTATCGCCCAGCTCGAACTCGCCCGGAAACTCGACCGTCCCGTCACGATTCATTGCCGCGGGGCCTGGGGCCGGCTGATGGAATTGCTGGACGGGTTTGGTGCATTGCCGCGCGGCATGCTGATCCATTGCTTTGGCGGCTCGCCCGAAATTGCGCAAGAACTTGTTGAGAGAGGGGCCTCCCTTTCCTTTTCTGGCTCTATCACGCGCCCGAACAACAAGAAAGCCGGTCCCGCCATCCGCGCCGTGCCCGCCGACCGCATCCTCCTCGAAACCGATGCCCCCGACCTTATGCCGTACAACATCGTAGACGGAGCATCCTGCTCCGTTATGGCAGACCAATACGTTATGCCCGGCCCAACGGGGCTGGATGCTCCGTCTACGAAGATCAACGAACCCGCCAATCTCCGCTATGTGCTCGCGAAAGCCGCCGAGCTGCGCGGCATTTCCGAAGCAGCCCTCGCGGAGCTCACCTTCCGCAACGCCGAACGGTTCTTTGATTTCGCACGCAGAGCCACGGAGCCGCCCAGTTAAGGGTTAGATAGGCTCCCGCTTTGTGTCTTGGTGACTTCGTGTGATGCCCGCCCAGGAAGCGCGGTCGTCTTTTGTTTTATTTCAGGTTCCATCCTTAATTCTTTCGGCGTAGATTGCGCCTCTTATGCAAACCGTGGAAACAGAGCCCCATTCATTTGGCGGCTGGAGGGAGTTAATGAAGATCGCCTGGCCGCTGATCATCAGCTCGGGCACGTTTGCCGTCCTGAACTTTTGCGACCGCCTTTTTCTTTCCTGGTATAGCGAGGCGGCCTTCCGCGCCTCGCTGCCGGCGGGGATTCTCTTTTTCACGCTCGTGTGCGGATTCATGGCGCTGGCAGCTTTCACGAATACGTTCGTGGCGCAATATTGGGGCGCAGGCGACAAGGAGGGCTGCGCCCGTGCCACGGCTCAGGGGATTTTCTTTTCGTTGCTGTCCATCCCGCTCATCATGCTGTTGACCCCGTTCGGGCTGTGGTTGCTTCGCATGAGCGGGCACGGGGCCGAGGTGCTGGCGCTGGAACAGGAATATCTGGGGATTCTGATGTGGTGCGGCGGAGGGATGGCGCTGAGTTCGGCCTTGAGCAGTTTCTTTTCCGGCCGGGGGAAAACCGCGGTCATCATGGCCTGCAACCTTATCGCCAACGGTCTAAATATCCTGCTCAACTATCTTTTCATCTTTGGCAAATGGGGCTGCCCCGAAATGGGCATTGCCGGGGCGGGCTGGGCCACGGTGATCGGCTCGTGGACGTGTCCCGTTATTTTTGCGCTGATCTATTTCTCCAAATCCGTCAATGCGGAGTTTGGCACCATCCGCAACCTGCGCTTCGACCGGTGGCTTTTCCTGCGCATGATTCGTTTTGGCTTGCCCTCGGGCATTCACTGGTTTCTGGATGTGGCGGCGTTTACGGTCTTCGTGCTGCTGATCGGCCGCATGGGGCCGGTGGCGCATATTGCCAGCAATATTGCGCTGAGCGTGAACCTGATTGCCTTCATGCCGATGATCGGCATGGGGATGGCGGTGTCGGTCTTGGTGGGGCAGTATCTGGGCCGCAACCAACCGGAATATGCCGAGCAAATGGGGTGGCTGGCGATGAAGATCGGGGTGGGCTACACGGCCACCATTGGGCTGACCTTCATTCTGTTTCCCGCGTTCTACACCCGAATCTTTGAAGGCGATGCGGTCGCGGCCGTTCCGATGGGCGACTTGCTGTTCATGGTGCGCATTCTGTTGGCCATGCTGGCGGTTTGGGGCACGGCCGATGCCGCCGCCATTATTCTATCCGGCGGGCTCAAGGGCGCCGGCGACACCCATTTCGTGATGTATTTCCAATCCGCCGCCGCGTGGGGCTTTCTCGTCCTGGGCCAAGGGTTGATTGTGTTTGTGCTGAAGCAGGGGGTGTATCTTAGCTGGGTGTGGACCTTGCTCTACATCATCATTCTGGGCATCGGCTTTGCCCTGCGCTTCCGCTCCGGCCGCTGGAAAAAGATCGATCTGCTGGATCGGCGCAGTTCGGTGGTCAGCGCCGGGCAAGGGATCGGCACCCGGCACGAGGCCTAAATACCTCGTTTCCTTCTGGATCGTTTACGCTCTAGGCATTCGATCGGTAAAGGCAAGCCATCGGCGGGGATGGAATCCGTAAATATTTGGGGGCAAACGGAGTTGACTCGCACGGGGGTTTCGAGCTAAATGCCGGCTTGTTTCCCGTAAAACGGAATCCTGACGGAAGGATCATCGCCAAAGGAACAAATACCGCAAGGTGCGGGGCGAGCGCCCAGGCTCGAATATGCAAGTGGGCGGCCGGTAGAACCGGCTTAATTCAGAGGGATGTGACGGGGGAGTAAGGAAAATAAAATGAAATATACTGGTCCTAAAATCAAGAAGGCGCGTCGCTTGGGCGTGGCCATCACCCCGAAATCTGAAAAATATCTGGAACGCCGCCCGAATCCGCCGGGCCAGCACGGCCCGACCCGCCGCCGAGGCAAACAGTCCGACTACGGTCGCCAGCTGACGGAAAAGCAGCGCCTGCGCTATCAGTACAACCTGAGCGAAAAGCAACTGCGCTCCTACTACGAAAAGGCCGCGCGCAAGCCGGGCAATGCCGGTGAAGTGATGGTGCAGATGCTCGAATGCCGCCTGGACGTTGTGGTTCTGCGCGCCGGCCTCTGCCGCACGATCTACCAAGCCCGCCAGATGGTGTCCCACGCGCACTTCCGCGTAAATGGCAAGAAGGTCAACATTCCTTCCTACTCCCTGCGGCTTGGCGACAAGATCACCGTTCGGGAAAAGTCCAAGGATCTCGACAGTTTCGTGCTCGCACAGCAGGTGGCCAAGACGCCGGACTACATTACCGCGAACGACAAGGACCTTACGGCCGAAATGAACCGCCTCCCCAACAGGGATGAGGTTCCGGTTACCTGCGAAATCTCGCAGGTCGTCGAATACTACGCCCGTTAATCCATCCCGAAAGGGACGTAAAAAAACCGCTCTCCAGTCGAGGGCGGTTTTTTTTGTGTTCAACCGGTTGGGTATTGCCGGCAATATTCGTACAGCGCCATTGAGGTGGCCGTTGCAACATTATACGAATAAGGCATGCCCCACACGGGAATTTCCACAACGGCGTCCAACAACGCCAGACACTCATCTGATAGACCTTCCCTTTCTGAACCAACCACAATGACCGTCTTTTTCGGGAAGGCATAGTCGGAGAGACGGGTGGAATTCGTCGTTTGTTCGAGACCCACCAGCGTATACCCCTCTATTTTTAATTTTTTCAGGACGGGTGGCAGGCTGTTTTTGGTGGTGAGGTTTACCTGTTCCGCTCCGTCGCGAGCGATCTTGCTGATGAGTTTAACATTGCCGGTCGCGATGATTTCTTTGACTCCGCAGCAGCCAGCTGTCCGAAAGATCGTCGAAAGATTGACATTGCTTCGCAAGGGGTTGCAGGCAACCACTAACGGGCGATCTTCCTCGAGTTCGAGCGGCGGCTTATGGCGTATGTGTTCAAATTTCAAAATGAGCCTTTCCTTACATTAATTGTGGCAAAGTTACCGAAAGAGTATTCCTTGGATCAAGGTAGAGCTTATTCCAAGCTGTAATGCTTGGTAAACAATGATTTCATACCATGCCGTGTTCATATCGATCTCTTCCAGAGAAAGAGAAAACCGCTCTCCAGTCGACGGCGGTTTTTTTTGTGCTTGGTATAAGAGGGCGCGTCAGAAGGCCGGGCCACCTAGGTGGCTCCAGCGATCGGCCTCTTATGTTGTGAAGGTCTTGCACATGGCCCGACCGTGGCTGATGCCCACGGCAATGCTGCGGGCCTGACACTCGAAGTCGACGTTGTGCGTGCACCCTGAAACCTTGCATGCGCCAACGCCGGCGGAGTTCTTTGATTTGCAATGGCTCCCGCATTGGAACACGGTGTCGCAATGGGGGACGGTTCCATCGCCGATGGTGACCGCCCGGGCGTGGCATGTGCCCTCGTTGTTGTATGCGCACTTGCGTACACTGCACTTCATGACTTTTGGCATGTCGATGCCCATTTTCATGGTCTTCTCCTTGTGTTTATCGAGGCTCGCCCCTCGAACAATTCAGAACTTTTCCACGTATGAATCCCCTCTGCCGCTTCGTTTTAAATAACCATGTTGCAGTCGGCTGTCAAGTTGTCTGGGAGGCCTTGTGTTTGCCGCGCGGCAAATGGCGGGTGTCCGCTGGATGGCAGCCGCTCGACGAACGAGGCCGGGGAAGAGGGTCCATGACGGCTCCTTCCAAATAGGTCGGTTGGGCCGAACCCCTGCGTGTAAGGGCTTGAGCCGTTCCGGCGCAAACGGTATACAGAACGCTCATTTTTTCGGATCGGAGCGCATTATGAAAGTATCGGTTAGTTGGCTGAAGGAATATGTTGATTTTGAGGACACCATCGAGGGATTGGCCGACAAGCTGACCTTTGCCGGGCTGGAAGTGGAAGCCATCGAAACGATCGGGTCCGACTTTGCCGGCGTGGTCGTGGGCGAAGTGGTTCAGGTCGAGCCGCATCCCGGCGCCGACAAGCTGCGCATGTGTACGGTCGAATACGGTGCAGAAGAAACCATGCGCGTGGTTTGCGGCGCGCCGAATGTCGAAGTCGGCGGCAAATATCCATTCGCCCCCGTCGGTACCACGCTGCCGTGCGGCATCACCCTCAAAAAAGCCAAGATCCGCGGCGAGGTTTCCATGGGCATGCTGTGCGCCAAGGACGAGCTGGCGCTGGGCGAAGACCATTCCGGCCTGCTGGTGCTCGACGCAAACCTCGAACCCGGCACCCCGTTTGTGAAGGTATGGGGCGAGCCGGAAACGGTCATCGAACTCGAAATCACCCCGAACCGCCCCGACTGCCTTTCGATGATCGGCGTCGCGCGCGAAATGGCGGTGCTCTACGGCTCCGAGCTGAAAGTGCCCTCCTTTGAAATTTCCGAAACCGAAGGCGATGTGAACGCCGAGATTTCCGTCCGTATCGACGCCGCCTCAACCTGTCCGCGCTACACCGCACGGGTTTTGAAGGATGCAAAAATCGGCCCGTCGCCCGAATGGATGCAAAAGCGCCTCGAAGCCGCCGGCATCCGCCCGATCAGCAATGTGGTCGACATCACCAACTATGTCATGCTCGAAACGGGCCATCCGCTGCACGCGTTCGACAAGAACCTGGTGGCGGGTAACCAGATCATCGTCCGCGCCGCCACGCCTGGCGAACCGATGAAAACCCTCGATGGCGTCGAGCGCGAACTGACCGCCGATATGCTCGTCATCGCCGATGCGGAAAAGCCGTCGGCCATTGCCGGTGTCATGGGCAGCGGCGAAAGCGAAATCACGGCCGGCACCTCGACTCTTCTGCTCGAAGCCGCCGCCTTCGAAACCTCATCCATTCGCCACACGGCGAAGCAGCTGGGGCTGATCACCGATTCCTCCTACCGCTTCCAGCGCGGCGTCAATACCGAGTCCGTCGAATGGGCGAGCCGCCGCGCCGCCGCACTGATGTGCGAGCTGGCCGGCGCCAAGCTGTGCAAAGGCATCGTCGATGTTTATCCGCAGCCGAAAACGCCGATCCGGATTCCGTTCGGGTGGAAGCGCATCGAGTCGATGATCGGCGCGGAGATTCCGCTCGAAAAGATGCGGGCCATTTTCCAGACGCTCGAAATCGGCCTCGAAGCCGACAACGGGGAAACCGCCACGGCGGTTGTTCCGAGCTTCCGCCTCGATCTGGAGCGCGAAATCGATCTGGTTGAAGAGATCGCCCGCATCCACGGCGTCGACAATATTCCGGCCAACACCCCGCTGGCGAAGGTGATTCCCGATGCCGACGATTCGCGCGTCCGCGCCATTTCCGGCCTGCGCAATGTTTTGCAGGGACTGGGCGTCAGCGAAATCATGAACTACACGCTGGTCAACCATCCGTTGCTCGACCTCTTCAACAAGGACGCCCGCGCCCGCCGCGAAGAGCTGCCGCACCCGATCAGTGTGGACCAGTCGGTGATGCGCCCCTCGCTCATCCCGCAGTTGGTCGAGAGCCTGGGCCGCAACCATTCGCGCCAAGTCAACGAAGCCTGCTTCTACGAACTCGGCCGCACCTTCCAGCGCGTCGACGGCGCACCGGTGCAGACCGAGACCGTGTCGCTCGGTATGATGGGGCCGGTCGGCCGCTCGCTGCTCGCAAAACGCGCGGCGGTTTCCGACGAGGAAATGTTTGTCTGGATGAAGGGCCTCGTTGAAAAACTGCTGGCGGCGCAACATACTGCGGCGGTTTCGTTCACGGCCGAAGACCGGCCCGAGTTCGCGGCCGGCAAGGCCGTTTCCGTTTGGGTCGCTGGCGAATCCGTCGGCTGCATCGGGCTGGTCAACAAGACCGCGCGCGCCGAATGGCGCCTGACGGGGCCGATTGCCGTCGCCGAAATCAACCTGGAAGTGCTGCTGAAAAACGCCTTCGAAATTTCCAAGACCGAGGATTTGGCGCAGTTCCCGTCGATGAGCCGCGATATTGCGTTGGTGCTCGACGAAGCCGTCCAACACGAGGATGTGGTGAAGCTGATCGAAAAGGCCCATCCGAAGGATTTGGAGTGTTTCGGCCTGTTTGATGTCTATCAAGGCAAAGGCATTGAAAAGGGAAAGAAGAGTTTGGCATATACTTTTGTCTATCGTTCTGTTAAGCAGACGTTAACGGACAAAAAGGTGAACAAGGCACACTTAAAGCTAATAGAATTTCTCTGCAAGCAGCTCGGAGCCACCTTGCGCGAAGGATAAAGATGAAAACATGGGCGAAAAGAATCTCTTGGGCGGCCTTGGCCGGGGCGGCGGTTTTTTTTACCCTTTCAAAAGCCTCTCGCGACTTAAGCCCAGAGCCGGTCGCGGCCCGTTCTTCCGCAAGCGGGATTCAGGAGGCTCTTCCTTCCCTTCCAACCAATGGGTGCAGTTGTTCTTCCCATGCGCCGCAATCCGATGAGGAAAGAACGGTTCCTGTTGGAATTCCAACGCTGGCAGATCTCAAGGCGGGGCCGTTCAAGGACAGCCTGGAAAAACTCCCGGCCGCACTTCAGGCAAAAGTGCTCATCAAGCTTTCGGAACAGCCGGCGCTGCTTGGCGATATCGATTCGCTGCGGGTAGGGTCGGGCGGAATGTTATTCTATGTATGTGCCCTCGTGCAACCGGAAGGGGCCAAGTTGTATGCCTTTGAAGAGCCGGCTGCGGCGGTGGCTTCTGCGGCGGTGGCCGGGGCGGCGGTGCCCATCAGCTCTCCGCCCGTCCGTCACAGCCGTCCCGGTGCCAGCAAGGTGTTGCTCCTTGATTTCAACGGGCATGTGGTTTCCGGAACGGATTGGAACGTCACGGAGGGCATTGCTTCATGGGACTGCCGGCCCTATGATACCGATGGGGATGAAGCGACGTTCAGCAATGCGGAGCAGAACGACATCATCGAGATCTGGGAGCGCGTCGCCGAGGATTATGCGCCCTTTGATGTGGATGTAACCACGGAGGAGCCGTCGAGCTGGAACCAGTACAAGGGCCGCGTTCTCATTACCCCTGATGTCGACAAGAATGGAAATAACTGCCCGCATTATGGGGCCGGGGGGGTTGCCTATTTGGATGTTTTCGGTGAGCCGGATTTTGCCGATTTTTCCCCGGCCTGGGTCCTGGACTATGACTGGGCGCAGGATGCCAGTATTGTGGCCGAGGCGGCGTCCCATGAATTTGGACACTATTTGGGGCTCTACCATGATGGAACCAGCTCGCTGGAATACTATAGCGGCCATAACAACGGGCAGATTAGTTGGGGTCCCATCATGGGATTGGGCTACGACCGCAACGTCTCCCAATGGAGCCAAGGCGACTATTACAACGCCGACAATCCGCAAGATGACCTTTCCGATATCTCCGACAAACTAGCCTATCGGCCGGACGATCATGGCGACCGGAAGGCGCAGGCCTCGGCACTGGGGGTCGATGCGAGTGGAATAGTTTCGCAGAGCGGGGTCATCGAGACCCCCGACGATCCGGACGTCTTTTCCTTTTCGAGCGGAGCGGACACGATCACCATCGCGGCCACTTCCTACCGGGCGGGGTCGGATACCTGGGGCGGGAATCTGGATATTTTGCTGGAGCTGTACGACAGCCAGAACACCTTGGTGGCCTCCAATAATCCTGCACAGGACGTGAATGCTTCGATCACGGTTGCCGTTCCCGCGGGCACTTACTACCTCCACGTCAAGTCGACGGGCGTCGGGACGCCGCTGAACAACCCGCCGAGCGGCTATACATCCTATGGCTCCCTGGGCCAGTACTGGATTTCGGGAACGGTTTCGTCCGATGCCGATGACGACGGAATTCCAAACGAGTGGGAGGCCTTGTATTTCGGCAACATTACCGGCGCGGTGGCCACGGTCGACTCGGATGGCGACGGGGCGGACAATCTGACGGAATATGTTTCCGGCTACGATCCGACCGATCCCAATTCCGTCTTCGAGGTCGCCTCCTTCACGCCGCCGGCCAGCGGCGGCTCGCCGTTCATCGTCCGCTGGAATTCGGTGGAGGGGCGCACCTATAATGTGGGCTGGAGCGATAATCTGATCTTCACGCCGTTCACTAATAACTATTCCATCGACTTGCCGTATCCGGCCAACAGCTACACCGACACGGTCGATCGCGCCGGCAGCCAGAATTTTTACCGGGTGGATGTGCGTCTGCCGTAGCACGACCTGGATCCTTATAAAGGTGAAAAATCTAGCGTTGTTTCTTTGGGCCGTGGCCCTCATCGGGGTGGCGTATCTGGCCGGGTCTCGGCCTTCCGCCGCGCAACCCGTAGACCGCGCGCCCCCGGTGGCGGCAACCGGAGCGGCAGCCATGCCGATGGCCCGCGCAGAAGATCCGCCGCCGGTCCAGACACTGGACGAACGCGGCGATGCGATGCTCTTCGAAATCGACGCCCTGCAAGGCCTGCTGTTCGATCAAGCGGTGGTCATGCCATTCGACTAAAGAACCCGATGGTCCGGCGTCCAATGCCGCACGTTATGCATCGACATTGAATAGGGGCATTCCTATATTGGGCGGCCATTGTTTTTTGGAGGTGCGTGATGAAGAAAATCTTGTTGTTGAGTTCGATGATTGCGGTGTTCGCGGGATGCGGCCGCGAGGAAATACAAACCTATCACGTACCCAAGGAACCATCGGCGCCACCGGTGGCCCAGGCGCCCTCCCGGCCGGCTCCCGCGCTGCAGTCGGCTCCTTCGCGCCCGTCCGGCACGGGCTTCCGCGCCGAGCTGCCCGAGGGGTGGACGGAAAAGCCGGGTTCGGGCATGCGCACCGTCAGCTATGCCATTGAAGGCACCTCCATCGACTTCTATCTCATTGCCCTGGCCATGGGCGATGTGCCGAGCAACGTCAACCGCTGGCGCGGACAGGTCGGACTCGCCGATGCAACGCCGGCAGAAATTGCCACGGACGCTGAAACCATCAAGATCGAAGGGCACACGGCCACCTATATCGAAATCTACAACGAAGAAGGTGGCAAAGGCATCATTGCGGCCATCATCGACCTCGCCCCGCGCTACTGGTATTTCACCGCTAAGGGCTCCGTCGCGGAACTCAAGGCCCATGCCCCCGAGATTCGGGCCTTCCTCGAGTCCATCCAGTTTGAAGGCCACAACCATTGATGAACAAAGCCGTCGACTTTTTCCTGTCGCTGAAACTGACCGTCGTATTGCTCGGCCTCAGTATGGTGCTGATTTTGGCCGGGACGCTGGCGCAGGTGGACAAGGGCATCTGGACAGTGATGGATCAGTATTTCCGGTGCTTCATTGCCTGGATCGATCTGTATGTTTTCTTCCCGCGGTCGATGGATATTCCCCGCGTTAAGATTCCGTTTCCGGGCGGGTTCCTCATCGGAACGCTACTGGTCATCAACCTGCTGACGGTTCACTGGGCGAGCTTCAAGATCACGGTCAAGGGCGGCCGCAAGGCGGCCGGCCTCATCTTCCTGGTGCTCGGTGTGCTGGTCACGATCGGGGTCATGTTTGGCTGGGGTACGGCTCCGGTGGCCGCCACGGAAAATGATGCCTTCTGGCGCGTATTTCTGCGGCTGGGGCGGGGCACCCTGGCGGCGGCGGTTCTATACGTTGCCTGCGTTTTTCTCTATCGCCAGCGGGCGGGCATGGTGCTGTTGCACAGCGGGATTCTCTTTCTCCTCATCGGGGAGTTTATCACCGCGCTCTTGGCGGTGGAGGCCACGATGACCATCCGGGAGGGCGAGACGGTCAACTATCTCGACCGCTCCCAGCAAATGGAGCTCTCCTTTACCGACACCTCGCATCCCGACCACGATACCGTCACGGTCATTCCGCAGCGCCGGCTCAAGGAGGGCGTGTTCCTCCAGCCCGAGGAGTTGCCGTTCGATATCAAGGTCCACCGCTACATGGTCAACTCGAACCGCCCGCAGCCCCTGCAAAGCATTTCCGAGGAGCTTCGCAATCGATATCCCGCCTACGAAGGGTTTGGTTCGCGGCTCTATGTGGCCGAACAGCCGGAGGTGAGCGGGACGGCCGGCGCCCGCAACGCGCCGGCCGTCGACATCGAAGTGTTCGACCGAACAACGGGCAATTCGCTGGGCCGCTACATTCTGTCGCTTTGGTTTTATCCCAATTTTGTCAACCGCTCGTGGGATATGCCGACGCGCATCCAGGTGGCCGGCCAGGAATACACGGCCTATTTCCGCTTTCGGCGTGAATATGCAACCTCCCGCAGCGGGAACCCGTTTTCGGTTACGCTGCTCGACTTTGTGCATGAGCGCTATGAAGGTACGCAGGTGCCGAAGAACTTTTCCAGCCAGATTCTGCTGGTGAACGAGGGCGACAACGTCGAGCGGGAACTGCGCATCTGGATGAACAACCCGCTACGCTACGCCCGCCGCACCTTCTACCAGTCCGGCTACCTGCCCGACGATAGCGGTACGATTCTGCAGGTGGTGCGGAACGACACGTGGATGGTTCCCTACCTCGCCTGCATGATTGTCTTTGTGGGCATGGCCGCGCAGTTCATCCAATCCTTCGGCCGCCACCTCAGGAGGGATGCCTAATGCGCCGCACCCCCCTTATTCCTCTTGCCACCATCTTGTTGGCCGCATGGTTTTTTCAGATCGGGGTAAAGCCGCCCAAGGCCGCGCCGGCGGATTTTCAGCTCAATGCCTTCGCCCAGCTTCCCGTTAAGTTCGGGGGCCGCAAGAAGCCGGTCGATACACTGGCGCGCAACCTTCTGGGCGTCCTGTCCGGCCGGCAATCCGTGCGCACCGCAGACGGGGAAACGGTTTCCGCCGTTCAATGGCTGCTCGACAATGTTTCCGGCAGCCACGAAGCCTTCGACTATCAGGTGTTCCGCATCGAGAGCCTGGATGTGCTTTCGAGTCTGGGTCTCGAGGAGCGCCAGCGCTTCCGCTATTCCTACCGCGAAATCCTGCCGGGACTCAACAAGCTGGATGCCGCCGCGCGGGCGGCCTTCGGGAAGGAGGATCGGCAGCGCGATCTGTACGATAAGCAGATCATGAAGGTGGCGAATAAGATTTATCTCTACCAAAATGTGATGGCCTCGTTCGAGGATCCGTCGTCGATTCCGCCCGAGCAACTCCTGGTCGCCGCCCAGCGCTACATGCGGCTCGAAAAAAATTCCATTCCGCTGGTGATTCCCCCGACGTCCAAAAACGCGCGGTGGCGTCCGCTCATGAGTACGTTGCTGGCGTCACACCCCGCCATGGGCGATCTCATGCGTCAGCACGCCATCGCCGTCGAGCCGCTCGCCACGCACATGGGCGTGATGCTGGGGGCCTATCACGCAGGGAACCCCGAACTCTTCAACAGCGAACTAAAGGAATTCGGCGCGCTGCTGCAGTCCGAAAATCCTGAAGCCTTTAATAAGGGTTCCTTCGAGGTGTTCTACAACCGCCTCGGCGCATTTATGAAATCCGCCCAGCTCTATCTGCTGGTCTTCGTGCTGAGCTGCTTTGGGTGGCTCTTTCGCAAGGACGGGTTGCTGGCCGCGGCCCGGACCCTGATGATCTGCGCGTTTATTCCGCATACCTTTGCGCTCATCGCCCGCGTTTTCCTGTCCGGCTATCCGCCGGTGACCAACCTGTACTCTTCCGCCATCTTCATCGGTTGGGCATCCGTGGCGGCAGGCATCATCATCGAACTAGGCTTCCGGAAGAGGGCGGCGGGCATCGGCAATCTCGTCGGCGGCGTCGCGGGCTTCACCACGTTGCTGATTGCGCATTTCCTGGCGGGCGATGGCGATACCCTCGAACAAATGCGTGCGGTGCTCGACACCCGGTTCTGGCTGGCCACCCACGTCATCACCATCACCTTGGGCTACATGGCCACGTTTGTCTCGGGCATCATCGGCATCTTCTATGTCTTTGGTGGGCTCTTTACCCGCCGGCTGGATGCCGCCACCGAAGACGGCATGTTCCGGATGATGTATGGAGCGACCTGCTTTGCGTTGCTGCTGAGCTTCGTCGGCACGGTGCTCGGTGGCCTGTGGGCCGACGATTCCTGGGGCCGCTTCTGGGGCTGGGATCCCAAGGAAAACGGCGCCCTGCTGATCGTGCTCTGGAATGCCATTATACTGCATGCCCGGTGGGGCCGGATGGTGCTGCACCGCGGCTTTGCCATCATGGCGGTGTTCGGCAACATCGTCACCGCCTGGTCGTGGTTCGGGGTCAACCAGCTGAGCGTGGGGCTGCACTCCTACGGCTTTACCGATTCGGCCAGTTTTTGGCTCATGGTCTTTGTGCTCTCGCAGATCGCCATTTGTGCCGCCGGCCTGGTTCCGCCGCGCCGCTGGAAAAGCGGTTGCAACACGTAGCTGCTGGACGCCGATGGATCCCCCGGGTTTGAAGCCTTTTTCATTGGCTTTTCCATCGCGTCGAAATATGTTTGAGAATGCCGAGTTCCAAACCCCCTAACCGAGGATGGTTACGACCATGAATATGCTTAACTCACTGCTGGTTTCATTACCGATCGCCGATTTGGGATTTGCCTTCCGGGAGAGTTCGGCTCCGGGGCAGATCATCGTATTTGTCTTATTTCTCGGGTCGGCCGGCGCCTGGACCATCATGCTTACAAAGGGCTGGCACTTGAGGCAGGCCGTCGAAACCACGGAAAAGTTTCTGGCGGACTTCCGGTCCGAGCGCAATCCCACCGCCTTGTTTACCAAACGAGCGGACTACCAGGGGACGCCGCTCAGCACGATTTATAAAGCCGGCTGCTCTGCCCTGGGTGGGGAGCTGCAGGCCCATGGAATCGATCCCGACGACCTGTTGATGGGCGATATGACCTCCCCGGACCACCGCCGGCTGAGCCTCAATCAGCTCGAAACCTTGCGCACGGTGGTTGACCGAAACGTGGCCGACGAGGCGCTGATGCTCGAGGAGCAGATGGGGCTGCTGGCAACGGCCGTGAGTTCCGCGCCGTTCCTGGGACTGCTCGGTACCGTTTGGGGGGTGATGGAGGCCTTTGGCGGTATGGCCGCCTCCGGTTCCGTCACCCTGTCGGCTATTGCTCCGGGAATCTCCGGCGCACTGCTGACGACGGTGGTGGGGTTGCTCGTGGCCCTGCCCTCGGCGATCGGCTACAACCTGCTGACCAATCAGATCCGCCGCATTTCCGTTCAAATGGACAACTTTGCCCAGGAATTTATTTCCGAAACGCAAAAGGCCTATGTGATCGAGGCATAAGGACATGGTTGAATTTTGATTTGTGGGTCTGCGACCGCTTTTTGGAGTAAAAAATTGAACGAAACTGACATGAAGAAAAGAACCAAGCAGTTTGCGTTGGAGATCATACGCTTGGTCGCTGCCTTGCCCAAAACCACGGAAGGCCGGGCAATCGGCAAATTAAAATTCAAAATTCTAAAATCGGAAATGCTTTAAATGTCGCGCAGAAGAACCAGCCTTGTCAGCGTCCAGCAGATCAGCGAAATCAACATGACGCCGCTGATGGACCTGACGTTTATCCTGTTGATCACGTTCATCATTACCTTCCCGTTGATTGAGCAGGGGGTTGCCATCAACCTGCCCAAGGGCAAGGCGGCGGACATGACCGCGCAAAACGCGCGGTCGATCAGCTTGAATCTGGATAAGCAACTGTATCTCGACGACGTGCCGGTTTCGCGGGAGGAACTGGTTGCGGCCATGGTGGACGTAGCGGCCTCGGAGCCGGATTCGACGATCTACGTGCGCGCCGACCGCAAGCTGGACTATGGCGCGGTGGTGGAAATCATGCGGATTCTCCACGATGCGAACATAACCCGAATGGCCTTGGTGACGGCGGCGGAAGAATGAACGCGTTTCAGCGCAGGATAGCTTGGCGGGTGGTTGGCGTGCATGCGGCGGTCATCTTCCTGATGATCGTGGTGCCGGCCATCAAGGGGTGCTTCAAGCCCACGCCGAAGGAAATCGTGACCTTCATCGAATTCGGCGCGGCGGCGCCGGCCGTTAGCATCGAACCGGTTGCGCACATGGCCGAACCCGCACCGCCCGCGCCAACGCCGGCCCCGGTGCCCACGCCCCTTCCCGAGCCGGTTAAGCCGCAGCCCAAACCCAGACCCGTAGAGAAGCCGCAGCCGCAAAAGCCCAAATGGAAGCCGGTCCGTGCAAAGGATATTAAAATCGGGAAGAAGGTGGAAACCGACCGCCCCAAACCGCCGGCGCTCTCTTCCGCCGACATCAAGCAGGCCTTGTCGGGCGTCACTTCATCGCGCTCAGCGAGCGGCATCCCTAGCGAGTTTAACGCCTATTATGCGCGGGTAATGAACGTGTTCTACCAGAAGTGGAAGCCGCCGGGTTCGGCCACATCGGCCACGGGATCGGCCATTGTGCGGATTTCGATGCGCAAGAACGGGCAGATCGCAAAAAGGGCAAAAATCAAGAGCTCGGGCGACGCGCTTTATGATAGAACGGTCATGGACGCGGTGAATGCGGTCGGCACCCTGCCCCGGCCGCCATCGAACTATCCATATGACTATGTGGAAGTGGTGTTTACACTGGACAACTAGCGGTCCTAATTCGGGAGTTTTGGATGAGACGGATTTTCTTACTGGGCGTTGCTTTATGGCTGGGCGGCCTGGCGTATGCGCAGCGGGTCGAGGTTCGCAAGAGCGGCGAGGGAAAGATGACCATCAATCTGGCGGCCTATCGGACGGCCAGCGATACCGCTTCGCGGACGTTCCTTTCGGTGCTCCAGGCCGATTTGAACCGGTCGGGCTATTTCAAGGTGGTGTCGGCGGGGGCGGAGCTGAATGTGGCGGGCTCGTGCTCGGTGGACGGCGGCCGCCTGAAGGCCGATTGCCAGGTATTTAAGGCCTCCAGCCGCCAGCGGCTGCTGGGAAAATCCTACAAGGCTCCGGCCAACAGTGCGCGGAGCCTTGCGCATAAGGTGGCCGACGAGATCCTGTTGGCCGTTGCCGGCAAGAAGGGGATGGCTGCGGGCAAGGTGGCGATGGTGAGCAACCGCAGCGGCCGCAAGGAACTGTATGTGTGCGATATGGACGGGAAAAACATCCGCCAGGTCACTCAGGATCGCAGCATTGCGGTCGGGCCCGGCTGGACCCCGGACGGGAAGAACGTGGTCTATACTTCGTACAAGCGCGGCTACCCGAACATCTATATGACGGGCCGCGGCAAGCCCCTGTCGAACCACGGCGGGTTGAATGCCAGCGGCGCCATCGCGCCGGACGGAAAGAGCATGGCGATGATCCTTTCCCGCGACGGGAATCCGGAGCTGTATATTAAAAGCCTGCGGACGGGCCGGCTGAAGCGGCTTACGACCACCCGGCGCGGCAATGAGGCCAGCCCCTGCTGGTCGCCGGACGGCAACCATATCGCCTATGTTTCGGATACGAGCGGGTCGCCGCAAATCTACATCCTTGCCAAGGACGGCGGCCGGGCGAAGCGGTTGACCAGCTCCGGCACGGAAAACGTGGCGCCGGATTGGGGCCCGAACGGCTACATCGCTTTCTGCAGCCGGATCGGGGGGCGCTATCGCATTGCCGTGACCGATCCATCGGCTCAATCGCTGAAGGTGCTGGAGACGGATTGGGCGGACTACGAAGACCCGAGCTGGGCGCCGGACGGACGGCATATCGTCTGCTCCCGCACATCCAACTACCGTTCCGCCATCTACCTCCTTGACACTCTCGAAGATTCTCCTGTAGCTTTATTTGCTGGGTCCGCCGACTGGTTCTCGCCGGCTTGTTCTCCATAAAAACAACCGAGGTTTTGTTATGAGTAAAGTGTTCATCCACTATTTGGTTTGCGCCGTTTTGGCCGGGTCAATGGCTTTCATGAGCGGGTGTAAATCCAAGAACCCCAACGCGGGATTGTATGGGGCCAACAACCTCTATGGCGACCCGCTCATCGACGATGTTCCGCTCAATCCCGACAACCTAGGCCTGCCGATGGAGGGCGACCGCAGCCTGTTCGAAGCCGTGCTCTTCGGCTACGACAGCTTCGAGGTGAACCCCGCAGAGGCGGGCAAGGTTGAGGCCGTTGCCAAGTATCTCGGCAAAGGCAAAGGCGCTGGCGTCATTGTGGAAGGCCACGGCGACGAACGCGGCAGCCGGGAATACAACCTTGCTCTCGGGGAGCGCCGGGCGCTGGCCGTTCGCGACTATCTCATCCGCCTGGGCGTCGATCCCGCCAACATTCAAACCAAGAGTTTTGGCGAGGAAATGCCGGACTCCATGGGGCATGATGAAGCGGCCTGGCGCCAAAACCGCCGGTCGGTTTTTGCCATCTACTAGTGACGTGTGAGATAAGGTGCGGAATCCATCCACACCTTCTTTGCTATGCAATCTTTCTTCCCCACTCTTGGCTTCGTACAGTTTGATTTCCTCTCGGGTGCTGTGGGGGTTCTTATTGCCATCCTGGCGTCCTTTATCGTGATCACCCTGATCGCCAGCTACTACCGGTTTCAGAAAATCATCCAGCTGGCGGAAACCAGCTCGCCCGAGGAGATGGGGACGACCGCATCCGATATCCTGCACGTCCAGCTGGCACGGTACCTCGCCGCTTGTGCCCGCAAAGGAACCGCCTTTTCCTGCGCCCTGATCCGAACCCACAATCCATCTGTCAGTGCCCAAATGGATTCGCCGCTCTTTGCGGCCATTAAGAGCGCCGCCCGCAGCGGGGATGTCACGTGTGCCTATGATGAGCAGACGCTGGCCATACTGCTTGAATCCGACCCGGAAGATGCTGAAAATATTTTGGCGCGCATCACCAAAAGGGTGGTCGGTTCGTGTCCCGAAATGGAGCTGGGGGCGATGCGTGTCGGGATCGCCTCCTATCCCGGCCACGGGCTCCGCGGCAAGGGGTTGCTGAAGGTGGCGCTCGAGAGCCTGGATCAGACGGATGCCGAAACCCCCATCTACCTGCCGGAAATCATCGACGTCGACGTCGACGTCGATGCCGAGGATGAGGATGAGGGCGAGGATGTGGGCCGGGATGATTCCGGCTCCGATGAGGCTGAAGACTTCGATGCGTTCGATAAGGGGGCGTCCAAGAAGTCGAAGGATCGTCACAAGGACACCATGCTCGACGAGTTAACCGGGGTGCTCAAGCCGTCGGCGATTTCCGCGTACATGCAACGTACGATGAGTGAATGGCGCCGCAAGAAACAGGATATAGCCCTCTTTTGTATTGGCGTAAACAATATCGACCAGATCGCCCGCTTTCACGGCGAGGATGCGGCGGATTATGTGTTGGCCGGGGTCAGCCAGGTTTTGCAGGACAATCTACGGGGCGAAGATTTGATTGGCCGGCACGAAAAAAGCGCGTTTCTCGTGTTGGCGGTGGCTTCTCAGGCCGAGGCGGAAATTATCGGCAAGCGCATCAGTACGCTGGTGCAACAGGCCGAAACCCTGTCGGAAGGCAAAAAACTGCGAACCTCGGTGGCGCTCGGGGTGGCCGCCTATCCCGATCATGGGCGAAACCTCCACCAGCTCTACCGGGCGGGACAGCGGGTGCTCGACTATAATCGGGCGAACGATATTCGTGCATATGCTATTTACGATCCGAAAATACATGATATCATGCCTTTGAAACCCATGAAGAGTATTAAGTCGAGACGGGCTTAACGAGGGGAGTGCTATGAAATTAGGTGTAAACATTGATCATGTCGCAACCTTGCGGCAGGCGCGTGGAACCGTCTATCCCGACCCCCTTGATGCGGCGATTCTCTGTGGCCGCGCCGGGGCCCACGGCATCACGGCCCACCTGCGCGAAGACCGGCGCCATATTCAGGCGGACGATATATTCCGGCTGAAGGAACTTCAGCCCCTCCCGCTCAACCTTGAAATGGCCAATGAGGAATCGATCATTGAAATTGCCCTGGACGTGAAACCCGCCGAAGTGTGTCTGGTTCCGGAAAAACGCCAGGAGCTCACGACCGAGGGCGGGCTGGATGTGCTGGGCCACTTTGAGTCGCTGAAATCCACCGTGGAATGTCTCACGCAAGCCGGGATCGAGGTCAGCCTCTTTGTCGATGCCCATGAAACCACGCTCGCCGCCTGCAAGGATATGGGGGCGCCCGTGGTCGAACTTCACACCGGCGCATACTGCGATGCCGAGCCCAATAACCGGGCGGTGCTGATGGAGCAACTCATCCACGGCGCGGAATATGCGCATTCGCTCGGGCTCAAGGTCAATGCCGGCCACGGCATCAACCTCGAAAATCTGGGCGGCATTCTGTGCATTCCGAATCTCGATACGTTGAACATCGGCCACAGCCTTATTTGCCGCGCGGTCTTCCACGGTCTGCAAAATACCGTCGGGGAAATGCTCGAAGCCATGCAGGAATACACGGGGTGCTAGGTGAGCCATGACGATGGTTGCGGGACTGCTCCACGCGGCCCGTTCCACGTATCACGATCAAAACCATGAAACTCGTTACGGCAGATGAAATGCGCGAACTCGACCGGCGCACGATCGAAGAGGCCGGCATTCCCGCCGAAGAGCTGATGCTGACCGCCGGCGAGGGGGTAGCCGATGCCCTTCGGCGCCTGGCCTCCCTTCATCAACTGGAGGAGGCCCCCGTTTTATTCGTCGCGGGTTGTGGCAACAACGGCGGCGATGCCTTCGTTGCGGCCCGGTGTCTGCACGAAGAGGGCTGGCCGATCGAATGCTGGCTGGCCGGCGCTGAACAGAAACTCACCGGCGCGGCGCTGACGCATTTTAAACGGATGAAAAAGGCCGGCGTTCGGGTCGAGCTCCTCGATCGTTCCGAGCACTGGACCCATGCGGCTGAATGCGGAACCGATGCGGAAATCCTGGTCGATGGATTGCTGGGCACCGGCGCTTCCGGGGAACCGCGCGGGGTGGTGGCCGATGCCATTCAGTTTGTCGATGCGCAGGCCGACCGGGCGCTGGTGGTGGCCATCGATATGCCCTCCGCCATGGCGGTCCGCGCGGATCTGACCGTGACGATCGGCCTGCCAAAAATCGATGTGGTGCAATCCGAAAACATGGATTATGTCGGCAACCTCGAGGTGGTAGACCTTGGCATTCCCGCCGCATTCGTTGAGCCGGCCGGCGCTGAGCCGGAACTTGAATTGATCCATCCGACCGACCTCACTCCACTTTTCCCGCGCCGCCCGCGCGATACGCACAAGGGGGCCTATGGGCAGGTGCTATGCATCGGCGGAAGTAAGGGCTTTAGCGGCGCCATTACCATGGCGGCCCGGGCAACGGCCCGCTCGGGCGCGGGCCTCGTGTCGGCCTTTGTTCCGGAAGCCATTCATCCGTTGGTGGCGCCGGCCATTCCGGAGGTCATGGTTCATTCCAGCATGCCCGAAAGCAACTGGACGTCCATTCTGGCGGGGCCGGGCATGGGGCGTTCCGCCACCACCTGCGAGCAGGTGCTTCAGCTGCTGGAACACGCAACCGGGCCGCTTATTCTGGACGCCGATGCCATTACCGTGCTGGCCGACCACATCGCGGCCGTTGCCGCGGCAAAGGGGCCGCTTGTTCTGACGCCGCATCCCGGCGAATTTGCCGCCTTGTTCGGGCTGAAGGTGAAGGATGTGCAGGAGGATCGCTTCGGCATGGCCAAAATGGCCGCCGACAAACTCGGGGCCGTGATTGTGCTGAAAGGGGCGGGGACCGTGGTGGCCGCACCGGGCCGACCGGTTGCCATCAACCTGACCGGAAACCCAGGTATGGCCACGGGCGGATCCGGCGATGTGTTGTCCGGAATTCTGGCCGGGCTGGCCGGGCAGGGCATTCCGCCCTACGAAGCCGCCTGCGCGGCGGTCTGGTTGCATGGCCGGGCGGGTGACCTGGCGGCGGCTGAAAAATCGCAGGCGGCCGTCATTGCCCCCGACTTGATCGAAAAACTGCCCGACGCCTTCCGCGACATTTCATGCCGCTAAGCCCTTAGCTATTCAGCATATGGGTGGGCTGGTGGCTCGCTTGCAGCACGGTCTGCCAGAACCAGCTCTGCGGATCGATCGTCTTGCGTTCGCCAATCAGCGGGATCGGCAAATGCACGATCCGGTCGTGGTGCAGCCCGACAATCATATTCGTATTGCCCGCCATGGCGGCATGAACGGCGTTGTTGCCCAGGCTGAGACAGTACATGGAGTCGTTGGCATTGGCGCGGCGGCTGCGGATGGTGTAGCTCGGGTCGAAATACTTCACATTCACTTCCATGCCGACAGATTGGGCGTAGGCGCTGATTTCGGCCTTGAGCAGGATGCCGATGTCTTCCAGTCGTTTGTTGCCCGATTTATCGGTTGCCGCGGCCGCGTTGAACAGGTTTTGCCCCGCCCCCTCGGCCACGACGACCACGGCATGTTCCTTGCGTTTCAGGCGCTCCATCAAATGCTGGAGGAATCCATTCGGCCCGTGCAGGTCGAACGGAATTTCCGGCACCAGGCAAAAGTTTACGTTGCTGTTGGCCATGGTGGCGGATGCGGCAATCCAGCCCGATTCGCGGCCCATCAGCCGAACGAGGCCGACCCCGTTGCGATAGGCCTTCGATTCAACATGCGCATTGGTGATGATATCCCAAGTGGCTTCCACCGCGGTTTCAAAGCCGAAGGAGCGCTGGATCAGGTTGACATCGTTGTCGATGGTTTTCGGAATGCCGACCACAGCGATCGGCAGGTTGCGCGCCTTGACGCCTTCGGCAATATTGCGCGCGCCGCGCTGTGTGCCGTCGCCGCCGATCGTGAAGAGAATGTTGACGCCATAGTGGACCAGTGTATCGATAATATCATCGATATCTTGAGCGCCTCGGGACGACTTCAGGATGGTGCCGCCCTTTTCATGGATTTCGTCGGTGTTGTCGGTGGTCAGTTCGATGGGGTAGTGGTAGTACTTCGCCACCAGGCCTTCGTAGCCATATTTGAAGCCCAGCACGCGCTTGACGCCGTAGCTCTCCAGACTGCAGAAGGTCAGGGCGCGGATGACATCGTTCAGCCCCGGGCACAGGCCGCCGCAGGTCACGATGCCGACGGTGACGTCCTTCGGGTTGAAAAACAGCTTCTCGCGCGGGCCGGCCAGTTCGAAATATTCGATATCCTCGATGCGATCGAGCGCGCTCAGGTCCTGGGTGCGGTCATGGCAGGCAACGGCTTCGTTGTTATAGAAGCGGCTGACCTTGCCGTTCAGCGGCGAGTCATACTGCGGTGCCCCAAGGGTGTCGGTGCGGATAATCTTCGGGGAACCCATGATCCGGCCTCCTAAAACTGGGACAGAAAACGGACGTCGTTTTCGTAGAGATTGCGGATGTCGTGAATGCCGTAGAGGATCATGGTAATGCGTTCAATGCCCATGCCGAATGCGAATCCGCTGGCCTTCGTGGCATCGTAGCCGACGGACTGGAAGACATTCGGATCAACCATGCCCGCGCCGAGGATTTCGATCCAGCCGCTGTTTTTGCAGACGCGGCACCCCTTGCCGTGGCAGACGTGGCAGGTGAAGTCCACTTCCACACTGGGTTCCGTGAACGGGAAGAAGTGGGGCCGGAACCGGATGTTAACATCGGGCCCCATGAGTTCGCGCGCAAAGTAGGACAAGGTGCCCTTCAAGTCGGCCAGCGAAACGTTTTCATCCACATACAATCCTTCCACTTGGTGGAAGTTGGCGCTGTGGGTGGCATCCGGTGTGTCGCGGCGGTAGCAGCGCCCCGGCGAAATGATCCGCACCGGCGGCTTGTGCTCCATCATGTAGCGCACTTGCACCGGCGAGGTGTGGCAGCGCATCAGGTCGCCGTTGTCCAGATAGAAGGTATCCTGCTCGTCGCGCGAGGGGTGGTCGGCCGGCGTGTTGAGCGCGTCGAAGTTGTTCCAGACCGTTTCGATATCCGGGCCGTCGGCCACGGTGAAACCGAGGGTTTGGAAGATCTGGGTGATGCGGTCGGTGATCTGCGTGATCGGATGGCGGGTGCCGAGGCCCTGCCACTGGCCCGGCTGGGTCAGGTCGAATCCGCCGCCGGCATCCGCGCCGCCGGCAAATTCGGCCTGCTTCTGCTTAATCAGGTCCGTCAGCTCGTTCTTCAGCGCGTTGACGGTTTTTCCGAACAGGGGCTTTTCTTCGGCCAGAACGGTCTTGAACTCCTGCATCACCTTCGGCAAAAGCCCCTTGCGGCCGAGATACTCGATGCGCACCGCTTCAATGGCCGCCGCATCCGTTGCCGATTGCGCCGCGCCCAGCGCCTTTACCTTGAAGTCGTTCAGATCCTGTAGATTCATAGCCGGTCCCCGATTCCCCTGTTGGGCAAAAATTGAGCTTCCTATCTTCCAAGCTCCGCCCGATTTAGCAATTGCTTTTTTACTGTTTTTCCACGGGTTGGCGGCTATCTTTTCTCGCTATGGCATCAATTGCAAAAGTTGTGGTGGAGATATCGCTGGACCGGGAGTTCGACTACCGGATTCCGCCGCATTTGCAATCCGTCATCGGCGTGGGGTCGCAGGTGGTGGTGCCGTTCCACTCGCGCGAGCTGCGCGGATTCGTGGTCGGCCTGGCCAACCACTCCGCTTTTTCCGCCAAGCTCAAGGAGATCGCCGGGGTGGTGGGGGACAAGCCCCTTATTCCCGACCTGATCATGAAACTGGCCTATTGGATCGCCGACTACTACTGCGCGCCGATCGAGCATGCCGTCCGCACGGTCCTGCCCAGCGCCGTCCGCAAGCGCGGCGCCCAGCACAAGAAGCAGCTCTTTGTGTCGCTCATAGACGCCCCCGCCCAGTCCAACGGAGCTGGAAGCTCCGTCTACGGGACGCTGCCCCCCAAGCAACAGCTCGTTATTGAAACCCTGCAACAGCACGGTTCCATGACGCTTACGGAATTAAAGGAGCGGGCGGGCTGCTCGGAGTCGCCGATCCGGACCTTGGAGAAGCACGGGCTGGTGAAGATCGAGGAGTCGACCATCCTGCGCGACCCGCATGCGGGGCTGGAGCTGCTGCAGACCAAGCCGTTTGACCTCATGGTGGAACAGCAAACCGCGCTCGATATCATCAATGCGTCCATGGATAAGGAAAAACCGGGCGTAGTGCTATTGCATGGCGTGACCGGTAGCGGCAAGACCGAGGTGTATTTACAGGCCATCCAGCACGCGCTCGACAAGGGGCAGGGGGCGATTGTCCTGGTGCCCGAAATCGCGCTCACGCCGCAGACGGTGGATCGGTTCCGTTCGCGCTTTGGCGATTGTGTGGCCGTGCTGCATTCCAGTCTGTCCGAGGGCGAGCGGCACGACGAATGGCACCGCATCCGCAACGGCGAGGCCCAGATTGCTATCGGCGCGCGCTCGGCGCTGTTCGCTCCCATTGAGAACCCGGGCCTGATCGTGGTCGACGAGGAACACGAGGCGACCTACAAGCAGGACGAATCCCCGCGCTACAACGCCCGCGATGTGGCGGTGATGCGCGGCCATCTGGAAAAATGCTGTGTCGTGCTGGGCTCCGCAACGCCGGGGCTCGAGTCGTTCAGCAATGTGCGCGCCGGGCGTTACGAATTGGCCGAAATGCTGCAGCGGGTGGATGACCGATCGATGCCGCTGATGCGCATTGTCGATATGCGCATTGAAGCAGAGAAGCAGGGGCGGCCACAGATCTTTTCCAGCGAACTGGTGCAGGCCATCTATGACCGCCTCAACAGCAAAGAACAGGTGATCCTGTTCCTGAACCGCCGCGGGTTTTCGTCGTCGCTCCAATGTGAGCAGTGCGGCTATGTGGCCGAATGTTCCGAATGCAGCGTTTCGATGACCTACCACAAACGCGCCCATAAATTGCTCTGCCACACTTGCGGCGCGGAGGAAAAGGTGCCGCCGCGCTGCCCGGAATGTGGCGATCCCGATTTCAAGTATGCCGGCATGGGAACGGAAAAGATCGAGGAGGTGCTCGGCAAGCTCTGCCCCAAGGCCCGGGTGGCCCGGATGGATTCCGACACCATGCGCAAGAAGGATTCCTACCGCACGGTGCTCGACCAGTTCCGCCGCGGGAAGATTGATATTTTGCTGGGCACGCAAATGATTGCCAAGGGGCTCGACTTTCCCAACGTCACGCTGGTCGGGGTGCTCCATGCCGACATGTCGCTGCATGTGCCCGACTTCCGGGCGGGCGAGCGCACGTTCCAGCTACTGACGCAGGTGGCCGGCCGCGCCGGCCGCGGCGAAAAGGCGGGCGAGGTCATCGTGCAGGCCTACACGCCGCACCATCCCGCCATCCAGGCCGCCCGCCGGCTGGATTATCAGGGGTTCTGCGACCAGGACCTGGAATTCCGTCGCGAGCTGGCCTATCCGCCGTTTACGCACTTGGTGTTGCTCACCTTTAAGGGCGAGCACGAACTGGAAGTGCAGCAAACCGCCGATCGGTTTTTCGAGGCGCTGGAACGCATCCTTCCCGCATCGGTGCAGCATTCGCCGGCGATGCCGGCCCCGCTCGCCCGCGCCAAGGGGCAGTGGCGCTACCAGATCATGCTCCGGTGCGAGCACACCGTCCGCATGACCAAGCCGATCCGCTACGTTCAGTCGATCTTCAAAATGCCGAAGGGCGTCACCTGCACCGTGGACGTCGATGCGCTGTCCTTGTTGTAGACGGAGCTGGACGCGAAGCGAGGCTTTACCCGCCGGCCAATCCTGTTATCCTGTCCGCGAATTTCTAAAGGAGAAAAATCATGGCTCAAAAAAGCGTAACTATTGATGTAACCCTCGGCTCAACCTTTGTCATTGAAAGCGATATTCGCGGACACAAGGTCGTGATCGATCAGCCGAGCACCGGTGGCGGAACCGATGCCGGGCCGACGCCGCTGGAGCTTTTGTTTGCCTCGCTGGGCGGATGCATCGGCACGATTAGCCGCCTGATCGCGATGCAGAAACAGATCGAGCTGCGCGGCATGAAGATCAAGGTCGAGGGCGATATCGATACCGATGGCCTGCTCGGCAAGCCGATCGAAGGCCGCATGGGACTCGAAGGCATTACGATTTCGGTCGAGATGGATGCCGACCTGTCCGATGAGGAAAAGATCGCGTTTCTCCACGAAGTCGATGCGCGCTGCCCCGTTTCCGACAACCTGCTCAATGCGACACCGGTCGGTATCCAGCTGGCGTAGTCGGTTTTAGCGGGCCAGCAAGAGCAGCAGGCTAACCACGATCCCGGCCAGGATGCCGGAAACGCTTTTCCAGAAGAGCACGGGATTGCGCTGCATGATGGGGGTACGGTGCTTTTCGGCAAAATCGGGATTGGGTTTGCGAAGGTCTTCGAGAAACTTGGAGTGGGCCTCGTAGCGGTCTTCCGGGCTCACCTTGACCGCCTTTTCCAGCGCACTATCGAACCACAGTGGAATATCCGGATTGAAGTGGTACGAGGGGCGGTATTTAAGCTGGGTGTAGTCGGCCAGCTTTTTGCATTTGGCAAACTTATCGCCATACGGATGCTCGCCGGTGAGCAGCATGTAGGTGATGCAGCCGAGGCTGAAGAGGTCGGACCAGGTGCCGGCCGGGAGGCGGAGCTGGTATTCCGGCGCGGCATAGTCGATGGTGCCTAGGATCAGGTCGCGCTCGATCGGCCCGCAGATTTCCTCGAAGCCGGCCACGCGGCACGAGCCAAAGTCGACGATTTTTATCCGCCCGTGGGCATCGATCAGCACGTTGTCGGGTTTTAGATCCTGATGGAGGACCTCTTTGCGGTGGAAGGCGCGCAGGCCCTTGACAAGCTGCTGGGCGATTTCGCGCACCGTCTGGAGTTGCGGCAGGTGGTTTTGTTCCTCCCAGAGGGAGAGCGTGATGCCATCGACATATTCCGTCAGATAATAGAGGCAGCTGCGGGTTCGATGCTGATCGACCACCTTGGCCACGTTGGGGCAATTCAGGCGCGCGCCGATCCAGCTTTCCATCACGAAGCGCTCGATATATGCATCGTCATCCTCATAGTTGGGCGACGGGGTTTTCATGGCATACTGCCGCCCGTTTTCCGGGTCTTCCACGCGATAGACCTGGCTGCGGCTGGTCGCGTGGATTTCTTCAAGGATGCGGTAGCCGTCGAGCAGGTCGCCCTTTTTCATGGCGGGCGGGAAGGGCAGTTGGGTCAGGCGCTGGTCAATTTCATCGCGCGAGTTTTCGGGCAGTTTGACGGTTTTGATGAGCGCGCAGCTCAAGTTGTCTTTGCTGTGCATGTCGTACGCTTCCTGTACGAGCATGTCGCAGCCTTTTTGCAAATTGTCCTGGTTGGATTCGAGCAGGGTGGCGATGCGCGTGGCGTCGACATATTCATGGATGCCGTCGGTCGACAGCAGGAACAGGTCGTTTTCCTGCACATCGGTGGTCGAGTAGTCGATGTTCGCCTGGTTGTCGAGCCCGATGGCGCGGGCCAGATAGGTCTGGTTCGCGCTGACCGGTACGCTGTGATCGTGCGTGAGCTGCTCGAGCTTGCCGGCCCGGAAGCGGTAGATGCGGGTGTCGCCGATGTGGAAAATATGGGCGGTGCGCGATTTGAGCACCAGAACACTCAGGGTGCAGACGTAGCCCTTCTCCGCGTTGCGGTAGGCCGTGCCGCGGTTATAGAGCTCGCGGTTGAGGGTGGTGAGGACGTTTTGCCCGGAATGTTTGGTGGTCCAGATGTCGGGGCTGGCATAGAAGTCGGCAATAAACCGTTGGGTGCAGATGTTCGAGGCCTGCTGGCCGGCATCGGCGCTGCTGACGCCGTCGGCAATGGCCGCCACAATGCCCTTGTGGGTGATCAGGTGGTCGTCGGACGGGGCGTGAACGACGATCGAGTCGTCGTTGGAATCCTTGCGGCCGGCCGAGGAGGCCTGGCCGGTCGCAATTTCAATTTTTCCATCCAGATGAAACATAGTGAGTAATGCGTAAATCGTAATGAGTAATTTATGATAGGGGTCGAGCGGTTGTTGGCAAACCAATTACGCATTACTCATTACGCGTTACGATTTACGCATTCCGCTAGGCCACCTCGATCAGCTGGATGTTTCCGCTCTCGTCGACCTCGGCCACATGCCCTTTGGGTTCGGTCAGGAAGGCCGTGGTGATCAGGGAGAGCAGCGAGCTGACGCCGATGACGATGAAGAAGGTGGAGTAGTCGACGAACGAGAGCACGGTCAGGAAGATGACGGCACCGACGTTGCCGTAGGCGCCGACCATCCCGGCAATCTGGCCGGTCATGCGGCGCTGGATCAGCGGCACCACGGCAAACACGGCGCCGGAGCCGGCCTGCCCGAAGCTGGAGCAGATCATGGTGGCGACGACCGCCATGGCAATCGGCCAAGTGCTATCGATCTGGCCCAGCATGAAGTAGCCGGCGGCGAGGCCGGTCATGAGGCCCAGCAAGGTCTTGCGGCGCCCAAGCTTGTCGGAAACCCATCCGCCGGCCGGGCGGGCCGCGAGGTTCATGAAGGCAAAGCCCGAAGCGAGCAGCCCGGCCTTTACGGCGCTGAGTCCGAACACCTCCATAAAGAAGAGCGGGAGCATCGAAACCACCGCCAGCTCGGAGCCGAAGGTGACGAGATAGGAGACGTCGAGAATGGCGACCTGGCGGAAGCGGTAGTTGATCAGTCCGGCCGAGCCGCCTTCATTGAACAAATGCGCGTTGACCTTCCAGATTTGACGGGACTGGTAGATGAAGAGGAGGACACAGCCGATCACGAGCAGGATACCGGTGGTTGGGGACAGCAACGCAATCTGCGCGGAGGTGAGCTTCCAAACAAGAACGGCCAGGGCCAGATACATGGGAATGTTCATGGCCAGATAGAGGTAGAAATCCCTTTTGCAGGAAACTTCGAGGCCGCCCGCTTTCTTGGGCTTGAAGTAGGCGGAGCCCTTGGGGGTGTTTCGGGCGCGCAGATAGAAAAAGACGGCATAGAGGAGCGAGATGGCCCCGGTGGTGGCAATGGCGTAGCGCCAGCCGTGTTCGCCGCCGTAGAGCAGGGCCAGGCCGGGCAGGGTCATCGAGGCGGCCGCCGAACCAAAGTTGCCCCAGCCGCCGTAGATGCCTTCGGCCATGCCGACCTGCTTGGCCGGGAACCATTCGCCCACGAGGCGGATGCCGATCACGAAGCCGGCGCCGACGAAGCCGAGCAGGAAGCGGAGCAAGGCCAGTTGCTCGAAGGATTGCGCGCAGGCAAACCCGAAGCAGATGAACGAAGAGGCCACGAGCAGCCCGGTGAATACATTCCGCGGGCCCAGTTTATCCACCAGAATGCCGATCACAATCCGCGCGGGAATGGTCAGGGCAACGTTGAGGATGAGCAAGGCCTTGACCTGTTGGGGGGTCAGGTTGAACGCTTCCTTGATAAAGCCCATCAGGGGGGCGTGGTTGAACCAAACCACGAAGGTCAGGAAAAAGGCAACCCAGGCCAGGTGAAGGGTTCGTATGGCCGGATTTTTTAAATCCAGTGGGTTCAAGTTGGCCGTAGACATAGTGCTGTTCCTCTTCGATATCTTTAAAATTCTCGTGGGCCTGCCGACGGCGGACCAAAATCGCCATTACGCAAAAGCCGTGCCATGTGAATGGGGGCCTGCTAACAGGGCAGTTTTATAATGGTTTGTGAAAAATGGCCGATAAATATCGCACCAACAGATGCTGACAAAAATGTTTCTAAAATGGGTTCGTCAGACAAATATGGATACTGCGACGGCCGAATGTCTCTTCCTGTGGTATGCGCTTTATTTTCCTATCTCTCTGGAATCGGGGGAGAAGCGAAGTTTGTAGAAGTATATGGCTTCCGCTGGCATACTCCGTGCGAAAGAGTGCGCGGGAGTTTTAACTATGCTGGAATAAATGGAATCGACACGTCATGGCCGCGGTGGCCACAGTTACGTAAAACGTGGGGAAAAATCATGTTTTCCGGCCGGGGCAATATGTTGAACGCAACCGGTTGACATTTTCCGCGTTTGATCCACAGTTCTCCCTGCTCGTCACAAAAGGCGCGGCCCTATCCATCCAAAAGAAATGACAGATCAAGAGAGTAATCCAGGAGTGGTCGACCAACTGGGGCGGCCCATGCGCGACCTGCGCTTGTCGGTAATCGATCGGTGCAACTTCCGCTGCACCTATTGCATGCCCGCCGGCGAAGTGGGCCCGGACTTTGAGTGGCTGCAGGCATCGCAACGCCTTTCGTTCGATGAAATGCTGCGGCTGGTGGCGCAGTTTGCCCGGCTGGGCGTCGAAAAAATCCGCCTCACCGGCGGCGAGCCGTTGTTGCGCAAGCAGCTGCCGGAGCTGATCGAGGGATTGAGACAGATTCAGGGCATCAACGATATCGCCATGACGACCAACGGGATTTTGCTGGCGCGCTTTGCGGACGCGTTGAAGGCCGCCGGTCTGGACCGCGTCACGGTCAGCCTTGATGCGCTGGACCCGGAAATTTTCCGGCAGATGAACGGCGGCTTTGCATCGCCTGATCAGGTGTTTGAAGGCATTGAGGCCGCCCGGAAGGCCGGACTGGAAGACATCAAGATCAACACCGTGGTGCGGCGCGACATCAACATGGGCGAAACGGTTCCGATTCTCGAACACTTCCGGGGTTCGGGCATCACCGTCCGTTTCATCGAATACATGGACGTCGGCAACGTCAACCATTGGGAGCGCGGTCAGGTGGTGCCTTCCGCCGAGCTGATTGAACTGATTTCGGAACGCTGGAAAATCGAGCCGGTGGCCAAGCGCTATGCCGGCGAGGTGGCCGACCGCTATCGCTATGTCGACGGCGCCGGCGAGGTCGGGTTTGTGTCGTCGATCAGCCAGCCCTTCTGCCGCCCGTGCAACCGCAGTCGCCTGTCCGCCGACGGCAAGCTGTTCACCTGTTTGTTTGCCACTGAAGGCACCGACCTGCGCCCGCTCGTGCGCAACGGCGCCACCGGCGAGGAAATCCACCAGGCCATCCGCTCGGTGTGGGAGCGCCGTACCGACCAATACAGCCAGCTGCGCTGGGGCGGCAGCAAGAAGCAGCCCGGCGACCAAAAAATTGAAATGTTCTACATTGGTGGGTAATCGTGAAAATCAACGTTAACTATTATGCCATGTTCCGCGAACAGGCGGGGTGCAGCGGCGAAGTCGTTGAAGGCGACTGCGGCGACGCCGTCGCCTTGTTCGAACGGCTGAAGGAAACACATGGGTTTTCCATGGGCCGCTCGCATGTCCGGCTGGCCGTCAACGACGCGTTGGTCGGCTGGGACGCGCCGCTGAACGACGGCGACCAAATTGTTTTTATCCCGCCGGTGGCTGGAGGTTGAATGTTTTCCCTGTCGTCAGAACCGCTGCATGTTGAACAGCTGAAGTCCGCCGCCGAAAACCCCGAGTGCGGCGCGCTGGTTACCTTCGAAGGCTGGGTGAGAAACCACAACGAAGGGCACGATGTCACGTCGCTCGAATACGAGGCCTACGAACAGCTCGCCGTCAGCGAGGGCAACCGCATTCTCGCCGAGGCCCGCGAAAAGTTTGGCCTCAAGCAGGCCGTCTGTATTCACCGCACCGGGCATCTTGCCATCGGCGACATTGCCGTTTGGGTCGGGGTCTCCACCCCGCACCGCGATGCCGCGTTCAGGGCCTGTCGCTTCATCATCGACGAAATCAAGGTGCGCGTTCCGATCTGGAAAAAGGAGCACTACCTCTCCGGCGACTCCGGCTGGGTGAATTGCGAGGCATGTGCCAAGCATGGCCACAAGCCCACCGCCGACTATAGCCGCCAAATAGTGCTCAAGGAAATCGGCGAAGCGGGGCAGCAAAAACTGGCGGAAAGCCGCGTGCTGGTGGTCGGGGCCGGCGGGCTCGGCTGTCCGGTGCTGGCCTATCTGGCCGGCGCGGGCATCGGGCATCTTGGCCTGGTGGAGCCCGACCAGCTGGATGCGAGCAACCTGCATCGGCAGTTCCTGTATTCCGCCGGCCAGGTCGGCGAATCGAAGGCCGCCTTGGCGGAGGAATGGCTGAAACAATTTAACCCGGCCGTTTCGATCGAGCGCCATGAGCAACGCATCCAGTCGCTCGATATCGCGGCGTTGCTGTCCGGCTATGACATCGTGGTGGAATGCACCGACTGCATGGATACCAAGTTGCTCGTCAACCGCGCCGCGATTCAGGCCAAGGTGCCGGTGGTGTTTGCCAGTATCTACCAGTTCGAGGGCCAGATGCAGGTCGTCACGCCGGAATCATCCTGCCTCGAATGTCTCTATGAAGGCGGCGCACCAAGTGAAGTGCCAAGCTGTGCCGTTGCCGGCGTGCTCGGCCCGGTGCCCGGCGTGCTCGGCTCCCTGCAGGCGCTGGAAACCATTAAGCAACTGTTGAGCCTTGAAGGCCGGCTCGAAAACGAACTGCTGATCGTGAATCTGGCCGACTATGGCATGCGCAGGCTTGCGCTTCCGATCAACCCGTCCTGCCCGGCGCACGCGCCCGCTGCCAAGCTACCGGAACACGTCGAGATCTCGGCGGCGGAAATCGGCCGTCTGGGCAATGTGCAGATTGTCGATATCCGGACGCCGGGCGAGGTGGCCGTCGAACCATTGCCTTGCGAACATGTTCATATTCCGATGGATCAAATCCTGAACCAGCCGCAGTTGTTGGACCGGGAGCAAACCCATTTGCTGGTTTGTGCGGCGGGAATGCGCACCAAGTTTACCGCGCTGGAATTACGCAAGATCGGCTACGACAAGGTCTATTCGCTCATCGGTGGCAACCGCATGCTCTAGGAGTAGGGGAACACGAAGGCTCTAAGAACTCTAAGTGGTCCTTACTGTCTTTGTGTGATTTCAGCGGCCCTTGTTGCGCAGCTTCTTGGCGAAGGCAACGCAGACGGCGCCTTCGATGAAGAGCAGGATGCCGACGAGGCCGTACGGGAATTCGGCGCTCGTCAGCGCAACCAGCGCAATGATGAACAGCACGGTTCCGTTGATCAGCAACCGCTTGATGATCGGGCCGGGATCCATCTCGCGCCAGCCTTTGGCCAGCAGCGCCTTTTGACTCAGGTAATGCCCGATCATGGCGACCACCAGCACAATCAACATCAGAATGGTCATGGGTTGGCTCATAAAAACAGCTCCGTTTGGGCCGCAGACGAACACGGATTATTTAGGATCCGTGTTTTTCAGGGTTGATCCGTGGCTAGTCTTGTTGCTCCGGTGCAGGCTCGAGCGTCTCGGCATGGCCCAAATCTTTTTCCGGCGCAATGATATCGCGCACGCGGCGCTTGAGATCCTTTAGTTCGGGCAGGCCGCGTTCGGTCTTGCGGTCCCAGACTAACTGGCCGTTGGCATGGATTTGCCAAATGCCCGGCGCGAGGCTCGGGCGCAGGGCGGCTTCGTCGAGATCGCCGTCGAACGTTTGCAGGAGTTCCTGCGCAATCCAGGCGGAGCGCATCATGAACTTGCACTTGGAGCAGTATTCAATCGTTAGTTTGTTTTCTTTTTTCAAGGTCTTCTCCTTCGGGGACTCAGCAAAAACTCCGGCGGGCCGGCTGCTAGGAGCACACCTTTTCCGGATCGCAAATGTGCAAGCTATCAAGCTCTTCCTCGGAAGGCAACTCGATGTAGATGCGGCCTTCGCGGATTTCGACCGGGAAGGTGGAAATGCGGTAGTCGGGGTCGGACAGGCCTTCGCCGGTTTCCAGCGAGAACGATTTCTTGTGCATCGGGCAGACAATCTTCGGCCGGCCTTCCACATCGCCGAGCAGGCCGCGCGACAGCACCATCTCGCGCTTGTGCGGACAGAGGTTCTGGCAGGCAAACCATTGGCCGGTTTTTTCGAAGTTGAAGATGGCAATCTGGTGGCGCCCATATTTCAGGGTCGCGCCGCCATCGGCCGGAACGGCGTTGGCGTCGGAGAAAGCAACCCATTGCTTGGCGGGGGCGGCCGACGGTTCCGGCGCAAGGATTTCATAATCCTTCCACGGCAGCGGCCGCTTCTGGCCGCGCACTTCGATAAATTTGACCTTGTCTTCCTCTTCGCTGTTGGCGTAGTGCGTGAACATCTTGACCTTTTCGGGGTCCTTGATGGTTTCGGCCCATTCGCACTTGTAGGTGTCGATCACGTGCTGCATGTCGGCTTCGAGCTGGTCGTTGATGCCGAGCGAGTCGTTGATCACCACATCCTGCAGATGCTTCAGGCCGCCTTCGAGCTTTTCAAACCACGGCGCGGTCCGCGTCAGCTTGTCGGCGGTGTGCACATAGTACATCAGGAAGCGGTCGATGTATTTAATCGCGGTTTCGGTGTCGACGTCGGAGGCCAGGAGATCCCCGTGGCGCGGGATGACCCCGCCGTTGCCGCAGACAAAGATGTTCCAGCCGAGTTCGGTGGCAATCAGCCCCACGTCTTTGCACTGCGCTTCGGCGCATTCACGGACGCAGCCGGATACCGCCAGCTTAATCTTGTGCGGCGCGCGCAGGCCCTTGTAGCGGTTTTCGAGCAGCACGGCCATATCGACCGAATCCTGCAGGCCGAAGCGGCACCAGGAACTGCCGACGCAGCTCTTCACGGTGCGGATCGACTTGCCGTAGGCATGGCCGGTTTCGAGTCCGGCGTCGACCAGGTCTTTCCAGATGGCCGGCAGTTTCGAAACGTGCGCGCCAAACAGGTCGATGCGCTGGCCGCCGGTGATCTTGGTGTAGAGATTGAACTTCTTCGCGACCTGGCCAATGGCGATGATCTGGTCCGGGGTCAGCTCGCCGCCCGGCGCGCGCGGGACGACCGAGTAGGTTCCGTTGCGCTGGATGTTGGCCATGTATTGGTCGTTCGTATCTTGAATCTGCGCATGGTTGGCCACGAAGTCGTTATTGACCGATGCAAGGATCGAGGCCACCGCCGGCTTGCAGACTTCGCAGCCGGCGCCCTTGCCGTGGCTTTCCAGCACGTCGTTGAACGACTGGATGCGCAGGGCGCGGATGATCCCGAAGAGTTCCTGGCGGGAATAGGTAAAGTGCTCGCACAGCGTATTCTTCACGGCGATGCCGCTCTTTTCCATCTCGGCCTTGAAAATGTCCTGCACCACCGGGGTACAGCCACCGCAGCCGGTTCCGGCCCGGGTACATTTCTTGACTGCGTCGGCCGAGGTCAGATTGTTGTCGGCAATGGCCTGGCAAATGTCGCCCTTGGTGACGTTCTTGCACGAACAGACCACTTCGCGGTCATCGATCTCGATTTCCACATCGACGTGTTCGCCGCTCTGGACCAGCAGCGTTTCCGGATGTTCCGGCAGCTCGACGCCTTTCTTTTCCATTTGCAGGAGCAAATTATATTCGGCGGCATCGCCCACCAGAATCGCGCCCTTGAGCACGGTGCCATCCTCGGAAAGCACCAGCTTCTTGTAGATCCCGCGATGGTGGTCGTAGACCGCCACGGCCTTGGTTTGTTCTTCGGGCAGCAGGGGGGTGCCCACGCTGGCCACATCGATGCCCATCAGCTTGAGCTTGGTGGACATATCCGCGCCTTCGAAGGTTTTCTTTTCGTGGCAGAGGTTGGCGGCGGCCACGTCGGCCATGTCGTAGCCCGGGGCCACGAGGCCGTAGATCATGCCGTCGTGCAACGCCACTTCGCCGATGGCGTAGATGTGGTGGTCGGACGTGCGCATGTGGTTGTCGACTTCGATGCCGCCGCGCGGGCCCACCGCAATGTCGGCGTCGCGCGCCAGTTCGTCGTTCGGGCGGATGCCCGCCGAAATAATGATCATGTCGGCCTGCAGGTCGTCGCCTTCGTCGAACTGGATGCCGGTCACGGCCGTATCGCCGGTAAACTCGGTGGTGATCATGCTGGTCATCACGTCCACGCCGAGGTTTTCAATCAGGTGCTGGAGCACCAGGCCGCCGCCGCTATCCACCTGGCGGGCCATCAAGTGCGGCGACCGTTCCAGCACGGTCGTCTTCAGCTTCATGTCGTGGCAGGCCTTGGCTGCTTCCAGCCCGAGCAGGCCGCCGCCGATGACGGTTGCGGTCTTGGATTTCTCGGCATAGGCGCGGATCGCTTCCAGGTCTTCGATCGTCCGGTAGACAAAGACGCCCTCGAGATCCGTGCCCTTGATCGGCGGCACAAACGGGCTCGAGCCGGTGGCGAGGATCAGGTGGTCGTAGGAACACCGCTTGCCGTTTTGCGAGGTAACGGTCTTGTTCTCCCGGTCGATTTCAACCACCCGCTCGCCGAGGTGGAGGTCGATGCCGTTGGCGATGTACCAGTCAAACCGTTCGATCAGCAGCTCGTCGGCGGACTCCTTTTCAAAGAAGGAGGTCAGCTGTACCCGGTCGTAGGCCGGCCGCGCTTCTTCGCCGAAAATGGTAATATGGAACTTTTTGTGTTCGTCGTACTGCATCAACTGTTCGCAAAAGCGCACGCTGACCATTCCGTTGCCGACCACCACAACCTTTTGTTTATTCCCGCTCATCTAAAAATCTCCAAAACTTGAATGCTTCCGTAGGGTCGAAAGCCCACAACATTAATTCTGTGTAAATACCGCCTTAAGCAACGAGTGTGCCATCTCGCTGCCGTGTGGCGGGGAGGCAACCAAAACCTTGGTTAACAGGCAATAACAAAAGAAACAAAAATACGACAGCGCGGAGAGAAGTGTACATATTTGAATGAATTTAATAATCAAATTCAAAATTGTATAGCAAGAGATCGCCAGCTACGGATGGGTACCGAACGATGCGGCTGATGAAGGAGTTTTTACCACAGCGAGCACAGAGTATCTGGAGGATCGGCGGAGTGCAATTGCGGGAGGGTGCGGCCCGGGCGCGCCGGGTTCTCCGGGATCGGTTTTGCCCTCCGCCCGCATTTTCCATAGGTATGACAGGATGGCGCAGGTGTGACAGGGAATGGGGCATAAGTGGGTCATGTGGCGCACTTCTTCCAGCGAGCACGCTGTGGTAATTTTAGAGGAATTTAAGTTTTAACTTACCTGATAGCAGTAAATTATGGATTATGAATAACTCGTTATTTCTCGCTGGCACACATGTTGCTTTAGGGCGGTTGTCGCTAATGACACTTATTTATTAAAGGAGACCTATTTATGAGTACAGCAGGATCAAAAGTATTGGGTATCGACTTGGGTACCACGAATTCATGCATGGCCGTTATGGAAGGTGGCGAGCCGACCGTTATTCCAAACGCGGAAGGCGGCCGCACCACGCCGTCGATCGTAGCGTTCACGAAGAGCGGCGAACGGCTGGTGGGTACCGCGGCCAAGCGCCAGGCGGTCACCAACCCGCAGCACACGGTCTTTTCGATCAAGCGCTTCATGGGCCGCAAGTTCGAGGAAGTGGAACATGAAATCGACCTCGTGCCCTACAACGTGGTGAAGGCCAAGAACGGCGACGCACACGTTCAGATTGACGACAAGGTTTATTCGCCGCCGGAAATCTCGGCGATGATTCTCCAGAAGATGAAGGCTGACGCGGAAGCATACCTCGGCGAAATCGTCTCGCAAGCGGTCATCACGGTGCCGGCCTACTTCAACGATTCCCAGCGCCAGGCCACCAAGGACGCCGGCAAGATTGCCGGCCTGGAAGTGCTGCGCATCATCAACGAGCCGACCGCGGCGTCGCTGGCCTACGGCCTCGACAAGAAGTCGGAAGAAAAAATCGCGATCTACGACCTCGGCGGCGGCACGTTCGACGTGTCGATCCTCGACATCGGCGACGGCGTTTTCGAAGTTACCGCAACCAGCGGCGACGGCCACCTTGGCGGCGACGACTTCGACCAGAACATCATCGAGTGGCTCGTCGCCAGTTTTAAGGCCGAGCAGGGCATCGACCTTTCCGCCGATCCGATGGTGCTGCAGCGCCTGAAGGAAGCGGCCGAGAAGGCCAAGTGCGAACTGTCCAGCTCGCAGCAGACGGAAGTCAACCTGCCGTTCATCACGGCCGATGCCACCGGTCCAAAGCACTTGAACGTGACGCTGACCCGCGCGAAGCTCGAAGAGCTGTGCGACGACCTGATCACCAAGGCGATCTCGCCGGTTAAAACCTGCCTGAGCGATTCCGGCCTGAGCCCCTCCGAAGTGAACGAAGTGATTCTCGTCGGCGGTTCCACCCGCATGCCGAAGGTGCAGGATTCCGTGAAGGAAATCTTTGGCCAGGATCCGCACAAGGGCGTGAACCCGGACGAAGTGGTCGCCATCGGCGCCTCGATTCAAGGCGGCGTTCTGAAGGGTGAAGTGAAGGATGTGCTGCTGCTCGACGTCACCCCGCTGACGCTGGGCATCGAAACTCTCGGCGGCGTCTTCACGCCGCTCATCGAGCGCAACACCACCATCCCGTCGAAGAAAAATGAAATCTTCTCGACCGCCGCCGACAACCAGCCGGCCGTGGAAATCCACGTGCTGCAGGGCGAGCGCAAGATGGCCAACGCCAACAAGACCATTGGCCGCTTCAACCTCGACGGCATTCCGCAGGCACCGCGCGGCACCCCGCAGATTGAAGTGGCATTCGACATCGATGCCAACGGCATCCTCAAGGTGCTGGCGAAGGATCTCGGCACCGGCAAGCAACAGCACATCACCATTACCGCTTCGAGCGGCCTGTCCGACGAAGAAATCGACCAGATGGTGAAGGATGCCGAAGTCCATGCGGCGGAGGATGAAAAGCTGCGCGAACAGGTCGACCTAAAAAACCAGGCGGACTCGACCGTGTTCCAGACGGAAAAATTCCTGAAGGAAAACGCCGACAAGGTCACGCCCGAACAGACGGCCGAAGTTGAAGCCGCGATCGAGCCCGTGAAAAAGGCGATCGAAGCCGAAGACTACGACGCGATGAAGACGACCCTCGACGTGCTCAACGAAAAGATGCAGGCCGCCGCGACTGAAATGTATGCTAACGCACAGGGGGCTGAGCAGGGCGCTCCGGGGGCGGACATGGGCGGCGATGCCGGCGCAGCCGGGGGCGGCGAGAAGCAGGCCCCCGACGTTGAGGAAGCCGACTTCGAAATGGTCGATGACGACGAAAAGAAGAAGTAGTTTTTGATGGGATTTACAGGGCGAACAGGGTGTCCTGTAGATCCTGTAGATCCGGTAGATCCGGTCTTAAATTTAAATATTGAAGTGATGAGTGCGACTCGTCGAAGAGTATAACCAAACAAGGAGAGAAGAATCCATGAAGATTAAACCATTGGGTGAACGTGTACTGGTTGAGGCGGTGAAGCCGGAAGAAGTTGCCAAGGGCGGGATCATTATCCCCGACTCCGCACAGGAAAAGCCGCAGGAAGGCAAAGTGATTGCCGTCGGTACCGGCAAGATCGATGAAAACGGCAAGAAGGTTCCGTTCAACGTCAAGAAGGGCGATCTCGTGCTGATGCCGAAATACGGCGGCACCGAAGTTAAGGTGGACGGCAAGGAATACCAGATCATGCGTGAAGACGATATTCTCGCGATTATTGGCTAATCAACGGAATTGAACCGCGAATAAACACGAATGCACGCGAATCGAATTTGATTAGTGTCCATTGGCGTGAATTAGCGGTTTCCTAAAAAATCATCTAAGGAGATTAAGAGAATGGCTAAACAGATTATTTTTGAAGTAGAAGCCCGCGACGCAATGTTGCGCGGTGTTGAAAAACTGAGCAACGCGGTGAAGGTGACCCTCGGCCCGAAGGGCCGCAACGTGATCCTCGACAAGAAATTCGGGTCCCCATCGGTCACCAAGGACGGTGTTTCCGTTGCCAAGGAAATCGAGCTCGAAGACGCGTTCGAAAACATGGGCGCGCAGATGGTGAAGGAAGTGGCTTCCAAGACGTCCGACATTGCCGGTGACGGCACCACCACCGCCACCGTTCTGGCCGAAGCGATCTATCGTGAAGGGCTGAAGAACGTTACGGCCGGCGCCAACCCGATGAGCCTCAAGCGGGGTATCGACAAAGCGGTTGCAGCCATGGTGGCCCAGCTCGGCAAGCTCAGCAAGAAGGTCAGGACCAACGAGGAAATCTCCCAGGTTGGCACCATTTCCGCCAACGGCGACGAAACCATCGGCAGCATCATCGCGGAAGCGATGGAGAAGGTGGGCAAGGATGGAACGATCACGGTTGAAGAAGCCAAGTCCATCGAAACCACCTTGGAGGTGGTTGAAGGCATGCAGTTCGACAAGGGCTACCTGTCCCCGTACTTCGTGACTGACGCCAACAACATGTCCGCGCTGCTGGAAGATCCCTACATCCTGATCTTCGAAAAGAAGATCTCCAACCTGCAGGACATGCTCCCGCTGTTGCAGAACGTGGCCAAGACCGGCAAGCCGTTCATGATCATCGCGGAAGACATCGAAGGCGAAGCCCTGGCGACCCTCGTGGTCAACAAGCTGCGCGGCACCCTGAACGTTTGCGCGGTGAAGGCACCGGGCTTCGGTGATCGCCGTAAGGCTATCATGGAAGACCTCGCAATCCTGACCCACGGCAAGTTCATCACCGAAGACCTCGGGATCAAGCTCGAAAGCGTGACCCTCGACGACCTCGGTAGCGCCAAGCGCATCACGGTCGGCAAAGACGAGACCACCATCGTTGACGGGGCCGGCAAGTCGGCCGCCCTCAAGGCCCGCATCGAGCAGATCCGCCGCGAGATCGCGGAAACGACGTCCGACTACGACAAGGAAAAGCTGCAGGAACGTCTGGCCAAGCTCGCCGGCGGCGTGGCGGTCATCAGCGTTGGCGCAGCGACCGAGTCCGAAATGAAAGAGAAGAAGGACCGTGTTGACGATGCGCTGCACGCGACCCGTGCCGCTGTTGAAGAAGGGATTGTACCGGGTGGCGGCGTTGCGCTGCTGCGCGTCCAGAAGGCTCTCGACACGCTGGACGTTACCGGCGACGAAGCGATCGGCGCAAATATTGTCCGGAAAGCGGTTGAAGCACCGTTGCGCCAGCTGGTGGCCAACGCGGCTGAAGAAGGCGCCATCGTGGTGCAGGAAGTCAAGAAGGGTAAGCAGAACTATGGTTACAACGTTGCGACCGGCGAATATGTCGACATGATCGCGGCGGGGATCATCGATCCGGCCAAGGTGACTCGTTCCGCACTGCAGAACGCGGCGTCCATTTCCGGTCTGTTGCTGACGACCGAGTGCATGGTCGCCGACCTTCCTGAAAAGGCCGGGCCGGCCATGCCCGACATGGGCGGCATGGGTGGCATGGGCGGCATGATGTAATAATGCCGGGCCGAGCGGTTCGCCCTGGGCGAACCGCTCTCCACCCTTTATAGATAGCGGCGAAAAATGTCACAAATGGCGTTTGACGCTAAAAAGCGGGGTGCTATAGTGCACCTCGTTTTTTTTCTGTAAAAAGGATCTTGCAGACTTTTCCTTTTTCAACGCACTTACCGGAGCATAATTATGAATATGGAATACTTGGATGCAGCAACCGAAAAGGTCGTCAACATCCCGATGTTGGTGAACCTGGTCTCCTATCGCACCCGTCAGCTCAACGCCGGCGCCCGTCCGATGGTGAAGCCGGACCATCCCGAACAGGACAACCACGACATCGTTTTAAAGGAAATCACCGAAGGCAAGCTCACGGTCGAGATGGCCTTCTCACAAGAAGAAGCCGAAATTCCCGGCCTCGACTTCCCCTCTTCGATTATTTTGTAGAAACCCTCATTTCCAGGTTCCAGGCTCGCTGGAAATCGTAAGGCTCAAAACTTTCAGGTTTTGGGCTTTTCGTTTATACCTAGGGAGCTGGTTCAGGATTTAGGGGTTCAAAATTCGGGTATCATCCAATGGCTGGAAAGAACAAAAAGAAGAAGAACGATCCGGCGGAAGGCGTGCTGGCCACCAACCGGAAGGCGTCGCACGATTTCCATATTCTGGAAAAAATCGAGGCGGGCCTGGTTCTGACGGGTACCGAGGTGAAATCGGTCAAGCAGGGGCATGCCAGCATTCAAGAGGGATATGTCCACATCGACGACCACCTGGAAGCCTGGCTCGTCGGATGCACCATCCAGCCCTACGAACACGGCAATATTTTCAACCACAGCACCACCCGCGAGCGGAAGCTGCTGCTCCACCGCAAGGAAATCGAACGGCTCTATAGCAAGATTCGCGAAAAGGGCCTGACCATTGTGCCGCTGCGGCTCTATCTGGTGCGCGGTAAGGTGAAGATAAAGGTCGGGCTGGCCAAGGGCAAGAATGTGGTCGACAAGCGCGATACCATCCAGAAGCGCGAGTCCGATCGCGACGCCCAGCGCGCCATGCGCGATCACAACCAGCGTTAAATTCCATCTGCTATTATTGCTTGGATTCTCACACCCGCTCGCTCAAGGCACAAAGCCACCAAGCTAATTCTCTGTGACTTCGTGTCTCCGTGTGAGATCTGATTCTGATCAGGCCTTGTTGACCACCATCGGTTTTTTCCGGTTGGGGAAGCAGGTTTTGCAGATCACACATTTGGTGCCGTCGCATCCGCGGGCGGTGCAGTGTTCGCGCCCATAGGTGATGATTTGCAGATGCAGTTTTTCCCACGCTTCGGGCGGATAGAGCTTTTTCAGGTCGGCTTCGGTCTGCACGACGTTTTTGCCGTTGGTCAACTTCCAGCGCTGGGCCAGCCGGTGGATGTGCGTATCGACCGGCAGGGCGGGAATCTGGAAGGCGTGAATCATGACGACGCTGGCGGTTTTATGCCCGACGCCCGGCAGGCTTTCGAGCGAGGGGAAGTCCTGCGGCACTTCGCCGTTGAATTCGTTCACCAGTTTTTCCGCGAGGCCCTTGATGTTCTTGGCCTTGCTGTTGGCCAACCCGCAGGTTTTGATGCATTCGAGAATCTCTGCAACGGAGAGTTTCATCATGGCCTGCGGCGTCGCGGCTTTGGCAAAGAGGGCCGGGGTGACCAGGTTGACGCGTTTGTCGGTGCATTGCGCGGACAGCAAGACGGCGATGAGCAAGGTGAAGGCATCGGTATGGTCGAGCGGGATCGGAACTTCGGGATAAAGCTCATCCAGTTTTTGGCCAATGTATTTGGCGCGTTCTTTTTTCGTTTTCATAAAGGGGGATCTACCTATTTTTTATTTGATTCCGATCACGTAGGCGACCCAGCCCTGGACGTTTTCGTAGGTCTTGCGGCGGCGGAAGGTTTCGTCGGATTCGCCCGCGTCGTCGAAGTCGTGGAGGTAGACCTCGGCTTTGGAGAAACCGGCCTCGATCAGGATTTCCTGGATTTCGGGCAGGGTCCACAGGCGCCAGTCGTAGGTGAAGGCTTTGTTGAAGCTGCCATAGCCCGGCACCTTGAAGTGGATGTGGCAGGTGGTGTGGTGGTTGATGGGGTTGTATTCGGCCTGCTCCCAAATGTAGTCGAAGTCGGAAATCTTCAACCCTTCGGGCGTCGTGAAGCCCGGAATCTTGCGGGTCTTGTCGCTCTTCGCCATGACGGACTCGGTGCCGCCCTAGATATCCACCACAAAGAGGCCTTCGGTGTTGAGCGCTTTTGCGGCCTGCTTGAAATAGTTCAGCAACAGATCGCGGGTCTTGAAGACGCAGAACGAAAAGTTCAGGGCAAAAGCCATGTCGACCGGGGGTGTTTGGGCGTCCAGCACATCGCCGCAAACGAGGTGCACGCGTTGTTTTTCCGGCTCCGTCAGCAGAGAGAGGTTGTACTTTACGCCCCAGTTGAGGGTCGGTTGGTGGAGGTCGATGCCCCAGGCCTGATGCGTCTTCTTGCGTTCGACCCAGCGGCAGGCCAGCTTGCCCGTGCCGCAGAAATCTTCGCGAATCGTCAGGGGCGGGCGCTTCCAGTGCCGGGCGTAGATGCGCTTGGCGATATCCAGATCGGTATCGACGTTCTGAACGGAGGCCTCGTACAGCCAGTGAATATCGAGCGGCGGTGATGGGTTCTTTTTTCCCATGGCTAGAAATAGCGGGTGTAGATGGCTCGTAATGGATTGAACAGGTGTTCGTTGGTGCACAAGACCCCGTAGGTCTCCGGCAGATCGGAGCGCGGGAAGACCTCCAGCGTGGCGCCGGCCTGTTCGGCAATGAGACCCGCCGCGGCATAGTCCCACAGGTGGATGCCGGGTTCCACATAGCCGTCGCCGGCCCCCTCGGCCACGTGGCACAGGTCGAGCGCCGCCGCGCCGTTGACCCGAATCTTGCGCGTGCTGACGGCCAGTTTCTGGACCAGGTCAAAGTGGGCCGGGTTGCCGGATTGGAGGTTTTTCGACAGGCCGCTGAAAATCAGCGAATCCGCCAGCTGCCGGGTGTCGGCCACCCGGATCGGCTCGCCGTTGAGCTGGGCCGGTCCTTCGCGGTGCGCCGTAAAATATTTGCCGAACTCGGGGGCAAAGACGCAGCCGGCCACGACCTTTTCGTGGTGCCGGACGGCCACCGACGCGCACCAGTAGGGAAACCCGTGGCTGTAGTTCAATGATCCGTCGATCGGATCAATGACCCATTCATAGTTGGAGATATGCTCATGCCGGCTGCCTTCCTCGCCGAGCACATTGTGGTTCGGGAATTCCGCCGCAATGACCGCTTCGGCCACGGTTTGGCATTCGACATCGAGCACGAGCTTGATGTCGTGCGCAAACGTTTCGTTGGTTTCCTTGCGGCGATGCTTATTGGCCAAAGCATGTTTGCCGGCCGCTTCGGCCGCGCACCGCGCGATGTCGAGCAAGTGGGAAAGGGCAACGTCTTTCATGCGGCTATTAAGCTAAACCCCGGCCTACTTGGCAATGGTATTGTCGAACGAGCGGTCGAGGGCGCGCGGCGGGCTGAAGATGATGTTGGCGATGATGGCTTGCTTCAGCTTTTTTTTGCCCTTGAGCGAAAATTCGACCCGGCTCGAAGCATCGATCCGGACATAGGGACTCAAGCCGGGAATGCGGATTTCCCGCGAACCGGACAGCAGCGCCGTGGATGTTTTCAGCGGCGATTGCGTCAGGATGGTGTTTCCCGCAGCCTGGGTGAATGCTTCGGGTTCCGCGGCCTTGGAGATTTGGGGGGGCGGTTCGACCTCGGGCAGGGGAATAAACGCGGCGGTTTCCATGTCCTCCTCGGCGGCCCATTCCTCGGCCTGGGCGTGCTCGAACGCCTCCCGTTCCTTTACATAGTCGGGAACCGTCGCCGGTTTGGGCGCAACCTGTTCCGCCAGGCCCTCGAAGAACGCCTCGATGGACTTGGGTTTGCGTGGGGGCTGGCCTTCTTCCTGGGGCGCTTCCTTCGCGCGTTTACGCGCGTTTTTTTCGAACAGGTATTTGAGCCCGTTCGCCAGAACGATGACCAGGAAAAAGATGAGTGGAACCAGATCTTCCATAGGGTCTTCCCGTTGTCGCCCCATCGCCCGCACGGATGAGCCCGTGCAGGCCATGAGGGTTAATGCCTATTTACCTTCGTCGGGTTTATCTTCATCGGACAGCGATTCGCGCATGGCGGTATCGGCTACGATGTTCTGCATGCGGTAGAAGTCCATGATGCCGAGGTTGCCGGAACGGAACGATTCGGCCATGGCGAGCGGCACTTCGGCCTGCGCCTCGATCACCTTCGCCTGCATCTCCTGAACCCGCGCGCGCATTTCCTGCTCGGCGGCAAAGGCCATGGCGCGGCGGCCTTCGGCCTCGGCCTGACGCATGATCTTGTCGGCTTCGGCGCGGTCGGCTTCGAGCTTGGCGCCGACGTTGGCAATCTCGCCGACGCCCGCCACGGAAACATCGGCGATATCGATCGAAACGATTTCGAACGCGGTTTGGGCGTCGAGCCCGCTATCGAGCACCTTGCGGCTGATCCAGTCGGGGTTTTCGAGCACATTCTTATAGGACTCCATCGAACCAATGGCACTGACGATGCCTTGGCCAACCCGCGCAATGATGGTTTCTTCCGTTGCGCCGCCGACGAGGCGTTGGAGGTTGGTGCGCACGGTGACGCGCGCCTTGACCAGCAGGCGGATGCCGTCCTTGGACACGGCGTCGAGCATGCCGGTGGCGCTTTTGGCGGGATCGGGGCAGTCGATCACCTTCGGATTCACGCTCGTTTGCACGGCTTCGACAATATTGCGGCCGGCCAGATCGATGGCGGCGGCCTGCTGGAACTGCAGTGCAATGTTGGCTTTGTCGGCGGCGATCATGGCGCGCACCACATTCTGGATGCTGCCGCCCGCGAGGTAGTGGGCTTCGAGCATGCCGGTGGTGATCGTCAGTCCGGCCTTGATGGCGGAGATGTAGGTGAGCACCACATGGTGCGGCGGCACGCGGCGGAGCTTCATGCCGATCAAGTCCTTCCAGATGCGGACGGGGGCCTGGGCGGCATACGCCCGTACCCATAGCAGGGCCACCGACATCACGACGGCGAGCAGCACTAAGATTACGATGGCGGCGAGTATTGATAAAACTAGGACAACTTGATCCATTATATATCCTCCGATTTCTTATTTTTATTTTTATTTTTCAACTCTTCAATCTGTTTCAGCTCCTGCGGCACTTGGATAATGAGGCGCCGTTTTTGGAGCAAGGCCAGCAGGAGCGCGCCCGACCCGATCCATATCACCGCCAGCTGCACGGGGAAGCCGATGGCGGGGAAAAAGGTGGCGAGGTAGATGATCGCGAGGCCGAGGGCCATGGCCAACAGGATGCGGCCGGCGGAGGCCCCGGCGCCCGGGCGCAGGAGCAAGGTACCGATCATCAGGGCCATGATAATTCGGCTGAGGTAGAGCAGGATGCCCCACGAGGCCAAAATCAAGGCACCCAGCGGAACGCCGATCACGGACGAGACGCAGGCAATGCCGAAGAGGGGCAGCGCGCCCGATGCAAGAAACCCAAAGAGCAGGCATTTCCAGGGGGCGGTCCGCGCCAGTTGCGAAGCCATGGCGGTCGTCATGGGGAAGAGGGTGATGAATGGAATGCCGGCCATGAGGGCGGCGATAAACCACAGCGAGCGCGAAAGTAGCCGCGTCATAGAAAAGATCGGCGGTGCTTGCGGGACGATGCGCTCGATCGTGCCGGCCACCACCCCTTCGCCGGGTACGATTTCCTTGCTGGCGGTGTAGGTCAGGTTTCCGCCAATGTGGGCCTCGCGGGAAAAGAGAATGGCGGGCGCCACGATTTCCGCATCGCCCGCGATGGTGCCGCCCACGGTGACGAGGCGGGTGGCGGTGATGGATACGTTGCCCGCTGTGTGGCCTTCGATCACGATGCTGTTGCCCAGCAGTTTGAGGTCCCCTTCAACCACAGCGTTCGTGGCGATCACGATGGTGTCGGCCAGTGTCATGACGTTGCGGCCGACCGCGCCCTGGATGACGATGGTTTTGCCCAGCAGGCGCAGGTTGCGTTCGCACGCGCCGCCCATTTCGGCGTTGTTGCTGCCGATGCCCCACACGTTGCCTTCGTAGGTGCCGTTCAACAGCAGGTTGTTCGCGGCGAGGATGAACAGGTCGTTCTTGAAGGTGCCTTCGGTCTGGGCCGTGCCGGTGGCGATCCAGGTTTCTTCGTTGACGGTTTGGTCTTCCGTAACGAGGTAGGCGTTGGTCGAGCTGAAGTGGATAGCTTGCGCCTGCGCGGCGAACGCCAAAAGAAAGCTGAGCGTGTAAGGTTTAAGGTGCATGGGTTTTTAGTTTTTGACGACGGAGATGTGTCCGTTGGACAGGGATGAAATCTTGACAGGATTGCCGGCTTCGATCCATTCGCCATCGGCGACCACGTCGATGCGTTTGCCATCAAAGCGCGCCATGCCGGCGGGGCGCAGGGTGGTGATGGTTTCGCCGGTGGTTCCGAGGGCGAATTCGTCGGTTTCGGTATGGGCCTTGTAGTCCTCGGCACTTTCAGTTAGCGAGAGGGTCTTGCCCATGCGGCTTTTCGGAAAGTAGTGAATCCAGATCATAAACGTCAGCGCGCCCATGAACAACAGGGCCACCGCACTGAGAATATTCCATGGCGATGGAAAGTTGCGGGCGCCCACGATCGCGGCGCCGAGCCATGCCACCGAACCAATGGCGCCGAGGATGCCGCCGGGAATGAAAATCTCCAGCCCGATCAGGACAAACCCCGCGAGGAGGAGCATTATGTATAGCGTTATTGGTTCCATGCAACGGCATATTATGGAGAAGGAAGGGGAATTGGAAGAATGGATTGCCGCTTTGTTGGCCATCAGCCGATCACGTTCAGCGCCAGGATGGTCACGGTATTGAAGAGGATGTGGATGCCGATGCTCGGCCAGAGGGAGCCGGTTCGCCAGTAAGCCAGGCAGAGCGCGGAGGAAAGAAGGTAGAGGGGCACCACGGACGGCACATGGAAATGCATCGCCGCAAAGACCAGCGAAACCAGCGCGGTGCCGCCGGCGACACCGACGCGCTTGACGAAGTAGGGGAAAAGGATGCCGCGAAAGATCAGCTCCTCGAACAGCGGCGCCACGAAGATGGCCACTGCGGTATACAGGAGTTCGAGCCAGGACCATTCGCCGATGACCACCTGCGCCGCATCCTGCAGCTCCAACTCAAAATCGAAGAACTGTTGCAGGAGAAAGTGGTAGCCGTGGGTGGCGAACATCAGGAAGGGGATGACCGCGAGATAGAATAGGGGGGCGAGCCGCAGGTGCTTCATCTGCCGGAAGCCCATGCCATAGCTGGCTTGCCACGAACCGCCGCGCCGCCGGTTGATGATCGTAGCGAGGACCATCAGGATGGCATAGATCAGCACGGTGATGCCCAGCTGGGCCATCGGAATTTGATCTTCGTAGAACCATAGGCCGCTGAACGACGCGAGGAAATAGAGCAGGAAAAGCGAGCCCAGCAGGGTGGCCACCTGCCCGCTGCTCCAGGCGCGTTCCGCCAGTTGAAGGGTGAGCGTTGGGCGGTGGGGCGGGTGGCGGCGGTGGTGCCGCCATAAAATGAATGCAACGATCAGGCCGCCGAGGATGAGCGCCCCGGTGATGCGGGTGTACAGCTCCAGCGACTCCGGGTCCGCGTTGGCGAGAAGTTCTTCCATCGGCCCATGATACCCGGCGCAAAGTTGAAATCAATTGCGAAACCGATTGGCGGTGCCTATGGTGGTTGCATGGTATCGCCCGAAAAACAGAGGAAGCTGCAGGAGCAGATGGAGCGGCTCGGGATCCTGGAGCAGGATCTCGCCGAGCATTTTATCCGCGGGTCCGGCAAGGGCGGGCAAAAGATTAACAAAACCTCGTCCTGCGTCCAGCTGGTCCACCAACCCAGCGGCATCGAAATCCGCTGCCAGCAAACGCGGTCGCAGGCCGACAACCGCTACTGGGCCCGCCGCGAGCTGTGCGACCGGGTCGAAGGAAAGATCCTCGGCGAAAAAAGCAAGAAGCAGCAGGCCTTCGAAAAGATCCGCCGCCAGAAGCGCCGCCGCTCGCGCCGCGCCAAGGCCCGGATGCTCGATGCCAAGACCAAGCAGGGGTCCAAGAAAAAACTGCGCGGCCGCGTCCGGCCCGATGACTAACCCCTTCGGCTAGTCGTAGATGACGACGTAGTGGGTTTGCTTGAGGCGTTCGATCCAGCGGTCTTTCAGGCGGTCGCGCTCCTGGGCGGTGAGGGCGGCTTTGATGTCCTGGCGGACTGCCTCGAAGGTTTTGTGGCCGGCCTGGCGTCGGGCGTCCATCTTGACCAGATAGAACTCGCTGTCGGTTTTAATAATTTCACTGAGTTCCCCGGCGGGCAGGGTCTCGAGGGTTGCGCGCAGTTCGGGGCGGACGTCCTTGGGCTGCATCCAGGGGAAGGCGCCGCCCTCGGCGGCGCGGCTGCCTTCGGAAACCGCTTGGGCGGTTGCGCCAAAGTCGGCGCCGCCGGCAATCCGCTCCCGGATGGCTTCCGCTTCGTCGCACTTGACGGTCCGCTCTTCTTCGGTGGTGCCCTTGTTGAGCACGATCACACTGTATTTGACCTTCGCGGGAATCAAGTAGCGGTCCTGGTTGGCCTCATAGGCGGCGCGCACCTGTTCCGGCGTGATCCGCGCGCGGCGGGAAACCTCTTGGTTCATCATCATGCCGACGGCCATGCGCTCGCGGATCATGGTCATGTATTCCGCGCGCGTTTTCTTTTGCTCGGCCAGCACCTGCTCGAACAGGGCACGGTCGCCCTTGAAGCGGTCGTTGATCATCCGGCTGATTTCGTCGTTCACATACTGGTCGGGAATCTGGCCGCCGCGCAGTTTGAAGGCTTCCATCATGAGCGCGCGCTCCACCATTTCATCGCGCGCTCGCAGGAAGGCTTTTTCCAGTTCCGCTTCGAGTTGGGCGCCCTGGTAGGCGCGGTAGAGCTCGGGCAGCATCGGGGCGAGCATCTCGCGGACTTCGCCGCGGGTGATCACCCGGTCGTTGACCTTGGCGGCATAGCCATCGATCTCGATCGAGGTTGGGGCGGTATTGGTTTGTCCGAATGCAATTGCAGTCGTGGCCAGCATAAACAGGAGCGAAAAGCGTTTTTTCATCATCCCGGCACCTTAAATAAAGGGCGCATTCGGCGCAATGCCGAAAAGCAAATCCATGAATATTCTTTACGGGTTCGGGCCGGACTGTGGTACAACCCGCACCCATGGAACCAACCCCCGAACCATCAGAAGAGATCGGCCTGGCCGGCATCGTGGCCATTGTTGGCCGGACCAACGTCGGCAAGTCTACCCTCGTCAACCACTTGCTGGGCGAGAAGGTGAGCATTGTCAGTGATACGGTGCAAACCACCCGCAACCTCATCCGCGCCATCCTGACCGAACCGCGCGGGCAGATCGTTTTTCTCGACACCCCCGGCGTGCACAAGGCCCAGGGCGAGATGGGCAAGAACCTGAACAAGGCCGCCCGTTCGGCGGTGCAGGGCGTGGATGCTATCCTGCTGGTGCTTGATGGTTCCACCAAACCCGTGCTGGAGGACGAGGGCTGGTTCCGGCGCATCGCCCGCGAGGAGGTCCCGTGCATCATTGCGGTCAACAAAAACGACCGCACGCCCGACCGCACCGCCGACTACCGGCAGCTTTGGCAGGAGATCAAGGAGGAGAAGGAGAGCTCGAACGAGCTGGTCTGGACGTCCGTCTCCGCCCTGAACGGCGACGGCATGGCCGATTTGCTCAGTACGCTCTTCGAGGGCATCCCGCCTGGGCCGGCGCTCTTTCCGGATGATATCCTGACCGACTATCCGCGCAAGTTGAACATCGCCGACGTCATTCGCGAAAAACTTTTCCACCGCCTGCATCAGGAACTTCCGCACGCCGTCGCCGTCTGGGTGGAGGACATCGACGAGCAGGAAAAGAAATGGACCGTCGATGCCACCATCTATGTGGAGCGCCATTCCCAGAAGGGCATCGTGATCGGCGAAAAGGGGCGCGTGCTCAAGGTGGTCCGGCTGGAGGCCGAGCGCGAGCTGTATGAAATGTACGGCGTGCGCTTCAAGGTCATCCTCTGGGTCAAGGTCGAGAAAAACTGGCGCACCAACTTCTGGATGCTCAAGAAATTCGGCTATGCCTAAGCGCGCCGGCGCCTAGGTGTAGGCCATGGGCAGGTAGGTAATCGCCGCGGTGCGCAGGCCGGCAGGCGGTGCCGCCGCCCCGTCCACGATGAAGTGAATGGGCGTCGGCGCGGGGTGCTGTCCGGCGCGCGCGACCGCCGAAACGGTGCGGGTGCCGATGGCGACCGTGGCGCCGCCGAGCACCACCATAAAAGTTCGTCTGTTCAATTCTATCGGCATAATCGGTAGGGTAGACGTCGGATCCTAGCGGGTGTTCATTCTGCGGGAAATGATTTTCTATTCCCATCCACCGGAAAAAAGGGCTTTATCTTTTCCATGCTTTCGAAATAATGCTCCGAACTATTGGAAACTTGCATGCGGCACGACCCCTTATCCATTTTATTTGCCCTCGCGTTGTTGTTGGCCGGTCCGGCGATCGCGGCGGAACCGGCTCCGCCGGCCGCCGGCGCGCGCTTTCCCAACATCAACGCCTCGCTCGCCGACGGTTTTTTTGGGTTGGCCGAACAGCAGGCCCGTGGGGTGTTGCTGGACAAACCCAACCCGACGGAAGAGCGCGCGGCCGTGTTGCTGCTGTCGCACGCCCTGTGGGGGCAGCAACGCCCTTCCGAACTGCACGATCTGCTGGCGGCCTACGACGACCAGCCCGGTTATGTCTACTGGCGTGCGCGCGCCGACTATGAACGGAAGCGTTATGCCAAGGGGCTCGGGACCCTTGCCGCGTCCGGCGAACGCCTGGCGAACAGCGGCTTCCACCCGGCGGCGCTGCGCCTCCAGGGCCACATGGAACAGGAGTTGGGCAATGCCGCCGCGGCCGAAGCAACCTACATCCAGTTTGCCGAAACGTATCCGAATCATCGCCAGCGGATCGAAAACCTCTTCGCCCTGGCGGCGGTCTACGTCCTGCAGAACAAGCTGCCGGAAGCGATTGCCACTTATGAGGGCCTGGCCGAAGAGATCGACCGGCCGGCCGCCCAGCGCGCGCAGCTCAAACTCGCGCACGTGCTCTATACGCAGGGCGCGGTTGAAAATAGGGGGCGCTCGCGCGCCCTGCTGACCGAATTGGCCACCAACGTGAACGTGCGGCTGGCCTACCGGATCGATGCCTATGTCGACCGGGCGGCGCTGGAGGAAAAGGCGGCGGACCGCGACGCCGCGAAGCAGGCCCTACGCGAGGCGATTGCGCTTTCGCCCGATGCCCGCCAGCGCGTGCCGCTCAAGCAGGCACTGGTGCGCGTCCTGTTGCGCGACGGAAATACCGCCGGGGCCTTGAAGCTGCTCGAAGAGTGCCGGGCCGAGGCGCCCAACCAAACGATTGCGGCCACGCTGCAGCTGGAAAAGGCGGGCGCGCTGTTGCAGGCCCAGCAATTCCCGGAGGCCGACGCGGCCTATCAAGTCTACATCGACGTTGCCGACGATTCCGGCCCGCTCGCCCAGGCCTACTTCGGCAAGGGGCTGGCCCTGTGGGCGCTGGAGCGCTTTTCGGAATCCGCCGGCGTACTGGATAAAGCCCTTAAGGGGTTGCACCATTCCGCCGAGCGGGCCGATGCCCTGTTCAAGGCGGGTGATGCATACTACCGGGCCGGACAATATGAGCGGGCCGCTGCGCGCTACCATTCGTTCATTGAACAATTTGCGGCGCATGAAAATATTCCCAACGCCCT
>Ga0066376_10000201_pt1 | contig 53028 bp, 39 predicted proteins | sample Knorr_S15_td_Bot_FD_77009 | JGI IMG/M metagenome (GOLD analysis project Ga0066376, IMG submission 77009) | Marine microbial communities from Southern Atlantic Ocean transect - Knorr_S15_td_Bottom_ad_5009_LV_A | ecosystem: Environmental > Aquatic > Marine > Oceanic | place: Southern Atlantic... | reverse complement strand
TCATTGTCGCCACCTCTTACGATGCGACTACCGATGTCCTGGAGCTTCAAACCGATCCTGATAACGGTTCCATGGAATTTGCGGTCAATCCCGCAAACCCAACCTGGGCCTTGTTGCCGAAGTTCTTTCATCTTCGGACGGATCAAGTCGCGAATTATTTGCCCTCCTCGGCGACGGTGGCATTCTTCTTCCAAGGAGCCCATGAATCGGCCGCGGGGGAAAATGAGCCCGGCTCTCCAACCCCATGGGTCTCCGAGTTGTCCACTATGAAAGGACATCGTTTTATCCGCTGGCGGGTGGAATTTAATATTGATTCACGGGCGATAACCACGCTTAGGAATAACTTCAATAGCACCGCGACTACCATGAGAGTCCAGTCTTCTCAAGAATTCCCAGACGAGGGAAGGGCGTTGGTTAACTCCAAGGAAATTATTTCCTACACCGTCAATGACCGTGCTAATAATGAGCTTCGAGGAATCGCGAGAGGCCTTGAGGGCACTGACTCAGAGCTCAATTTCACAGGATGGCCAGTGGAAGTGATTTCCAACGACCCAGACTCCAATGGTGGCGTGAACTTGAGTAGTTCCAAACCTCGCCTGGAATTCTTCAAGATTCCATTCGTCTGGTAATTACATACTACGGCGGTATTGGCCGCCGATTTCGTAAAGCGCATGACTGAGCTGGCCTAGGGTACAGACCTTGGTTGCTTCCATGAGCTCTTCGAAAACATTGCCATTGGCAAGGGCTTTGGCCTGCAATTTGGCAAGTGCGGCCTCCGAACGGGCTGCATTGCGGGCGTGTTGGTGTTGCACTTGTGCTACCTGAGAATCTTTTTCCTCACTTGACGAACGGATGAGGTCGGTTTTAACAACCCCCTCGCCGGCTTCAGGATTCAAAAAGGTGTTCACCCCGATGATGGGTAATTCGCCAGAGTGTTTGCGAGTTTCGTACTCCAAACTTTCTTCTTGGATCTTTCCACGTTGGTACATGGTTTCCATGGAGCCCAACACTCCGCCGCGTTCTGAAAGCCGCTCAAATTCATCCAGGACAGCTTCCTCAACTAGATTGGTTAAGACATCGGTGATGTAAGCGCCTTGGATAGGGTTTTCATTTTTTGACACGCCCAGTTCCCGATTAATAATGTGCTGAATTGCCAGCGCTCTACGAACCGAATCTTGGGTAGGGGTGGTGATTGCCTCATCAAAAGCATTGGTGTGCAAACTGTTGCAATTGTCATCAATGGCATAAAGAGCCTGCAAAGTGGTGCGAATGTCATTGAAGTCAATTTCTTGGGCGTGCAGGGACCGGCCGCTAGTTTGGATGTGATACTTCAATTTTTGCGAGCGGTCGTCGGCGTGGTAAAGATTCTTCATGGCAATCGCCCAAATACGTCGGGCGACTCTGCCGATGACCGAATATTCTGCGTCCAAGCCGTTACTGAAAAAGAAGGAAAGATTAGGCGCGAAGGCATTGATGTCCATGCCGCGGGCTTTGTAATACTCAACGAAAGTGAAGCCATTGGCCAAAGTAAAGGCCAGCTGGGTGATGGGGTTGGCTCCGGCTTCGGCAATGTGATAACCGGAAATAGACACCGAATAAAAGTTACGAATGTTTTGGTCAATAAAGTATTGTTGGACGTCGCCCATCATTTTTAAGGCGAATTCCGTACTGAAGATGCAGGTGTTTTGGGCTTGATCTTCTTTGAGGATGTCGGCCTGAACTGTTCCACGCACCGCCTGCAAGGCAGCGGCTTTGACTTCGGCATATTCATTCGCGGGAAGCAATTGGTCACCGGTGGCCCCCAATAGGCCCAAGCCAGTGCCATCATGACCGGCTGGAATTTGATTCCGGTATTGCGGTGGGGCGCCATCGTTTAACTTGTTGATTTTCTCAAGTGCCTCTTGCCAGCGATTCGTTTCCTTGAGGCGTGTTTCAACAGCTTGGTCAATGGCGGTGTTGAGAAAGTAAGCCAAAATCATGGGCGCCGGGCCGTTGATGGTCATCGACACCGAAGTCGTTGGTGATGACAAATCAAAGCCCGAGTAAAGACGCTTGGCATCATCCAATGAACAAATGGAGACGCCGGAGTTACCAATTTTTCCATAGATATCAGGCCGCTTGTCCGGGTCTTCACCATACAGAGTGACTGAATCAAATGCGGTAGACAGACGCACCGCAGGTTGGTCCGCAGAAACGTAATGAAACCGTCGGTTGGTTCGTTCGGGAGTGCCCTCACCAGCAAACATTCGAGTTGGGTCTTCTCCAGCACGCTTGAAAGGGAAAACTCCTGCGGTGTAAGGGAATTGGCCCGGCAATCCCTCCAAGCCAAACCATCGGCATAGTTCGGCCCAGTCTTTGGTTTGTGGAGTGGCAACTTTAGGGAGCTTGGTTCCCGACAAAGTGGTGTACTGGGCAGAAGCCTTGATTTCTTTGCCGCGAACTTTGTAGGCGAACTCCTCTTGGTCATAAGCAGCCTTTTCTTCGGTCCACCGATCTAAACGGGTCCGCAATTTAGGGTCCAAATCCTGCAAAAGTTCATGCAGTTTTTGGCGCAGGACCAGAGCAGTGGGTTCCTCGCCCTCAACCAAGTCATTTGCAGAGTAACCCTTGGCTAACGGAGGGACTGTGTCACCGAATTCTTTTAAGGCGCGGCAAAGACCATCCACTCGACCAGCGATTTCGGCCTGGCTTTCGGTGTTTTGTTTGTAATTGCGAATGGTTTCGGTAATTTCTGCCAAGTAACGAACCCGTTCGTTGGGAACGACGGTGGGAGTTTCAGAGACCCGCGGTGGCGGCGGCGAAGGCTGCCAATCCACAGTTGTTTTTTTATTCAACTCCTGCATTTGCCAACCAAACCATTCATCTACCCCTGGGTCTGCAAACCGGTTGGCGATGGTCAGGAATACCGGGAGGTCCTCCTCCTTTGCATCAAATGCTTTACGATTTCGGCGCCATTGTTTGCGCACATCCCTTAAAGCATCTTGCGCCCCTTTACGGTCCGCTTTGTTAATGACTACGCCGTCGGCGAAATCTAGCATGTCTATTTTTTCCAGCTGAGACGGAGCGCCAAATTCCGGCGTCATGACGTAAACTGGAAAATCACAAAGGTCTACGACTTGAGAGTCACTTTGGCCAATCCCAGCGGTTTCCAAAATTACTAAGTCAAAGCCGGCGGCTTGTAAAACCAAAAGCGAATCTTGAACTGCTCCAGCGGTGGCTAAGTGGGCCCGACGGGTAGCCATAGAACGCATATAAACCCGTGGCCCGTGGACCGCGTTCATACGAATGCGGTCGCCCAGCAAGGCTCCGCCGGTACGGCGTTGGCTGGGATCTACTGAAAGGATGGCTACCGTTCGGTCAGGGAATTGGTCCAACAATCGGCGCACAAACTCATCAGTCAAGGAAGATTTTCCAGCGCCTCCGGTACCGGTGATTCCCAGAATTTTGGCGGGTTCCTCGGGGCATAGTTGTTGTAGCTCTAATCGAAAACTTTGCAGGGCTGGCTCATCCCCTTGGCCATGCAAACGCTCCACCTGACTAATGGTTTGGGCAATAGCCAGGCTTTGACGAGTTGCCAATCCTTTGGGGACGTTTTCGGAAGTAACAATTTGCTGAGGTGTGGCCTTGACCACCATGTCCTGAATCATTCCTACTAAACCAAGCTTGCGACCATCTTCTACCGAATAAATCTGGGTGACCCCGGCGGCGTTTAATTCCTGAATTTCCTCATCCGTAATGGTGCCACCGCCACCGCCAAAAACTTTGATATGAGAGCCACCTTTTTCGTGCAGGAGTTTCACCAAAAATCGGAAGTACTCGGTATGACCTCCTTGGTAAGAAGAGATGGCAATTCCATGCACATCTTCTTGAATGGCTGCTTCAACTATTTCTTCCACCGAGCGGTTGTGCCCAAGATGAATGACTTCCACCCCTTCGCGTTGAAGAATGCGTCGCATGATGTTGATGGCCGCATCGTGGCCATCAAAAAGAGCAGCGGCGGTTACGAAGCGAAGTTTGGTCTGCGTTGCAGTGTTGGTCATGGCTATGAATTGCGTTTTGTACGAATACGCTTTTGGTAGGCGGCAAGTTCCTGGTCAAGGTGTTGCAGTTCTTTAATCCGGGCAGCAACTTCGAGGCGACGGTCGTGGAGGAGGGATTCCAGGTCTCCAAGCATGGCGGCGGTTTTTCCGCGGTCAAAGGACTGATTCAAAGTGCCGATTTCCTCCAAGGTGAGGCCGAGATTTTTCAGCCTGCCGATAAAAAGCAACCGTTCCAGAGCGTCTGGACCAAACATCCGACGACCACCAGCACCACGGTGGTCCGCCTTCAGGAGCCCCTTTTCGCCGTAATAGCGAATCGTGCGGCTACTCACGCCAGCCTCTTGGGAAAGGGCGCTGATATCGAGGAGAGCAGAGGGGGAGCTCACAGGGCAAGTTTACTCCAAAATGCCAGTTTACGTCAACTGTTGGGGACAAATTCCCTCTAGAGGGCATTCCTCGCATCTGGCGCGTCTGGAGGTGCAAAAAGCCCGGCCGTGGTCGATTAAGGCGTGGCTGAGCCAGGTCCACTTCTCTTGCGGAAATAAATCCATCAGGTCTTTCTCCACTTGCTCCGGCTTTTGATGCTTAGACAATTTCATGCGCCGGGCCAAGCGCCCGACATGGGTGTCCACCACCACTCCAACCGGGTTGTGAAAAGCTTGGCCTAAGACGCAATTCGCGGTCTTTCTGGCCACCCCTGGCAAAGCAATGAGGTCCTTCATGTTTTCAGGAACCCGTCCTTGGTGCTTCTCCATGAGTTGTTTGGCCGTGCCATGCAAGTGTTTTGACTTGTTGTTAAAAAAATTAATGGATTGAATTAATTCCCGAATCTCATCGATTTTGGCTGCTGCCATAGCTTTGGCAGTAGGAAACCGTGCAAAAAGCCCCGGTGTGACCAAATTGACTCGTTTATCGGTGCACTGTGCCGACAAAATAGTGGCGACCAGTAACTGGAAGGGGTTTTTCCAGTCCAGGGCGGTTTGTGAATCCGCATAGTGTTGATGCAAGGCATCCTGAACTTGAATGGCTCTTTTTAAAACGGACTTTTTCGATTCACGTGGCACGGCATCATGTTAAGTGGGCGGAGATTCCCATTTGCGATTGGATTTTTTAAATCCAAAGGCCTCCCAACAAGCCCCGCAACGGCTTTTTAATAAGAAATTGGAAAAAAACTCTCAGAAAGTTGACGGAATTAGCAAAAGAAACCTGGTTTCGCAGCCGAAGAAAAAGGTGCTGCGCATGGGTTCTCTTCCATATTGCCGGCTTTCGCAGGGGATGGCGAAGACTGGCGTGCAGCAAGGGGAAAAGGAAATCAGCGGCCGCTAGTCGGTCGCTGATTTTTTTTTGCACTTAAGGGCTCGTGCCCTTGTGATGAGGCATTATCCGCTGCCGCTCATTAGGCCACCGGCACTGGCATGGAGGCTTGCGCAAACCGAGCTTCGCGGTCAACGACAAAGCGCTGGATGCCCTTACGCAGGCTTTCCGTGTCCAAATGGGCTTCGGCAATCACTTCTTCGCCGGAACCCCCGGTGCGCCAACGGTCATCCCAATCGGCGCCCATGGCGTAGGCATAGGAGGTTTTGTGGGCAGTCCATAGCCACATGTTTTGGCGAGCCCCATTGGTGATAAAGGTGCTGTTAAACCAATCCTCTTGGGTGATGAGCTGATTGCGCCAATCTTCTGGTTGGAGCATGAATAATTCATGGCTAATAGCGGCAACCAACTTCACATTAGGTCCATCTTTGTCAAACCAGCCTTCGCGGATCAAACCCATAAGGGCATTCGTGGAGGAAGTACCACGTACAAAAATGCAGCCTTCTTTGGGACGCGCGGGGTCATAGTTCCGGATTAAGTAGGCACCTTTGGCGGCTTCCATGTAGCAGTCCATTCCCAAGGCAGGGCGGTCAGGGATTTCCACCCCAGGGCGAGTCAGGTGCAAGGCCACAATCGGTGAATTTGTACCGAGTGCCGCCAATAGGCAGGGGCCCACCTCGTTGGGTTCCCAGGGGTGCAAGTCAATGACTTGGCCGCGCGGAAAAAACTGGGTGATGCCGGGGGAAAAGACGCCGAAGTGAGTGCGCGAATCTTCAGCAGTTTCAGGACCTGAGTGTCCGGCCACCCAAATCACCTTGCCGTGCTTCAGCGGGCTGTCCTGCACCAATTGGGAGTAAAGCCGCATTGGTCCATATTTCAAATAAGAAAACGAACCGTAAGTGGAGCAAGCACCCCAATAGCCGGCGAAGGTCTTTTCAGGGTTTTCCGAAAGGTTGGTCGATGCTAAACCACATACCAAACCGGCATTGCCAAACTCGGTAATGGTGGTTGGCAACAAGGAGCCCCCAACATTGTTGTTCCGGTCATACCAACCAAAGCCTTCGCTACCTTCCCAATCCTTAGCAAAGCCAGAGATATTGGTGGAGTCAGCCAAATCAGCACTGGCGGCAATCACCAAAGGGCGGCCATACTTTTCTTTGGCTTTGGCGTTCATCCAAGCGCCAACCCGGGCCAAGCCAACCCGGTTAGGTTGGTTTTCACCTGGTGCGAAGAACAATTCCTTGGGCAAGTTTTCCGGATTGGTGAAGTCAGGGTCCTGACTTGGGTCGGCGCCTAAAGGTTTTGCTCCGGCAATCGTTTCGGGAACAGAATCGCCGATGGTGACCAGTCGGTCAGCTAGCCAAGTGCAATATTCTTCATCGTCCAATAAGGACAAGACGGCTTGGATGCCATCGGCGGTTTGCTGACGGAAGGCTTCGGCGGTGTCGGGCTTGGCTTCTCCTTGGCCGGGAATTTTGACGCCGTAAGTGTCTGTGAATTCTTGTTTGGTTTGCCAGTAAATTTCGGAGTTGGGCTTGTGGGCAGCGCCGTGAGACTTATAGCCAGTCACGCCATAACCGCGCCCTTTGATGGTTTTAAACCAGGCACAACGAGGCTGGTCTACGTCGGAGCCGATGCAATCAAAAAGGGTTTCGGCAACTTGGCGGTAATCGTGGCCGTTTTCGGTTCCTTTGGTGTAAAAACCGTAGGAGTCAAACCACTCTTGGGGGTTTCCGTAAACCATCGAGGAGTAAGCGCGGGAATCAATGCCGTTGTCGTTCCAATCCAGCAAGTAGTTCAAGTTGGACAAACCCAAGCCCCATGAAGTGTGCTTGGTTTCGTGGTTGGCTCCAGCGGTGTGTCCACCCTCACCTTCCACCGCAAACACTTTGACTTCTTCGGCGCCCGCCAACTTCAAGGACAAGGCGATACCGGCTGCGGCAGGAGCACCATGCCCACTGGGTCCGGTGTTTGCCTTGAGAAACAGAGTTTTCCCCTCGGACTCTGCGTGACCTGGCAGGCCGCCGCGTTTGCGTAATTCGAGCAAATCTTCCCAAACCAATTGGCGCTCTAGGCCACCGGGAACGACATACTTTTCATCACCCGTTTTGGCATGCATACGGCGCAGGGCTTCGTTGTAAATGGCCAGCAAAGCGTAGATGGCAGGCACAGTATGGCCGGCCACCAAGACGAATTTGTCGCCCCACGCTTTTTCTGGATGGCGGATATCCCAACGCATCGCTCCGGACAAAGTGAGCGCCACAAAAGTAGGAATTTTGGACCGAGAACCGCCCGGGTGACCGCTTTGGCGGAGGTTGAGCATCAGGTCAATCAGTTGATCGGCCATGGCTCCAGTTTTCTCCCAATGAGGGAGCTCAGAATCTAGGTCTGCGAGGCGGGGGATGGTGCGGGCCATAGGGAGATTCTAGTTATCCCGGCGCCCAAAGACTATGCCGGAATGATGGCTGGAAGCCCGACGGCATGCCTTTCAAAGCCATTTTTCACCAAGGATGCTTTCGACAGAATGTTGCGCCCATCCAGGATGAGCTTGCGCTTCATGGTGCTTGCCAATCGCTCAAAATCTGGGTTGCGGTATTCGTTCCATTCGGTGCACAAAATGACTCCATCGGCGCCATCGGCAACCTCATACATGTCATCTAGGTAGGCATCGATGTTGTCACCGATGATGTCCTTGCCGGTGGCCAAGGCTTCGGGGTCACACGCTTTGACGACTGCGCCGCGGGCTTTTAATTCCCGTGCAATGGTGATGGCCGGCGCTTCGCGCATGTCGTCGGTTTTGGGTTTAAAGGCCAAACCCCACAAGCCGAAAGTCCGGCCGCTTAAGTCCTCACCATAAATCTCGATGATTTTTTTAACCATTAAGCTCTTTTGGTTTTCATTTACCTTTTCTACCGCTTCCAAAATTTCAAAGGTATAACCATTTTCCTTAGCGGTGTGCATGATGGCCTTGACGTCTTTCGGGAAACAGGAGCCGCCATAACCAATTCCAGGATAAAGAAACGATTTGCCAATCCGGTTGTCGGTACCAATACCGCGCCGGACATTGGAAACATCCGCACCAACTCTGCTACAAATCTGAGCCACTTCGTTCATGAAAGAAATGCGGGTGGCCAGCATGGCGTTGGCGGCGTACTTGGTCATTTCGGCACTGGTTGGATCCATGTGCAGGATGGGGGCGCCGTTGCGCACAAAAGGTGCATAAATTTCATCCATCAAAGCAAAATCCTCGGCATTCTCCGCGCCGACCACCACTCGGTCCGGCTTCATGAAATCTTCAATGGCTGCCCCTTCTTTTAAAAATTCCGGATTGGAGCAAACCGCAATGGGATGCTCACTTTGAGCATTGGCCATTTCTTTCACCCGGGCTGCGGTACCCACCGGAACGGTGGATTTATCGACAATCAACTTGGGCCCATTGGCGCATTTGCCGATGTCTACGGCCACTTTGAATACCGCCGATAAATCAGCACCACCGTCCTTGCCCGGAGGGGTGCCAACCGCAATAAAAACTACTCGGGCGGGGTCCAAAGCTTCCTGGAGGGAAGTGGTGAATTGGAGCCGGCCATGTTGGTGGTTGGAGACCACCATTTCAGACAGACCGGGTTCGTAAATGGGGATGTCTCCCTGCTTGAGGCTGGCAATTTTGGCTTCATCAATGTCCACACAGGTGACTTGATTGCCCATTTCAGCAAAACATGTGCCCGCAACGAGGCCCACATAGCCGGTTCCGACGACGGCGATTTTCATGAGGAGGAGGATTGTACGGAGGCTGGAGGTTTTTGTCGGCTTTTGGGGGGATGGAGGAGCCGACTACCCGTCTATATACCCCAATTCCGCCAAACGCCGCTTCATTTCTGAATCTTCGGTCATCGGGGAAGCTACCCCCGGCGCTAAATCGGCCTGGCGAAAAGCTTCACTGGCGGCCGCCGACGTAGCGGTTTGCTCGGGGTCCGAAATCCAGTTTGGCGCCATTTCGCCGGGGTCTTTGGCTAAATCCCAAATCCCGAAAGTGCCGCCGCGGGTATCCCAAACTGCTTTTTCCATGCCTTGGCGCCAACCGCGTAAATCTAACTTTTGGCCGGGATGCAGTAGGTCCATCATGACTTCATGATTGCCCTCTTTTAATAAAGGCAAGGCACTCCGGCCACTTCGTTCCGGCCAAGCGCTTAAGCCCGCCAAATCCAGCAAAGTAGGGCCGATGTCATAAATGGAAACCGAAGCACTACTGCGGGTGCTGGGTTCAATCAATCCACTGGCGCGAACCACCATGGGTACGTGGATGACTTCTTGGTAAAGAGTCCGATGGTGAAAGTATTGACCGTGTTCGCCGAAGTGGTCGCCATGGTCGGAAACGACCGCCACGATCACCTCGTTTTCCAATCCCCACTCATGGAGTTTTACAAACAAGCGGGCGAGTTGGTCATCGGTATAACGAATCTCCGCGTCATACATGGCTTTGATGCGGCCGATGTCATGGGCGGAATATTCTTGTGGCAGACGCGGGGTGAATTCTTTGCCAAGTTTTCGGTCAGCTTCCGTGAAGTCCGGTAAAAACATGCGGTTGTAATCATCCGGTGCTTGATAGTTGTAATGCGGGTCCCAAAAGTGAAGAAACAAAAAGAAAGGCTGATTTTTGCGGTTGTCCTTTTCTAACCACGCCAAGGCTTTATCCACCACATGGGGTGCGTTTTCTTTGTCGGTATCCGCGGCGTCATGAAATTTCCGGATACCCGGTGCCGCGGTATTCATCATGGCGTCGGTGGCTTCTTCAGTATTTAAATAAGGTGCGGCGCCGACGTAAGTGTCAAAGCCGGGGTAGTAACCCCAGCTAGGGTGCAAGAACGGGGCGCTATAAAAGGCGGCAGTTTTGTAACCGGCGTTTTTGAATTTTCCGGCGATGTTTTCGGTGTTGGCCGGCAAGCGGAAACGCCGGGCGCGAACTCCGTGTTCCATCGGATGCATGCCGGTCAACATGCTGATGTGGCTGGGCAAGGTCCAAGGGGCTGCGGCGGAACATTGTTCAAAGGTGGCGCCGGATTCGGCCAAACTTTGCATCCATGGGGTGGTGGCGGCACCACTCAACTGCCCTTGATAACCATAAGGAGTGCAATGGTCCGCGCGTAATGAATCAATCGAAATCAAAATCACCGGCCGATGATTGGCGGCGGATTCTTGCCCGCAACTCACCAGCAGCGGGATGGCAATGAGCCAAGGGTGGGACCAGACTTTCATGGACGGTTGAATTTTACTCGGTCCGATTTGTTCCCGCCGACCAACCTACTAGTAGGGCCATCGGGCCGATGAGGTGCAGGAGCAAGCGGTCGGGGATGCCCTTGTCTAAAAGCAATGGCAAATACCACGGTGTCACCAAAAGAATAAGGGCGTAAAGACTGATGCCGCCGAGGACCATGAGACTGAGCCAAGTGCGTTCACGGTCTTTGAATCCAATTCGCCAAGGGAAGCTCACCAAAACCAAAATCCACAGCACGCCCCAACTCCTCCAGTCGGAAAACTCCCCCCAAAAGGCGTTGCCAATTTGTTTCGGCCGGCTTGGCAAAGTGGCCAAAAGGTTGTCGGCGGAAACTTGGCCGGCAATCACTTTGGGAGATTTTTCTACTAACTCCGCCCCGCCGCTTACGAAGTGACTGACTCGTTCTATATTCAGGTGTTGGCTGTAGTTTTCATCAATCGCCGGTAATTGTCCGCGCAAAATCAACCATGGCGTCAGCGCCATCAACACCACTCCAAGCAACGCCAAGCTACGGAATCTTTCTTTGCTCTTGTTGCGAAAGGGGCAAAGAATACCGGCCAGCAAAGCGGCCAAAAAGAAAACCCCCACCAAAGCCAGGCCCTCATTTTTCATCATGGCCGCGGCCGCCAAAGCCAAACCCGCCAAGAGATTGAGTTTCATGGAGCGTTCCCATCGGGCGCGCAATAAACAAGCGCAAGCGGCGGCGAAAAGAGCCGCGACGGGTAAATCGGCACCGGCGCCCAAGGTCATGGTGTTGCCTAAGCCGGCGGCACTCAAACTTTGCCAGCCTTCGGCCAAGATGTGTCGCGCGTAAAGAATGGGGGTGCAGGCGGCGACTAAAGCGCCGATGCCGGCGGCTTGCAAGGAAACTCGGCGTAAACCAAAGAAAACCACGCCTGGAATGCACAAGGCCCAAAGCGCGAGTGGCCATTGCACCCAGCGTTCATGCCAGCCAGTGAGGAAACCGGTGGAGGCTTCCAGGATTGGAATGCCGAGTGGGTAGTTGGGGTGAGTGACGAGTCGGCCGAAGGTCAGCGGGGAGCCGTCGGCCGCCATCATGCCGGTCATGGCTTCCACATGCGGATGACCTTCCCCTAATAGAACTTTGCCTTTGTAGGCAAAGTGAAGGAGTGAATCAAATTCATTGATGGGCAAAGACAAAGTGGAAACCACTGACAAACAGCCCAGCGCGACCAAAAGGATTTTGGATCCTTTGCCTAACCCGGTGGGACAGTGGCGTTCCGCTTTGAAATCTCCTCGTTTCCAACTGCGCCACGCCAAACCCAGAGCCATGGCGGTTAAGGTCCACGGAATCCAAGCAAAAGTAATACCGATGGCCAACATGGCGGTGGCTCCAATCACCCAGAATCCAGCGCCCAAAAGGAAACTGAGGCAAGCGGATTCCCACATGGAGCGCGGAGTCGTTTGGGTAGGGGGCAGCAACCCTTTTCCGGATAGCCAAAGCAGAATCACCAAATCTAAACCGCCGAAAAAACTCATTGTAAATTCTCCACCTTCACGCATTCCCAATCCGTCAGGCGAAAGTCTGAGTTATGGGTGAAAAACAAAACTCGGTCAATTTGATGCTCTTTTACAAAGGCCCTTTCTTGACTGTTGAGGGAGCGAGCTGAACCGGTAGATTGCACCCCGCTAGATTGGCGGTGGTGCAGGTCCCAACGCTTTTGTTTTTGCCACGGTTTGGCGCGGGCGTATTCCATCACCCATTGGCGATATTGGCCACTGGTGCCGCTAGCTAAATCTGGCCGCCACAAATAAAGCCGACGCGGTGAAAGTTGATAGTTCAGGTGCAAAAACCAGCGCGCCCGTCCGCTGGATGTGGCTAATGGGCCAACTGGAACCAGAAGAATGCGTTCTTTTTCGCCGACGTTTTGCTTGAGATGCTCCACATAAGCACGAAAGTCACCGTCCAACCAAGGCGGGCCAGCGGGTTTGGCAAAAGACAGGTAAAAAAGTCCCGCTTGGTCGGCGGCAATGGAATCTAAAAATTCACGACCATCCAAAACCATGCGGCCACGCAGAGTTTTGGCTAAATCATTCATGGATACGGCGGCGAATTCCTCGCGTTCGGTGATGAGGGCAATGCCATTGGCCCCTGCGGCGGCTTGCAAGGGATCATTAAAAAAAGTGCAACTGTCGCCAAGCAAGCGTTGCGCGTCTGCTTGATGGGGGGTGACCGCCCGCAAGATGACACCATTTGCGGCCAAAGCTTTAGCCATGCGGATGCCAACGTCCTTTTCACTCAGCCCAGTTTGCTGGGGATCATCGGCCAAACCCCACAAAGCCAATACTTTGCCGCGTGGACCACTTCTGGTTTGCGAAAAGGTGCGTACGAGATAATCCGTCGCCTCTTCCGGTTCAAAGGTGGCGCGGCCATAAAGACTTCGGTCGGCCTCAAAACGGTTGCTTCCGGCTAGGAAAATTCCGGAGCAAAGGTGCACGACCACCAACACTGCCGCGAAGCAGTGAACTTTCATGAGGGGTGAAATCAGGCGGCTCAAGGAATGGCAGTTCGGAACAGGGGCAAGCAGGAAATCCCCCTGCGTGGAGGGTAGCCTTGTGAAGGCATGGAGACCAAGAATCCCCTCAGCCCAAAGTCCATTTTGTTGGCCTTGGCGTTAGGCAGTGTGCCGGCTTTCGTGGCACTCAGCATGGACGGCGTCTTGCAAAGCTGGGATTTGGGGTTGAGCGCGGTGGTTTTATTCGCCGCCTTGCTGTTGGCGTTTGGCAAATTGGTGCCGATGTTCCAGGCAAGAGAGATTCGTTTGCCGCTGGTGGTCGCCGTGGTAATTGCCTTGGTGCCCACCGGATTTTTGGCGTGGAAATTTGATGCACCGGTGACCAATGATGAGCGGGCTTATTTGTTTCAAGCTGAGCTGTTTGCCGACGGCGAGTTAACCGCTCCTTTGCCGCCCTCACGTGCTTCCACTTGGGCCTTGCACCAGCGCCAAATTTTGGACATTCCACTTGGCAAAAATGAAGAAGGGGAATTCTCCGTCGGCAAACGGATGGCTAAATATCCACCAGGAACGTCACTCGCCTTGGTGCCAGGTACTTGGTTAGGGATCCCGTGGCTTTCGGTGGCGTTCATGGCGGTGGCGGATTTGTTTTTACTGTTGGCCATTGCGCGGTGTTTAGGAATTGCAAATCCACTGCTCGGTCCATTGCTGTTGGCCGCCTCCCCGTTCTTTTTGTTGGTCCACACTTCTTTTCAATCAGAAGTTTTCACTTTGCCGGCCGCCTTAGGCGGATGGTGGTGCTTACTGCGCATGCGCCAAGGAGCATCTTCCAAAAACTTGGCCGTTGGGGTGGGAGCGGCGGCAGGTTGGATTTTTTTATGTCGGCCTTTGACCGGAGTGGTTTTTGCCGCCGCTGCTGTACTCGGTTTGCGGGGTCGGCTGTTTGGTGCGGTGCTTGGCGGCCTGCCTTTTCTTGCTTTGTATTTGGCCTATAACGCCGCTCAAACCGGTGACCTTTTTCTGGCTCCTTATGAACTCTATGCCCAAAACTTCGGTCCATGGGATGCACAGGATGCGCCAATGGATGTTTACGGCAAGGGCGATTTTTGGCAAGGGATTGTGCGCCAGTGGGGCCGGTGGTCGGTAACTCAATTAGGCATGTTGGGTGGAATCGGTTTAGGGGTTTGGGGATTATTTAGGCATCGAAAGCTAGACGGTGGATTTGGAATTGCATTTATAATTTTGTTGCCTTTGGCTTATGCCTTTCATTGGTACCCCGGTCACTGGGGGTATTTAGGTCCTTTGTACGGCTTCGAAACTTTAGGCGTCTTAGTGATTGGCAGTTTGTTGCTTTTACAAAGTGCGCCGCCGATTTGGCGAAAGTCCATTTTGTTGGCGGCCATTTCTTGGGGGCCCTTGCTGTTTGTGATGCGAGTACCTGCTTTAGCGGAGCAAGCCATGTTTCGTTCCGCTCCACAACGGGCCGCGGCTCAGGCCGAAACCGGTTCCTTAGTTTTATTGCCGTGGGTAGAGCAGGCTGGGATCCGTGAAAAAGGATTGAAGTTGCACACGCCCTCAAAGCCACCCTTTGAGAATCAGCGGGTGGTCATCATCCGTCAAGGTCCAAACCCCGAAACCACTGAAAGGGCAATTCAGGAATTAGGGTTGATTGCACGCAAACGCTATATATTTGAATTTGATGGCACTCTTTCGGGTAACCTTAGACCGATTCAATGAGAAACTTTTTATTCCTCTTGGTTTGCTTCGTAGGTGTCGGTTGCCAAAGTCAACCGCCGGCTGAATTCCATTACATCAACACTTCGGCAACCGAAGCCGCTGCTGGGCCATGGTCCGGACCGGAAACTGCCGGCTTAGTTGTGCGCTTAGCGGGGGAGGTGGATTGGCACTTTCATCCGGAGGCAGAGGAATGGCTGACCGTGTTGGAAGGGTATGGCACGCTTTATTTGGGTCCAGACCACGCAGGTGGGGTCGGGCCAGAACCAATGCGGACTTATCCTCTGGCCCGTGGGGATGTCTACTTGATTCCGCGCCATACCCTCCATTCCGTGGAAGGCCACGCTCAACTTTTGTTGATTTATTCAGGCCCTAATTGCAGCGTCAATGGGGGTTTACCGGAAACTGTGACTTGGTAAACCCCGGCTGGCAAAGCGGGCATTTGTAGATTGCCGGTTTCATTGACCAACTGATGGGGCATGGCTGCAGGCGGAGACAGGCGCTCCACTGCAACGACTTTTCCGGCCGATAAATTTTCTAAATTCAAGTCCCAAGCTTTGACGGCCACAGCAATTTCTTGGTTCCACAATGGAATGATTGGGATTTCTTTTCCCATTGCCGGCAAAATAGTGGGGACCTGAATTTGCCAAGCTTCTTCAGGAGGAAACCCTGGACTGTGGGCCAGAATTTGCAACTCAATACTGGGGCAATCCGGGAACCAGGCTTTGCCGAACTCATCACTAATTGCCACGATGTCGGGATGGTTTGCCGAAGTAGCCCGCAAGGTGATGACGCTAAACGGAATCGCCGGAGTTGTGGCGGTATAAAAAGCTTGACGTAACTTAAAAAGTTCCGGTTTAGGTAAATGGGTTTCCTTCAGGGCTTTGAAGCGGAGGCCATCGGCTGGGAATTCTTTCTTTGGACCAAAGCGTAACAATTGGTGATGCGCTAACGAAGCCAGGATTTGCACCGGCCCTTTGCGGGTAGTGGCAAAGGTGACTAGACCTTGGTCATTGGTTTTTCCTCGGGTGAATTCCGGATTTAACAAAACCGCCACCGCATTTATTGCTGGGTTGCCGTCGGCATCCTTCAATTGAACTTGAATGGCTCGGGGCGCAGGAATTTCCGGTTGCGCCGATGGAACCAAATCCTTGGCTTGCAACTGCAATGCCTTTGGGCTAAGAAAGTGTCCAATAATCAGCGCCGAAATCAAGGCAAATCCTACCGGCCACCAGCGCACCAAAGTAGCGAGGGAACTTTTCAGGCTCATTCTTTTTTAGTTAGCTTCTTTTTCAACAAGAATTCTTCTTCGAGTATGCTTCGGTTGGAAATGGTGACCGGGATATTTTTGAGTCGGTAATCCCCGGCATCCAAATTCAAAGTCCATTCGCCAACCGGCAGGAATTCTGTTCGAATCCTGCCGGTGCGGCTAATGCGTACCCACTTGGTTTCTACGCCAGACTGACTGTCAAAGGGTTTGAATTGGGCGTAACCGCCGCGTATGGGCCGACTTCCTTTTCCTTCGGGAATCATGACCAGGCAATCCACTCCACCCGTGTAGACATAAAATTCCTGTTGCTGGGGCTCCCCTGGAGGCAAATCAATTTGAACCCGAACTAAACCCTTTGGCCCTTCTTCGGCTCGTCGGTTATCCCATGGGCTACCGGGGAACCCTCCGTTGCGGGTGACCACCACCCAATATTCTCCGCTGAGCACTCCTTCCAGCCGGTAATGACCACGAAAGTCAGTGCGCGCGCTACGAAAGTTGCCCAAATCCATGCGCAAGTTGTTAATGCTTGCGCTAGGAATATAGGATTCTGAGTCAACCGGAAACAAGCTAACTCCGAAGTTGGAGGCAGGTTCGCCGTTGTGAAAAACCATTCCTTCCAAAGAACCCCTTCCTTCCAGCATGAGTTCCAACTCAATGTGAGCTTCCTCGCCGGAGGCCAATTCCACGTCTTTTACTGGCGTTAAACTGTCATCCAAAGTGAAAGACCCAAAATTTGATTCCGTCCAGACATCGATTTCCCGAGTGCGAATTTCGTAGTTTGCCGGGGAGAGCCTCTGGAAAATAAAACTGCCATCTTTCAAAACGCGAGTCTCTTGTTCATCGGTTTCCGGTGAACGGGCCAAAATTCTTAGGCCATGGAACCCCGAAATATCGCCGAGGATTTGACCTTTTAGGATTGCCGGAGCCGGCAAGTAAACATCTACTTCATGACTTATCCCGTCTTTGGTTTCAAAGTCCTCGCTTTGACCCGCGGCGGTGCCAGCAGCATAAGCTTCGATTCGCCAAAGTGAGGTTGGAATGGCAGTGAACTCAAATTGACCTTCCCCGTTGGTTGAAGTTCGGCGATAAATTTGGCCTGGTGTGCGCGAGCTGGGAACACCCCAAGATGTATTGTTTCCACTACGTCGGTAAAGCCGACGTAAATTCACAGGTGCATTCTTGGCCACTTCGCCGTTTGGTAAAAAGATCGTGCCGAAGATGGGTGCCGCTAACTCCAAACGGATTTTCAACTCCTTCGGAACCCGGTCAGGTCCCCTGTCAAGACGAATGGAATTGGAATAAGCGGCACCATGTTGCTGATGCCAAGCGCCTACTCGATAACGGGAGGCAGCGATTCCCTCTAAGGAAGCCTGCAATTCAAAGCGTCCAAACTCATCACTTTGAGTGGTGACCAAGGCAGGCGCCAAGCTGGGGTCCATGGAACGATCCCGCACTTGATGAAGTTCAAATAAGCCGACATCGGCCTGGGCCACGGGGTTTCCGTCGGGATCTGTAACCAAACCTTGGAGTGGTGGCATGGCCTCCAATTCCAGCTTTAAAAACTCCTCAAACTCAACGCCTCGAATTCTCTCGACCAAGATCCACCAACTTGGTGCTACTACGGTGAGGCGTGCCCGCACCAATCCGGGTGGAAAATCCAAATGGAAATAGCCTTGCGGGCCAGTTTGAGTGGTGACCTCTCCGCTTTCGCCGACGGGAGAATCTGAGGAATACCATTCCAACTGCACGCTGGCTTCGGAAACCCATTCTCCACTTTGGCTCACGACTTGGCCGACGAGTGGCTTGCCGCGCGGCATTTCCAGAAGCAAGGTATCCACCAAATCACCCGCTTTGACTTCTACCGGTCCAGAAAAGGTTTCCAAGAAGCCTTCGGCTTGGGCGGAAATCCGGAGCCGGCCGGAAGGAAGCTTGTTGATTTCAAACTCCCCATTGTTGTCGGTGGTGGCGGCGCAATCAGGTAGCGGGGGTAAATCATGAGCCTGATAAACGCCGACGATGCCGCTAATGGGTTCACGGTGGGCGGCAATCCTGGCATTTGCCACTGGAGAGCCATTTTCATCCAAAACCCGGCCCTTGAGAATGACTTCTGATTGAAACTGCAAAGTACCAAGGTCCTTCGTTTGGCCTGGACCAGCTGGTTGATTGGTCACCTCCAAAAAAGGGTATTTGGCGTGCTTTGCTTGAATCAGGAAACGCAATCCATCTCGGGGGGCTTCGGGGAAGTGGAATCGGCCGCGAAAATCCGTGGTGGTAGACCAAGTAATCAGCGGCTTGGTTCGTGAATCATGGTCGTTAATGAAAAAAGCATTGCCGCGCAAGCCAAAGGCAGAAATCTCAATTTGACGCGCCGGATTTCCGCTAGGTAACACCAAGGTGCCGACGAAAGAGGGAAACAGGGGGAGGCTCGCTAAGTAAGCCGGGTCCATTTCCGGAAGTACCGGCTGAATGATTCTGCGCCCTGGCTGGGTAGCGGCTAGGTTTTCATCCTTCAAATTTTCTCCGGCTTGTGCAGCCGCTGAATCTACTTCCTTTTGTTCCAACCTGTCATTCCAAGTGGGCGCCGGGCGGTCCCCATGATTGGGAACCAAGATGAAAACCATGGCACCCAAGAGGATGACCCAGATGGAGGTAAGGAGGCGGCGATCCATGTTCTTTATGCTACGCGCGAGGGCGAGCAACGCAGGCGTAGAATGCCCAACACATGAGACTCTCTCAGCAATTATTTGTGACTTTACGGAATGACCCGGCGGATGCCGAAGTCCGTTCGCATGCCCTCATGGCGAGGGCGGGGTTCTTGCAGAAGATTTCGGCTGGGATTTATGTCTATGGTCCCATGTTGTGGCGGGTTTTGCGAAAAATCGAGACAATTGTTCGTGAGGAGCACGACCGTGCTGGCTGCCAGGAAATGTTGATGCCGGCCATCCAACCCAAGGACCTGTGGGAGGAGTCGGGTCGCTGGGAGCGCTACGTCAAAGACGGAATCCTGTTCCATTTTAAGGACCGGCGGGGGGCGGAAGTCTGTCTGGGGCCCACTCATGAGGAAATCATCACCCAATACGTGAAGAAGCTGGTGCAATCTCATAAGCAGCTTCCGGCTACCCTTTATCAAATTCAGACCAAATTCCGGGATGAAATCCGGCCGCGGTTCGGCCTCATGCGGGGCCGAGAGTTCATTATGAAAGATGCTTACTCCTTTGATGCTTCGGCCGACGCCATGGTGGAAAGTTATCAAAAGATGCGCCAGGTTTATCGCAACGTTTTTAGCCGTTGCGGTTTACGATTCACGGCAGTGGAAGCCGATTCGGGTGCCATCGGCGGTTCCGGCTCCGAAGAATTTATGGTCGATGCGGATACCGGTGAAGACGCGATTGCGGTTTGTCACACTACGGGTTACGCCGCCAATGTGGAGAAAGCAGTTTCGCAAATTCCGGCGCCGCCTAAGCCGGGTGAAACTTTGGAGATGCACAAGGAGCCAACCCCGGGGGCAAAATCTTGTGATGACTTGGAGGCATTATTTCCCGACTTGCCGCTAGAGCGCATGATTAAAACCGTGCTTTATCAAGTGCAATTTGAAGACCAAGAGGAAACCGTGGCGGTATTGTGCCGCGGGGATAGGGAACTCAACGAAACCAAATTGACGAACCACTTGGATTGCTTGGCTTTGGAAATGGCCGATGAAAAAATAGTCCGGGAGGTGACCGGTGCGGAGCCCGGGTTCGCCGGCCCCATAGGGCTGAAGGAAGGAGTTCGGATTCTGGCGGACCGTTCCGTGGATGAGGTGGAGGGATTTTTGTGTGGTGGCAATGAGACCGATGTCCATTACTTAGATGTTTGGTTTGGCCGGGACTTGGAAAAGCCGGAGTCCTTTGATTTTGGAGTTGCCAAGGAAGGTGACCTGACTTTGGACGGCAAAGGAAGCATTGAAATCACTCGTGGTATTGAAGTCGGGCATATTTTCCAGCTTGGCACTAAATATTCCGAAGCGATGGGGGCTACCTTCGCCGACGAAAACCAAAAAACCCAGCCTATTTGGATGGGTTGTTACGGCATTGGCATTAGCCGGGTTGCGGCTTCGGCCATTGAACAAAATCATGACGAAAACGGCATGATTTGGCCCTTGCCGATTGCCCCTTATGCGGTGCAAATTGTGCAAATGAAGGCTGGCGCCGAAGAACAAGATGCTCTGGCATTAGAGATTCACGATGCCTTAGAGGCTCAAGGCATTGATGTGTTGTGGGATGAACGCCCCAAGCTAAGCCCCGGCTTAAAGTTCAAGGATGCTGATTTGGTTGGCATCCCTCTGCGGATTGTGGTTGGCCGAGATGCCGGGGAGCGCAAAGTGGAATTTGGTACTAGAGACTCAGGCGAAAGGGAAACGATTGCGGTAGAAGATGCCTTAGAAAAAGTGGTTAGTCTGTGGAAGGAGGCGTGCGCATGAAAAATTTCTTTGTCTTGATTTTTGGTGGTTCACTTTTGCTGGCAAATCCCGCTTGCGCCCAAACCTTAAACCATCCCAGCCGGGACCCAGGCGCCATTCAAGAACTCAAGGGACTGATTGACTTGGCAGCGCCACAGGAGGCGGAAAAAACGGTTGGTTGGGAGGAAGCTGGTGAGTACGTCGGCAAAGTGATTTCGGTAAAAGGAGTGGTAGTTAACACTCACAATAGTGGTAAAGCTTGCTTTTTAAACTTCACCCCAAATTGGAAAGGTCAATTCCACTTGGTGATGTTTGCCAACTCCTTTCCGGAATTTGCGGTCAAACCAGAAAAGTTCTTTTTGAATAGAGAAATCCTGGTTACCGGCAAAGTGGGGAAATACAAAGGGACCCCACAAATTATTTTGGAAAGCCCTCGTCAAATTCATTTTTTAGATGGAGGCCCCAAACAAGAACCCGAGCAAGCAACTTCGGAAGTGATTCCAGCTACGCGCATAGCTCCGGCCGGCACCGTCAGCCTGGTTTCTTGGAACGTGGAAAATTTCTATGACCATTGGGACGACCCGTTTTCTCGAGACCAAATCACCAAGCCCGCTTATGTGAGTGAAGCTCGCATGAAAAGGGTGGCTCAAGTTTTAAAAGTGCTGTACGCCGACGTGGTGTGTTTACAAGAAATTGAGAACCGCGGCGTATTGCAAAGTTTTGTTGATGAGCATCTGTGCGGCATGGGCTATGAAGTGGTGCTGGTCGAAGGAAATGACACTCGTGGAATAGACGTTGCAATACTTTCCAGAATTCCGGTCGGACCGGTGACGAGCTATCGACACTTACGTTTTCAGGACGCCGAAGGCAAAGAGCAGCATTTCCAAAGAGACTTACTCCAGGTGCGGCTAGAGGGTGATTTCCAGGCCGACGTTTTTGTGGTTCACCTCAAATCTCAGCATGGGGCGGAGGCGGCCGACCTTATTCGCGAAGCTGAAGCTACGGCGATTGCCAAAATAGTGAAAACGCATCTGCTTGCCAAGCCCAGGGCCCGATTGATTTTGACCGGAGATTTCAATGAAGTTCCAGAAGAAAAAACTTTGGCAATCTTGACGGCTACCGGCATGGTGGATTTGATGGCAAAAAGTGCAGCCTACACTTACAACCAAGAACCCTATCTATCCAGAATTGATTATGTAATGGCTAGCCCAAGCTTGGCTCCCCAGGCAGTGGAAATGGAAATTATTCAGGCTATCTCGGGACTCAATTTAGAGGCAACTTCGGACCACTATCCATTGCTGGTTCGCTTTGCCCTGCAGCCTCAGTTCCAGAAATTCTGATTCTCACCCTCAGGAAGGGTTTGAAAACTTTTGCGGGCGGTAGATTCTCTGCGCATGGCTTGAATAACGGCTTCGGCTCTTAGGTGGACATCCAACAGCGCGAACAAGCGAATCTTATTTTCTATGGGCAAATTCATGGCGACCAGAAGTACATCCGTTAAATAGCCGGTGGTGAGTTTGGGAGAGACGCTGAGGCCTTCGTCGGCGAACTCTCGTAAATATTGACGCAATTCTTGGCGTAACAAAGCCTCTTCTTCGGCGTCTAAAAATAGAATGTCTTCCAATGCGTGGTAGCTGACTTGGCGGTAGGGAGTGTCCACGTCAACCTCTTCCATTTGGATGCGGCCGCAGCCTTGGACCAAAATATTGAAACATCCTTGGTCATCTTGGCTGCACTGCAGGATTTTGGCTTTGCCTCCAACGGAGTGTATGGGCGGAGATTTAAAATAATCTGTATCCCAGCCGTCTTTCAAAACTGCCAGCGCAAATTCGTCTCGGCCCTGTTTTTTCAAGTCCTCTACCAATGCAATAAAGCGCGGCTCAAAAACGTGAAGTGGCAGGATGGCCTTCGGGTAAAGAAGGATATTGGGGAGCGGGAAAAGGGGCAGTAAGGTGGAGGTCATGAAACCAATAGGGGTAGGCGAGATTCAAATTCAGCTAAGGCCTGGCGGACCTTTTTCCTCGCCAAGATATATCTCATATCCTCATAGAGGTAACGACGTAGGAAAGTGGCATCTAGGGGGAGGGTGGCTAAGGCTTCGTCAATGTATTTTTCCCGCTGCTGCAGCCCGAAAGCGGCGGCTTCTTTGAGCAAAGGGGCGGCAATTTCCACGTCAAATCCAGGCCGGGAAACCCAGCCGGCGTACACGAAAGGTAGACGAGTCAACTCCAGCCAGGTTTCCCCTAAATCCACATTTTGCCAATCTTTTTGTTCCACTAGGGCGCGGAGAGCGGGGTCGCCGATGAGTTGCACGACGTCGGCACCAGATTGAAAAGGGCATTCGCCGAGGGGAGGGTCGGCATAAAGCGGGGCGGCACCAAAAAAATCTTTTAATAAAATCCGCGCCATGCCGCGGCCGGTTCGTGAATGAGGGTCAAGTAGGACGGTGCGGGCTCCGCTTGGATGCTCCAGACCTGGCCGTAAGAAAAGTTGCACCGAATGGACTGGCCCATGAGAGGCAACCACAGGGCCGCCAGTCCAAAAAGAAAGCGGGTCAGGCCCTAAGGCCAAAATAGAGGAAGCCAACGCCACGTCTAAGCGTCCATTTCGCAATGAAAGTTCTAGTTCAGCAGGCGTTGCCACTTCCAGCCGAACTTCTGGGTTTTGAGCTAAGCCGGCAGTAAGCGGTTTGGTCACCAAATACGGGACAGTTCCAATGCGAATCATTAGACCGGGATGGGATTGGTCTGAACCGCGAACTCTCCTTCAATGAGGTCGGGATAACTTTGTAAGGACTGGTAAAGCGTGTCTCTTTCCACCGGTATGCGGCCGGCTTCTCTGATGAGCTGGTGCAAATCAGTCCGCTCCAATTTTTCTGGAGTTGCGGCACCGGCATCGTGATAAACTTTTTCTTGAGTGACGGTGCCGTCCAAGTCATCGGCGCCAAAAGTCAAAGCCAACTGTGCCACCGGCAGTCCCAACATAATCCAATAAGCTTTGATGTGCTTCACGTTATCTAGATAGAGTCGGCCGATGGCAATGGAGCGGAGCCGTTGAGTGGGCCCAGGGTATGGAAGATGTGAAAGTTCGGGAGTATTGTCCGGGTGGAATGCCAGCGGGATATAAGTTTGGAAGCCGCCGGTTTTGTCTTGGAGCGTGCGCAACCTTGAAAGATGATCCACTCGTTCTTCCAATGTTTCAGTCATGCCGTAAAGCATGGTGCAGTTGGTTCGAAAGCCTTCTTTATGAATGCCTTCGGCAAGCTCTAGCCAGCGTTCCGCACCCATTTTTTTTGGGTAGAGCTCAGCGCGTAGACGTTCGCTAAAAATTTCGGCGCCGCCACCTGGCATGGAATCTAAGCCGGCTTCTTTGAGGTCAGTTAAGACTTCGGCCAAGCTTTTTTTACTGAGCCGAACAATTTCGTCAATCTCCACCATAGTGTAAGCCTTGACGTGGATTTCAGGCCGTCCGCGTTTGGCCGCCCGCAAGATGTCCAAAAAATATTCATAACCCAAAGCCGGCCAAACTCCGCCCACCATGTGGACTTCGGTGGCTTCGGGATTGGTGTCCCGGATGAACTGTTCCACTTCCTCGGGTGAGTAGCAATAAGCGCCTTCATCTCCTGGCCGACGTTGGAAAGCGCAGAATCCGCAAAAACGATTACACCAGTTGGTGTAATTGAGGTGCACATTGACGTTGTAATAAGCCACTTGGCCGTGCATTCGCTCGCGGACTTCGTTGGCCAATAACCCCAGCAAAGCAAGGTCCTCGGTCTGGTACATCGCCAGGCAATCTTCGTCGGTGAGCCTGGTTCGGGCGCGGACCTTGGTGGGGATGCCTCCAATACCGTGGGCAACGGCGCGTTTTTCTAAATCGGGAAGAGGAAGAGGCATTCCGCCCAGTTTAGCTACGCCGTGTAGAATTCCGGCCGCCATGCCCATTAACCTCCCTCAAGCTGCCGCCATGCTTGGTGTTTCCGCCGACACGGTTCGTCGCTGGGCACGGCAAGGCCGTTTGGGTACGCTTCGCCCTAGCGGGGAGTATCGTTTTGAGGCCGACGAATTGCGAGAATGGGCAACTGCCCGTGGCATGAAACTGGCCAGTGAGTCAAAACCGAAGCTCAGTCGGGTTTGCCCAGAAACCCAACCTCTTTGTGCCGCCCTTGAAAGAGGAGGAATGCCCATCGACGTGAGTGCAACTTCAGTGAAGGGCGTTTTGTCCCAGCTGGCGGACTCGGTGCCTGAGTTAAGTGCGGAAACCAAAGCGGAGTTACTAGCCGATTTAGTGGCGCGGGAAGAACTTTCTTCTACCGGCATGGGTGCTGGGGTTGCCATACCCCACCCACGTACACCCAACTCCAAATTCACCACCAAACCCAAGGTGCTGATTGCCCAGCTGCAGGAGCCGGTGGACTGGCATGCTCTAGACGGCAATCCGGTTCACACGGTCTTCTTGTTGCTCAATCCTTCCCCTAAAGAGCACCTGACGATTCTTTCGCGGTTGGCCTTCCTCTTACGCGAAGATGAATTTTGTGCGCTTCTTGGTCAAGACCCTTGCGCGGAAACTATTTTGGCTAAGACCTTGGAATTGGAGCCCCGCTCTTAAACATGAAGCCGCTTTTTTCACTACGCTTAAAAGGGCCGGTGTTGGAACCTTGGCTCATGGTTGGATTGGCGGCGGTGGTCGGGGCGGCAAGCGCCGGCTTGGCGGTGACTTTGCGGAGCGGAGTCCACTGGTTGTCGGCCGCCTTAGACCCTTTGCGGGAAATGGGTTGGGGAGTCTTATTGCCCGCCGGTGGCGCTTTTATTGGGGTCATCATTATTCGTAAAGTGTTTAAAGAGCCCGGCGGGCACGGCGTTCCAGCTGTATTAGAGGCGGTTTCGCGGCGTGGCGGTTTCTTGAAAAAACGCTCTATGTTTAGCCGGCTCTGCGGCTCATTGGTCAACGTGGCTTCCGGTGGTTCGGCGGGTTTGGAAGGCCCAGTGGCCTATTCGGCAGCGGCATTGGGGAGTACGGTCGCCGGTGGAGCTCGCTTGGCCGAACGGCAACGCATCATTCTGCTGGCGTGCGGGGTGGCCGGCGGCATTGGGGCAATTTTTAATGCCCCCTTGGCGGGGATTATTTTTGCCACCGAAGTCATTTTGGCCGAACTTACTTTGGCCACCGTCATTCCGGTTGCGGTTGCGGCTACCGTTGCCACCGAACTTGGTCGCAAAGTGTTTGGTGTGGCCGGCGCGTTTTCCGCCGAAGGTTTAACTTGGGGAAGTGCCGACCTCGGCCTGAGCGTGGTGCTGGGTTTATTGGCAGGTCTTACCTCAGTCGTGGTGGTGAAATCCGTTTTTAAAATGGAATCCATTGCCAAGCGGCTGAAGAGTCTTCCGGGGCTCGGCCGGACTGGAGTCGTTCCTGGTATTGCCGGATTGGGAGTTGGGGTGATTGGAATTTACTTTGTGCGCGTGACTGGGGAGGGATATGGCTTAGTTCAAACGGCTCTGGCGGGAGATCTTTCGATGAGTTTGACCGTGCTTGCTTCCTTGCTGGTCCTCAAAATTCTGGCCACGGCATTGACCTTGGGAAGTAAGGCCCCCGGAGGAATTTTCGCGCCGTCTTTGGTATTGGGTGCCTTAATGGGATATGGTTTTGGCGCTTTTTTACATGCTGAATTCGGCGGCGCCACCTTGGCTGACCCGGCCTTCTTCGCCTTATTGGCGATGGCCGGTTTGGTGGCTGGCACCATGCAAGCTCCATTTACCGGAGTATTCTTGGCCTTGGAAACCACGGGTGGGTGGGGCCATACCTTGCCCTTGCTGATGGTGGCGGTCATTAGCGCCCTCGTTTCCCGGACCTTCCTGAAGCACTCTTTCTACACCTGGGATTTGGCCGAGTCTGGTCGATTGTTGCGGCCCGGCACTGACCAACGAATTTTGGCCGACTTAACTGCCGACGAATTGTTGGACCCTGACCCAGTGACGGTGCAGGTCGGCCAAACCTTAGAAAACCTAACCCATCAACTCACCGCAACCGAACGGAACCATTTTGCAGTTTTGGACGAGCAGGGGGATTTCCGCGGCATGCTGGATTTGTCTGGTTTACGCGCGGTGCTTTTTGACCCGGATTTGAGGCGTATAACCGCCGTGGAAACGGTGATGCAATCCGATATTCCCCGGATTCGTCGAGAGGACTCCTTGCTTCAGGCCATGCAAGTCTTTGAAGATTCGGGCGCTTGGGTGTTGCCGGTGGTGAATGACGAAGGTAAATTTTTAGGCACCGTATCCAAATCCAGCTTGTTTGATAATTACCGTCGTGAACTCATTGTGCAAACTGCCGACCGCGGGGAGTGAGCAATTGACCGGTATGCATAAGTACCCGACCCCGGGGAGTCATCTTCAATAGGGTCCAACCATGCCCACTTATGGGGTGCTGAGAATTTCGTAAGCTTGATTGCGTCGGGCGGGGTCAAAACCGGCATTTTTAATTTGTTCTTCAATTTGGTCAATGTCAACCATTTCAAAACAGCCGGCGGCAGAAACCACATTCTCTTCTAACATGGCTGAGCCGAAGTCATTGCATCCCATGTGCAGGGATAAGGCCGCAGCATCACTGCCTTGGGTGACAAAGCTGGCTTGGACGTTGTCAAAGTTGTCCAGGAAAATACGGGCGACGGTGGTGGTGCGAAAGTAGTCACCGTGAGTGGATTTTTTCCAGCCCTGGGCTTTTAATTCATCCCCCAAGGGGTTGTTACCGGGCTGGAAGGTCCAGCCAATAAATGCCGTGAAGCCACCCGTTTTGTCCTGCAAATCCCGCAAGACTTGCAGATGTTCTAGCCGGTCTAGGGCTTGGTCTATATGTCCAAACATCATGGTGGCCGTGGTTTTCATGCCTAGTTGATGGGCTTCCTCCATGATTCTCAACCAGGAATGGGTATTGGCTTTACGCGGTGCAATTTTCTCCCGTACCCTTTCGGTCAAAATCTCGGCTCCTCCGCCGGGCATGGATTTCATGCCGGCGGTCTGCAATCTTTCAAGAACTTTGAGAGTAGAAATTTTGCTGACCTTGGCAAGGTGGTCAATCTCAGGCGGAGACATGGCATGCAAATGTAAGTCCGGCCAGCGTTGCATGACGTCGACGAATAATTCTTCATACCATGAAACCCCTAGGGTGGGGTGATGCCCACTTTGCAAAAGAATTTGTACTCCGCCCAAATCCACCGTTTCTTGAATTTTTTGGTAAATGGTTTCCCGGTCAAGAACGTACCCTTTTTCTTTATCTTTGGGCTTGGCGTAAAAAGAGCAAAAGGTGCAATCTGTTACGCAAATGTTGGTGGGATTGAGATTGCGGTCAATGATGTAAGTGACTTTTCCTTCTGGGTGCTTACGCCGACGCACATCGTCGGCTAAAAAAGCAAGCGTTGCCAAATCCGCATGTTCATGAAGGAAAAGAGCTTCCTTCATGTGAATACGTTGGCCTTGCAAAACCCGTTCGGCGATTTCGTACATTTCCATGTCTAAATTCTAAGCCTGCCCTAGTTATTTTCAGGGTCATCTGGCAGATTTCGCATCCAAGCATGCTCGGGGTCTACTTGGCCGACTAAGCGATGCCATAAATGTTCCCCGCCTTCCTGCAAGGCGGTCTCTGGGCTGCCGGGATGGATGTACCAAGCTCCTGCCTCACATTCCTCCTCCAACTGGCCGGCATCCCATCCTGAGTAACCCAGAAAAAACCTTATTTGGTGGCCCGCCTGATGCCAAAGGGCGAAGGATTCCCAAAGTCCGCCGAAGCTCAACCCGGGCACCAAACTAAGCGTGGTCTCATCCTGACCCTGGCCGTCGTGGAGGCCGTGAAGCTTGTCCGGGCCGACTGGACCTCCCCAGGACAAGGGCAAAGAGGTGGGGCTGTGGTCTTTCCAATCAGGGGCAACCTCGTGTAGAGGAACGTCCAAGCTGCGATTGAGAATTAAACCCATGATGCCTTTTTCATTGACCTCACATAGCAAGACGACTGTGCCGGCGAAGTTCGGGTCCACCATGACCGGCGTGGCCAACAGTAGTTTTCCGGGCTGAAATTCGGGGTTCATATTTCGAGATTTAAGGTCGGTAGGTACCTTCCTTTAAAAATTCACTTTGCATGACCCTAAGGCTTTCTACCGTTTGTCGCACGTCCATGGCCCAAGGGGCGCCAGGATTGTGGGAAAGTAGCTCTTCGAGGGTTTGGCGTGCAAAGTGAAAGCGGAACAAAGTCGCTTGAACTTCGGCAAGACCGCGACCAAATTCGAAGTTGGCCGGTTCCATAGAAAAGGCTTTTTCTAAAAAGGGAAGAGCTTCTTCCAATCGTCCTAAAAACGCTAAACAGGCCCCTTGGCCGTAAATGGGGACTACCAAGGAAGAGAAAATTCCCGCCGCTTCTTCATAGAGTGTTAGGGATTCTTCCCACAGCCGACGAGCTTTTTTGACCTCGCTTTGACTTCCTTTTTCCCTGGCGGATTTGGTTAATTCTTCACCGCGTCGAGTTTTGCAATGGGCAAGACCAATCCGTGCCGCTGCAGATTCTGGATAACCGCGCAAGGTTTCTTGATAAACCAATTCAGCTTGAGGGTAATCCCCAGCTAAGAAGAGGGCGTCTCCTTGGCCAGTGTTGGCGTATTCTCGATCAATCCTGGAAACCATCCATACTGCAGAATCCACTTTCAAGGCACGTTGGTAGAACTTGAGTGCATTGACTGCTTGCTGAATGCGGGTTTTGGTCCCCTCATAAGCACCTTGCGAATTTTCCAAGGCAACTCTGCCGGCACCCATCCACGAAACCATAGATTCAGGAGATTGCTGGCAAGCCCAATTGAAGAAAACGGTCTCATTTTTCCACTTAGGAATGGCAAGCAAGGTGGAAGATGTTTGCAACAACACCAAGGTGCCAAATAAGGCGGAGATTTTTTTGGTGCGTCTTGGCCGACCAAACATCAGCCAAGCAACCGCCAAACAAAAACCAACGCTCGATAAATATAGATAGCGCTCTTGGAATGGAAAGACACCGAGCATTTTGGTGTTTAACACCGGCAAGAGGGCGGCAAAGCAAAGACCCAAGGCAACTCGGACCCAGGCGTGTTCACGACTTTTTTTCCACCAAATTCGAGCGATTCCTGTCAGCAGAAATACGCCGGCAAGAGCTGGGGCCCAAACTGAAAAATCTGTGGGCCCGGCCGCTACATTGAGAGTGGGGAATGGACTATGGGGCCACGGCCAAAACAAAAAGGACACATACTTGGCAATAAGCCCTAGGCTCATCAAAGCGGTGTGCCACGGGCCCAACATAAAATGGGTACCGGCAATATCAAGGCCTGCCAGGGGGGACTGAAAGGCAATCGCCCGCATTAACCACACCGCCCCAGCGGCCATGGCCAAAGGCGGAAAACTCTGTTTCCATTCCTTGCGACGCAAAGCGTCAAAAAAGAAAAAGATGCCAACGCCGATGGAAGCTTCTTTCGAGATTAAACCGCAACCCAGCCAAACTGCTGCCCAAATAAAACCACCACTTAGCCATTGTCGAATTGCAAGAAGGCAAAACATGGTGGCCAATAAATCAGGGATGGCGGAAATCCAAGCTACGGTTTCGACGTGGGCGCCGTGAACTGCAAAAAGTAAGCCGGCGGCCCAAGCGGCGGAAGTCGGCCAAGAAAGGCGCAGTGCTAAGGACGCCACCAAGACCGAGCAGGCGCCGTGGAGCAAAATGGAAGCCAGATGAAAAAAGAAAGGACTGCCATCACCAATTTGGTACAGCAGAACTAAAAGGGCGCCGCCTATGGGCCGGTAATAACCAGTGGAGACTCGTTCATCACCTGAGATTTGCCAATAGGGGAGTTTGAAGGCTTCGATGATGCCTTTCCATGAGTGCATAAACGGGTTGTCCCGAAGGAGAACAATGTCGTCATAGACGAATCCAGCTCCGAGGACGGAGAGGAATACGCCGATGGCAACCAGGCCAGGAAGGCATAAAGCGGGCTTTAGGAGCTTGGAATCCACGGCAAAATACGGTCAGGATCAAACAGGATTTTTTCGGGAGGAAAACCAAGTTCCACCTCAACGAGAACTTCGGCGCTTTCAAACCTGAGAGGAAACCGTTTTTGAATGCCGTTTGCGGCGCGGAAGGCAATTTCTCCGGCCATGGGATGCCAACCATTCTCTTGTTTAAGGGTGACTTTCACTTGCCACGAGTCAGGACCGCCGGTGAGTTCGCTGGAATGGCTGACAATCGGAACGGTGTTTTTCTTGACCCAGGCATCGAAAAAAGGTTCTAAATCTTGGCCGGAAGTTTTGGAAAAAGACTTCTGGAAATCATCGTTAGACGCATTGCCGCCGCCAAATTCCTTGAAGAAACTCCGCACACATTGGAGGAGTTTTTCCCGACCCAACCACTGGTCCAACATGGCAATGACCATGCCGCCCTTGTTGTAAACCAAATGGGTTGAAAATAAATTGTCTGGGTCCGGATTCGCTAAAGTCCACGGATGCTCTTGGATGGCCAACCGGATGGTACTTTTTCGCCACGGTTTCACCACTGCGCGAGTGGATTTCCCCCCGTGGATTTCTTTCCAGAAAAGTTCGCACCAAGTCGCCCAACCCTCATTCAGCCACAAATCTTTCCATTGCCGAGGGGTGACCCAATTTCCAAACCACTGATGCCCTAGTTCGTGGGAAAGTAAAGCGTGATCGCCTGAAAGGGCTTCACTGCGACCCAACACCGTCAGCGTTTGGTCTTCCATTCCGCCGACGTAATTGCGGGTTAGTACGTGCCCATATTTTTCAAAAGGGTAGGGACCAAAAGCGTCCATAAAAGGGCCCACCATTTCGGCAACCACTGCCAGAGATTTCGTGACCGCCTTGACATCTCTTTTTTCAACGTAATCTGCTAAGGGAATCAGGCACTCTCTTTGAATAATTTTATAAGGTCCAGCGCCTAAGGCAGCCAAATAGGTGGCGGTCGGTATTTTGGTTTGCCAATGAAACAAGGTGTGGTCTGGGGTGGGCCCTTTGGTTTCTGAAATTAAGGTGCCAAGCGCACCAACTACCAATCCATTGGGCACTTCGATATACATATCGAACAAAGCTTTATCACTGGGGTGGTCATTGCAGGGAAACCAGTGATGGGCGCCGTCGGGTTGTAAATAAGCAACCAAATTAGTGCCGTCGGAAATCAGCCCGACTGCATCTCCTTGGGAAGCTTCTTGTGGCAACAGGCCGCGGTAATCGACGCTGATTTTTTGAGATTTGGCGGCTAGGGTTTTATTTTTGAGGGTCAGCCGATGGGATTCTTGGCTGTGGGGCACCACTTTTCCGCCCAAGCGAGTCTCCTTCACTTCCAGCATATGGTGGAAATCCAAATCCAGGCTGTTGACATCCTTGAGAAGGTCGAATTCCAAGGTGGCGGTCCCCTCAATAAAGCGCCGGCGGGGGTCCAGGCGTAAACGCAGCTCATAATGCAAGACATCCAGAGCTGGATTCCCGCGGCCCACGGCGTGAGGGTCCGGAATGGCTGGCGGAGCCTCTTGGGCACAAAAAACTAGCAGGAGATAGGGAAGCATGGTGAACTTGAGGGCCGACTAGTCTACGCTTGGGGGGTAATGACTGTTGCCGAACCGATGCGGCTGGCCCTCCTTTTTGGCGGCCCCTCTACTGAACACAAAATCTCTTTGCGTAGTGCTCGCTCAGTGATTGAGCATTTGAACAAGGAAAAGTACCAAGTGGTGCTGTGCGGGATTAATAAAGATGGTGGCTGGTTAGATGAAGAGGCGTCTTCCAGGCTTCTCCATGGCAAGGAAGTTGACACCAAAGGTGGTCCGCCGGCACTTCCCGCCGGAGTGGATTGCGTGTTCCCGGTTTTGCACGGCGCTTACGGAGAAGATGGCAAAGTGCAAGGATGGATGGAAATGCTCGGCATGCCCTTTGTGGGTAGTCCATCCAAGGGTTCGGTGTTAGGGATGGATAAATCCCTAACCAAACATATGTTGCGTACCGAAGGAATCACCGTGGCCAGTTGGAGTGATGTTTTTTACCGTGATTTCGAAAATGACCCCGCTGCGGAAACAGAGCGGGTTGCCAAAGAGCGGGGTTTCCCGTGTTTTATTAAGCCGGTGAGTCAGGGTTCCAGCGTCGGGATTTCAAGGGCAAAGGACCGGGCCGAACTTCGCGCCGGGTTGGAAAAAGCGCTGCAATACGGTCGTTATGCCATGGTAGAGCCGGAAATCAAAGGCAAAGAATTAGAAGTGGCCGTGCTGGGGGGGGATAACCCCATCGTGAGTGTGCCGGGGGAAGTTCGACCCGAAGAGTGGTACACTTTTGAAGCTAAATATGAAGACGACACAGCCGAGTTATTGATACCGGCCCCAGATATCCACCCTTCTTTGGTCCAGGGCATTCAAGACATTGCCCTCAAGGTTTTTCGCATCTTGCATTTATCCGCACTCGCCCGAGTGGATTTCTTTTTAGAAAAATCTACCGGCAAAGTCTATGTCAACGAGGTGAATACCATGCCTGGTTTTACTGACATTTCCATGTATCCTCAACTCATGGAACACGCCGGGGTGCCTTTCGAAGAATTGCTGGACCGGCTAATCGAAAAGGCATTCGAAAAAAATGCCGCTTTGGTTTAGAGAAAGCGAAACCAGACATAGACCGTCGCGATGACGATGGTCAATATCATGAGCAAAAAGGCGTGCTTCAAAAATTGCATGAAGCCAATTGGATGTCCGGCGCGTTCGGCAATACCCGCCACAATGAGGTTGGCGCTAGCACCAATCAAGCTTCCGTTGCCTCCTAGACAGGCACCTAAGGACAAAGACCACCAAACGGCGTTCTGCTGGTCCAAAGAGAGGCCTCGGCCGGCGTCGGCAAGCTGAGTCATAGCCGCCTCCAAAGTTGGAATCATGGTGGCGACAAAGGGAATGTTGTCGACGATGGCAGAAGCAATTGCCGAAACCCACAACACCGCCAAAGAGAGAATGCTGGTGATTTCGCCCGAAGTTTGAGCGGATTCCGTTAGCCCAACCACATGACCCGCAAGGATTCCAAGGGCGCCGGCGGATTCTAATCCGTGCACCACCACGAAAAGCCCCACAAAGAAAAAGATGGTAACCCACTCTACTTCACCGAAGGAACGGTGGACATTTTCCGATTTGCCTTGGGCGGTGCGGCCCAAATTATCCAGGAAGAGCAAAAAGGCGGCGCCCATCAAAGCCACGGTGGCCGGCTCTATACCCATCGGATGGCCCACCATAAATCCGATTAAAACTAGGCCTAAAACAAAAAGCGACTTTTTCAGCAGGACGTAATCCGTGATGGAGTCTAAGGGTTCAAATTGCATAACCCGCTTCCTAGCTTCGGGCGAAGCGTGCATTTTTCGGCCCCACAACAACCAAATGGGCAACATGACCGCCAGTCCGGCAAAGGGGGTGATGGGGGCGACGTTGACTAAAAATCCATTAAAGGTGACCGATTCCACTTGGGAGCCAATCAAAATGTTGGGGGGGTCACCGATTAAGGTGGCGGTGCCGCCGATGTTTGAAAAAAGGATTTGCGAAAATAGAAATGGATAAGGAGGTATTTCCAGTTCTTTGGCAATCAATAAAGTCACTGGCGCAATGAGCAAAACTGTGGTGACGTTATCCAACAGTGCCGAAACCACCGCCGTCACAATGGAAAGCATGACCAAAATTCCCCACGGGCTTGCTTTAACTCGTTTGGCGGACCAAATGGCAACGAATTGAAACACTCCGCAACGCCTAGTAATGGCAACAATAGCCATCATGCCGGTGAGCAGGCCAATGGTATTCCAGTCAATCCCGTGCACCGCAACGTCTTGGCTAACCACCCCAGTCAACACCATGAAGCAGGCACCAAGCAGAGCGATTACTGCCCGGTTAATCCTTTCACTCATGATGAATGCATAAGTGATAAAGAAAATAATCCCTGCCACCCACAAAGGGTTCCAGCCAAAAATGACTTCGGAGGCTCCGGAGATGGGGGCAATCATGCGCTACGGGTAATTGGCAAATGGGGACACGGCATCCTCGGGAGGGGTGGATGCCGTGTTCGTTCGGCATTCTAGACACCCTACCCCCTCAAGGTTTCCTCCCTTGTGGCGGTTTTTATCCATGCTTGGCCCCGCTATCCTGCTTTCTTGAACCAACCGGTCCAAAAAATCCCCAAAGTCACTGGCCGGGGTGCCGCCATCGGGGTAGCCATCACCTCCTTCTGGACTTTGTTGTCCAGAGTGCTGGGCTTTGTCCGCGATATGTTGATGACTACAGTCTTCGGCATCTTTGATGATTTTGTGTTGGCGTGGATGGTGCCGAACTTATTCCGCAGATTGTTTGGGGAAGGAGCGGTGAACGCCGCCATTCAACCAGCCCTGGCGCGGGCTTTAGAAGATGAGGGTGATGCGCCGGCCCGCAGTCTTTACGCCCGTTTTCATAACCGCTTACTACTTTTCTTGGTGGTCGTGGTTGCAGTGGGTGAGGGAATTTTGCTTTTTTGGCAAAGCGCCATTGGTGTGGACCATGCCGACGCTCACGCCCTTTATTTAGCAAGCTTGCTACTTCCCTATGTTTTGCCGATTTGCCTCACCGCATTGGCTGGGGCTCCCCAACAACTTTCTGGAAAATTTGCGCCCTCCGCCTTCGCGCCACTGCTCCTCAACTTGACTTGGATTGGCGCTTTGGTTTTTATCCAGCAAAGCACCCCTAATCCTGCCGAGCAAATCCTGTGGTTGCCGCCGGCAAGTTTATTGGGTGGTTTTTTGCAATGGGCTTGGCAACAACCGGGGGTGCGCAAATGCGGTTGGCCGTTGCTTCCCCGAGCTGTGCAAGGCGATGAGCGGGTCAGTGCCGCCATTCGTGCATTCGGCCCCGCGGTTTTAGGCTTGGCGGCGGTGCAAATTAATTTATTGGTGGACCAAATCCTCGTTAGAGAGTTGGCTCCCGAAGGCGCCAACACTTCGGTATTTCTGGCCAGCCGTTTGATGCAACTCCCCATGGCTTTGGTGGGCATTGCAGCGGCCACCGGTGTCATGCCTTGGTTCGCCCGCATGGCCGCGGCGCGTGAATGGGAAAAACTTTCTGCCGGGTTTTTGCGCTCGGTAGAAAGCACTTTATTGGTTATTTTGGCGGCTGGTTTTGGACTTTGGATTTTGGCAATCCCCACCGCCAGCGTGCTTTTCGAACATGGTGCCTTTGGCCATCAACAAAGTGTCGAAGTGGGTCACACTTTGCGGGCGTATCTGTGGGGGCTTCCGGCCGCCGCCATGATTGGTTTATTGGCGCGGGTTCGTCAAAGCCGCGGAGAATTAAAAGGCACCGCCATGGCCGCGGTTGCGGTCATTCCGCTGAACTTGGTTTTGGATGTCATCCTATTGCCCCGGATGGGCCCCGTTGGTGCTGGTTATGCAACGGCAGCCGCATTAACCCTGCAAGTTATTTTGCTTTGCCGCGGTTTGCCCGACCTCCGGATTCGGCCGAAGGTGAGTTTTTCTAAATGGATGCGCTTGCCCTTGCCGGGAATTGCCGCTGGCGGTGCAGCTTTTGCATTAGGCCAAAGCCAAGGCCCGGATTTCCAGGATTCTGTTTTTGGGCTGTTGGCAAGTATTGCCACGGGCATTGTTGCCGCCGTTCTTATGGCGTGGCTGATCCTACCGGAGGATTTTCGACAACTTGCTCGGCGGGGAAATAGTCCTGCAGACGAGTGACTTCGGCTTCCTTGGCCAATAATGCTTCAATTCCTTCCAATGCAGCATTGGCGGCAGAAACGGTGGTTAAGCAAGGGATGTTTGCCTGATAAGCTTCGGACCGAATCATGCCATCATCATGGCGGGTCACCTTGCCAAGCGGTGTATTGATAATGAGGTCTACTTCCTGGTTTTTGATGAGGTCCACCACGTGCGGCCGACCTTCATGCACTTTGTTGACTCGTTCCACTGCTAAGCCATGGCGAGACAAAAGTTTGTAAGTGCCTTGGGTTGCAACGAGTTCAAAGCCTAAGGAAACCAAAGTTCGTGCAACCATTACGATACTGCGCTTATCGCTGTCCTTCACCGTCAGGAAGACCTTGCCTTTGGTTGGCAAGGTGCGGCCCGCTCCTTCGCTGGCTTTGGCAAAAGCCATTCCAAAGGTGCGGTCAATGCCCATGACTTCGCCAGTGGAGCGCATTTCGGGGCCGAGGTCGGCGCGCGCACCGGGGAATTTTGCAAACGGGAATGCCGGTGCTTTGACGGCAACGTGGGTGATTTCTTCGGGCTCTTCTACTCCAAGCTCATCCAAGCTTTTGCCGGCCATGACTTTGGTAGCAATTTTTGCCCATGCAATGCCGGTGGCCTTGGCGACATAAGGCACCGTCCGGGAAGCACGCGGATTGACTTCCAAAATGTAAACCACATCGCCGCGGACCGCGAATTGCACGTTCATTAAGCCAATCACTCCTAGTTCCAAAGCCATGGCTTCGGTGGCAGTTTTGATTTCATCAACTATGGCGTCGGACAAAGTGATGGGAGGAATCACGCAAGTGGAATCACCCGAATGAATACCCGCTTCCTCAATATGTTCCATGACCGCGCCGATGACCACCCGGGTGCCGTCACAAACGCAATCCACGTCCACCTCCACCGCGTCTTCCAAGAAGCGGTCGATGAGAACCGGACGCTCCGGGGATGCCATGACTGCTTCAATCATGTAACGGCCTAAATCCTTGGCGTCATAAACAATCTCCATGGCACGTCCGCCCAAAACATAGCTAGGCCGCATCAAAACTGGATAGCCGATGCGCTCGGCAATTTCTTTGGCTCCGTCAGGACTAGTAGCGATACCGTTAGGTGGTTGACGGAGGCCGAGTTTTTCCAGCATCTCAGCAAAGCGGCCACGGTCTTCGGCGCGGTCAATGGCTTCTACCGGTGTTCCCAAGATGGGAATACCCGCGTCTTTCAATGAAGCGGCAAGGTTGAGAGGGGTTTGGCCGCCAAACTGCACAATGACTCCGTCAGGATTTTCTCGTTCACAAATCGCCAATACGTCTTCGGTGGTGAGTGGCTCAAAATAAAGCCGGTCACTAATGTCAAAGTCAGTAGAAACCGTCTCTGGATTTGAGTTGACCATGATGGACTCAATGCCCATTTCCCTAAGCGCCAAGGAGGCGTGGACGCAGCAATAGTCAAATTCGATGCCTTGGCCGATGCGGTTAGGACCACCGCCAAGGATGACTACCTTTTTGGAATCTACCGGCGGAAACTCATTGCCATGGCCGTCATAAGTGGAATACAAATACGGCGTCATGGCCTCAAATTCAGCGGCGCAAGTATCCACCAATCGGAAAGAAGGGAGCACGCCCAACTCTTTGCGCAGAGCACGGAAATCAGCCTCGGGCATGTTCATTGCCTGAGCCAGGCGGTTGTCACTGAACCCGGCGGCTTTTAATTTCTTGAGAGTTGCGGCGTCCAAATCCTCAGGGTCCATGCCCTCCAAATCCGCATCTTGTTGAGCCAGTCGTTCAAGGAAAGTGAGAAACCAAATATCAATGCCCGACAACCGAGCAACTTCTTCGACCGGATAGCCGGCTACAAAGGCGTCATAAATGGCAAACAAGCGGCCGGGTGCAGGCCGGGCAATTTTTTGACGAATTTCTTCGGCCGAGAACTCCCGACGTTTGCCGCTAAATCCATTGCGGCCGATTTCTAAACCACGCAGGGCTTTCTGGAAGGACTCCTCAAATGTCCGCCCAATAGCCATGGTTTCCCCAACCGATTTCATTTGGGTGCCTAAAGTGGAATCCGCCAGCGGGAATTTCTCAAATGCAAAACGCGGCATTTTAGTAACCACGTAATCCAAAACAGGTTCAAAGCAAGCCGGGGTGACTTCGGTAATGTCATTTTGAATTTCATCCAAGGTGTAGCCCACCGCGAGTTTAGCGGCGAATTTTGCAATCGGGAAGCCGGTTGCTTTGGATGCCAAAGCAGAGCTACGTGAAACTCGCGGATTCATTTCGATGACGACTAAATCACCGTTTTCCGGGTTCACCGCAAATTGAACATTACTGCCGCCCGTTTCAACGCCGATTTCACGCATGATGGCGAAGGATGCATTGCGCATTTTCTGATATTCCCGGTCAGTCAACGTTTGGGCTGGGGCTACGGTGATGGAATCTCCGGTGTGTACGCCCATCGGGTCTAAGTTTTCGATGGAGCAGACGATGACGCAGTTGTCTTTGCGGTCGCGCATAACTTCCATTTCAAATTCTTTCCAACCCACCAAACTTTTCTCAACCAAAATCTCATCCACCGGAGACAAACGTAACCCACGGCCGACAATCTCCTCAAACTCCTCTTGGTTGTAAGCAATACCACCACCGCTACCACCCATGGTGAATGCCGGACGGATGACACAAGGCAGGCCAATAATCTCTACGGCCTTTTGCGCTTCTTCCATGGTGCGAGCAATTTCTGAAGGCGCACTTTTCAGGCCGATGTTCTCCATGGCTTTACGAAACGCGTCCCGGTCTTCGGCTTTATGAATGACGTTGTAATCGGCGCCAATCATCTCCACTCCATATTCTTCTAAGACGCCAGATTCAAACAGCGCCATGGCGGTGTTAAGTCCGGTCTGGCCACCCAAGGTGGGCAGGATGGCGTCGGGTTTTTCTTTGCGAATAATCCGCGCCACAAATTCCGGCGTGATGGGTTCCACGTAAGTGGCGTCGGCCAAATCCGGGTCGGTCATGATGGTGGCCGGATTGGAATTCACCAATACAATCCGAAAACCTTCTTCTCGCAGGGCCTTGATGGCTTGGGTGCCGGAATAGTCGAACTCGCAGGCTTGGCCAATCACTATGGGGCCAGAGCCTATGACGAGGATGGAATCGATATCAGTTCTGCGCGGCATGGGGGATGAGCCGTTTTGACCATCCTAACCTTGCGCCACGACCAAGGAGGCGTCTAGGTGGTGAATTCTCGGCGAATTGTTGCCACCACTTCTTTAGCGTCTACCCCTTCTACTCTGAGGCAAGCGCCGGCTTTGATGGGCAGGACCAAATCCAATTTGCCGGAACGGGCTTTTTTATCCCGCAAGAGCAATTTTTTTAGCAGACCGGTGGAAGGTAATGCACCGGGGAATTGGGTGGGCAAGCCTGCGCGGAGCAAAATTTTCCGAATGTGTTCCGCCCAAGCTGGGTCACATAGCCCGTTTTCCACGGCCAGCCGGAGTGAGCAAAGAATGCCTAGGCCGACGGCTTCCCCGTGGCGGAGTTTGGTTTGGCCGGCGGCGGTTTCTAGAGCGTGGCCAAAGGTGTGGCCCAAATTCAGCAATTTGCGTTCGCCTTTTTCCAAGGGGTCCATTTGGACAATTTTGGTTTTGACCATGGCGGCCGCTTTGGCAAGCGCCAAGGTGGTGGCGCCGGGCCGGCGCAGGGCTGCTTTAGGAGCGGTGGCCAGAGTATTCAATATGGAGGGCGAGCCAATCATGCCGGATTTTATGACCTCACCCAGCCCACAACTCCATTCGCGATCCGGCAGAGTACGCAAAGTGCGGATGTCGGCCAAAACCGCGGTGGGTAAATGAAAAGCCCCGGCAAGATTTTTTCCTTCCGGAAGATTGACGGCGGTTTTTCCGCCGATGGCGGCATCGGCCATACCCAATAAAGTGGTAGGGACAGCAATCCATCGGATACCGCGCAGGAAAGTAGCAGCGGCGAATCCACCCAAATCCGTAGTAATGCCGCCGCCGATGGCCACCATCACGGAATGGCGGTCCAAGCCGGCGCGGAGCATGCGGCGATGCAATTTTTCGACTTCGGCGAAAGATTTTTTATTTTCGGTTGGCACCCAAAAAGCGTCTACATCCCGGGGGATGGCTGTTATGGCGCGGCGGTCGGCAAAGCAAAACACCGACGACGGCTTGAGCCGCTTGAGTTGGAGTTTCAACTTAGCTTTTAAACCACCTTGCATAAAGATTGGATTTTTCATTTCTTCTGGCGGCGACTTTGTCTGCGCTGTAGCAGGCTTTGAGCTAGGTCTTGGGATTGGCGTTTGTCTTTTCGGGCTAGCCAAGTCAACAAAATCCCTAAGCTCACCGCAATGCCGACAAAAATAAAGGTGATTTGCCCTTCAATGAGAGGTTCCGGAAGAATGCGCGGGCGCCAACCGGCAACCACGAATACCGGCGTGCGGCGGGGTTGGTCCTTGGTGTCCACGTAAGCCCACAGTTGGAGGAAGTAGCCTAAAAGTTCTCGGTCTAAGCCGTGGTTGTCAAAAATCTCGCCACCCGGGCCGACCACCCGCAGGAGTTGGTCGTCTAATTCATACTTACTTAGGTAAGCGTGGCTGATAAACGGCAAACCCAAAGGATTTTCTTCGGCGGCAATGGTGAAAGCGGTGGCCGCTTTGGCGTTGATAATGACCGCTTTGCCACGAAACAACTCAGGTTGCTTGGCGATGGTTTGGGTTAACGGCCGATTTAAATAGGCGGCGTTTTCAAACTCAGTTTCTAAACGCGGCAAATCTTGGCCTAAGTGGTATGCGTAATTCAATAAATGCCACAAACCAGCTTGATGCAACTCTTCGTCTACCCCAAAGGCCGGGTCTTTGACGTCCGCCAAGATGACCGGGTCCAAAACTAAGGCCGGTTCGGCAAGGCGTTTGGAGGGCCGCAAAGTCCGGCCCACCAGCAGGGGAGCGGTTACTTGCTTGCCATCTATATTTTGGGTGTAAATTTTGAAAAAGTAGCCATCGGCCAAAATGTAGTTTTCAGAACCAAACAACTCTTTGGGAACTTCGGTACTCACGAAGAAAAATTCATGACCCTCATCTGTACTCACATGACACCAATATTCGGCCGGCGAGCCAATGACGCGAATCATTTGGCGGGCGTGCAATAAAGCGCCGCGCATCCGGAAAGGTTTGCCGCGGAAATCAGCAGGATGTTTGGCGACTTCGGCAAACGGCAAGCTGGGTTCTCCAATGGCTTTGAGGTGGCCAGGAAGCAAGGCTCGGGATAGCCTCGCTAAAGCGGCGAAAGCCTTGGACTCCAGCAGAATGCGATTTTCATTTTCAGCATCTTTGACCTCATCCAAGGTACCTTCTTCTAATTGCGGAAGAGCCACCATGGATTGCTTGACCGCCTCCAAACTGGGGTCCACGGGTGCGGTCTCAGGTTTGTCATCCTGTTGTAAAGTAACCAACAACCCAATCATCAAAACCAAGCCAACAATAAAAAGGGCCAGGCGAATTTTTTCTTTGCGCTGGAAGGTGCCCTGACCGCGCATCATTTCCAATTGTTCTCGTTTTGTGAGATTCATGTTTATTTCTCCCTATAGCTTGCCGCGGCGGCCACGAAACCAGAAAAAAGTGCCTGGGTTTGAGGGGAGTCGGGTGAGCGCTCCGGGTGCCATTGCACTGCCACTGCAAAACGAAGGTCGGGCCGCTCCACCGCTTCTAGTACGCCATCCGACGACCACGCCGATGCCACCAGTCCGGGGCCGGCAGTTTCCAAAGCCTGATGATGAAAGGAACGCACCGTAAAAGATTTGCTACCCAAAACCGCCGCAGTTTTAGTGCCGGGCACCACCGCCACTTCATGCTCAACCCCTTTGGTGTGAGCTTCGGCCTCATCAAGATGCTGGATGAACTCACCTTTGTGCGCAATCCCCAAAGTTTGCATGCCTAAGCAAACTCCCAACAAAGGCATATCCAAATCACACGCTTGGCGGACCAATGCCAAATTCAGCGTCTGCTGTTCCGCCGGGATGGGTTTACAAGTTTCTAGTGGCTTCGGCCCACCCAGCCGTGACAAATCAAAATCATCCCCACCCGTCATCAAAATCCCGTCTAAACGCTGCAAAAGAGGGGGCAGGTCGGCGGCCGGCGTATCCCCCGGAATCAAAAACGGAATCGCCCCGGCGTGGCGCAAGCAGGCGCTGTAATCAGTGAAAAGCTGATAGCGCCGCTGGCCCTCATACCAGGGGGCATCGAGAACTTCGGTGGTAAGGCCGATGACTACCGGAGGGTCCGTGGTCATAGGCGTCTATACTAGGCTGAACCGTGTCGGTCCTGTATCTTCTCCTTGGTTTGCTTGGTTTGCTTTTGGGCGCCGACATGGCGGTCGGTGGTTCACTGCGTCTGGCCCGACGTTGGAATTGGCCGGGCTGGGTGGCGGGAATGTTGTTGTTGGCCTTGGGCACTTCCTTGCCGGAATTATTTGTCGCCTTCGCTTCCGCCCCGGCTTATCCAAATTTAGCTTTGGGCACGGTGTTCGGTTCCAACGCCGTCAACGTCGGCGGGGTGTTGGGTTTGTTGCTGATTTTCCAAAACCGTCGCGGCTTGCCCTTGCGCGAAACCGGCAGAACTCCATTGGCCATTTTGGTGGTGGGCAGCGGCTTGGCCTTTTGGGCGTTTTCCCAAACGACACCCAATCAAGTGGCATCCTTCAGCTTACTTTTCCTATTCATCGTTTTATTAGTGATGACTTTGTGGAAAGGGGCGAAGTCTTCCGACGAAGACCCGGTTTCTGCCGCGCCCGGTGGCTTGGCGGTCAGTTTGAGTCTGGCATTGGGGGGCTTTGTGCTGTTGGCGGGAGCTTCGGAATTGTTTTTGAACGGTGCCTTGGGCATTGCCGAAAACCTAGGATGGGGCGAGGGCGTGACCGGTTACATCATTGCCGCCTTAGGCACCTCTGCACCAGAATTCTTTACCTCTATGAAAGCTATTCGCAAAGGCCAACCCGGCGCGGTGTTCGGCAATATTGTCGGCTCCAATGCTTTCAACCTTTTGTTAGTCGGCGGCGCGATTGGATTTTTGGCCGACGCCCCCTTCCTTCCAGATGCCTTACAAATCCAACTGGTGATTAATTTGGTGGCGACTTTGGCGTTGATTGCCCTCATCCTGCCGCCGCGCGGGGACCAAGGTCGGCGTACCAAGTTGGGCATCATCATGGGTTTCGTTTTGTTGGCGGCCTATCTGTATTCGGCTTGGATAGTCGGAATGGCTTAAGATTGGAAAGATGACCACCACCATGCATACCCAGCCAGGAAGCCCATTGACGTCGGCAGAAGTCGCCGCATTAGTGGGTGGAGAGATGGTGGGCGAGGCAAAGACCATCAAAGGGGTTTCAAGTTTGGCTTTGGCCGACGTCACCCAAGCGGCATTTTTGGTGGCCAATCCCACTGAGGGACAAAAGCTGGAGGCGGCTCAATCTCAGGCTGGTTTATTGTTGGTGGGTCAAGCTATGCCGGAACTGGAACGACCTTTGGTGGAGGTGGAAAACCCCGCCCTAGCTGCCGCACTATTGACCCAACATTTTTGTCCATCTACAGTTCAGCCCGGCGTCCATGCTCAGGCTGTGGTGGATGAAAGCGCCCAATTGGGGAAAGGGGTGTGCGTTCAAGCCAACTGCGTGATTGGTGCCCAAGTGGTGGTGGGTGAAGGTACGGTTTTAAAAGCCGGCGTAGTCTTGATGGACGGCGTGCAACTAGGCAAAGGCTGTGTGATTGAAGCCAACGCCGTGATTGGGGCGGACGGTTTTGGTTATGTGTGGAGCGGTGAGGCTCATGAAAAAGTGCCTCAACAAGGTTCGGTGGTGATTGGTGACGGAGTGCACATGGGTGCTTGCTCCACCATAGACCGCGGTACTTTCGGCGACACTTTGATTGGGGACGGTTGCATTTTGGATAACCAAGTGCAGGTTGGCCATAATTGCGTGCTAGGAAAATTCGTGGTTCTTTGCGCCCAAGTGGGTTTATCAGGGAGCACCACTTTGGAGGATGGCGTGGTCTTTGGCGGCAAAGCCTCGACTACCGGTCACCTCACCATTGGTGCTGGCGCCCAAGTGGCTGGCGCCGCAGTGGTGACCAAAGACATTTCCGCCGGCGCCAAAGTGGCGGGCCATCCCGCTTGGGACATCCGCAAAGAGCTCAAAGCTCAAGCCCGTTTGCGTAAGGACCTTTAAGCGCAGATTTGCCAGTGCAGTTGCAATAAATTTTGGCGGTGGGCGGACAACCCGAGTTGCTTCATGGCGGTGTCAAAATCCCACCACTTGGCGCGTAGGCCATCACTTAAGCGCGGCGCTTCGCGTTGCGGTCGGAATGCAATCGGCCATTCCACCAATTTCAAATCACCGATGTAATCTACTACCCCAGCGGCGGGCAGAAAAAAATCAAAGGCTTTGTGGAAACCGACTTGTTCACGGACTGCGTCCATGGCGGCTAAACGAAAACCTTCGCAGTGAGAAATGGGTCTGACCACCGGTCGCCACAAGCCGTCGGCTTGGTCCCGATTGCGTAACAACAGATATTCTGGGCCGCGGGCGCATTGGCGGAAAACGAAGACGTTGACTGCATGGCGGCAGCCAAGGTCTCCTAATTCTGCTGGCAGGTTGTTGTTTCGCATGGGTACGGCCCTCCTTACTAGACTACCCCGAAAATGAGCCTCGCGTCCCTCTGGTTGGAGTTAAAAAACCGCACTGACTATGAATCATGTCAGCGGCCGAGGGCAGTGCGTTTTTCTTTGGATGGCATGAAGGCGCTGATGGCTCATTTGGGGCATCCTGAACGAGCCATTCCGTTTTTGCACGTGGCCGGCTCCAAGGGCAAAGGCAGTGTTTGTCATTTTCTAGAAAAAGGTCTGCGGGCGGCGGGTTTTAAAACCGGGCTTTACACTTCTCCCCACTTGGTGGATTGGCGAGAACGAATCCGCGTCAACGGCGTGGAAGCGGAAGATTCGGCGGTGGAAAATTCTTTGCGCCAAGTTTTGGAAGCGTCTGCTGGCGAAGAAACTTTTTTTGATTTGCTCACCGCCACCGCCTTGGTGGTTTTTCGAGATTCGGATTGTGATGTTGCGGTAATGGAAACTGGTTTAGGCGGACGATTTGATTCCACCAATGTGGTCCACTCGATGGCGGCGGTGGTGACTTCAGTGGAGGCGGAACATTTAGATGTTTTAGGCCCCACTTTGAAGGACGTCGGCCGGGAAAAAGTCGGCATCTTTAAAGCCCAAAGTATCAATTGGTCGGCGGTCCCATGGTTGGAGAGTGCGGAGAAATTCCAAATTTTTAAAATCAGTGAGGAGGATGCAAAGGACATCGGCTATCCCCAGCCCCATATGCAGGCTAACTTTCAATTGGCCGGTGCGGTGTTGGGCAGTTTGCCAGCCCCTTTTGCCCAAGCCAGCGGCGCCTTGGCGGAGTTGTCGGCGCAGGATTTAGTGATTGCGGGGCACTGGCAGAAGGAAACTACCGCCGACGGCCGCCCGGTTGTTTTTGATACTGCCCATTCTCATGCGTCCTTGAAAGCGGTCTTGGCGGCGTTTCGAAAGCAATGGCCTACCGCCAATCGCGGCGTGGTGTTTGCTTTAAGAGATGACAAGGATGCCGCCGACTTGGCCAAAAGCTTGGGGTCCGCGCCAGCAGGAGAAGATTGGTGGGTTTGTCCGGCTGGGGACCACCCTCGAAGCGCCGACCCGGTTAGAATTGCGCCCTTGTTCGGGGCCCAGTCCCTGTCCCAACCTCAATTCCCAAAAGGCCCGGAAGTCCTTCTTGTGACTGGCTCCACTTACTTAGTGGGGGCATTACTTCCTCTCATTCATGATTCGCACTTACGAAGACGCTGACGTTCGCTACACCTATCGAGACTCCTTGGTGGAGTCTTTAAGAATTAGTGGTGGGATGACGGTCGGCCGGCTGGAATTGATGATGCCGGAAAACTTAGGTTTCTGTTGGGGGGTGGACCGAGCCCTAGCCATGGTGAGGGACGCCACCAAAGAATATAAAGACCGGCCTTTGTGGCTGCTTTCGTCTTTGATTCATAACCCTCGGGTGAATGAAGATTTGTTGCATCGTGGCATTGGATTTTTGCGTGGCCCTCATGCTAAAAAAGGTGCTTTCGAGGACTTAAATGAAAATGACGTGGTGATTGTTCCTGCCTTTAGTGCGCAAGTGCAAGACATGGAATATTTGCAAGAGCGTGGCGTGACCATCGTTGACACCACTTGCCCTTGGGTGATTAAGCCGCATAAAAGAGCGCAAAAATATATCCGCGAAGGATTTACCACCATCATCCATGGCACCGTGGGTCATGATGAAACTCTTTCCACTTGTTCCTTAGTGGAACACGGTGGTGGCCACTACGTGGTGGTGCATGATCTTTTAGAAACCCAGTCTTTAGCCGCATTCTTAATAGGAGAGTTGGATGCAGAGGAGTTGATGGGTTGGTTGCATCCGGAGGCTGTTTCCAAAGGTTTCAAAGCCGAGGAACACTTGAAAAAAATCGGTATCATCAATCAAACTACCATGTTGGCGACCGAATCCCGTGCAATTGGGGATTTGCTTCGTCAATCTCTAATGGAGCGTAGTGGCGAAGAATCGTTGGCGGATTGTTTTCGGGACTTTGACACCATCTGTGGTGCTACCCAAACCAATCAAGACGCCGCCATTCAAGTAGTGGAAAATGAGCCAGATATTTACGTGGTGGTGGGCGGTTTTGATTCTTCCAACACCAAAAACTTGGCACGGGTGGGCGATGACCGCAACGTGCCTGCTTATCACATTGAAGGCCCGGCTTGTTTAGATGAAATCATTACCCATCGGGACCGTGCTTCTGGAGAAATTTTAAACACTGCCGATTGGTTTCCCAAAACCGGGGCGGTAAAGGTGGCTTTCTCTGCTGGAGCCAGTACTCCGGACACGATTTTGGGTGAAGTGGTGCGGCGGGTTGCGGCTTTGGCCGGAGAAAGTGTGCCGGACTTTGCGGAAGATAGCGTTTCTTAAACCTGCTTAGGCCTCGTTGATTTCCTGCAAGATACTCAAGTAGGAACGAAATCTCGATGTGGCAATGTCACCCTCTTCATGTGCTGTGCGAACTTGGCATTTGGGTTCTTTCTGGTGCAGGCAACCGCTGAATTTGCATTGCCGTCCAAGCAGGGCCATTTCCGGAAAATGCAAGCGAAGTTCGTTGGCAGGAATACCAAACGGTCGAAAACTGCGGACACCGGGAGTGTCGATGACCGTGCCACCTAGCGCTAAGTCATACATTTTGGCAAAGGTGGTGGTGTGCCGCCCGGCGTGAAGAGCGCCGGAGACTTCGCGGGTTTTTAAATCCAGGCCTGGGTCAATCTGATTTAACAAAGTGGATTTGCCTACTCCGGAAAGTCCGTACAAAAGACTCTGCTTACCCGTGAGGCAAGCGCTTAATTCATCAACCCCTTGTTTGGTCTCGGCCGATGTCAGGATGACTTCGGTGTTTGCTGCCGCGTAAGTCCGTTGAATCCCGGTTGCTAATTCTCGGTCGTCTAAATCCGTTTTGTTGACGACCAATACCGATGGAATGCCAGCCGCTTCGGCGGCTACCAAAATGCGGTCGGAAGTCAGCGACGAAAATGGTGGGGTGCCAAAACAAGCCACATGGACCACTTGATCTAAATTTGTCGCCAATATTTGGCGTCGGTGGTCATCGCCTGCGGCGCAACGTCCAAATAAGTTTTCGCGAGGTAGCACTTCGGCAATAGCGAGCCCGTCCCCTTCTTGGGTCACCAGAACGTGGTCTCCGACCGCCACCGGCACTTTGTCGAGGCGCTTTTTATCAAATAAACGGCCCCGCATCGCCGCCGGCAACACTTCGCCTTGGTGGCGCACCTCACATTGGCGGGCGTCTACCCGGACAATGACTCCTTCCATTTTTGATTCCTTTCCCATTGGCGTACATTCTAAACTCAGCCGCTGTTTAGAATGGGGAAGTGGAAGTTCCCGAAGTCATTCGTTCCCCTAAAAACGGCCGTCTCCTTGCCGCGGCCCAGGTGCGCAGTGGCAAAGACAAAAGCCGGGTGTTGCTGGAGGGCATCCGGGTGCTTGGTGAAGTGTTGGAAGCTGGGTTGGCGGTGGAGTGGGTTTTATTTGATGCTGAGCGCCGCGATGAACACCTGCTGGCGGTACTTGCCAAGGCTCAACAAAAGGAGGTTGAATGTGTACCTTGTGAACCGTCCTTGCTCCAAGAGCTGGGTGATTTGGATAGCCCGGCGGGAGTTTTGGCGGTGGCCACCCGGCCGACTGCGGATTTAGAGATGGTCATTGCTGAGGCTGGCCTGTTGTTGGTGGCGGCGGGGGTGCAGGACCCGGGCAATTTAGGCGCCATGGTGCGGGTGGCGGCCGGATTGGGCGCTCATGGAGTGGTGACTTTTCAAGGCGGAGTTTCGGTTTACCACCCGCGTGCCATCCGTGGCGCCAGCGGTACCACCTTTCGTATTCCAGTGGCCGACGGCGTGGCGGCCGAGGATTTTTTCGCTGCCGCCGACCAAGCCGGTTTGGCTTGTTGGGCAAGCGCTTCCGGTGGGGAAGACCCGCGCACGGTGGAGTTTTCGGGTCCGGCAGCGATTCTTCTAGGAGGAGAAGGCCGCGGTTTGGCCGAAACCTGGACTCAAGCATGTGCTGGCACGCTGGGGATTCCTTTGCAGCGTGGGGTGGAATCTCTCAATGTGGCGACTGCCGCGGCGGTGTTGATTCATAGTTTGGTGGCCGGTGGTAAAAAAACATGACCTTGGACTTGTTTAAAGAGCCTTGCCCCGCCGGCGGCCCCCCAACCGCCCGGGGTGACGTGCCACTGGCCGAAAAGTTACGCCCAAAATCCATCGAGGAGGTTTTAGGCCAAAAGCATTTGGTCGGCAAGGGCGGACCCTTGCGCCACGTTTTAGAAAGCGGAGAATTGGGTTCGATGGTGTTTTGGGGTCCACCCGGCACAGGCAAAACCACTTTGGCTCATTTAGTGGCCCAAAGTGCAGACTTGGAATTTCAATCTTTTTCGGCGGTGCTTACCGGAATTAAAGATGTGCGCCTAGCCATGCAGGAAGCCAAGCGGCTACGTCAAACGACTGGCCGCGGCACTTTGGTGTTTATTGATGAGATTCACCGTTTCAATAAAGCCCAGCAAGATGCCTTCTTGCCATTTGTGGAGCGCGGTGACATCACCTTGATTGGTGCCACCACTGAGAATCCATCTTTTGAGATTATTGGTGCCCTTTTATCCCGCCTGACGGTTCACATTCTTCAGCCATTAGAAGAAGCCGACTTGCTAGCGCTTTTGCACCGAGCCTTATCCGACGTGGATTTTGGGATGGGCGCCAAAAAAATTACCGCTAGTGAAGATCAACTCAAAGCGCTGGCCCGGTTTGCAAGTGGCGATGCGCGACGTGCTTTGGTCGCCTTGGAAGCCGCTTGCCGGTCTTTGGACGTCGGCGAGGCACTGCGGGATGAACTGCTATTAGCAGTCTTGGAAGGGCGCGCTCTTTTGTATGACAAACACGGCGAAAAGCACTTTGACCTCATCAGTGCTTTACACAAATCCATTCGTTCCTCAGACCCCGACGCCACACTTTACTGGTTGGTGCGGATGTTAAAAAGCGGCGAAGATCCAAACTATTTGGGCCGACGTTTGGTGCGCATGGCGACCGAAGACATCGGCTTAGCTGACCCGAACGCATTGAAAGTCACCATGGCCGCTTGGCAAGCACATAAGGCGCTGGGTAGTCCGGAAGGAGATTTGGCTTTGGCCGAAGCGGCGGTGTATTTGGCGGTGGCTCCAAAATCCAATGCGGTTTATCAAGGTTTTAACAAAGTGGCTGGGCTGATTGACAAAGGCTTTGCTCACGAAGTTCCGAAGCACTTGCGTAACGCACCCACCAAGTTGATGAAAGAAGCGGGCTGGAGCAAGGGGCAAAAGTATGCTCACAATGAACCCGGCGCCATTACCGAGATGACTTGCTTACCCGACGCTTTAGTGGACACGCGTTTTTATGAACCCACCGAATTCGGTTTGGAACAACGCATTAAAATACGCATGCAAGAGGTGCGCGCTGAAATTCAACGGCGCCAGGGGACTAAGGACTAGCTCAAGTTTTAGCTGATAAGAGTTAACCCAAGCGGTGGCCATGTTCCATGGTGCCGGCCAAAAAGGCGAAATCATGACGTCGGCCGGAAGCTCTTAAGGCAAATCCTTTGGTTGCCATTTCTTCAAACACTTGGCTGACTTGGGATTCTGCTATTCCGAAAACGATAAATTGGCCTTCAGGTTTTAAGCGTTGAATCCAAGGCGTGCAGGCATGGACATCCCACGAGGTACCTGCAAAGCCGAGCAGGACGCGGTGGTAATGACGGCCCGCCGCTACCTCCACTAAATCATTCAGAGTAGAAAGGTGGGGAGATGGAAATGTGCCAAGGGCATCGGCTTCCGCTTCAGAAACTATCGCGTGAATTGCGCCGATTTGCAAAGTTGCGGCTGCAAGCGCGGCCAGTGGTCCACCCGGTCCGCCCACCAGGAGTTTCATTTTTTGGCGGCGGGTGATATCCATGGCGTTGATAGGACACAACGCATGCATGGCGGCTTCGCCACCTAAATCTTTCCACCGTAAACCATGCTCTCCCCAAGTTTCTTTAATGTCGGGGAAGGGGCCGAGGGATTTGGTGGTTTGGTTCACTCTTGCAGGATACCGCGACACTGAGAGAAATCCTGGTCTAAGCCTTGGCGTTTTAAACTTTGGCCTAGTTTCATGTGGGCGAAGATTTTGCGAAAGCAAGTGTCGGTTTCAGAAACCAAGATATTTGGCTTTTGCCACTCTTCCTCACCACCGGGTAATTCTTGTAAAAAATCGCCGTGGCGTTTTTCTAAGACTCGGCGGTCCAGGATGATGATGGATCCGCGGTCACGTTCATTTCGCAATAGCCGACCACAACCTTGCCGAAACATGGCCAAGGCGCGTGGTAAGTAAATACGGTTACGTTGTGGGCCGGAACCCATGCGCGCCTTTTGGCCCCAGAAATAATCATCCAATGGCCCAAAAGGAAGTTTGGTGACCACCACGTGCTGGCAAGTGGTGCCAGGGAAATCCACGCCGTACCAAAAAGTATCTACCCCAAATAAAACTGAATCCGTTTGGTGGCGGAAGCGTTCATAAAGTTCTTCTTTGCTTAAGCCCGGCATACCCTGCCAATAAAAAGGGATGCTCATGGCGCGAAAGCGTGGCGCCAATCTCTCACCTAAGCGGGACAATAGTTTTTGGTTGGTGAACAAGCCTAAAATTTTCCCTTGGGTACGCTCAGCCAAATAAAGAAAACTATCTTCGACATATTCTTGCCAAAGTTGCGCGTCGGGGCCAAAGTGGACATAGGGTGGCGCATCTTCAGGCACCGTAATAAGTGCCGCCTTGGGGTCAAAGGTGGGGGGCCCGACGAATTCCGCCACTTCCCGACCCGGCTGGGAAAGAGTTTCTTCTTCCAAAATATCCAAGCCCAAATATCCTTTGATGGCTTTGAATCCGCCGCGCAATTGAGCGGTGGCGCTGACCAAAATGGCGGTGCGTAAAGAAGGAAGATAAGTATTGCCGAGCCATTCTTGCGGCAACAAGCACTTCAACGCCAGCAATGGCCGACGTCGGCCATCAAAATCGGCCAAGCCCAGCAATCCTTTGCCGGGGCCGCTTTCATCCCCTTCATCGCCCAGCCATTGCTCCAATCCTTCGCGCCAATGGGCTAAAAGTTCTAACGGCCGGCGCAAGGACCAGCGCAATTGGCGGGCTTGTTTATGAGGTAGTTCGGCTAGTTCTTCAATACAGGAGCGAAGCGCACTATCCAATTGGTCCACCACCTCACGCAGAAATTGCAAAGCGGTGGCCAAGCCGTCACCTACTCCGGTGTCCATGTATTCATGTAGTAAAAAAGCGCGTTCTTCCCGAGTGCGGTCGGTGGATTGCTGGTCACGCCATTTACGAAAGGCGCGCAACTCCCGGGTGCATTCGTGTGCTGCGGCGTCCAGTTTTGCGGCACCCTCGGTTGCGGCTTGGGTTTGTTGCAATAAGGCCGGGCTTTTGTCCCCCTTGGCCAAGCGCTCAATCAAGCGTTGCAATTTGTCCAGCGGCGCCCGATCTCTTCCCCGACCGGTACGCAGTCGTTCGGAAAGTTTAGTAACTTCATCAAAGTCAACATCAAAGCTTCGGGCCGACAAGGCGACATTATGTAAGTGGTCACATTCGTCAAAAAGAATATGCGAGAAGAAATCTGGCCTCGCCAAAACAAAAGCATGATTGGTTAAAACCAAATGGGAACGTTCTGCCCGCAAAGTACGGACTCCGGCGCCACACCGCTGGGCGGAACGACCGTGACAGCAATTCGGGATGGCGCGAACCTGTTCGACCGCCATGCGCGCTTGGCGTGCGGTGCGTTGTGGATTACCCAGCGGTAAACCGGGGTCTAAGCCAAAACCATCTAAATCGGCGGTGAGGTCTTCGGCATAAAACAGCGCCAAGCGCATCCAAGTGGCGTGGGCCAGCAATGAACCCGCCCCAATTTCTGGCGCGCTATCACGGATGGCGCGGCCGCAAATGTAATTGGCGCGGCCTTTCAATAGACACACCCGCGGCATTTCATCGGCGGCCACCCCAGCCTGTTGCAAGAGTTCTAACGCGCGCGGCACCTCTCGGTAGTAGGCTTGTTC